>CAADII010000007.1_pt1 | contig 338953 bp, 279 predicted proteins | sample 2381371 | NCBI WGS metagenome assembly CAADII01 (sample SAMEA5147523, study PRJEB30075) | plant metagenome | biome: Evergreen rainforest; feature: Forest; material: Leaf | place: Madagascar | collected 2016-11 | reverse complement strand
TGTCCGTGGGAATTGGCGCGGGCGGGTGCTTGTGGGGCATCGGAGGTCGACCTCTACGTTTGGGCGCCAATGCGCCCAGTCCTCCCGCATCATACTGGCGTGCCCACTTGCCAATGTGAGTCGCACAGCGAATGTCGAACGCGGCCGCCGTCTGGGCCTGCGACCAGTGCTCCTGCCGCATTCGCCTGAGCACCTGCAGCTTGAAGGCTGCGTCATAGCTTGCCCCCTTGCGGCGTAGCCCGGACAGGCCATGCTCCCGGTAGCTCTGCACCCAGCGCCTGACCGTCGCATGGCCAAGACCCTGCTCAGCACCGACCGTCTTGGCTCCCGCTGAGCCCGATAAATACCGCCTGACTACCCTGAGCTTGAACTGCTCGTCGTACTTCGCCATGCAAAAACCCCCGAAGGTTGGATTTCGTCCAACTTTCGGGGGTCAGTTCACTGACCGGGCAGGCTTTTTTCCGTGAGCCGTCAGGCTTAGAACCCCCAGCGCAGGTTGACCATGCCGGTGTGGTCGCGCGATCCGCTGGCGTATTGGCCGGCATAGGACACGCCCAGCGCGGCGTTGCGGCCCATGGCAAGCTCCGTGCCCAGTTCGACCAGCGCCGCGTCGCGTCCGATGGGCGCGCCCGCGACGGTGAACGATTGGCTACCCTGGAACGCCAGGCGCGATTCGCCCTTGTCGTCGCCGAACAGGTGCCGCCAACCTAGCGTGCCGTAGACGCGGCCGGGGCGACCGGCCAGCTCGAACGCCTGGGCGGCGCGCAGTCCCAGCGTGGTGGTGGTCTGCTGGCTGCTGTCCGATTCGCCCGACAGCGCTGCCGGACCACCGATTTCCGAGAAGGCACGCGTGCGCAGATTGGCCCAGGCTACGCCCACGAAGGGTTCCAGGGTGGTGGACGCGCGCACCTGCCAGGCGTGGGACAGCTCGGCGAACAGCTGGGTGGTGCTGGCGCCGTAATCGGCGGTCAGCGGGGCGGCCTGGCTCATGGCCTGGCGGCGCGTGGACAGGTCGTGCCAGGTGTAGCCGCCGCCCAATAGCAGGTTGGCGCGGCCCCAGGCGGTGTCGAAGGCGCGGCCGCCGTAAAGCAGCGCACTGTAGCTGGACACGTCGCTGCGCGAGGCGCGGCTGTCGGCGCGCACATTGCTGTCGGTGTAGCCCAGCGACGCGCCCAGGCGCCAGCCGGCGCCGACGGCGCGGTCGGCACCCACGAAGAGCCCACCGGTATGCTGGCGTACACGGCCGGCATTGCCGTCGCCGTCGAGGGTCTGCCAGTTGCCGACGATCTGGGCCCAGGCGGGCATTGCGGTGGAACGGGGCAGGCTGCCGGCCGAAGGCGGCAGGTCAGAGACGCCAGCCGCTGCCGTGGGCGCGCCGGGCAGGTTGCGGGCTTGCAGGTTCGCGCGCAGTTGGTTCAGGACCAAGCTGCGCGACTGGGTGCCGCCTTGCAGCAAGGTGTTCTTGGCGCTGGCGTGGGCTTCTCCGGACAGGCTGTCGAACACGGCGGGCGGCAGGCCCTCCTGCAACGTCAGCACGTAATCATGCAAGGGGTTGCCGGCGGGCAGGCTATCGATGGCGTTGGCCACTGCGCGCTGGTTGCCGGTGTTGGCGGCGTCGGAGAAGCGGATGGTGCCGCCGGAAGCGGGGGGCGTTTCCGTAGGTGGCGTGCCAGGCTCGGGCACAGGCGGCTCGGGCTTGCGCACCAGTTCCAGCGTGACGTCCTGGTCGGTGTAGGCCAGCTTGGTGTCAAGGAAGGCGAAGGTGGACGTGGCCTTCTCGAAGTTGCCATTGAGGGTATTCGCGCTCAGGATGGTGTAGATGCGCTGCGGCGCAAAGCCGCCGTCGGGGCCCACGTGCACGACCGAGCCAGCCAGGCTGGCCGTCCCTGTCACGATGACACGATCGCTGGCGCCGCTGCCGGGGTCGGCCTGCACGCGATAGGTCGAGCCCGCATCGAAGCTCAGGTTGCCCGCGACGCGCAGTGCGCCAGCGGGATTGCCGGGGGCGAGGGTCGCGCCGTTGCCCAGGGTGGTGGTGCCCACTGTTCCCGTGCCGCCCAGCACGCCGCCCGCGCCGACGTTCACGTTGCCATTCAGCGTGCCGTTCACTTTCAGCGAGCCGCCGCTGACGGTGGTCAGGACGTTGCGGGCTGCCGTGCCCGTCAGGGTCAGGTCTCCGGCCAGCAGATCGATGGCGCCGGTGCCGGTGACGTTGCCACCATAGGTGATGGGGTCACCGGAAAAGTTGAAGATGAGTTGGCCGGTGCCTTGGCCGAGCGCGATCGTGCCGACGTCCAGGATGCCTGCCGCGGCCGGACTGCCGGGTGCGTTGGCAGGCGATCCGATGATGACCGAGGCCACGCCGGTGGGGTTTTGGGCCACCACCAAACGCGCGGCGCTCATCTTGCCGCCGTCCGACAGGATGAGTGTGGCATCGCCCCAACCGCCTATGATGACGAAGGGATCTTGCGCCTGCCAGACCGAGCCTGCCCCGGTGATGGTGACACGGCCGCGCGTGTTCTGGAATTCGGCGATCGATGTGCGGTTGTTGACGTCGGGATTCGTGCCGGTGATCACCTTGCCCTGGTCCGAGATGGTCATGGTGACATCGGAGCCATTCCCCCCCGCGATGCCCAGCGTCCGCCTGGCCTGGAGCAGGCTGTCCTGACCGGACACCGTGATGCTTCCGCCGTCGAGATACACCCGCGAGGCTTCCAGGCGAGCCCCATCGCTGACGGTGACCTGGGCAGTGCCCCCGACGCCGGGTCCGCCGCCGCTGCCCAGGTAGACGGAATTGCTCAGCAGCAGGCGAGCATCGGGACCGGAGACAGATAGATTGCCCGATGCCCCGGCGCCATTGCCGACAGACAGGACGACGAGACCATTGAAGGCGGAGTTCCCCACCATGTTCAGGGTGCCGCTGCCGTTGTCGAGCACGCCGATGTTGATGAATCCGATATCGGCCGTCCCTTCGTAATTCACGATGCCGCCGTTGTTCACATCGGCTTCATCCGTGGGGGCCGAGCCACCGGCCCAATTGGTGCCGTCGAACCAGGAGCCTGGGGTGCTCGCGACCCATTCAGCGGCCAGGACGGGCTGGCTTGTCAGGCCAATGACGCTGGCCAGCAGCAGGGCGTGGAACAGCGGCGTAGGGGTGACAGGAGCAGGCCGGATGGAGGGGCTGCGGAAGGGTTTCATGGCTTTCTGGGTCCAGGTTGTTTCGAAGAGGGTGCAGGGGTCAAGGGGATGTGCCGTCACGGCAGGCGGGGGCATTGCCCAACAGCGTGCGCCAGTGCTGGGCCCAATCACCGCCGTGATCCAGGCCCGGAATGGTTCGCGTGGACGCGCAGCGTGTACCGGTAGCGGCGACGAAGCGCTGAGCAACCCGGGGCGGCACGATGGCATCGTTCGCGCCGCTGAAGTGGCGCTGGGGAATGTTTGCCACGCGGGGCGCGTCCGTGATCGGGTTGAGCGACTCGGGCATGGCCGAGACCTGATGCAAGGCATTCACGAACTCGGTATCCAGGTTGCCGGCCACGTTGCGGATCGCCGCAACGTCCTGCCTGCGGGCCGCCAGCAACACCGCCAGCGCGCCGCCGCCGGAATAGCCGACGAGTTCCAGCGGCTGGCCGGGCGTGCGGGTGCGCAACTGGTCCAGGGCAGCATTCAACGAGGCGACGACGGGCGGTGCGAAGCGCTTGCCGGTCCACCAGGCCGAGCCGCATTGCGGGTTGTCGGCCATGGGCGTGTACTGACAGGGGCGCGCCAGATAGGCGACGTTGGGACTGGGATCCTGCGCGGCCAGCATGAGGCCAACCGGATGACGTGGCGTGGGGTCGAGCGAGGGCTGGTTGCGGGACACCCAGGCAAAGCCATCGCCCTCCAGATAGACCCGCAGGGGCTGGTCTGCCCGGGTGATACGGGTGTAGGCGGTCAAGACGAAGGCATCTGCCTGAAGGCGTTCATGCTGCAGATGGCCTGCCGCGGCCAGCGCATCGGCGTGCGCCTGGCGGTCGACGCTGGCGCAGCCGGCCGACAACGTCATCGCCAGGGCAAGCGCAAGCGCAAGCAGGAAGGACTTGCTGGGCAACATAGGGGGCAGTCGGGAAGGGGGCAGCCGCCAGGCGGTGCCGAAGAAGAGTCGACTGAGTGTAGGTGGCACGGGGGCCGTCCCATATACCGTAAGAAAGGTATATTGCGCCCGCAATTTGGCTGGTGACAGGCGGTCGAATCCGTGCTTCGGCGGATCCGACCGCGACAATGCCTCAACCCTGCTTGCGCAGGGGCAAGCCTCCGGCGTGAGAGGTGAGGCCGCCTGCCGGCATGGCGGGCGGGAGACTGAGAGTGTCGACGCGAAGTCGCGCGTCAGGCCCTTGCTGCGTGAGGACGCCGGCGCGGCTTACTTCTTCCGCGCGGCAATATCCTTCTCGGCCTGGTTCACCAGCGCTTCGCCGATCTGCTTCTTCCACTTGTCGTACACGGGCTTGGTGGCCGCGACGAACTGGGCGTGCTGTTCGGGCGTGAGCTCGGTGATTTCCACGCCCAGCCCGCGCATTTCCTGCAGCAGGGCGGGGTCTTGCGGGGTCACGCCCTTGCGTGCGATCTGGATCTGTTCACGCGCGGCGTCCTGGGCGGCCTGCCGCACGATCTCGCGGTCCTTCTCGGTCCACGATTGCCACACGTCGCGGTTCACCACGAAGAGCAGCGGGTCGGCCACGTAGTTCCACAGCGTCATGTGCTTCTGGCCCACGGTGTGCAGCTTGGCGGCCATGATCAGCGCCAGGGGGTTTTCCTGGCCGTCCACGGCGCCGCTGGCCAGCGCGGGTTGCGCGTCGGCCCAGCTCATCTGCGTGGGGTTGGCGCCCAGCGCGGTGAAGATGTCGATGAAGAGCGGCGAGCCCACCACGCGCAGTTTCAGGCCCTTCATGTCGGCGGGCGTGCTCACCTTGTGGCGCGAGTTCGTCAGTTGGCGAAAGCCGTTCTCGCCCCAGGCCAGCGGCACGACGCCGGCCTTGTCGACCAGGCCGAACAGCTGCTTGCCCACTTCGCCTTGCGTCAGCGCGTCGATGGCGGCGTGGTCGGGCATCATGAAGGGCAGCGCGAAGATGTTCAGCGCGCGCACTTGCGGCGACCAGTTGATGGGCGAGCCCACGGCCATGTCGATCACGCCCTGGCGGATGGCGGTGAATTCGCGCGTCTGATCGCCCTGCACCAGCGACGTGCCCGGATAGACCTTGATGTTGATCCGGCCCTCGGTGCGCTCCTTCACCAGGCGCGACCAGATCTCGGCGCCCTGGCCCCAGGGGAACTGGGTGCCCACGACGATGGACAGCTTGTATTCGGACTTGTAGTTCTGCGCGTGGGCCGGGCCCGCCGCGGCCAGCAGGGCGGCGCCGGCGCACAGCGTGGCGCCCAGCAGGGATCGCAATGTCGTCATGGTGTTCTCCTCGGTGTTTATTGTCTTGTCGTCGTTGTACTGCAAAGAAAACGGGCGCTGGCGCGGGGTCAGTAGCCGAGCTTATGGGGCAGCCACAGCGCCAGCTGCGGGAACATGATCACGGCGATCAGCACCAGCATCATGGCGCCCAGCAGCCACACGACCCAGCGCACGGTCGACTCCATGGGTACCTGTGCGATGCGGCAGGACACCATCAGGTTGACCGCCAGCGGCGGCGTGAACTGGCCCAGCGCCACCTTCAGCGTCAGGATCACGCCGAACCACACCGGGTCCCAGCCATAGACGTTGGCGATGGGCATGATGAGCGGCACGAAGATCAGGAAGATCGAGATGCCGTCCAGGAACATGCCCACGGTCATGAGCAGCAGGATCAACAGGATCAGCACGCCCGTCTCGCCCAGGCCGGAGTTCACGATGGCGTGGGTGATGGGGTCGATGAGGCTGAGTGTGGAGAGTGACCAGGCGAACACGCCGGCCAGCGCCACCACCATCAGGATCACGGCCGACAGTTCGGCGGATTCGCGCAGGATGACGAAGAGGTCGCGCGGCTTGATGCTGCGATAGACCGCCATGCCGACGAACAGGCCATAGAACACGGCGACCACGGCGGCTTCGGTGGGCGTGAACCAGCCCATGCGCATGCCGCCCAGGATCAGCACGGGCGCGGCCAGTCCCCAGGATGCGGCCTTCAGGCTGGGCCAGAAGGCCGGGCGAGGCAGGTTGCGTTCCAGCGCGCCCATGCCGTGGCGGCGCGACAGCCACACGGCAGGGACGATCAGCGCCAGGCCGGCCAGGATGCCGGGCACCATGCCGGCGGCGAACAGCGCGGGCACGGAGGCCTGCGGCACCAGCACGGAATAGATGATGAAGGCGACCGACGGCGGGATCAGGATGTCGGTGGCCGCGCCCGCCGCCACCACGCTGGCCGAGAACGGCGAAGGGTAGCCCGCGCGGCGCATGGCCGCGATCATGACGCCGCCCACCGCGGCCGCGCAGGCCGGGCCGGAGCCCGAGATGCCGCCCAGGAACATGGCGACCGCAATCGAGATGAGCGGCAGCATGCCGGGGCCGCGGCCCACGATGGCGGTGGCGAAGTCCACCAGTCGGCGCGCCACGCCCGAGCGGTCGAAGATGGAGCCCACCAGCACGAACATGGGAATGGCGAGCAGCGGATACTTCGCGATGCCGGCGTAGAAGTTCTGCGGCACGGCCAGCAGGCCGAACCATTGCACGTCGAAGTTCGCGATGGCGATGGCCAGCGTGCCGGCCACGCCCAGCGCCACGCCCACCGGCACGCCGATGACCATGAGGCCGATGAAGACGATGAAGAGCAGCGCGCCGATCATGGTCGTGCCGCCAGCAGGCGCCGCAGCGAGCCCAGCGTGCGCAGGGCGATGGCGATGGAGAGTGCGGGCAGCCAGATCGAGTACCACCAGGTGGGCACGCCGATGGCGGGACTGGTTTCCTCGTAGATGTACTCGTCCCAGACCAGCCGCGCCGACAGCAAGGCCAGCAGGATGAAGAAGGCCAGCACCACGGCCTGGCTGATCAGGGCCAGGCGGCGCTGGCGCTGCGTGGAGCCGCCGTCGGCCAGCGCCTCGATGCGGATGTGGTGGTTGCGCACGAAGGCCGAGCAGCCGCCCACCATGGTCACCACGATCATCAGGAAGACGGAGATTTCCTCGGTCCAGGCGAAGGACTGGTCGCTGAAGTAGCGCACCAGCACGTTGGCGAAGGTGATGAGCGCCAGCGCGGCCATGACCAGGACGGCCAGCCAGTCTTCAACGGCGAGGGGGACTTTGACGGTGGGGTCGGGCGGAGGCGGGGCCAGGTCGTAACTGGCCTCCGGCGGGGGGGGAGGCTGGGACATCGGGGAGGGTGCTGCGCTTGTCTCGTTTCTGTTGCCGGCTTGAGGGCGCGGAGCGCGCCGGGCTGAGAGCATGCTAGCGGGAAAGCTACAAAGTGTTAGTCCGTGTTTTCCCCTGGTATGTTGCGCCGCGGTGACGGTTCAGTGACGGCTGAACGGGGAGGCAGCGGGAGTGTTACGAGGCGCTTTCATCTTTCCGTCATGTTCATGGGCGACGATGGCCCGCCATTTTTCGGGTGGGCAAGCGCGCGAGTGAAGTCGGAACGATATCTTCGGGCAGCGGCCTGGGTCGGCTGGGCGGTCTGCCTGGCAGGTTGCCCCATGCCCGGTGCGGCGGCCGACGCGGCCCTGTCATCCCCGGCGGCAGAGGACAGCAGCACCGGCAGCACCTATATATTCGACTTGCCCAGCCTTCCGCTCGGAATGGCCCTGAAACGCTACAACGACCTGACCCGCCACTCCGTGCTTTACGAATCCCACCTGGTCGAGGGCAAGACCGCCGCGCCCCTGCGCGGCCGCTACACGCCCGCCGCCGCGCTGGACCGCCTGTTGCAGGGTTCCGGCCTGGCCGCGAATTTCGTGACGCCGCGCTCGGCCACGCTGGCGGCGGTGCAGGCCGGCCACGAGGCGCTGGCCACCCGACCGGAGACGGGCTCGGCCGCGCAGCGCCGCTATGACGGCCGCATGCAGCAGCGCATTGCCTGGGCGCTGTGCACGGGCGCCGCGCGCACGGCCTGGTCCGAGCGCATCGCCTTGCGCTTCAACGTGAACGGCGCCCATCGCATCGATGACGTCGCCGTGCGGATCGCCAGCCGGCCCGACATGGAGCCCGCGGTCAAGCAAGCCCTGGACGGCCTGCTGCTGGGCGTGCCGCCCGCCGGCATGAAGCAGCCGGTCGTGCTGCTGGTGCGCGCGGGCGAACAGGGCGAGGACTGTCCTTCATGAGCGGCGCCGGCCTGCTTCGCCTTCGGCAGTTGCTGGCGGATCGCTACGACGTTCTGCGCGCGCAGGTCGCGCGCCGACTGGGCGGTTCGGCCGAGATGGCGGGCGATGCGCTGCACGACGCCTATCTGCGCGTGGCGGGCCGCGACGACCTGGACGCCGTGCGCCACCCGCAGGCCTATCTGGTCAACGCCGCCGTGCATGCGGGCATCGACCGCATCCGCAGCGAGACCCGCCTGGTGGCGGACTGCGAGATCGACGCGCTGTTCGAGCTGCCCGACGAGGGCGCCCAACCGGACCGCGTGGCACTGGAGCGCGCGCGCATGGACCTGCTGATGCAGGTCATGGACGAGCTGTCGCCGCGCCAGCGCGCGCTGCTCATCGAGAGTCGCGTGAACGGCATCGAGACGGCCGAACTGGCCGCGCGCTGGGGCATCTCCGTGGTGATGGTGCGCCGCGAGATCCAGACCGCGCACCACTATTGTCTGGACGCCCTGGAACGGCTGTGGGGAGGGCGTGGCGCATGAAGCCGCTCGACACCTTCCCGGGCCTGAATGACACGGCGTCCGCCGTCCTGCGCAAGGAGGCGCGCGACTGGGCGGTGAAACTCAAGACCGGCCAGCCCACGCAGCGCGACGTGGACGCCTTCAAGCAGTGGCGTGCGCAAAGCCATGCCCACGGGCAGGCGTGGCGCCTGGCCAGCGAGGAATGGCGGGCCCTGGGCGGCTCGGCCCAGGGATATCTGGCCACGCATCCTGAGCGGGTACCCAAGCCCACCCGGCCTTCCGTCAGTCGCCGCCTGTTCCTGGGCGCGGCTGCGGGCGCGCTGGGCAGCGCGGCGGTGGCCGGTGTGTTGCATCCGCCGCTGGGGTTGTGGCCCTCGTGGCAGGAAATGGGCGCGGACCTGCGCACGGCGACGGGCGAGCAGCGCGAGCTGCGCCTGAACTCGCAGGTGCAGGTGGCCTTGAATACACAGACCAGCGTATCCCTTCCGCGCGAGCGGGCGATGCCAAGCATCGCCTTGATCTCGGGCGAGGCGGCCGTGTCGGCTTGGCAGGCCTCGTGCGAGGTCCGGGTGGACGACAGCCGCATCGTGCTGACCGACGGCGACCTGGAAGTGCGCCGTCTGAGTGGTGGCCGGGTTCGGGTGCGTTGCCAGTCCGGCGAGGCGCGGGTGCAGCAGGCTGGCATGGACGTCGTGCTGGCCGGGCCGCAGCAACTGACCTATGACGCCTCCGGCGTGGTGGAGGCTGCCCGGCCACTGGTGTCGTCAGCCAGCGACTGGCGCCGGGGCGTGGTGGTGTTCGACAACCTGCCGTTGGCCGAGGCCGTGGAAGAGATCAACCGCTATCGGCGCGGCCGCGTGGTGCTGGTGAATGCCGCGCTGGCCGACCGGCGCTTCAGCGCCGCTTTCGAGATCGCCGCGCTGGATGACGCCATCGCGCTGCTGGGGGCGATGCACAAGATCAACGTCCGGCAGGTGGGCGATTTCGTCTTCCTGAGCTAGGTGCACGGCCGGGGAAGGGCAGGGAGCAGGGGATGAACCATGTCCTGCAATAAAAAGTTCACCATCTTTTTGGTTTCGCCTGGCGCGCGACAAACGCCTTACTAGGTAATGGCTGCCCGGATGGGCGGCTGCCTGTTCCTTGCCTTCGTCAGGATGCCTAGACCATGTTTTTGCCCACGACACCGCGTGCCCCCTCCCGCCGTTCTGACTCGACGTGGCGGGCTGGCGCTGTTCGGGTGCCCGTCTTCTCGCTCAAGGAAATCGGGTTGACGCCCGTCGCGGCGGCAATCGCCGCCGCGTTGCTGACTGGCGGGCTGGGCCTGTCCGCACCTTCCGCAACCGCCGCGCCGAACTGGTTTGCCGCCGGGCAGAACGCCAGCGCGCAGGCGCGTTCGCAGCAGCGGGGGCCGATGCCGGGGATGGCGTCGCCGACGGCGGCGCGCCAGCAGTTGGAAGCGCGCCAGCAGCTCAGCCAGTCCATTGCGAACCTGAACCGCACGGCCAACGCCATTGCGGCGCAGCAGGCGTCGCAGGAAGCGGCGCGGGCGATGGCGGGCAGTCTGCCGTCGGATGTGCCGGATGGCCTGATGGCGGGTGGCCTGGAAGTCGCCACGGGCGCCAAGGCAGGCTGGGTGGGGGCGAATGCTGCGGTGGCGTCAGACGACAAGCGCACCGTCACCATCAAGCAGACGGCCGAGCGGGCGATCCTGAACTGGGAGACGTTCAACGTCGGCCGCAACACCACGCTGGCCTTCGAGCAGAAGGCCACCGATGCAGTCTTGAACAAGGTCGTGGGGGCGAGCACCGCACCCAGCCAGATCCAGGGCAAGATCCAGGCGGCTGGCACCGTGATGGTGGTGAATCAGAACGGGGTGGTGTTCAGCGGCACCAGCCAGGTCAACGTGCGCAACCTGGTGGCGGCGGCGGCCGCGCCCGATGCGGTGCTGGATACGCAGTTCCTGGCCCGTGGCTTGTACTCCGAGGGCACGACGCCGACCTTCAAGGAAGCGTTGGGCAATGTGCTCGTGCAGCCGGGGGCGCGGATTGCGACCCATGCGCCGACCTCCGCCACGCAAGGCGGCGGTTATGTGCTGCTGGCGGGCAAGCACGTCGAGAACGCGGGCGCGATTCATACGCCGCGTGGTCAGGCGCTGCTGGCTGCTGGCGACAGCTTCCTGATCGTGCGCGGCCAAGGCACTGACGGCAATCAAACTTCCACGACGCGGGGCAATGAAGTCAACGTCGGTGGCCTGGGCACGGTCAGCAACACGGGCCTGATCCAATCCCCGCTGGGTGACATTACGCTGGCGGGCAATCAGGTGGCGCAGGGCGGTGTGCTGGCTGCCAGCACGTCGGTGGATACGCGCGGCACGATCCACCTGAAGGCCACCGGCGCCAATGGCGTGGTGACGCTGAAGGACAGTGCGGTCAACGCCATCCTGGTCGACACCAACGGCGCCACGGCCCTGGACGGCCAGCGCGAGAGCCTCCTTGCACCTGTCGTGCCCGTGGCCGGTACGACGCCGCCCAACTGGCAATCCGCCGATCCTTACCGCCGAGACCTGTCGCTGGTGCAGATCGACAGCAGCGGTGCGGTCGATTTCCAGTCTGGTTCGTTGACCGTGGCCACGGGTGGCCAGGTGGCGGTGAAAGCCACGGGCCGCACGCTGCTGCGTGACGGCGCCGAGATCGACGTGGCCGGCGCCATCGGCGTGTCGGTGGCGATGGAGACGAACAACCTCAAGATCAACATCCAGGGCAACGAGCAGCGTGATGCGCCGGTGAACCGTGATGGCGCGAAGCTGAACAACAACGACGTCTGGCTGGATGTGCGGGACCTGGTCTACGTGCCTGCGGGCACGGGCGACAACGAGAACGCACGCTGGTACACGGCGGGTGGTCTGTTGGAGGTCGGTGGTTATCTGGGCACCCGTGGAGTCCCCGTCAGCCACTGGCTGGCCCAGGGCGGCATGGTCCGCTTCGAGGGCGGCGAGGTCGTCACGCAAGGCGGCTCCAGCATCAACCTGTCGGGCGGCACGCTGGACGTGCAGGATGGCACGCTGCGCCAGACCTGGTTGAAGGGGTCTGATGGCAGGCTTTACACCGCTGACCGCGCGCCCGGTGATCTGCTGTACGACGGCATCTATCGGGGATATGAGGTCACATCGGCGCGTTGGGGGCAGACGCGCCGGTACTACGACGCGATGATGGCGCCGACCAGTCGCAAGGAAGCGGGCTACACGGTGGGTCGTGACGCGGGCGCGGTGATAGTCTCCACGAAGAACGCGGTGCTGGAAGGCCAACTCGTCGGCGAGACGTATCAGGGCGCACGTCAGACAGGTGCGCCGCAGGCTGGCGTGGACGGCTATCAGCAGTCGCACGACGCACAGGCGCGGGGCGGGCAACTCATCGTAGGCAGTTATCTGCCGTACTACGGTTTGGCCGAGAAGCAGTTGCGCTATGCCCTTGGCGTCTCGGCCAACACCGTTCAGCGGGTGACGTTGCAGGATGCCGTGACGCGAGTCTCGCAAGCCATCGACCTGACGACGGCGCTGCCTGACGACCGCCAGGGCACGCTGATCCTCGACACCACGCAGCTGAACGGCTTCGGCCTGGGCGCCGTACGCATCGCCGCCCAAGGCGGCATCACGGTGGATGCGGCGCTCACCACGGCGAATGGCGGAGAGATCACGCTCCAGGGTCCCAGCATCGATGTAAACGCCAACCTCGTCAGCCGAGGCGGCGCGATCAGCCTGGGCAATCTACAGAACGTGCCGAGTAGCGACAGCCAGCTTGACCTGGCGCTGCCCACGCTCGACGGCAAACCCGTGCACCTGAGCGTGGCCGCAGGCGTGTGGCTGGATGCGCGTGGCCTGTGGACGAACCAGTTCCAGGACCCGTCGGACATCAAGAACGTCGCCTATCGCAACGGTGGGCGCGTGAGCCTGCGTGCGACAGGCGATGTCACCCTCGCCAAGGGCAGCGTCATCGATGTGTCTTCGGGTGGGGTGCTGACGCAGAAAGGCACGCTCACAGGCGGCAAGGGTGGTAGCGTGACGCTGGCTGCCAATGAAGTCAACCGCTCGATTGGGGGGCAGGGTGCCAGGCTGTTGCTGAGCGGCGAAATCCGAGGCTACGGCGTGACGGGCGGCGGCGCCTTGTCGGTGACGAGTGGCGGCACCATCGTGCTGGGCGGCAGCCAGCAAGCCGCGCAGGACGTCAATGCCCTGTGGCTGGCGCCGGAAACCTTCCAGCAAGGCTTTGCGCAGTACTCCATCAACGGCCACGGCGGGGTGACGGTGGCCGGAGGCGCGGCCATCGACGTGGCGATGCCGGTCTATCGCAAGACACTGGAGGCCAGCGCGATGCCCGTCTCGGGCGCCGCGCCCGAGGCGGCGCTGTCGCTGTGGACCCCGCCGCTGTACCAGGAAGACCCGGTCAAGGCGAGCCTCGCGCAACGACGAGGCGCAAGCATCGCGCTGTACTCGGACCGCAACAGCGTGGGTCAGTCCATCGAGATCCAGGAAGGCGCAATAGTCACCGTCGATCCGGGTCAGTCCATCGCGCTCCGTGGCGCAGGCCAGATGACGGTCCTGGGCAGTCTGATTGCGTCAGGCGGCAACATCTCCATCGATGATGTACGGCTGGGGGATAGCCCCTACAACGGTACGGCCAACGCAAGATCCGTGTGGATCGGCGAGCACGCCGTGCTGGACGTGGCGGGCCGCAGCCATGTGGCGCAGGATCGCACGGGGGGGCGCTACGGCATCGTGCACGCCGGCGGAAGCATCGATATCGGCGGCACCTTGAACTGGGAAAGCGGAAAGGAGTTGGCGCGCAGCGAGCTCTACATGGACCGCCACCTGATCATGCGCCCAGGCGCCTTGCTGGATGCTTCGGGCACGCAGGCGACGCTGGACCTGCCAGGCCGGGGCGCCACGCTGGTGGCGAGCAATGGCGGCAGCATCGTGCTGGCCTCGGCCAACAGCCTGTACCTGGATGGGGCGTTCCGTGCAGCGGCGGGTGGCGCGGGCGCCGCCGGCGGCACCCTGGGCATCGTGATGAGCACGGGCCATTACTCCCGGGCCACCGTCACGCCTGGCGTACGCCAGGGACGTGCGTTGACGCTTTCCCAGGTGCAGCGCGAGAGTCCGCTGAGCGCAAGCCTGCAGCCGGGAGAAAGCGAGTCCGCATTGGCGTATGGCACCGCCTATCTGGGCGTGGACCGAATCCAAGCGGGTGCGTTCGACAACCTGTCCGTGCTGGGCACGATCAGGGTGGATGGCAACCTGGATCTGGCATTGCCGCAAAGCCTGCGCCTGATCAGCGTGCCTGTGATGCACAGCGACGCGCCGGTGGGGAGCACGGTGCGCCTGGCCGCGCCCTACCTGCGCTTCGATATTGCTGAGTTCAAGGCCCTGGAGGGCGGCGATGCCTATGTAACACCCAATGCCGTGCCTGGTCTGGGGACCGGGTGGTTGAAGCGAGGCCATCGCCTCGCGCTGGAAGCCGATCTGATCGATATCCGTGGCGTCAAGACGCTCAATGCCTATGACGACGTCGATATTTTCAGCCGAGGTGATGTTCGTCTGCTGGCATACCGGGACTTGACTGGCAGCGGCAGCCAGTTGATGGCGCCCCAGACCATGACGATCACGGCGGCGCAGATCTATCCCGTGACGGGCGTACAAGCCCGGATCGCAGCAGGCTACTACCCTGCAAACCAGGGGAACCTGAGCAACCCGGATGGCTTGCTGCGCCTGCGTCGCACGGAGGGCGCGCTGCCTGCCGTGCCGTATTCGGCCTTTGGCAGCTTGACCGTTTCGGCGCCCACCATCGAACAAGGCGGGGTGTTGCGTGCCCCCCTGGGTGTGATCGTCGTCGACACACCCGATTTTGGGCCAGGCGCTGTCACGTTCACCGCCGGCAGCCTGACGTCGGTCAGCGGCGCGGGCCTGCAAATGCCGTATGGCGGTACGGTCGATGGCATCAATTATCGGTATGGCGGTGTGGATATCGAGCCTGCGCCAGCAGGCGGTTTGCACGTCAACGCGCGGTACAGCCGCAAGATCGCGATCAATGCCAAGGCCATCGACGTAGCCCCTGGTGCGGTGCTGGACCTGTCTGGCGGCGGTGACCTGCGTGGCGCGGCCTTCGTGAACGGGCGTGGCGGTTCGGTGGATGTGCTCAAGTACGCCCTGGCCGACAGCAACCCTGCCAACGGCTTCAGCCGTTCGGGGAATGCGGTCTATGCCATTGTGCCGTCGTTCACCGGCACGCATGCACCCATCGTGGCGGAGGCCGGTGCCGGCGCGCCGGCGCTGGGGCAGCAGGTGACCATCCCGCACGGCGTGCCGGGATTGCCTGCGGGAACCTATACGCTACTGCCGTCCACCTATGCGCTGTTGCCCGGCGCTTTCCGGGTCGAGATCGGCCCGTCGACGGTGGTGCCGGGCAACCCGCCGGGACAAACGCGCGCCGGCTCCTGGGCGACGACGGGTTTCCTGGGCAGCAGCTTCCTTGCTGGCCAGCGCAACGCCCTGGCCAACAGCCTGGTGCTGACGTCAGCGGACCGCGTACGGCGCCATTCGCAATACAACGAGACGTCCTACGCCGAGTTCCTGCTGGCGAATGCAGCTCGCCTGGGCGTGCCGCGCGCCATGTTGCCGATCGATGCCAGCGCGCTGGAAATCGCATTGAAGCGGGGCGCGGGAATGAGCGGCACACCCGCGCTGCAGATGGCGGGCGAGGCACGGTTCGCCCCCGCACCCGCACCTGCTACCGGCACCGCCTCCGGCACGGAAGGCATGGGCGGCACCTTGGCAGTGAAAGGACCGGATGGCGGCCTGGAGATCCTGGCTGCCGGACAGGCGCCCGTGTCGGGCATGACGGCGGGGGCGGTGCTTGCGGATGCCCTCACCGCCTTGTCCCCCTCTCGCTTGATATTGGGGGGTGTGCTGGCAGGAGAAGGCAGCCGTCCGGGCAGGCAGGTCGTCGCGCCTTCTGGCGGTTTGGTGCTGGTGCGCACGGATGCCATGCTGAGCGCGTCGGAAATCGTGTTGATCGGCTCGGACAGTGGCGCCATTGCCGTGGAACAGGGCGCCACGTTGATGACCGTGGGCCAAGGGCCTGCCTTGCTGGATGCGCGCCTGGGCTACTTCATCGATACGGTGAAGGCCGGTGTGCTGGTCGTCTCCAACGGTTTCATCAACGTGGTGCCGCCAACCTACGGAAGCGCCACGCGTATCGACCTCGGCGCTTGCGTGGCGAGTTGTTCGGGCACGACGAAGATCCTGTCGGAAGGCACGATCGGTGTGGCGACCAATGGCGTCTTCTCGATGGGCGATGCGGTGTCCTATGGCGCGCGCAATCTGTTGCTGAGCATGTCGTCATTGAATATCGGGTCCAGTCAGGCCCTGGCCGATGCACAGGTTGCCGGTCACCTGCCGCCTGGCCTGGCCATGCGGCAGGATCTGCTGGACAGTCTGCTGGGGGGTAACACGGCTTTGGGGACGCCTGCCCTGGAAAGCCTGATCCTTAGCGCCGGTGAGTCCATCAACCTGTTCGGGCCGGTGCGCTTCGATACCCGTGGCACCGGGGGCGTGTCTTCGCTGCAGCGCCTGGTGCTGGGCGCGCCTGCCATGTACGGCTATGGCGCGGCGGGCGATGTCGCGGAGATCGTCGCCAACGAATTCGTCTGGGCAGGCTCCCTGGCGGCCAATCCGGGCAGCGCAGAGGTTGCTGACGGCGCGCCGGCGGTGCCGGGTGGCGCAGTGGTGGGACAACTGGGCAACGGCAGGCTTGCCATTACCGCGGACACCCTGCGTTTCGACGTAGCCCCCTACACCAGGGCGACCTCGCTGGTGCCGGCCAACCGGCTTGTACTGGGCTTTTCCTCGGTGACGCTGGATGCCGCCAAACAGGTGACATCGAAGGGCACGGGCAGTTTGGCGGTGCACCACGCGATCACGGGCTACGAGGCCGGCGAGGGCTGGCAGTACAGCGGCGGCGATCTCATTGTGCGTACGCCGCTGCTGACCAGCGAGGCGGGCGCGGCGCTGGACGTGCGTGCCGGCGGCATGCTGACGGTGCAGGGCACGGGCGCCACGGCCGCTGCCAGCGACGCGCTTGGCGGTTCATTGAGCCTGGCTGCGCGCCGCATCGCGCTGGACACCGCCGTCGTGTTGCCTTCGGGCAAGCTGACATTAGACGCACAGGAAGACATCACGCTGGGTGATGCCGCTCGCCTCGACCTGGCCGGCCGCGAAGTCGCCATGCACGACGTGAAACGCTATAGCCGCGGTGGTGACCTCGTGATGAAGAGCGCGGCGGGCAACATCACGCAAGCAGCGGGTTCGGTCATCGATCTGTCGGCGCGCTACAACCGAGGTGGGCAGATGCAGGCCGTTGCCCTGGGCGAGTCGGCTGGCCATGTGACCCTGGCCGGCGCCATCCGGGGCAGCGCCAGCGGTCTGTATGACGCGGGGGGCGCTTATGTGCCTTATGACGCTGCCGAAGTGACCGTCCGCGCGCAGACGCTGGCGGATTTCGCGGGCCTGAACACGCGCCTGAACACGGGCGAGGTCTTCGGCGCGCGCCGCTTCCAGATGAAGCAGGGCGACCTGACGGTGGGCGACGAGGTGCGTGCGCGTCACGTGGAGATCGTGGCCGACGGCGGCAATCTGACGGTCAACGGCAAGATCGACGCCAGCGGCGTGCAGGTGGGCAGCATCTACCTGGCCGCGCAGCAGGACCTGACCATCAACGGCCAACTGGACGCGCACGGCACGCACTTGCGCCGCGATAGCCAGGGCAAGATCATCGACAGCCCGAACCGGGCCATCATCGACCTGACGTCGAGGCAGGGCACGCTGACGCTGACCGGCAACGCCGCCTTCGACCTGCGCGCGGGCACCGAACAGCCTGCGCTGCACGATGGCGTGGCCCGTGGCACGCTGGACCTGAATGTGCGCCGCACGGGTGGTGGCAGCGAGCGCGGCGCGCTGGCGGGTTCGGGTGATGGCGCCAACGGCGTGGCGCTGGTTGTCGACGGCACGCCCGACATTCAGGGCGCCAAGACGGTGGCCGTCAATGCCTTCCGCCGCTATACCGATGCGCCGCTGGCCGCCTTCCCCGACGTGACGGGCAAGAGGCCGCAACTGATTTCGCAGGACTACCTTGGCAAGGAGGCCACCGCTGACACCGAGGCGACGGGCATCCACAAGGAAAGCCTGGCGTTCATGAAGCTGGCGCAGGACAACGGCACGTTGAGCAACACGCTGGCACGCCTGAACGCACGCCTGCGCCCCGGCGTCGAAATCGCCAGCGCCACGCCGGATGGCGACCTGACGGTGGTGGGCGACCTGGACCTGTCGGGTTATCGCTATGGCCCGAACGCCGATGCGGCGCGCCGCGGCTTCGGCGAACCCGGCGTGTTGGTGCTGCGCGCCGGCGGCAACCTGAACATCCACGGCAGCATCAACGACGGTTTTTCGCCTCCGCCAGAATCGCTGGACGAGCGTGGCTGGCTGCTGACCGAAGGGCGATACACCTCCTCGACGGGCATGACGCCTTTCGGCGGCGACATCGTCATACCCATCGATGGCGTGAAGCTCGAGGCCGGAACAAGCTTTCCGGCCGGCAGCACCTTGAACTACGACCTGCCCACACGTGCGATGACCTTGCCCGTGGGCACCGAGCTGCCGACGTCGATGACGCTCAACGGCAACCTGATCCTGCCGGCAGGCCTGGTGCTGACCGGGTCGGTCACGACCGCCGACGGCACGGTGCTGCCCGTCGGAACGGTGATGCTGCAGACGCTGACCTTGAGCGCTGGCGCGCAACTTGGCGCGGGGCTCCGCTTGCGTGATGCCGTGGCGGTCCAGCCCTTCACCTGGCCCAAGGGGGTGAGGCTGCCTGCCGTCCTTGTGGCCAGCGGCACGATCACGCTGGCACGCGGCGCGATCATTCCCTCGCAGACCAAAGTGGAGCTGGCAGGCGACGCGCCGGTGGATCTGCGGCCAGTGGATACGGAGGGCAGGCAGGGCCGCAATTGGGCACTGGCGCCGATGCTGGAAGCGGGCGTCTCTTCCTGGAGCCTGACCGCGGTCGCGGGCGCCGACCTGGCCTCGGCCGACGTGCGGACTCGCAATGCGGATGGCACGGGCGATATCGTGCTGGCCGACACGCACTATGGCATGCGGAGTACGTTCACGACGCGCATGGAGGAAGGGGGAGGCGGCATTCCCCGTTTGACGGAGAGCGGGGCACTGGGAACCATCGGCGACCCCACGTTCGCAGGCATGACGCAAGCGGAGGCCGATGCCTGGATGAGAGAGAACTGGTTCATGGGGTGGGAGGATCTGTTTCCCGCTGACACGCTGGAGAGTATGTGCAGCTGGGGGGCGGGTTATTGCACCTATGAAGGCGGGACAGGCCCAAAGGAAGTGGTGGATTACCACTACCAGCCAGGCGCGCCCGTCTTCAGCGTGTTGCGTACCGGCACGGGTGACATGACGCTGCTGGCCGCGCGTGACGTGGGCATGATGTCGATGTATGGCGTCTATACGGCCGGTACGCCCACGTCGTTGGGGGCAGCAGATGCCCGCTACGACTTGCCGCGCGGCACCATCGACGAATATGGCGTTCTGGGCCGGATCGAGGGCGACGGCAAATACGAGGCTGCGTTGGCCGCCTATCAGGCCTGGTACCCCGATCAGGGCGGCAACCTGGTGGTCATGGCGGGCCGTGACGTCTATGGCGATGTGTGGGGAGACTCTGCCCAGGACGGTGCCGCGCTTGTGGGGGTGGAGCGCGCTCGCCATCCCAGTAGCGCCGTTGCCAATTGGCTATGGCGGCAAGGCAATGCCGGCACGCCCGGTGTGCAGGACATCGCCACCAGTTGGTGGATCAATTTCGGCACCTACGTCAACAATGGCGGTGCACCCCAGGGCAGGCAGCCGCGTCTGCTCGGTTTTACCGGTTTCGGCACCTTGGGCGGTGGTAACCTGCGCATTTCCGCCGAGCGCCATGCGGGCGTGCGCGATGCGCGTGGCGACGGTGCGCGATATATGGACGGCGCTGCGTCACGGTCGCAGGGCCTCGTGGCGGCCGTCGGCAGCACGGGCAGGGTCGTGGACGGTGCGCTGACGCTCACGGGCGGCGGAGACCTGGACCTGCGGGTGGGCGGCGCGCTCAATCCCAATTTGCGTGCGACGCAGCAAGGCCTCGGCAACCTCGGGGTTTCGTCGACGCATTACCTGTTCGGTGGCGCGCTGGATCATATGGACCTCAACGGCGTCCTGACCAACCTGCGTGGCAGCCTGAACCTGTCTGCCGGCAAGGTGGGGGGCGTGTCGCTGAACTATGGCGATGGCGGTGGCCTGCGCGCCACCGATCCCTTCGCCCTGGCGGGCGGTCGTGCCTACGGGGGGCCGGTGCTGATGCTGGGTGATGCCACCGCGTGGCTGGACACGCGCGGCGACCTGGTGCTGGGTGGCGTCAGCGACCCGGGCCGCACGCGACTGCTTAATACCAGTCCCTATCGGCTGGTCGGTGACACGAAGGACACCACCGGTGGCGGCCAGAGCTGGTTCTCGCTGTGGACCGACACCACGGCAGTCAACCTGCTGTCTGCGGGCGGCAACCTGACGCCCATCACCAGCCACAGTGCGCTGGAGACCGGTTGGAGCGTCTGGAGCGAGTCGGCCGGCCAGACGTACTTCGTCTATCCCTCCATCCTGCGGGCCGTCGCCGCCAACGGGAACATCATTCTGCCGGTCACGCCGGCAACGACCACCATGCCGGATGGTGACCCGCGTGGCGCGGGCCTGATGCTGGCGCCCTCGACCAAGGGCCAGCTTGAGCTGCTGGCAGGCCAGTCGCTGCTGGCGGAGGGAGCGCCTCGCGTGGCCATGTCCGGCGCCGACACGGCGATGACGACGCCTTTGCGTCCCGCGTTCACGCTGGGGAGCCTCAGCAGCACGGCCTGGCCCGTGACCAACACGTCGCCCGAAGCCGTGCGCTCGACGTCGGGTGAAAGCTATTCCTTGTTCGCCTTCGGCCCCAATACGCCCCTGGAGCAAAGTTTGCACGTAGGTGATGGCACGCCTGCACGTTTCTACGCCGTCCAGGGCGATATCGTGGGGCTGAGAACCGGGGCCTTCGAAACCAGGCCGCGCTTGGGTGGGCCTCCCGGTTATGTCTTCGCCTCGGCTCGCTGGTATGAAGCCGCCACGCCCGTGTCGGCGCGTGCCGGCCGGGACATCCTGGGCTTCGAAGGGATGGCGCTGCATGGCAATACGACGGACGTGTCTGTGATCCAGGCGGGTCGTGACATCGTCCATGCGAACTTCACTGTCGCCGGCCCAGGCACGGTGGTGCTGCAGGCGGCGCGCCAGTTCCGCCAGGATGACGTGGCGAGCGTGACGAGCCTGGGCGGCTTGGTGCGGGGCGACACACGCCCTGGCGCCAGCATCGCGGTGCTGGCCGGTGTCGGCGCTGCCGGCCCGGACTACGCGGGCTTCCTGGCGCGTTACCTGGACGTAGGCAATCTGTTGCGCGCGGATATCGGTGGCTTGGCTGCCCAGCCCGGCAAGGTGGCGCAGACCTATGGCGGCGAACTGACGCTGAAGGACTGGCTGGCCGAGGAGTACGGCTACACCGGTACGGAAGCCGGCGCGCCTGCCGAGTTGGCGCGCCAGCAGGCGCTGCGGGATGCGGATGCCGAGCAACCCTATCGCAGCTTGGCGGAAGACTTCCGCCAGGAAAGCGAGCTGTACCTGGTGAACTGGCTGCGGACGTATCAAGCGTATGCAGGCGGTTCTGATGAGGCCCGCGCCGCGCTGGACGCGCTGGCACCCGCGCAGCAGGAAATCTACGCCCGCCAGGTGTACTTCGCCGAACTGAAGAAGGGCGGCCGCGAGTACAACGATGCGGACGGTCCGCGTTTCAACAGCTACCTGCGTGGCCGTCGTGCGATTACGGCCTTCTTCCCCGAACAGGACGCCAGTGGGGCAGCCATCAAGTATGAAGGCGACTTCACCATGTACGGGGGGTCTGGCCTGCACACCGACTTCGGTGGCGGCATCCAGTTGCTGACCCCGGGCGGCCGCCAGGTGGTGGGCATCGAAGGCGAAGCCCCGCCGTCCACGGCAGGCGTGGTCACGCAGGGCGCAGGCGACATCCAGATGTACGCCCAGGACAGCATCCTGCTGGGCCAGAGCCGCATCATGACCACCTTCGGCGGGCACATCCTGGCGTGGTCGTCGCAGGGCGACATCAACGCGGGCCGAGGCGCCAAGACCACGGTGGTCTACACGCCGCCGCGCCGGGTCTATGACTCGGTGGGCAACGTGACGCTGGCGCCGACCGTGCCGTCCACGGGGGCGGGGATCGCCACGCTGGCGCCGATCGCCGAAGTGCCTGCCGGTGACGTGGACCTGCTGGCGCCGCTGGGCACCATCGACGCAGGGGAAGCGGGCATCCGGGTGTCGGGCAACGTCAACATCGCGGCCTTGCAGGTGGTGAACGCAGCCAACATCCAGGTCAAGGGTGACGCCGTGGGCATTCCGGTGGTGGCGGCGGTGAACGTCGGTGCGCTCACCAACGCCAGCGCGGCGGCTTCCTCGGCGGCGGATGCCGCACAGGAATCGGTGGCCCGTTCGCGTGCCGCCGCCCGCCAGAACCTGCCGTCCATCATCAGCGTGCAGATCCTGGGCTTTGGCGACGGCGGCAATGCCGCACCGGTGTCACCGCCTGCTCCGGCCGCGCAACCGGTCAGCTATCGCCCGGACCACAAGGTGCAGGTGGTGGGGCAGGGGCCGCTGTCGGCGCAGCAGCGCGCGCAACTGACGGCGGATGAGCGTCGGCATCTGGGGCTGTAGCCAGACAGCAGGTGGAAACGACAAGGCCGGGTCATGCCCGGCCTTGTCGTTGTCAAGCGCGCCTTGCGGTTCACACGCCCTGCGCGTGCTCCACCACCAACTGCACTGACACCCGCCCATTCCACTCGTTCTGGTCCAGCCGATACGCCACCTGCACCTGTTCCGGCACCATGTCGGCGTGGCCGAACCAGATCGCGTCGAAGCGCTGGTGGCCGCGCTCCAGTTGCAGCTTCAGGTGTTTTTCACCCACCAGCCGCTGGCCGCGCACGAAGAACTCGTCCAGGAAGACCGGCGCGGCAAAGCCCGCGCCCCAGACCTGCTGTTGCAGCAGGTGGGCGACCTCGACGTTGGCGTAGCCGGTTTCCAGCGAGCCGTCGGTCTCCAGCACGGGTTCGAAGCTGCTGCGGCCGGTCAGTTCGCGCACGGCGGCATCGAAGGCAGGCGCAAAGGCGTCGAAGTCCTGGCGGCCCAGCGTCAGGCCCGCGGCCATGGCGTGGCCGCCGAACTTGCGGATGAGGCCCGGATAGCGCTTGGACACGAGGTCCAGCGCGTCGCGCAGATGCACGTCGGGAATCGAGCGGCCCGAGCCGCGGATCTCGTCGTCGCCCGCGGGTGCGAAGGCCAGCGTGGGACGCCAGAACTTTTCCTTCAGGCGCGAGGCCACCAGGCCCACCACGCCCTGGTGCCAGGTGTCGTCGAAGACACAGACCGTAGCGCCGGGCGCCGAGCTGGCGGCTTCCATGCTGTTCATGGCCTGCTCGCGCATCACGCTTTCGATATTGCGGCGCTCGCGGTTGATGGTGTCCAGCTCGCGCGCCATGTTCAGCGCTTCGCCTTCGTCATCGGTGGTCAGGCAGGCGATGCCCAGGCTCATGTCGGCCAGGCGGCCGGCCGCGTTGATGCGCGGACCCAGCGCGAAGCCCAGGTCGAAGGCGCTGGCATTGCGTGGCTCGCGCTGCGCCACGGCGAACAGCGCGCGCAGGCCGGGCTGCATGCGGCCGCTGCGCATGCGCGCCAGGCCTTGCGTGACCAGCAGGCGGTTGTTGGCATCCAGCTTCACGACGTCGGCCACGGTGCCCAGCGCCACGAGGTCGGCCAGCGCATCCAGGCGCGGGCCGCCGTCGGGCGGATAGACGCCACGGCGGCGCAGCTCGGCGCGCAACGCCAGCATCATGTAGAAGATCACGCCCACGCCGGCCAGGTTCTTGGACGGGAAGCCGCAGCCGGGCTGGTTGGGGTTCACGATGGCCAGGGCGTCGGGCAGCACGTCGCCCGGCAAGTGGTGGTCGGTGACGACCACGCCGATGTCCGCTTCGGCGGCGGCGTTCACGCCGTCGACGCTGGCGATGCCGTTGTCGACCGTGACGATGATGTCGGGCTTGCCGGCAGGATGGCGCACGGCCAGCTCCACCACCGCGGGCGACAGGCCGTAGCCGGTCTCGAAGCGGTTGGGCACCAGGTAGTCGACCACGGCGCCCATGGCGCGCAGGCCGCGCAGGCCCACGGCGCAGGCGGTGGCGCCGTCGCAGTCATAGTCGGCCACGATCAGCAGGCGCTGGCCGTCCTGGATGGCGTCGGCCAGGATGCTGGCCGCGTCCTCGGCATGGGTCAGGCCCTTGGGCGGCAGCATGCCGCGCCAGTCCAGGCGGGTGTGCGCCGGATCGTTCAGGCCGCGGGCGGCCCACAGGCGGGCCAGCAGGGGATGGACGCCGGAGGACACGAGCTTGGCGCAGGCGTCGAGGTCGGCGGGACGGACAGTCAGACGGGGAGAGACCACCAGGTATTCCAGTTCTTCTTGGGACGGGGCAGCCAGGCCAATAGCGGGCTGCGCGGGTTGCGGGTAAGGGTGACCAGCCGGTCGGCGCCGGCCAATGTCAGCGTGCCGGTGTCGCCATGGGCGCGCAGTGCCTTGTCCAAGGCGGGCAGGGCGTCCAGCCAGGCGGCCCAGTCGCCGGCGCGATGCGCGGCGTCCAGTTGCGGCAGCAGCTGGGCCGTGCCGGCCTGTGGCGTCCACGGACGCGCGCCGCCATACAGCCACAGGCCGTTCAGGGGCAGGGCGCCGCGCGCGGCGCGGGCGTCATTGACGGGGTGTTCGTGCCAGGCCATCTGCACGCTGTTCAGCAGGCGGCGCCAGGGACGGCTGGCGGCATCCTGCGGCCACCAGTCGTGCAGCGCGTTGGCCGCCACGGCAGCCGGACTGGCTGAGCGAGGCGATAGTCCTTCCGGCAGCGTCATGCGCCAGCGGCCCGGCGTCAGCGCGACGGCCTCGAAGCCGTCCTCGCGCAGCCAGGGCAGGGCGGCGTCGAACAAGGCCTGGCCTTCCTCGGCGCGCACGTCCAGTTGCAGCGGATCGGCCAGCGTGGCGCGATCGGTGCCGACGGAAAGATGGGTCAGGTCGGCCAGCCACACTGGCGCCATGCCGGTTTCCGGCGCGCCGGCCTGCTCGGCCAGCCAGGGGCCGAGTCCGGCGCCAAGCGCCTGGCCGGCGTCCGGCGCGCAGCCCGCGCGCCGCAGTTGCCAGGCCTCGGCGGGCGTACAGCCCAGGGCATGGACATCTTGCGGGTCGATGTGGGCGGCGCCTTGTTGCAGCCAGCCCAGCAGCGCGGGCGCCAGCGCGGGCAGGCGCTCGGCCAGCGCGGCGGCGACCGGCGCGGGGGGCAGGGCCCCGGGAATCAGGAGAGACATGCCGGGATTGTAGTGCGCCCGGCAGCGGGATCCTGTTCGTCCGTTTGGGTCCTCAGCCGGTTACCTGCCAATCGCGCTTGAGCATGGCGACCTGCCATTCCTGCACCAGCGTCTCCACCAGTTCAGCGGCAGGCAGGGCACGGGCCAGCGGCGCGCCTTGCCCTGCCCAGAAGGGCGCGAATTCCTGGCTGCCGCGGGCGCTGGCGGCGGCGTGCAGCGCCTTGCCCGCGTCATACACGATGGAGTAATCGGGCAACGCCGGGGCGCTGGCGACATCCACTTCCCGCTGGCGACATCCACTTCCTTGTGGATGCGGTTCACCAGGCCGCGCGCGGGCCGTCCGGAAATAGCGGCGGTGATGCCCGTGTGGCGCGCGCGCGGGCTTTGCAGCTCGGCCCGATAAGCGGCATTGGCCAGGCTTTCCGGGCACAGCACGAAGGCGGTGCCCATCTGCACGGCGCTGGCGCCCAGGGCCAGCGCGGCGGCGATGCCCTGGCCGTCCATGACGCCGCCAGCCGCGATCACGGGCAGCCTGGTACGGGCGCGCAGCAGGCGCGTCAGCGCGAAGGTGCCGATGCCGGGGTCGCCCTGCGCCGGATCGAAGATGCCCCGGTGGCCGCCGGCCTCCACGCCCTGGGCCACCACCATGTCCACGCCCGCGGCTTCGACGCGTTCGGCTTCGTCCAGCGAGGTCGCGCTGGCCAGCGTCACGATGCCGGCCTCGCGCAGCGCGCGGATCCAGTCCGCATCCGGCAGGCCGAAATGGAAGCTGGCCACCGCCGGCCGCGCGCGCAGCAGGGCTTCCAGCATGGCCTCGTCGCCGATGAAGCTGCCATACAGGTTCTTGATGGTGGCGGGCGGCTCGGCGCCGAACTCCTGAAACCAGGGGCGCAGCCAGTCCAGCCAGGCCGCTTCGCGAACGGCGTCGGCCACGGGGGCGCGATGGCAGAACAGGTTCACGTTGAAGGGCTTGTCGGTCAGCGCCCGCGTGGCCGCGATCATGTCCTCGGCCTGCTGGGGCGTGCTGGCGCTGAGCGCGATGGAGCCCAAGGCGCCGGCGTTGGACACCGCAGCCGCCAGTTGCGGCGAGGAGGTGCCCAGCATGGGCGCCTGGATGATGGGGTGGGCGACCTTCAGCAGGCGCTGGGCGGGATGATCGGGCAGCATGGTCGGATCCTTCGTGGCTGGGTCTGGAATGGATGCGTGTCATGGTATCTCCATTCAAGATGAAATTTAAGTGATAATTCTCAAACAAAGAATTCATTCCCGTGAACAGGGCCGCTCCGGGCCTGCCGCGACGAGGAGCCCGCATGGATCTCGCCACCCTGGAAATCTTCCGCGTCGTTGCCGACGAAGGCAGCGTCACGCGCGCCGCCCGCCGCCTGGGCCGCGTGCAGTCGAACGTGACGACCCGCGTGCAGCAGTTGGAGGAGGAACTGGGCGCATCGCTGTTTGCCCGTGACGGCAAGGGCATGGCGCTCACGCCCGCGGGCGAACGCTTCCTGGATTACGCCCAGCGCCTGCTGGCCCTGGCGCAGGAGGCGCGCCAGGTGCTGCATCCCCACACTCCTCAGGGCAGCCTGCGGGTGGGCAGCATGGAAAGCACCGCCGCCAGCCGCCTGCCGGGGCCCCTGGCCGCGTATCGCCGCCGCTGGCCGCAAGTGACGCTGCGCCTGCGCACCGCGCCCTCGCGCCAGTTGACGCAGGCGGTGCAGGACCGCGAACTGGATTGCGCCTTGCTGGCGCTGCCGCAGGCCGCCGGGCCGGATGTCGCGCCGCAGTTGACCGCGCTGGGCCTGGAAGGCGTCGTGGTCTGCCGCGAATCGCTGGTGCTGCTGCTGCCGCCCGAACATCCCCCGGTGGCAAGCCTGGCGGACGTCCAGATCCGGACGCTGGTGGCGTTCGAGCCCGGCTGCTCGTACCGGCTCCTGGCGGAAGATGGCCTGGCCGCCCCGGCGGGCACTGGCGTGCCGCGCCTGCCTGTCGCGCTGGACATCCATGAGGTCGGTTCGTATCACGCCATGCTGGCCTGCGTGGCGGCGGGCGGCTGCGCGGGCGTGCTGCCGCGCAGCCTGCTGGAACTGCTGCGCGAGCCGCCCGATCTGCGCGAAGTGCCGCTGGCCGAGGTCGACACGCTGCTGGTCTGGCGCGCGGGCTATGCCACCCCCGCGCTGGCGGCGCTGCGCGAGGCGCTGTCCGAAGCGCTGTCCGATCTGGCAGGCCCTGCAAAACACCTGTCGCAAGCCGTTGCAAAGCCGCGCCGTGGGCGTGTCGGTTAGTGCCATAATGCGCCGGTGCTGAAAATACCCTACGAATTCTGGATCGGAGCCCGATACTCGGACCTGCTCCGCATCGTCCAACTGCTGCTGCGCATCACCGGCCTGCTCTGGCTGCTGCGGGTGGCCGCGCGTCGCATTCCTTTCCTGCGCCAGCGCGGCCTGGCCGACTGGCTGGAAAGCCTGCACACCGCGCAGTTGGCCCGCCGTCAGCGCGACGGCTTCGTCTCGTTCATTGCGGTCAGCTCCATGGCGGGCATCGGCCTGGGCGTCGCGGCGCTCATCGTCGTGCTGTCGGTCATGAACGGCTTCCAGCGCGACGTGCGCGACCGGATGCTGTCGGTACTGCCGCACATCGAGCTCTACGTGCCGGGCGCCACGCCCGAGCGCATCCTGGACCAGTGGCAGACCCTGGCGGACTACGGCAGGCAGAATCCTGAAGTCCGCGGCGCGGCGCCTTTCGTGGCGGCCCAGGGCATGATCGTGCGCGGCCAGGCGCTGCGCGGCGTGCAGGTGCGCGGCATCGATCCGGCCGAGGAAGACGGCGTATCCGACGTCGGCCGCCAGATGGTGCAGGGCAAGCTGGAGGCCCTGACGCCCGGCAGCTTCGGCATCGTCATCGGTGAAGAGCTGGCCGAAGGCCTGGGCGTGAAGCCCGGCGACACGCTGATGATGCTGGCGCCGCAAGGCTCGGTCAGCCCGGCGGGCTTCTCGCCGCGCATGCGCCAGTTCACGATCACCGGCGTGTTCTCGTCCGGCCATTACGAATACGATTCCAGCCTGGTCTTCGTGCAGGTGCAGGACGCGGCGCGCATGTTCCGTGATTCGGGCACCTCGGGCGTGCGCCTGCGCATCGCCGACATGCAGCGCGCGCCGCAGGTGGCAGCCGAGCTGGGCGCCATCCTGCCGCAAGGCATCTTCGCCAGCGATTGGTCGCGCAACAACCGCACGTGGTTTGCCGCCGTGCAGACCGAAAAACGCATGATGTTCCTGATCCTGGCGCTGATCGTGGCCGTGGCTGCCTTCAACCTGCTGTCCTCGCTGGTCATGGCCGTCAAGGACAAGCAGTCCGACATCGCCATCCTGCGCACCTACGGCGCCACCCCTGCCGAGATCGCCCGCATCTTCCTGGTGCAGGGCGCCACCATCGGCGTGGTCGGCACGCTGCTGGGCGTGCTGGGCGGCATGGCCATCGCCTACAACATCGACGTCATCGTGCCCACCATCGAACGCATCCTGGGCGTGCACTTCCTGCCGCGCGAAATCTATTTCATCAGCGCGCTGCCGTCCGATCCGCGCAGCGCCGACATCATCACCATCGGCGTCACTTCGCTGGTGCTGTCGCTGCTGGCCACGCTCTATCCCAGCTGGCGTGCCTCGCGCCTGCAACCTTCGCAGGTGCTGCGTTATGACTGAGGCCGCCATGCAAACGTCCCAAGGCGCCGCGTCCGTGGTGCTGGAAGCCACGGGCATCCACAAAGTCTACGACGAAGGCGTGTCGCAGTTGCACGTGCTGCAGGACATCAGCCTGTCGGTGCGCGCGGGCGAGATGGTCGCCATCGTCGGCGCTTCCGGTTCGGGCAAGAGCACGCTGCTGCAGGTGCTGGGCCTGCTGGACACGCCCACGCAAGGCACCGTGTCGGTGGCTGGCGTGCGCACCGAAGGCCTGTCGGAAGCCAGGAAGAGCGAGCTGCGCAACCGCAAGCTGGGCTTCGTCTATCAGTTCCACCACCTGCTGTCCGAGTTCACCGCGCTGGACAACGTCGCCATGCCCCTCATCGTGCGCCGCATGGCGCGCAATGAGGCCCGTGAGCATGCGCGCGAGAGGCTGGCCCAGGTGGGCCTGGCCGCGCGTGCCTTGCATGCGCCCGGCCAGTTGTCGGGCGGCGAGCGCCAGCGCGTCGCACTGGCTCGCTCGCTGGTGGGCGGCCCCGCCTGCGTGCTGGCCGACGAGCCCACCGGCAACCTCGACCGCCACACGGCGCAGGACATGTTCTCCTTGCTGACCAACGTGAACCGGTCCTTGGGCACCGCCTTCATCATCGTCACGCACGACCTGGAGCTGGCTGCGCGGGCTGACCGCAGGCTGGTCATGGCCGATGGGCGGCTGGTGCAGGAAGACGAGGCCGCGGCACATCTCGCCGGGCATTGATCGGCCGCGTCCGTTGCGGCAAGCCTGGTCGGCTTGCCGCCCACCGCCCGGTCACGGTAGCCTGACCGCATGTTGATCGACACGCACTGCCACCTGGACGCGCCGGAGTTCGACGCGGACCGTCCCGAGGTCGCCCGCGAGGCCTGGGACGCGGGCGTACGCGCCATCGTCATCCCGGCCATCGAGGTTGCCAATTTCTCCATCGTGCGCGACCTGGCGCATGCCACGCCCGGCGGCACCTACGCCCTGGGCATCCATCCCCTGTATGTGTCGCGCGCAGCCGATGCCGACCTGGACATCCTGCGGGACGCCGTGCGCGCCGCCCTGGACGATCCGCGTTTCGTCGCCATCGGGGAAATTGGCCTGGATTTCTTCGTGCCGGAGATCTCCAGCGGCCCGGCGCGCGACCGGCAGGAGCATTTCTATGTGCAGCAATTGAAATTGGCGGCCGAGTTCGGCCTGCCCGTGCTGCTGCACGTGCGCCGCTCGCAGGACATCCTGTTGAAGCACCTGCGCCGCATCGATGCCGCGGGCGGCATCGCGCATGCCTTCAACGGCAGCGCCCAGCAGGCCGAAGGCTTCCTGGCGCATGGCTTCGCGTTGGGCATGGGCGGGGCCATGACCTATCCGCGCTCGCTGCAGATCCGCCGCCACGCCACGGACGTGGCCTTGTCCAGCCTGGTGCTGGAGACGGACGCGCCCGACATTCCGCCGGCCTGGCTGCATGGCGATGCGCGGCGCAATACACCGGCCCAGGTGTCGGGTGTGGCCGATGCGCTGGCCGAGGCGCGGGGCGTCACCCGCGACGAGATCATCCAAACCACTGGCCTGGCCGCGCGACGGGTGTTGCCGCGCCTGGATGCCTGCCTGTCACGGGAGCACGCTGCATGAGTGACCGGCCCGTTGCGCGCACGCGCGACGATTTCGCCCATTTCCGTCCCATCGCCACGCGCTGGATGGACAACGATGTGTACGGACACGTCAACAACGTGACCTATTACGCCTATTTCGACACGGTGGTGAATGGCTACCTGATCGAGCAGGGCGTGCTGGACATCGCGCGCAGTCCGGTCATCGGCCTGGTGGTGGAGACGGGCTGCCAGTACCTGTCGTCCGTCGCGTTTCCTGACGCGCTGGAGGCGGGCCTGCGCGTCACGCGCCTGGGCAATGCCAGCGTGCGCTATGAAGTGGGCATCTTCCGCGCGGGCGAACCCACGGCCAGCGCGCAGGGACACTTCGTGCATGTGTACGTGGACCGCGAGACGCGCCGGCCAGTGAGCTTGCCGCCGCCGATGCGCGAGGCGCTGGCGGCGTTGTTGCGGGAGTAGCGGATTTTTTTCCCGGGCCTCGATCAAGCCTTCAGTGCCGGTTTCGGCATCGGCCCCTGTGCGGCCGTCAGCGCGGTATTGATCGCTTCGGCCCAGGCCAGCAAGCGCGCATCCCCACCGCGCGGCCCCACCAGCTGGATGCCCACGGGCAACCCCACGTCACCCAGCCCCGTCGGCATCGCCACGCAGGGCGCGTGCAGCAGCGTCCACAGGCTGTTGCACAAGGGGCTGCCAGTGTCTTCCAGTCCCGGCGGCGCCTGCCCGAAACTGGGCGGCGTCAGCACCAGGTCGACATCCTGCGCCAGCAGGGCATCGAATTCGCACCGAGCCGAAGCGGCCAGATCCTGCGCGCGCAGCAGGTCTGCCACGCCGTAGCCCACTGCGTTCTCGGCCGTCGCGCGGATGTTCGGATTCAACTGATCGGGATGCGCCAGCAGTTCCGACAGGAAGGTGCGCCGGCCTTCCGCGCGGATGATGACTTGCTGCGCCTGGGCCAGCGTATCGAAGCTGGCGGGCAAGGACAGGTCGACCAACGTTGCGCCCGCCTCGGCCAGCGTGCGCGCGCTGAGCAGCAGCGTGGCCTGGCCCGATGCGTCCAGGCGATGCCAGTGCGGGCCCTTGTACAGACCGATGCGCAGGCCCGCGAGGGTGGCGGGCGGCTGCGGCCACGCGTCGGCCAGCTGGAAGACACGTGCCATCAAGCTCAAGTCGGCCACGCTGCGGGCGAACCAGCCGATGGTGTCCAGGCTGGGCGCATAGACCTTGGCGCCTTCCGCACACACCAGTCCGTGCGTAGGCTTGAGCCCATGCACGCCGTTATAGGCGGCAGGGCGGATGATGGATCCGCCAGTCTGCGTGCCGAATGCGATCTGCGCCATGCCGCTGGCCACCGCCGCGGCCGAGCCCGAGGACGAGCCCCCTGGCGTGTGCGCGGGCGCATAGGCGTTGCCGGTGGCGGCCGAACGCCCGTTGGCGCCGAATTCCACGGTGTCAGTCTTGCCCAGGATCACCGCGCCCAGCGCGCGCGCCGTCGCCACGCAGGCGGCGTCACGGCCAGGACGGTGTCCGGCGTAGGCCGGGGTGTTGAAGGCGGTGGGCATGCCCGCCACGTCGATCACGTCCTTCACCGCTATGGTTACGCCGTGCAGCGCGCCTTGCCTGGGTGCCTGGTCCAATGCGCGGGCCTGTTGCAATGCCTCATCGGCGGCCAGGTGCGCATAGGCGCGTACTTGTGGTTCCAAGGTGCCGATGCGCGCCAGCGTGGCGCGGGTGATCGCTTCGCAGGACAGGTCGCCGGATTGCAGGCGGGTTGCGGCATCGCTCGCGGTGAGATCGTGGATGGGTGTCATGGCGAAACGCCTGGGTTGGCGGAAAATGTCGCGGCCCGGGCGTGCGCAAGGCACGGCGCCAGGCCGCGGGCAATCAGGGCATGCCTGGCAGGTATCCGCCAGGCACCGGCGTCAAGCTTACTCCGCCGTGATGTTGGCCTGCCTGGCCACCTCGCGCAGGCGCGGCAGTTCATCGGCAATCAGCTTGGCCACGGCATTCGCGTCGCCATCGCGGATTTCGAAACCCGACGCGGTCAGCTTCTCGCGCACCGTCGCGTCGGCCATCGTGGCCTTGAACGCGGCCTGCAGGCGCGTGCTCACGTCGGCGGGCAGGCCGCGCGGGGCCACCACCGCCACCCAGGTCGAGATGGGCGCGGCGTCGAAGCCGGCTTCCTTCAGCGTGGGGACGTCGGGCAACTGCGGCGAGCGCACGGCGCTCGTCACCACCAGCGGCTTGATGCGGCCTTCCTTGATGTGCGGCAGCGCGGCCGGCACGGTGTCGATGTTCAGCTGCACCTGGCCGCCCAGCAGGTCGTTCATGGCGGGGGCGCTGCCCTTGTAGGGCACGTGCATCATCGAGATGCCGGTGGCGCGCTTCAGCATCTCGCCGGCGAAGTGCGCCGTGCTGCCGTTGCCGAAAGACGCGTAGTTATAGGCATCGGGCTGCGACTTGGTGGTGGCTGCCAGTTCCTGGATCGTGTTCACCGGCACCTGCTTGCCGGCCACCAGGACCAGCGTGTTGCCGCCGACCATGCCGATGGGCTCGAAGCTCTTGATCGGGTCATAGGACACGTTGGGCATCACCACCGGACCGGACGTGAAGGTCGAGCCCGAGCTGATCAGCAGCGTGTAGCCGTCCGCGGCAGACTTGGCCACGTAGGTGGCGCCGATGGTCGTGCCGCCGCCGCTGCGGTTCTCGATCACGATGGAGGTGCCCAGCTTCTGGCCCAGCACCGGCGCCAGCAGGCGCGCGACATAGTCGGTGTTGCCGCCGGCCGGGAAGGGCACGACCAACTGGATGGGGCGGGCGGGATAGGCGGTCTGCGCCTGGAGCGGCGCGGCGGCCAGGAGACTGGCGCCCACCAGCGCGGCGGCCAGGAAATGACGGTTGCTGCGATTCGACATGCTTTCCCCTTGCTTTTGATCTGGGTATGAGAGAGTGGCGGTGTTGCAGTGTGGCGTGGCCGTGCATCGAAAAACCTGATGCCCGCCGGAATGTCTGCCGCCGTTGCCAGTCTGCATTTCTAGTGGGAAAGGATGCTATGTGACGAGCGCCACCCCGCACAATCGAATCTTTTTTGAACCGGCATCGAAAAAACTTATGATGGGTTCGGCTGGGCGTGTAGCCCGGACACCGGTTTACAGGCGGCTGAAAGAGGGAGGGATGTGATGCAGGTGCGCGACATGACGATGGCAGACCATCCCGCCGTGATGGCGCTCTGGCGCGACGTGCCGGGGCTGACCCTGCGCGACGCGGACGGGCCGGATGCCGTGGCGCGCTACCTGGCGCGCAATCCCGGCCTGAGCGCCGTGGCGGAGCGGGACGGCAAGGTGGTGGGCTGCATCCTGTGCGGGCACGACGGACGTCGCGGCTATCTGCAGCATCTGGCCGTGCATCCTGCGCATAGGCGGCAAGGCATTGCGAAGGCCCTGATCCAGCGTTGCCTGGCGCGGCTGCAGGAGGCGGGCGTCTATAAATCCCATGTCGACGTGCTGGTCGATAACGCAGCGGGAATGCAGTATTGGGAAGGGTTGGGGTGGCAGCGGCGCACGGACATCCTGCGGTATTCGTTCGTGAGCGGGGGCGGGGAGAACGCCTAGCGTCCTGCTGTCTGGACGGCAGGGCGCTGCGGTCCATCGTGGCTAGTCCCGACTGGCCTGCCGCTGCGTCCAAGGCGTCTGGCGGCCGATCCCTGGGTAGCCTGTGCAGCCCACCGCTACACAGGAATTCGCATGTCAGGACGGCTCGCCTTGCTGGCCTTCGTGGGCGGCTGCGCGCTGGTGCAGACCCTGCCGCGCTTGCCGCGGCCGTGGGAGATCTGTACGTCGGTCGCCGTGCTTGCGGTCTGCGCCTTGCTTGTGCAATCGCGGGCGCGGCGCAAGGCCGCCGAATATCCGGTGTCGTTCGAGGCAGCCCCAAGCGGCGCGCATCGGCTGCTCGTTGTCGCATGGGCCGCCTGCATTGGCATCGCCTGGGCCAGTCTCTGCGCCCAGCAGCGGCTGGACGACGCCCTGGCCGAGGGCAACATCAACCACGTCACCCGGGTCACCTTCCAGGTCGTCGGCTTGCCGCAAGGGGATGCCGCGGGCCGCAGCGCCGAGGTCCGCGTGCTGCACGCACAACCCGAGGGCGTGCCCACGCGCATCCAGGTGAACTGGTTCGCGCCGGGCATGGCGCGCCTGCCTGGCGCCACGTCGTCCGAAGACCCGGCCGGTGTCGCCCGGCACGCTGCAGGCGAGCCCGCGCAGCCGGTGCCCGAACTCATCCCCGGCCAAATCTGGCGCGCCGCGCTGGTGCTGCGCCCGCCCACGGGACTCAGTAATCCCCACGGTTTCGATTACGAAGGCTGGATGTTCCAGAAAGGCGTCCGCGCGCGCGGCACGGTGCGGGGGGAGCCGGTGCTGTTGCAGGCCTGGGGCGGCGGCGCCGAAGCGCTGCTGCATCGTGCACGCTGGCAGTTGCGGGAAGCGATGCTGCAAGCCCTGCAGGGCACGCGCTACGGTCCCGTGCTGGTGGCGCTGGCGCTGGGTGACCAGCAAGGCGTGGCGCGCGAAGACTGGGACATCTTCAACCTGACCGGCGTCACCCATCTGGTCTCCATCAGCGGCATGCACGTCACGCTGCTGGCCGCCCTGGCAGGCCTGGCCGCGCGGGGCCTCTGGAAGCGCCTGCGCTGGCGCCGCCGGGCGTTGGCGGAACGAGTGCCGGCGCAGGCCGCGGGCGCGGCGGTGGCGGTTGTCGTCGCACTGGCCTACAGCCTGCTGGCGGGCTGGGGCGTGCCCGCGCGGCGCACCTTCTTCATGCTGGCGGTCATCGCGGTGGCCGCCATGCTGCGCCTGCCGCTCACGCCCTGGCGGATCCTGCCCGCCGCGGCGGCGCTGGTCGTGGCGCTGGATCCGTGGTCCCCGCTGGCGCCGGGTTTCTGGCTGTCCTTCGGCGCGGTGGCGGTGCTGATGCAGGCGGGGGCGAATGCCACGCAGACCGTGCAGGGCGACAAGCCGCCCAGCCGCTGGCGGCGCGCCGCGGCGCTGCTGTGGGAGGCCACGCGCCTGCAATGGCTCATCACGCTCGCGCTGACGCCGGTCCTGGCCTACCTGTTCCAGCAAGTGCCTTTGGTGTCGCCACTGGCCAATGCCATCGCGATTCCGGTGGTGAGCTATATCGTCACGCCGCTGGCATTGCTGGCTGCCTTGCTGCTGGTCGCCCCGGGCGTGACAGCAGTGGGCGCCTGGGCAGCACTGGCGGGCGAAGCCGTGTTCGCGCAGATGATGGTGCCGCTGGTGGCCATGGCAGCGTGGAACGGCGCGGCGCTGAGCGTGGCCGCCGCGCCATGGCCTTACCTGGCGCTGGCCTTGGTCGGCGTGGCCTGGGCATTGGGCACGCCGGGCCTGCCGGTGCGCGCGGCGGGCTGGCTGCTGGCCGTGCCGGTGCTGGTGTGGCAACCGGGCCGCCCGCCGCCGGGGCAGTGGCGGCTGACGGCCATCGACATCGGCCAGGGCGCGGCGGTCCTGGTGGAGTCCGCCACGCAGACCTTGCTGTACGACACGGGCGTGCGCTACGGCGTGGACAGTGACGCCGCCAGCCGCGCCATCCTGCCGCTGCTGCGGGCGCGTGGCATCGGCAAGCTGGACGTACTGGTGGTGTCGCATGCCGATGGCGATCATGCGGGCGGGCTGCGCAGCGTGCTGGCGGCGTTGCCGGTGGCGCAGGGCTACAGTCCCTTCGACATGGCGGCCTATCTCAAGCGCGAGGCCCGGCAAGGTCTGGCGACCTCACCGATGCCGGCACTGCCAGCGCGCATGTCAGCGTGCGAGGCCGGCGTGTCCTGGATGCAGGATGGCGTGCGCTTCGATTTCCTGCATCCGCCGCCAGGCGACGACAGCGCGCGCGCCTCGATGGACCGCAATGCCGCCAGCTGCGTGCTGCGCCTGGCAGGCGAGCACCACAGCGCCCTGTTGACGGGCGACATTCCCGTGGCGCAGGAGCGCGCGCTGGCGCGGGCGGGGTTGCCCGCCACGGAGTGGGTCATGGCGCCGCATCATGGCGCGGCGACATCCTCGGGGACTGATCTGGTGGCGGCAACGCAAGCCTGGCACGTGGTGGCGCAGGCCGGCCGCTACAACCGCTATGGCCATCCGAAAGCGCCGGTGCAGCGGCGCTGGGAGCGTGCCGGGGCGGTCTTCTGGCGCACCGATCTGCACGGCGCGGTCATGGCCGCCTCGGAGGGGCCGGGCAAGCAGGGGTTGAGCATGCGTGCGCAACGGCTGCATGCGCCGCGTTACTGGCAAGGGCGATGAACAAAAAAAACACGGCCATCGGGCCGTGTTTGCATTATTGCAGGATCGCTCAGCGCATCGGCTTGGGCGGCGCCGGTTGCGGCATGGGCTCCACACGCTGCTCGTCGTGCTGTTGGCGCGGCGGGTTCTGCTGGCTGGCCGGCACGGGCCTGGCATCCAGCGGGGCGGTGGCCGCGCCTTGTTCGATGGTCCACTTCACCAGCGCGGCCGACAAGGCGTCGGTGGCCTGGCCGAAAGCGGTGACGACGTCCGTCACGCTGGTGCCATTCGACGGCTGTTCGACCTCGAAGCGGTTGGCCGCCAGCAGCCTGCCGGTGCGCAACGCAACCAGTCGGGCTTCGTAGCGCACGACGGCGACAGGTTTGCTGTCACGGTACTCCACCTGGAAGGTGCGCAGCGTGCCGGACAGGTCCAGCACCGAGGGCAGGGGGTTGCGGTCGGTGCTGACCACGGCGATGCGGCGGTCATCCAGGAAGGCCTGCACCAGGCGCTCGCGCACCAGCACTGGCGACGCATCGGCCCAGCGCACGCCTTCATAGGCGGCCAGCCGGTTGCCATCGGGCACGACGAGGATGCGCGCCGAATCGATCATCTGGCCGCTTTCCGGCGTGCTGATACGCAGCGAGGACATCGTGGGCGACTGGGACGCGGCGGGCAGGGCGGTCAGCGGCAGTTGATAGACGGCGAGCTTTTCGCTCTTGGGCAGCAGCGTGCAGGCCGACAGCAGCGCGCTGGCGGCCAGCACGCCCAGCGCCACGGCGCGGCGCGTCAGGTTACGCGGGGCGGATGTCATGGACGGAACTCCTCAAGCGATTCGCGGCCCAGGATGTAGTTGGCCGGGTTGTCTTCCAGGCGGCGGGCGATGGCGTTGAGCGCCGACAGCGTGCTGCGCAGTTCGCGCACGGCCGGGCCGATCTCGCTGAAGCCCTGCATGCCGCGGTTCAGCGCGGGTTGGTTGGTTTCCAGCAGCGTCTCGATGCGCGAGGTCGCGTTGGCCAGCGAGGTCATGGCATCGCGCGCGCCCTTCAGGGTTGCGGCACCTTCGCCGGCCACCAACTGGTTCGTGTTCTTGATGAGGCTGGTCGCTTCCTTCAGGGCCGCCTGGCCTTCCTTGCTGGCCTGGGTCAGCTGGGCCAGCAACTCGCGGAACGAATCACGCTGGTCCGCCATGGCGCCGGTGGCCTGCTCCAGGTTGGCCAGCGTCTTGCTGATGCTCTCGATGTTCTCCTTCGAGAACAGCTGCTTGGCATTGAAGATGGTTTCGTTCAGGTTGCCCATCAAGTCTTCGCCGTTGGCCAGCAGCTTGGACAGTTGCGAGGGCGTGGCGACGATGACGGGTTCCTCGTTGCTGTCCGGCTTGGGTTTCAGCAGGGGGCTTTCCGGCGTGCCGTTGCCCAATTCGATGGCCGCGGCGCCGGTGATGCCGGTGATCATCAGGCGGGCGTTGGTGTCCTGCTTGATGCGGGCGGTGTCCTCGACGCGGATCCGCGCGATGACACGGCGGGGGTCCTTGGGGTCGAGCGACAGCGCAACCACGTCGCCCACGCGGATGCCGCTGTACTGCACGGCGCTGCCGCGCGACAAACCATTGACCGGCTCGTTGAAGAGCACGCGGTAGTAACTGACGCCGCCGTCGCCATGCGCCTTGGCCAACCACAGGCCGAAGATCAGGGCGCCGGAAACGGCGAGCAGGGTGAAGAGTCCAATGAGGACGTGGTGGGCACGTGTTTCCATATCAGGATCCCGTAGCGGCGGCGGCCGCTGCGCGTGCGCGCGGCCCGTGGAAATATTCCTGCACCCAGGCATCGTCGTAGCTGGCGACGGCGTCGATCGTATCCACGACCAGCACCTTCTTTTGCGACAGCACGGCGACCCGGTCGCAGATGGTATAGAGCGTGTCCAGGTCGTGGGTGACGAGGAACACGGTCAGGCCCAGCGCGTCGCGCAGGGTCAGGATGAGCTGGTCGAAGGCCGCGGCGCCGATGGGGTCCAGCCCGGCGGTGGGTTCGTCCAGGAACAGGATGGCGGCATCCAGCGCCAGCGCGCGGGCCAGCGCCGCGCGCTTGATCATGCCGCCCGACAGCGAGGCCGGATACTTGGGGCCGGCTTCGGGAGGCAGGCCGGACAGCGCCAGCTTCACCTCCGCCAGCCGTTCGGCCTCGGCGCGCGACAGGCCGGCGTGCTCGATGAGCGGCAGCGCCACGTTTTCCGTGACGGTCAGCGACGAGAAGAGGGCGCCTTTCTGGAACAGCACGCCAAAGCGGCGCTCCTGCTCCGAGCGTTCGGCGGACGACAGGGAAAGCAGGTCTTTGCCTTCGACCTGGATGGTGCCGGCCGCGGGTTCCTGAAGGCCGACGATGCTGCGCAGGAGCACCGACTTGCCGGTGCCCGAGCCTCCCACCACGCCCAGGATCTCCCCGCGGCGTACGTCCAGGTCCAGGTTGTCGTGCACGACCTGGGTGCCGAACTGGTTGCGCAGGCCGCGCACCGAGATGGCGGGTTCGTCGCCAGCCTTGTCCTGGCGCGGATCGTTGGTAGCGGTCACCATCCCATCTCCATGAAGAAGAGCGCGGCCAGGGCGTCAAGCAGGATCACCATGAAGATGGACTGCACCACGCTGGAGGTGGTGTGCTCGCCCACGGACTGTGCGCTGCCCGTGACCTTGAAGCCTTCCAGGCAGCCGATGATGGCGATGACGAAGGCAAAGATCGGCGCCTTCACCATGCCCACCAGGAAATGGCGGATATCCACGTTCTCCTGGATGATCGAGATGTAGCGCGTGAGCGAGATGTCCAGCGTCAGCAGGCAGACCAGCGCGCCGCCCAGCAGGCCGGCCAGCACGCCGATGAAGGTCAGGATGGGCAGCGAGATGAGCAGCGCGATGACGCGCGGCGCCACCAGCATTTCCACCGGGTTCAGGCCCAGGGCGCGCAGCGCGTCGATTTCCTCGTTGGCCTTCATGGAGCCGATCTGCGCGGTGTAGGCGCTGGCGGTGCGGCCCGCAATGAGGATGGCGGTGAGCAGCACGCCGAATTCCCGCAGGAACGAGAAGGCCACCAGGTTGACGGTGTAGATGGTGGCACCGAACTGCTGCAACACGGTCGCGCCCAGGAAGGCCACGACCGTGCCCACCATGAAGGTCAGCAGCGCGACGATGGGCAGGGCGTCCAGGGCGACCTGTTCGACCAGCGCCGTGACGGACGTGACGCGCCAGCGGCGCGGGCGGAAGACCGTGCGCGCGAGGGTTTCCAGCACCAGGCCGGCGAAACCCAGCAGCGTGATGAAGGTCTTCCAGCCGGACATGACGGCAATGCCCACGCGCTCCAGCACTTCGCCGACGGCGTGGCGCCGTTCGCGCGGCGGCGGCGCGCAGCGGTCCAGCATGGCGACGCCCATGTTCTCCAGCAGGGCGCGGCGGGCGGCGGGCATGTCGGGGTCGGCCTGGGCGAGGTCCCGCGCATGTGTCGGGCCCAGCAGTTCGATCAGCAGGGCGGCGCCAGCGGTGTCCAGTTCCTTGAGGTCGCGCCAGTCGACGCCGGCCCCGGTGTTGCCGTCCGGCGCCAGCGCGTTGTCGGGCTGCAGGCGCGCGGCTTCGCGCGCCAGGGCCGGATAGTTCTCCAGCACCCAGTCGCCGCCGATGACCCAGCGCGCGTCGCCCGCGTCCGATGCCTCGCGGGCGATCCAGGCCTCGCGGCCGGATGCACCGACGCGAACGGCGGACGATTCCCGCTTGGCGGCGGCCGGGTCGGGGGCGCGGAGTTGGGCCATGAAATAGGGGGGGAGAAAGGGACGCTGCGAGTCTAGCACTAAGGATGGGGCGTTTTTTTAAGGTGTCATTAATGGGAAGGCTTTGCTGTCGCGGGTTACGGCTGGGTGAGCAGGTGTTAGCGGCGTAGCGGGCGGTTGCCGGGCGTTTTCGGCGATCCGCAGGGCAGGTGGACCTGTTTCTCCTGCTGGATAAACCCATCCACGACCTGAACCCGCCGCTCACGCTAAAATCCCGGCTTGCCTTCCCCCTCCAGAACGAATCCCGCACCGTGCCCCTGTCCATCCTGAACGTCCCCGGTTCCTCCGCCCTGTCCGACTTCCGCCGCGCCCGCCTGCTTGCCCGGCTCCAGGAGGCCGGCCTGCCCGTGGCAGATATCGCCGCCCGCCACGAACATTTCGTCTGGACCGACGGCGCCCTGGCAGACGACGACCAGTCGCGCCTGCTGGCCTTGCTGGACTACGGCACGCCTTACGCGGCGCCCGAGCGCGCCGACCAGGCCCTGGTGCTGCGCGTCATTCCCCGCCTGGGCACGATCTCGCCGTGGGCCAGCAAGGCCACCGACATTGCCCGCAACTGCGGTTTCGCCGCGGTGCGCCGGGTGGAGCGCGGGGTGCGCTACGCACTGATCCCCCAGCGCGGCCTGCTGGGCATGGGCAGCAAGTCGCTGGACGACGCCCAACTGGCCCTGGCGGCGGGCCTGCTGCATGACCGCATGACCGAAACCGTGGTCGACGAGGCATTCGACGGCCAGGCGCTCTTCACGCCGCTGACAGGCAAGCCCATGCGCACCGTCGCGGTGCAGGCAGAGGGCCGCCAGGCCCTGGTCACGGCGAACACCACGCTGGGCCTGGCCCTGTCGGAAGACGAAATCGACTACCTGGCCGAGTCCTTCAATGCGCTGGGCCGCGACCCGACCGACGTCGAGCTGATGATGTTCGCGCAGGCCAACAGCGAACACTGCCGCCACAAGATCTTCAACGCGCAGTGGGTCATCGACGGCCAGCAGCAGACGAAGACGCTGTTCGGCATGATCCGCGAGACGCACGCCGCGCAGCCCGCCGGCACCGTCATCGCCTATTCCGACAACGCCGCCGTCATGGAAGGCGGTGTCGCCACCCGCTTCCAGGTCGTGGGCCAAGGCGAAACCGGCGCGCCGCTGTATGGCCGCCAGGAAGCCACCGTCCACACGCTGATGAAGGTGGAAACGCATAACCACCCCACGGCCATCGCGCCGTTCCCCGGCGCCTCCACGGGCGCGGGCGGCGAGATCCGCGACGAAGGCGCGACGGGCCGCGGCTCCAAGCCCAAGGCCGGCCTGACCGGCTTCACGGTCTCGCACCTGCGCGTGCCGGGCGCCGAGCAGCCCTGGGAAGCCGACCATCACGGCCTGCCCGACCGCATCGCCTCGCCGCTGTCCATCATGATCGACGGCCCGCTGGGCGGCGCCGCGTTCAACAACGAATTCGGCCGTCCCAACCTGCTGGGCTACTTCCGCACCTTCGAACAGACCGCCGGCGGCTCGCGCTGGGGCTACCACAAGCCCATCATGATCGCGGGCGGCCTGGGCAGCATCGATGCGCGCCTGACCACCAAGCTGCGCATCCCGCCGGGCGCGCTGCTGATCCAACTGGGCGGCCCTGGCCTGCGCATCGGCATGGGCGGCAGCGCCGCGTCCAGCATGGGCGTGGGCAGCAACACCGCCGAGCTGGATTTCGATTCCGTGCAGCGCGGCAACCCTGAAATCGAACGCCGGGTGCAGGAAGTCATCGACCGCTGCTGGCAGCAGGGCGAGCAGAACCCCATCCTGGCCATCCACGATGTGGGCGCCGGCGGCCTGTCCAATGCCTTCCCCGAACTGGTGAACGACGCCGAGCGCGGCGCCGTGTTCGATCTCAAGCGCGTGCCGCTGGAAGAGTCGGGCCTGTCGCCCGCCGAAATCTGGAGCAACGAGTCGCAGGAACGCTATGTGCTGGCCATCCAGCCCGCCGACCTGCCGCGTTTCCACGCCATCACGCGCCGCGAGCGCTGCCCCTATGCCGTCATCGGCATCGCCACCGAGCCGCGCGACCTGCGCGTGGTCAATGGCGCCACGGGCGATGACGCCACGCTGTTCGCCGAACTCGACGCCATGCTGGCCGGCCTGGACGCACAACCCGCGCCGCAACCGCCGGGCGCCGAGGGCGGCGCCCCGGGCCACCCGGTGGACGTGCCCATGAGCGTCATCCTGGGCAAGCCGCCGCGCATGACGCGCGACGTGCAGCGCCAGCCCGGCGTGGCCGAGGCGCTGGATCTCACCGTCATTCCCCTGGACGATGCCGCGCGCCGCGTGCTGCGTCATCCCACCGTCGCCAACAAGACCTTCCTCATCACCATCGGCGACCGCACCGTGGGCGGCCTCTCCAGCCGTGACCAGATGGTCGGCCCCTGGCAGGTGCCGGTGGCCGACTGCGCGGTCACGCTGGCCGACTATGAAGGTTTCCGCGGCGAAGCCATGTCCATGGGTGAGCGCACGCCCATCGCCATGCTCGACGCGCCGGCCTCGGGCCGCATGGCCGTGGCCGAAGCCCTGACCAACCTGGTCGCGGCCGACGTCGCGCGCCTGGAGGACATCAAGCTGTCGGCCAACTGGATGGCCGCCTGCGGCGTCGACGGCCAGGACGCCGCGCTGTTCGACACGGTGTCGGCCGTCAGCACGCTGTGCCAGGAAGTGGGCCTGTCCATCCCGGTGGGCAAGGATTCGCTGTCCATGCGCACCGGCTGGCAGGAAAATGGCGAGGCCCGCCAGGTCGTGGCGCCCGTTTCGCTCATCGTGACGGCCTTCGCGCCCGTCGGCGACGTGCGCGCCAGCCTGACGCCGCAACTGCGCACCGACGCCGGCGACACCGCGCTGATCCTCATCGACCTGGGCCGTGGCCGCCATCGCCTGGGCGGGTCGATCCTGGCGCAGGCCTTCAACCAGGTCGGCGAAAACGTCCCCGACATCGACGCGCCGCAAGAACTGCGCGCCTTTTTCGTCACCATCCGCGCGCTGGCCGAGCAGGGCGTCATCCTGGCGTACCACGACCGTTCCGACGGCGGCCTCTACGCCACCGTCTGCGAAATGGCCTTTGCCGGCCACACCGGCGTGTCCATCAACCTGGACATGCTCACCATCGACGCGAACACCGCCGATTGGGGCGACTACAAGATCCGTCCCGAGCAGGTCTCGGTGCAGCGCGCCGAGCTCACGCTCAAGGCGCTGTTCTCGGAAGAGGCGGGTGCCGTCATCCAGGTGCCGGCCGCCGAGCGCGACGCCGTCATGCAGGTGCTGCGCGCCGCGGGCCTGTCGGCCCACTCGCACGTCATCGGCGGCCTGAACACCCGCGACGAGGTCGAGTTCTTCCGCGATGGCCAGCGCATCTGGGGCGCGCCGCGCGCCGAACTGGGCCGCCTGTGGAGCGAGGTCAGCCATGACATCGCCGTGCTGCGCGACAACCCGGCCAATGCCAAGGCCGAGCTGGACATGTGGAACGACGCGGCTGACCCCGGCTTCACGCCGCGCGTGGCCTTCGACCCTCAGGAAGACGTGGCCGCGCCGTTCATCAATACCGGCAAGCGCCCGCGCGTGGCCATCCTGCGCGAGCAGGGCTGCAACAGCCAGGTGGAAATGGCCTGGGCCTTCGATACCGCCGGCTTCGAAGCCTGGGACGTGCACATGACCGACCTGCTGGCCGGCCGTGTGGACCTGGGCCAGGCGCAAGGCCTGGTGGCCGTGGGCGGCTTCAGCTACGGCGACGTGCTGGGCGCTGGCGAAGGCTGGGCCCGCACCATCCGCTTCAATGCGCAGCTGGCCGACCAGTTCGCCGCCTACTTCGCGCGTCCCGACACCTTCGCGCTGGGCGTGTGCAACGGCTGCCAGATGATGGCCGCGCTGGCGCCCATGATCCCGGGCGCGCAGGACTGGCCGCGTTTCACGCACAACCAGTCGGCCAAGTACGAGGCGCGCCTGTCCATGGTGGAAATCACCGCCTCGCCGTCGATCTTCTTCGCCGGCATGGAAGGCACGCAGTTGCCGGTGGCCGTGGCGCACGGCGAAGGCTATGCCAACTTCGCGCAGCAGGGCGACGCCGCGCGCGTGCTGGGCGCGGCGCGCTTCATCGACAACCGTGGCGCCGCCACCGAGGCCTATCCCTTCAACCCCAACGGCAGCGCCGGCGGCCTCACCGCCGTCACCACCGCCGATGGCCGCTTCACGGTCATGATGCCGCACCCCGAGCGCGTCACGCGCAACGTCATGATGTCGTGGTCGCCTGCCCGCTGGGGCCAGGCCGATGCCGGCGGCGCCTATTCGCCGTGGATGCGTCTCTTCCGCAACGCACGGGTCTGGCTGGGCTAAAGCCTTCCGCGCTGCCGCCGAGACTTACGCGGCACTGACGACACCGCAGCAAAAATGAAACGGCCGGGGCAACCCGGCCGTTTTGTTTGTGGCGGATGGCGGGTTTCGCGGGTTTCCGCTACTCCCGCAAGCCCGCGATAGTCGCTATGTTTGCCTCATTCCGGCAGCCCCCGCACACAGGCGGCACCGGGAGCGGAGACGCCGCGGGCCTGACGGAGATCACAGGGCCAGGCATGGCACGCGGCGGCGGGACTCGAATAAGAATGAGGAGAAGCCATGCTGTTGCAGTCGATACACAAGCTGAGCTTGCGCAAGCGCCTGGGCTTGCTGGTGCTGTGCGCCGTGGTGGGCGTCCTGGCGATCGCAGCGGGTTTCCTGCTGTCCGAGCGCGCATTGCTGATGGACGAGCGCGCGCAGAGTGTGCGGCAGACCGTGGAATCGGCACACAGCCTGGTGGCGCGTTTCCACGCCCGCGCCCAGGCAGGCCAGATGACCGAAGAACAAGCCAGGACCGAGGCCATGGATGCCCTGCGCGCCATGCGCTACAGCGGCAGCGAATACTTCTGGGTCAACGACATGGTGCCGCGCATGGTCATGCATCCCGTGCGCCCGGAGCTGGACGGCAAGGACCTGTCCGGCATGGCCGATCCCAACGGCCTGCACCTGTTCGTGGAATTCGTGGACGTGGTCAAGGCCCAGGGCGGCGGCCTGGTCTATTACATGTGGCCCAAGCCCGGGCACGACGAGCCCGTGCGCAAGGCGTCCTATGTGATCGGCTTCGCGCCCTGGGGCTGGGTCATCGGCTCGGGGGTCTACGTCGACACCGTGGAAGCCACCTTCCTGCAGCGCGGCGCCACCTTCGGCGGCGTGGCCTTGGTGCTGGCTGCCTTGCTGCTGCTCATCGGCATGGTGATCTCGCGCGGCCTGTTGCGCCAGATCGGCGGCGAACCCGGCCCGGCGGCCGAGGCCACGCAACGCATGGCGCGTGGCGACCTGAGCTGCGACATTCCCCTGGCGTCCAACAGCGAAGGCAGCCTGCTGCACGCCATCCGTGCCATGCGCGACAGCTTCGCCGGCATCGTGACCGAGGTGCGCGGGGGCACCCATGCCATCGTGCAGTCCTCGCACCAGATCGCCTCAGGCAGCGCCGACCTGGCGTCGCGCACCGAATACCAGGCCAGTTCGCTGGAAGAAACCGCGGCCTCCATGGAAGAGTTCACGGCCACCGTGCGCCAGAACGCCGACAACGCCGCCGAGGCGTCCGGCCTGGTGGCCAGCACGGCCAGCACCGCCACGCGTGGCGGCGAGGTCGTGGAGCGCGTCGTCACCACCATGGGCGACGTGCAGGCCGCCTCGCGCAAGATCGTGGAAATCGTCTCGGTCATCGACAGCATCGCCGCGCAGACCAACATCCTGGCCTTGAACGCCGCCGTCGAGGCCGCCCGCGCGGGTGAGCAGGGACGCGGTTTCGCGGTGGTGGCGGGCGAGGTGCGCGCGCTGGCCCAGCGCTCGGGCGCCGCGGCGCGCGAAGTGCGTCAGCTGATCGATGCGTCCACCGCCAGCGTCGAGGCCAGCACCGCGCTGGTGGCGCAGGCGGGCGCCACCATGCGGGAGGTGGTGCAGGGCGTGCAGGAAGTCACGCGCATCATCGACGAGATCGCCACGGCCAGCCGCGAGCAGTCCGACGGCGTCGAGCAGATCAACCAGGCCGTCAGCAGCATGGATCAGATGACCCAGCAGAACGCGGCCCTGGTGGGCGATTCGGCGAATGCCGCAGAATCATTGAACGCGCAGGCGGAAAGGCTGGAAGCGCTGGTCAGCGTGTTCAAGGTGGGCACGCCCGGCGCCACCGTGGTGCTGGAGGCCGGGCCGGCGCCCAGCCATGCAAGCGGGCCGCTGGTGTGGCGGGAGCAGGGCGCTTAAGCACCGAACGCCCGCGCTCGCTCATCAGGCCAGCCTGTCCGCCCACTCGTCCCCGAACACCTCGGGCTCGCTGAAGGCTTCCAGGCGGGCGAAGTGCTGGTCGATGTCCTCGACGTACAGCGCGCTGGCGATGCCCTCGGCTAGCCGGCGCGCGCCGTCGCTGATGGCCGGGATGTCGCCCGAGATCGCGCCGTGCGACAGCGCGGCGGGATAGTTGAAGCAATACACCCGTTCCAGCCCCGGGCAGGCGCCTGGCGTCTTCTCGCGCAGCTCGAAGGTCGGCCCCACGTCGGGCGAGTCGTGCAGCTCCTGGTCTTCGTCGCCCGAGGGCGGCGCATAGCGCTGGTGCCAGGCGCGCACGTGCGGCGCGATGGTCGCGAACTCCTCGCGCGCGAACCAGTCGATGCGAAAGCCCGTGGACAGGAACAGGAAGTCCAGCGCGATCACGCCCCGGGGCGTCGTCACGTGGATCTCGTCGCCCGCCATCTCCGCCTTCAGCACCGGCGACGACAGGTGCACGTGCACGTTCGGGTGGCGCATCACGCGCAGCGTGCTGCCGCGCGGGGGTGGCACCTGCTCGCGGTTGATGTAGTGGCGGAAGCGCCATTTCCAGGCGTCCGACAAGGCATGGTGCCCATGCACCAGCCCCGGATTGCCCGCGGCCTTCTGCTTGTTGATGCGCGGGATGTCGGCGCGGCGCACCAGCATGTCCACGCGCTGGGCATTGGCCTCCAGCGCGGTCGCGGCGCTGTCCATGGCCGACGAGCCCGCACCGACCACGCCCACCCGCTTGCCGGTCAGCACGGCCGCGTCCAGCACGTCCGAGGAATGCGCCCAGCGCTCGCGCGGCAAGCCGTTCACGAAGGCCGGCACCTGCGCGCCGCCCAGGCCGTCGCGGCCCGTGGCTAGCACCACGCGGCGCGCCAGCAGCGTGCGCGTGCCTTCGGCGTTGGCAATGTCCAGCGCCACCACGCCGTCGCCGCGCGGCCGCAGGCCCGCCAGGCGGTGCGCATTGCGCAGGTCCAGGCCCATGACCTTGCGGTACCAGCGCAGGTAATCCATCCATTGCAGGCGCGGAATCTTGTCCAGCGCTTCCCAGCCCGGCACGCCGTACTGCGCCTCGTACCAGGCACGGAAGGTCAGCGCGGGCAGGCCCAGGGCCGGCCCCGTCAGCGTCTTGGGTGAGCGCAGCGTCTCCATGCGCGCCGTCGTGGCCCAGGGACCCTCGAAGCCGGCAGGCGCCTGGTCGAAGATCACTGCCGTGATGCCCAGGTGGCGCAACGCGGTCGCGGCCGTCAGGCCCGCCATGCCGCCGCCGATCACCGCCACGTCCAGCACCGGCTGGCCGTCGCGCTGGCTGGGCGGCACCCAGGCAGGCGGCGGCAGTTCCAGCCACGCCAGGTCCTGCGCCAACCGGGCTTCCAGCGCGGCCAGGCCCGCAAGACCGGGGGCGCCGGGCGGATAGGGCGGGGCGCTGGCGGGGTTGCCCGCCATGGGGGAATGGGGCGCAGGGGCGGTGCTGGAGGGTGTTGCGGTCGATGTCATGCCCGCGAGTGTAGCCCTGCCCCGGGGCCGCTACGCCACACCTGTCCACGTCCGGATCAGGGTTTCCACTGACAGGTTCGCGCTCAGGCGTATAATCTTGCTTTGCGCCCGGAGTCCCCCATGCGTCTCATCAAAAAAGCACTCACTTTCGACGACGTGTTGTTGGTGCCTGCTTATTCCGACGTGCTGCCGCGCAACACGTCGCTCGCCACCCGCCTGACCCGCAACATCTCCCTGAATATCCCGCTCGTCTCGGCCGCCATGGACACGGTGACCGAAGCCCGCCTGGCCATCGCCATGGCGCAGGAAGGCGGCATCGGGATCATCCACAAGAACCTTTCCGCCGACGAGCAGGCCCGCGAGGTCTCCCGCGTCAAGCGCCATGAATTCGGCATCGTGATCGACCCGGTCACCGTCACGCCGGACATGAAGGTTCGCGACGCCATCGCCCTGCAGCGCCAGCACGGCATCTCGGGCCTGCCCGTGGTGCAGGACGGCAAGCTGACCGGCATCGTCACCAACCGCGACCTGCGCTTCGAAACCCGCCTGGACCTGCCGCTGCGCGACATCATGACCCCGCGCGAGCGCCTGGTCACGATGGACGAGAGCGGCACGCTCGACCAGGCCCAGACGCTGATGCATGAGCATCGCCTGGAGCGCGTGCTGATCGTCAATGACGCCTTCGAACTGCGTGGCCTGGCCACCGTCAAGGACATCGTCAAGAACACCGAACACCCCAACGCCTGCAAGGACGCCCAGGGCCAGTTGCGCGTCGGCGCCGCCGTCGGCGTGGGCGAGGGCACCGAAGAGCGCGTCGCCAAGCTGGTGGCCGCGGGCGTCGACGTCATCGTCGTCGACACCGCCCACGGCCACTCGTCGGGCGTCATCGAGCGCGTGCGCTGGGTCAAGCAGAACTATCCCAAGGTCGACGTCATCGGCGGCAACATCGCCACCGGCGCCGCCGCGCTGGCGCTGGTCGAAGCCGGCGCCGACGGCGTCAAGGTCGGCATCGGCCCCGGCTCCATCTGCACCACCCGCATCGTCGCGGGCGTGGGCGTGCCGCAAGTCACCGCCATCTCGGACGTTGCCGAAGCGCTGGAAGGCACGGGCGTGCCGCTCATCGCCGACGGCGGCGTGCGCTACTCGGGCGACGTCGCCAAGGCACTGGCTGCCGGCGCCTCGGCCGTCATGATGGGCGGCATGTTCGCCGGCACCGAAGAGGCGCCGGGCGAAGTCGTCCTGTACCAGGGCCGTTCCTACAAGTCCTATCGTGGCATGGGCAGCCTGGGCGCCATGACGGACGGCTCGGCCGACCGCTACTTCCAGGACCCGTCCAACAACGCCGACAAGCTCGTGCCGGAAGGCATCGAAGGCCGCGTGCCCTACAAGGGCAGCGTCCTTGCCATCATCTTCCAACTGGCCGGCGGCGTGCGCGCCTCCATGGGCTATTGCGGTTGCGCCAGCATCGAGCACATGCGCACCCGGGCTGAATTCGTCGAAATCACCTCGGCCGGCGTGCGCGAATCGCACGTCCACGACGTGCAGATCACGAAGGAAGCACCGAACTACCGCGCGGACTGATTCTTTTCCGCGCGCCTCGCAGGTCCTATGCAGCACCCAAGCGCGCGCCCCTCGGCGCGCGCTTGGTTCATTCGCCGCCCTGAATTCACATTCAATCCGACAGAGTCCTCATGCATCAGCGCATCCTCATCCTCGATTACGGTTCACAGGTCACCCAGCTCATCGCGCGCCGCGTGCGCGAAGCGGGCGTCTACTGCGAAATCCATCCCGGTGACGTCGATCCCGCCTTCGTGGCCGAGCAGGCCGCGCAGGGCGGCCTGAAGGGCATCATCCTGTCGGGCAGCCACGCCTCGGCCTACGCCGAAGACGCCTTCTCGGTTCCCGCCAACGTCTTCGACGTGAAGGTGCCCGTGCTGGGCATCTGCTACGGCATGCAGTCCATGGCGCAGCAGCTGGGCGGCGAGGTCAGCTTCTCGGACCACCGTGAGTTCGGCTACGCCGAAGTCCGCGCCCACGGCCACACGCGCCTCTTGGACGGCATCGAAGACTTCCGCACCCCGGAAGGCCACGGCATGCTCAAGGTCTGGATGAGCCACGGCGACAAGGTCACCGCGCTGCCGGCGGGCTTCAAGCTCATGGCCTCCACGCCGTCCTGCCCCATCGCCGGCATGGCCGACGAAGAGCGCGGCTTCTACGCCGTCCAGTTCCACCCCGAAGTCACCCACACCCTGCAAGGCCAGGCGCTGCTCACCCGCTTCGTGCGCGAGATCTGCGGTTGCGAGGGCGACTGGAACATGCCCGACTACGTGTCCGAAGCCGTCGCCCGCATCCGCGAGCAGGTCGGTGACGACGAAGTCATCCTGGGCCTGTCGGGCGGCGTCGATTCGTCCGTGGCCGCGGCCCTGATCCACAAGGCCATCGGCGACCAACTGACCTGCGTCTTCGTCGACCACGGCCTGCTGCGCCTGAACGAAGGCGAGCAGGTCATGGCCACCTTCGCCGACGCCATGGGCGTGCGCATCATCCATGTGGATGCCAGCGAACAGTTCCTGGGCAAGCTGGTCGGCGTCGAAGACCCCGAAGCCAAGCGCAAGATCATCGGCCGTGAGTTCGTCGAAGTCTTCCAGGCCGAAGCCGGCAAGCTGAAGAGCGCCCGCTGGCTGGCCCAAGGCACCATCTATCCCGACGTCATCGAGTCGGCCGGCGGCAAGACCGGCAAGGCCGTCGCCATCAAGTCGCACCACAACGTGGGCGGCCTGCCCGACACGCTGAATTTGAAGCTGCTGGAGCCGCTGCGCGAGTTGTTCAAGGACGAAGTGCGCAAGCTGGGTATTGCCCTGGGCCTGCCGCCCGCGATGGTGTATCGCCATCCGTTCCCTGGTCCTGGCCTGGGCGTGCGGATCCTGGGTGAGGTGAAGCAGGAATACGCGGACCTGCTGCGCCGTGCGGATGCGATCTTCATCGAGGAGCTGCGCGGGACCGTGGATACGGTGAGCCAGCAGACCTGGTATGACCTGACGTCGCAGGCGTTCGCGGTGTTCCTGCCGGTGAAGTCGGTGGGGGTGATGGGGGATGGGCGGACTTACGATTACGTGGTTGCGCTGCGTGCCGTTCAAACGTCGGATTTCATGACTGCGGATTGGGCGCAGTTGCCTTATGCGTTGTTGGCCAAGGTTTCTTCGCGGATTATTAATGAGGTGCGGGGGATTAACCGGGTGGTTTATGACGTTAGTAGTAAGCCGCCGGCTACGATTGAGTGGGAGTGACGGAGCGTCTTTCGGGGGCTATCGCCGGGTATCGGTAGAAGTTACTTAACTTGTTGATTTTAAAGTTATAAGTTGCGTTTTCTATCGGTGGCTATCGCCGGCCAGCAGAACGGGTCGGCGACAGAACTGACGGTAAGCCCCCGGAGGTCGGATCCAGACCTTCCTGTTTACTATTGAGACCGAACCGGTCTTTGACGGTAAAAAACTCCTGAGGAAAGCTTATTTCATGCGGCTTTCCGAGCATCAACGGGTCTCCAGGTCCCTGACGGTAAAAGCCGTCACGAACAGGAGGAACACCCTCAATGCTCACCGACACTGCTCTGCGCAATCTCAAGCCTAAGTCCAAGATTTATAAGGTTTTTGACCGCGATGGCATGTACGTGGCGGTATCGCCCGCCGGTACCATCACCTTCCGCTACGACTACCGTCTCAACGGGCGCCGCGAGACGCTCACGCTCGGACGGTACGGGCCGGCCGGTATGTCGCTGGCCATGGCGCGAGAGCGACTGCTCGATGCCAAGCGGTCCGTCGATCAAGGCCTTTCCCCGGCGCTGGAAAAGCAGCGGGCCAAACGGAGGCTGACGGCCGCCAGGACCTTCGGCGAGATGACGGAACGTTGGCTGGCCGATGCCCGCATGGCCGACAGCACCCGGGCGATGCGCAAGCACATCATCGACCGCGACATCCTGCCGGTCTTCCAGAATCGCAAGCTGAGGGAAGTCACCCCCGACGACCTGCGGGCGCTGTGCAACAAGGTGAAGGCGCGCGGCGCACCGGCCACGGCCATCCACGTCCGCGACATCGTGAAGCAGGTCTATGCCTTCGCCATCCTGCATGGCGAACGGCTCGCCAACCCGGCCGACGATGTGAAGGCGGCTTCGATTGCGACCTTCGTTCCCAAGGACCGGGCGCTCTCGCCAGCCGAAATCCGGCTGGCCTTCCACCAACTGGAGACCATTGCGTCCTATCCGACCATCCGGTTGGCCTTGCGTCTGATCTTGCTGACGATGGTGCGCAAGAGCGAACTCGTCGAAGCGACGTGGAACGAGGTGGATTTCGAGAATGCCACCTGGACGATCCCGAAGGGGCGGATGAAGGGGCGCAAGCCGCACGTGGTCTACCTGTCGCGGCAGGCGATGGACATCTTCGTGGCCTTGCACACCTGCGCAGCGGGCTCACGGTTCGTTTTGCCGTCGCGCTATGACCCCGACCGGTGCATGTCCCATGCAACGCTCAACCGGGTGACCCAGCTCATTGGTTCACGCGCGAAGGAAGCCGAGTTGCCGTTGGAGCCTTTCACGGTGCACGACCTGCGGCGCACCGCGTCCACGCTGCTCAACGAGGTGGGCTTCAACGGGGACTGGATCGAGAAGTGCCTGGCGCACGAAGAAGGCAGCCGGACGTCGCGGTCGGTCTACAACAAGGCCGAGTACGCCGGGCCGCGGCGGCACATGCTCCAGGAGTGGGCCGACATGGTGGAGGCGTGGATCGATGGGCGCACGCATGTGCCGAAGCTGGTGCCGGAGGACGTGACCGTGCCGGTCCTGAGTCCTACGGTCTGATGTTTTAAATCTGTGATTTGGGGACATGGTGAGGCGCTCATGTCATCAAGAACGACATGAGCACCCTACGTGTCGCTATTTCGATGAAATAAGAACATGACTCGTTGACGTGTCGCCAGCAGCGACATAAGCTGAGAACGTGTCGTCAAAACGTTATTTTTACATCATGAATGATATTGCACTTGCCTGGCATCCAGAGCAGCCTAACAACCAACTACCAGCGCTCCCCCCGGCGCAGGAACTGGAGACCCGGCCCGTGCTCAAGGCCTGTATCGAGGCCCGTGCCGCGTTGGCCGAACTCAAGCAGGCGGCCGAGTTGATTCCCAACCAGGCGATGCTGATCAATACCATTCCGTTGCTGGAGGCCAAGGACAGCTCGGAAATCGAGAACATCGTCACCACCACCGACCAACTGTTCCAGTACGCGCAGGGCCACGACAACGCCGATCCTGCCACCAAGGAGGCGCTGCGTTACCGCACTGCGCTGCACCAAGGCTTTCAGTCGCTCAAGGCGCGACCGTTGTGTACCGCCACCGCCGTGGATGTCTGCCGCACCCTCAAGGGGGTGGACATGGACATCCGCCGCACCCCGGGCACGCAACTCGCCAACGACCGCACGGGGGAGGTGGTCTACACCCCGCCCGAAGGCGAGGCCCGCTTGCGTGACATGCTGGCCAACTGGGAGCGCTTCCTGCACAACCAGGTCGACCTGGATCCGCTGATCCGCATGGCCGTGGGCCACTACCAGTTCGAGGCCATCCACCCATTCACCGACGGCAACGGCCGTACCGGCCGCGTGATCAATATCCTCTACCTTATCCAGGAAGAGCTGCTGAATCTGCCTATCCTGTATCTCAGCCGCCATGTGATTGCCCACAAGGCCGACTACTACCGCCTGCTGCTCAGTGTGACGCGAGATGGCGCCTGGGAACCCTGGCTGCTGTTCATGCTGCAGGCCGTCGCCGATACGTCCAAATGGACCACAGGGAAGATCGCGGCCATTCGCGGGCTGGCCGAACACACCACCGAGTACGTGCGCACACGCCTGCCCAAGATCTACACCCGCGAATTGGTGGATGTCATCTTTGAACAGCCCTATTGCCGCATCGGCAACCTGGTGGACAAAGGGATTGCCCAACGCCAGGCCGCCTCGCGCTACCTGCACGACTTGGCCAGCCTGGGTGTGCTACGCGAAATGCCGTTTGGCAAGGAAAAGCTCTTCATACATCCCAAGCTGATGCAATTGATCAGCCGCGACAACAACGACTTCCAGCCTTACGCCTGAAGTGCCGGGAATGGCTTCGGGCGGGTAGCCTCGGGTTTGCATTTTTCCAAAGAAGATCACTCTGGATGATCTTTTTCCTGAATTTTCAAACTCATGGTCCTTGGCGGAGGTTTATAAAACTGATATTTTGAGCACTATGGATGCTCAAAATTCAGGAAAATTGAACCGATTGCTGGCTGAACTGGGCGATACCCGCCTGGTGTCCAGCCGCTGGCTGCGCGCGCATGACTACTCCAACAGCCTAGTCGCGCGCTATGTCGGCAGCGGCTGGCTGGTGTCGCCGGCGCGTGGCGTGTACATGCGCTTGGGCGGGCGGCTGCAATGGGATGGGGTGGTCCGCAGCCTGCAGGTCGGGGAGGGCATGCCACTGCATGTCGGGGGACGCTTCGCGCTGGCCTTGCAAGGGCACGAGCACTACTTGCGTCTAGGCGATGCAGGGACGATCACGCTTTACGGGCCGGTGCCGCCGCCGGGCTGGGTCGGCAAGCTGGCCATGGAGCAGCGCTTCGAGTACCAGGGCAAGGGGCCGTTCGATCTGCCGGCCGTGTCCTTTACTGCGGAAGTCTCGGAGACGGGGCTATCCAAGGTGGCTTTGACCTGGCATTCCGCTGCGCCTGGTGTCGATGCCCTGGTGTGCTCGACGCCCGAGCGGGCCATGCTGGAGTTGTGCGATGGCGTATCGGATGCGGCAGGGGTTTATGAGGCCGATGCGCTGATGCAGGCCATGACCACGCTGCGCCCGCAGCGCGTCGGCTTGCTGCTGCGTCACTGCCGCAGCATCAAGGCCAAGCGGTTGTTCCTGGCGCTGGCCGATCGCCATCGGCATGCGTGGCTGGCGCATGTGCCGTTGGATGGCGTCGATCTCGGCCGGGGCAAGCGTGCGCTGGTGCCTAGCGGGCGCCTGCATCCGACCTACCAGATCATTTTGCCAGGAGACCTCGATGAGCACCTGGCTTGATCGGTGGGACCGGCGCTATACCGACCGGGTTCGGCTGCTGGTCGAGATCCTGCCCGTGCTAGCCCAGGAGCCGCGCTTCGCGCTCAAGGGCGGCATCGCCATCAACCTGTTCGAGCATGATCTGCCGCGTCTGTCGGTGGACATTGATCTGGCCTGGCTGCCAGTGCACGACTATGCCGAAGATGCGAAGTTGATCGCTGAAGCGCTCGGGCGACTGGCCGATGCGCTGCGCGCCCGGCCGTTGCAATTGCAGGTGCAAGCTTCAGCGGGCGAAGGCGGGGCGGTCACCCGGCTGGTGGCCAGTCGCGGCCGCGCGCGTGTGCAGATCGAGACGACGCCGGTGATGCGCGGGACGGTGCATCCGGTGCGGGCCATGGTCGTGCGCCCGAAGGTAGAGGAGGCGTTCGGCTTCGCCGAAGTGCAGGTACTGGATTTCGCCGACCTGTATGCCGGAAAGCTGGCGGCGGCACTGTCGCGGCAGCATCCTCGCGATCTGTTCGATGTGGGCCTGCTACTGGAGGATGAGCGGGCGGATGCAGGTCTCTGGCGGACCTTTCTCGTGTACCTGACGTGCAGTCCCAAGCCAGCCTGGGAAATGCTGGCGCCTCGCGTACCTGCTGATTTTGAGGCCATCTTTGAGGCTCACTTCAAGGGCATGACGTCTGGGCCCATTGAAGCGGCGGTCTTACTGGAGAGTCGCGAGCGTCTGTTGGCACGAGTGGCGCATTGGCTGGACGAGCCGTCGCGCGCCTTTCTGCAATCGGTCGAGGATGAGCAGCCGGATTTCGGGTTGATTGGCCTTGCTCATGCAGCCGACCTGCCCGGGGTGCGGCGCAAGCTGCGCAACCTGGCGCAGCGCACGGCGGCCAAACGTGCTGCGGATCGTGGGCAGTTGGCGGACGTGCTGGCACGCATCAAGGCGCGCTGAAACAGGGGCAATATAAGCGGATGAAGCGATCGCGATGGTTCACGATTTCACACTGGTCTATGCGTTGAATCCTGAACTGGATTCGCTAGGTGAGATCCTGCGCCGGCTGGCCGGCAGCGACTGTGCCGATGCCACGGTGGGCTGGGGTAGGCTTGGTCATGTCGCGCTGGCCTTCAGCCGGGAGGCGTCGGATCGCGATGCGGCGCTCACGCTTGCCGCGCCTCAGTTGGGGCAAGTGCTGCCCGGGGCAGAGCTGGTCAGGGTGGATGCCGGGTAGTCGCCGTGGACGTCAGATGGTGAGTTCACCGAACAGGGCGGTGCCGACGCAGCCTCACGTCCGGGCCAGGCGATGCATCGGTCTTTGCTGATCGTGAGGCTCGCTTGCGGCCTTCGATCCAGGCTTCGACTTCTTCCAGATCCCAGACCACGCAGCGCGGTGTCAGCCGGAAGCGCCGGGGAAACTCGCCGCGCTGCTCCATTTCGTAGATGGTGGTCTCCGCCAGTGGCACGATCTGATGCAACTCGCGGCGGCGGATTGTGCGGCGGAAAGGCAGCGGCGAGCCCTTCGGGAACTGCGGAAGCTCGGCATACCGTTCGGTGCCAGGGTGGGGCAGGGAAGCAGTGGGTTGTGCTGAGGTCGTGAGCGGTTCTGAGTCGGCAGCCATCGTCCAGATTCCATGTGTTCGCAATGAACGTCATGGTGGCTATCGGTGGCGATTGCGACAACTTGCTGCAGCAAGGCCAAGCGTAGGAAAGGAGCATCCCGGCGTTCCGCCGTCGGGCTCGCGGGCTGCGCCCCGCGCCTCTGCGAGTCGCGGCCATCCGGCTTTGATCCCTGATGCCTTCGGCCCGGATCGCTGATCCGGGCCTGCGCGCTTGGCTTGCCTTCCACTTTTTCGTTTGGAGATGGAGAGGCGGGCTTGCTGTTCCCTTCACCGTATCACGGCGTTCTCGCCGTCAATGACTGCGCGTGCTCGCACGCTTGCGGCCTGTCGGCCGTCTGTGATCCCTGACTGCTTGCGCTGCGCCGTGAGGCGCCGGTTCCGGGCAATTCCGCCCGAGCAACCGGAGCATGATCATGTCGCAACTGTCCTTTTCTTCTTTCGATTTGCTGCTGCACGTGCGCGATACCCAAGGCCGCTATCGGCTGGCCTCTGTCGAACAGATCCTTGAAGCGGCACGCGAGGCCATCGACCAGAAGATGCAGCGCGGAGCCGAGTTCAGTTCACCAGCCGTCGTGAAGGAGTACCTGCACGCCAAACTGGCAGGCTTGGAGCATGAAGTGTTCGCCGTTCTGTTCCTCGACACACAGCATCGCCTGATCGACTACGCCGAGATGTTCCGCGGCACCATCGACAGCGCATCCGTGCATCCGCGCGAGGTCGTCAAGGAGGCGCTGCGGGTCAATGCGGCGGCAGTGATCCTGGCACACAACCACCCCAGTGGGCATCCAGAGCCCAGCACTGCGGACAGGGCGCTGACGCGGCAGCTTAAGGCAGCGTTGGAGCTTGTGGACGTGCGCACGCTGGACCACATCATCGTCGCTGGCGTTGCCAGTACATCGTTTGCGGAGCGAGGTTTGCTCTGACCTTGGGGCTTCGGCCCCTTTTTGCTTCGCCCAGAGTTGTCTGTTGGATTTATCCGGGCTCCGGCAGTCCCATTTTCAAACGGTAGTGGTCAGGATGACCTGCGGCTTTGAAAACGGCTTCCAGCTTTCCGAGGTAGTAGGCAATATCGAACTGTCCCCAGTCGATGTGGGCAATGTTGGTTTCGTCCCGATGTGATCCTCGATTCAAGAACCGCTCCAATGGGCGGAAGGCGCCATCTTCCAGAGACAGCTGCTTCAGGATTTCTTCAAATTGCTTTGTGTTGCCTGTGAACGCGAAAAAGTTTTCCAGGATGCACCGCATGGTATTGGGCACCACCTGGATGCGAGCCGATCCTTCTTTGGCATCCTGCATGACATGCCAGAGCGCGTCGTAGTCGTTGGCAAAGTCTCGGGCATCCATCGGCACCACTCGACTGTGCTCACTCTTGACCACGCGTAGCAACTGGCATTTTTCGCCCGCCTTGGCCAGCTTGCTGCCAGCTATCTGATAGACCAGTTCGTGCAGGAAGAAGAGGTTGTGAGTCAGAACGATGACCTGTCGGACTTTCTGCCCTCCAGGAGGTTTGATGAGTTCGTGACAGATCATCGACGCGATGTCGTAGACGAAATTGTGGGAAAGGCTGGAGATCGGGTCATCGATCACCACGATCGTCTTGCCGATATCGACCGCGGCCCCCTGTTCCTTCGACCCTTTGAGGAGTTCGATGAAGTACAGAAAGGAAATCAGCGTTTTCTCTCCTTCACTCAGCGATTGAGCGCTGCTCTCGCCATGCGCCGGACGCTCCAAGCAATACAGGCTGCCTTCGCCTGGCTTGCGAGCGATCGAGAATGAGTCGATGCCCAACCCCTTGAGTCGCTCGTTTATGGCGGCCACCGAGGCGTCCACGCCTTCCTGCTTCTTGCGAAGTTCGGTCAGAGACCCAACATGGCCGGCCTCTAGCGTTCCTGCGTTGCTGTCAGCAGCCCTTGTTTCCTCCAATTGCTGCTTGAGCGGAGCAATTCGGGCGTCATAGGCACGATAGACCTCGATCCGATCTCTGCACATGTATTTCCAGAATGCTGCTCGGATTGATGTGCGCTCCGCGGCCTTGTTCTGGATTCGCTGATTGAAGGTGCCAATGCGGGAGTTGAGCGTGGACAGGGAGACCAGCAGTGGTTGCATGTCGATGAGCGCAATCTCCACCGGCTCCGATGGGGTGGCCTGCTTCAACCGCATCGTGGCCACGTTCGCCTTCAGAAGGGCGTGCGTTGCCTCCCAAGTCGCCTTCAGGTCGGTTTCTTCAGATAGCGGTTCTGACAGAGCTATTTCTATAGCAGGCTGCAGCGTCTGGATGGCGGCCTCGTAAGCGATGATGCGCGCATCGATAAGGTCGATTTTCTGTTGACGGTCTCCGTCCAGGAGCTTGGCCAAGTCGTCCAGAAATCCGTGGGGCAGTCCCTGCTGGCAAAACGGGCACTGATCTTCGTGCGCGAATGCACGACCCTTGCTCACCCAGTCGCCGTTGCCTAGCTTCTCAACGAGGGGTGCAAGGCGACTCTCGCCTGATACTTCAATGCGCTCCTGCCAGATGGCGTCCTGCTCGATAGCCCGGAATGCGCCCAATGCAAGGTGGTGGGTGCTTTTCGACGTCTCATCCCCTGAAATATCAGCCAAGCGTTTGGCCAAGCTGTCGAGTCCTTCCAAAGTCTCGTCGTCCGGCGTTTCATGCTTGCGCAGGTCATCGAAGAACTTCTGTGCGCCGCGGCCATATCCAGTAAGAAAGTTGTCGAACACGCCTTTGTCATGGGCCTTGTAGGTAACCCACACAGAGTCTTTGGCATCATTCAGCGCGGTTTCGAGTTCTCCGTTGATGCGCCCGATATCTCGTTGCGTGTTCTCACGTAGGCTTCGGACTTCCTGAAGCGAGCGCTCGTGCTCTTCAATCTGCTTCTGTGTATCTGTGTCCAGCTCGCCGATGGTGAAGATGCCGGGCATGCCCTCCGCTTCACCGATCACCGATTGCACGAAATGGTGGTTGTAGACAAGATAACGGAAGGGGCCGCCTAACGTCGTCTCTATCCGGCACGCAGGGAATCCACCATCTCCAAGGCTGCGACCATGGATAACTTCCCCAATCGCCGTTTTCCCGGCGCCGTTAAGGCCGTAGAAGAAGACTGGCTTCTGTGTCGTTGTCTCAAGCGCGATATTGACAGGGCTTGTCGGATGAAAGCTCTTGTAGCCTTGGATGACGATGCCTTTGATCATGACTGTCCCCCTCCCATGGGAACCCTGACGGCGCTACGATCATCATGCACGACCGGAAGCCAAGCTGATCGTGCTCTTTCCTTTTTATAGTGCGCCTACCGACCGCTCTTGGCCGTACTAGTCAGTCACGCTGGGTTCTGAGCCCATCAATCTCTAGTCGAACCTGCTCCAGAAGCATATGGAGCTGCTGCGTGCTGTCTCCGGCATAGGCTAGCGTTAGCAGCGTGAGCGGATGCACGTCCATCACTTCGCACAGCTCGGTCAGCTTGCTGATGGTCGGGCTTTTCAGATCGCGCTCCAGCGTACTCATATAGGTGCGACTGGACACGTCGGAGAACGCTTCCTGGCTCAAGCCACGTGCTTTCCTGACTGTCTTCAACGCCTGTGCCAATGAGTACCTCGCCGCCACCTATGGTTTCCTCCCAAAAACCAAGATGACAGCGCATTGAGCCCTATAGGGCTACAATCTATAGTGTTCATTTGATGTTGTTGACCGCATCCGTGTCTTTACGGAAATCCGTATCCGCGGATGGCCTCAAATCCGGGGAAGCATATCCGTGCCTTTGCAGACTTCCGCCGATGCGTGTTCGTGCCTTTACGCTTCTGCGGATGCGCGGGCTTGCGCCTTCGTGCATGTACGCGGATGCACCGATGCGCTTTGGCGGCTCCGTGCATCCGAGGGGGAATGGTAGCCATGAACCCGCTCATCACCGACGAGCAACGCGCGCGGCTGCTCGCCAACGGCGAGGCGCGCGCCATTGGTCAGTGCATCGACCCGCTGCCCGTGGTGCGCCTGTTCACCCCCGACGCGCATGTGACCTGGCTGCTGGTGTCGCTCGATCCTGGGGATGGCGACACCTGTTGGGGACTGATCGACCTCGGCATCGGGATCCCCGACCTGGGCACGGTGCAGCTATCGGCCCTGGAGTCCATCGTCGGGCCGCGCAAGCAGCCAGTGATGCGGGATCGTTATTTCGAGCCGGCGCGCCCGCTGTCGGAGTATGTCCGGCTGGCGCAGGCCAACGGTTCGATCACGGACTGACCGGAACCTGTCGGCGGGACGGACGCATTGTGACTATTTCCGTCTCCTTCCAGACCGAGCCGGTCTGAACCCGCACTCTTGCACCGAAGCGGCGTCACCCTGCTGCAAACAGTCATGGTCTTTGGTGTGGGCTGCGGCACGGTATCTGATGCTGACCGTCAATGTCCGGCGGTGCAGCCGTCGCATTCAGACGATTTTCGCAATGCACCGGAGCCAATCCGTCTTGACACCCACAGTGACAGCCTAACCCGATAGCGATGACGCTTTGATGGTGAGACGATAACTCCCGCACCCGAAAACCGTGGCGACGTTCCTGCTGACCATCAGGAGGCATCGTCATGGCCGAACCGCGCATTGAACACTGGTATCCGACCGCCGCGTATCTCTATGTCCTGCATCTGGACGGCCCGGCGCTGGCCTGGGAATACCTGCGCCGCCACCCCGACTACCGCCGCGACTGGCTGCGCCGGCGCCGCCGGCCACAGGCTGCCGCGCGCTGGGGACTGCGCCTGCTGGAAGATCCCGCCCTCGATGCGCGCGACGCGCACCCGGCCTGGTTCCCCGATCACGATGCGGTGGTGCAGCTCTACCCGGACGCCGACCCGCCGCCCGACGCGGTGGCCTTCGCGTTCTGGTGCCTTCCCGGCCAGAAGCACCTGATCCACGATGGCAAGCTCCTGGTGCTGCTGTCACTCTGGCCGGGGTGCTGCCTGCGGCTGGTGATCTCTCCCGGCTTGGCCGACGGCATGGCCTACGCCTATGCCATCCGCGCCTGCGCCGTATCCTGCGGACGCTATCAGGCGCTGGCGGCCGAACTGGACAAGCTGGCCGCCGCTGGCGATGCAGCGCCAGCGGGAACGGCACGGTCGCGGCCGGCACCCACTGCGCTGCTGGAGTTGAACACGCTCCAGGCACTCGACGGCACCCTCGCGGGCGCGTCCCTGCGCGACGTGGCCGAAGGGCTGTTCGGCGTCGATGCTGTCGCCGCCGAATGGTACGCCGACAGCGCCTTGCGCGCCCGCGTTCGCCGGCTGGTACGGCGGGGCGATGCACTGATGCGCGGCGGCTACCGCCGCCTTGCACAGCTTCCGCCCGTTGCACAGGGACGCGCTGCATCCCCTGCAAAACGTCCCTGAGCAGGAAGCCTTGCTTTCTTGAAAGTGCCTCTATCCGGCCGCGTGGTGTGGCCGGGCTTGATGGAGGTACATCCCATGCGACCCGCTCCCTTGCGGCCTGCCGCCGCTGCTGTCGCTGCGCCCGTGCAGCCCCAACGCTATCTGACCAACGACGAAGCCGCCGAGTACCTGCGGCTGTCGCCGCGCACACTGGAGAAACAGCGCGTGATCGGCGGCGGCCCGAAGTTCCGCAAGTTCGGCCGCCGCGTCATGTACGCGGTGGCTGACCTCGATGCCTGGGCCAACCAGCGCAGCTACGAGGCCACGTCCGACCCGGAATATGCCGAGCGTCACGCGGGCGACTACCGTGATGGCCGCTGATCGTCGGCTCGCCGGTGGCCATCGTCATGTCCAGCCCATCGCTGCCGCCGGGGAAGCGATCGCAGCAGCGGGAACAGCTCGACCTGTTCCGCGCGCTGCCGGGCGACGGCATGGCGCCGCGCGACAGCCAGGACTTGATGGCCTTTCCGTTCTTCTCGCTGGCGAAGTCGCGGCGCACCGCGCCGATCGACTTCCGCAGCGGGAACCTCACCATCCGCGTGGAAGGCACGGCCGAGCACGGCATCGCCACGATATGGGATGCCGACATTTTGATTTGGGCGGCCTCGCAGATCGTGGAGGCGCGCGACGCAGGCATTCGCCCGTCGCGCTGGATACACGCCACGCCCTACGAAATCCTGCGCTTCATCGGGCGCGGCACGTCCCTCAACGACTATCAGCGCCTGAAAGCCGCGCTCGACCGGCTGCAATCGACCAGCGTGGCGACTTCCATCCGCGAAACCACTGGGCGGCGCCTGCACCGCTTTTCGTGGGTGAACGAATGGCGCGAGCTGGCCGACGCCAACGGCACGCCGCTGGGCATCGAGCTGATCCTGCCGGACTGGTTCTATGCCGGCGTGCTCGACGCCGCCCTGGTGCTGACCATCGACCCGGCCTATTTCCGTTTGAAGGGCGGCATCGAACGCTGGCTGTACCGCCTGGTGCGCAAGCACGGCGGGCGGCAGGAACACGGCTGGCAATTCGACTTCCGGCACCTGCACCGCAAGTCCGGCAGCGCGGCGCGCTTCTCGGACTTCGCCTACGACCTGCGCGTGCTGGTCGCGCGTCAGTCGCTGCCCGGCTACGTCTTGGGCATCGAGCCGATGCCGGGCGAAAGGCTGGAACTGCTGACCTTCCGGCCCGTGCCGTTCACGGCACGGGGATAACTGCGGGAAAAGGTGTGGACGGCCTCGTGCTATCAGGAGTACCGAGTATCGTGCTATCGGGAGTACGACCCTCGTGCTATCAGGAGTACGAAAACGCCGCAAAGCCAGTAACGGCGCGGGTTTTCGGCCCCTCTAACTTACCTAACTATAAATCTCTAACTTTTAGTAGAAGCGCGCCGTTTCGGTGGACAACCACGAAACGGCACGGCCAGGCTGGCTTTCCAGCAGGGAGGGCCGCGCCATGATCTTCGCGTTTCTCAACCAGAAAGGCGGCGTCGGCAAGACCACGCTCGCCACCCACATCGCGGGCGAGCTGGCGATGCGCGGCCTGCACGTCATCCTGCTGGATGCCGACCCGCAGGGTTCCTCACTCGACTGGACGCAGCGCAGAAGCCAGCAAGGCTTGCCACGACTGTTCAGCGCCGTGGGCCTTGCCCGCGAAACGCTGCATCAGGAAGCGCCCGAGCTGGCCCGTCGTGCCGATCACGTCATCATCGACGGCCCGCCGCGCATCGCCGCCTTGGCGCGCTCCGCGCTGCTGGCGGCCGAGCGCGTGCTGATTCCCGTACAGCCCAGCCCGTATGACCTTTGGGCCAGCGCCGAGATGGTGGCGCTGATCCGCGAGGCACAGGTGTTCCGGCCTGCGCTGCGCGCGGCCTTCGTCATCAATCGGCGCGTCAGTACTACCATCATCGGCAGGGAAGCGCGGCAATCGCTGGCCGAACAGCCGCTGCCGGCGCTGCGCAGCGAAGTGCGCCAGCGCATCGTCTTCGCCGACAGCGTGGCCGCTGGCCGGCTCGCCCGCGAGACGGCGCCCGACAGCGCCGCCGCACGCGAGATCGCCGTGCTCACCGATGAACTGCTGCGGTGGCCGACATGAGCAGCCCGCGCAGCAAGCGCGTTGGCATCGGCGCACGTCCGCCCGCGAATCCGCACGCCGAGGCGTGGATTCGCCAGGGCGATGCCGATGCGCTCAACAAAGGCGACCTCTACACCGCACGCTTGACCCTCGACGTGACGCCTGCGCTGCGCGCGCGCATCAAGATCGCCGCCTTCGGCCAGGGCGTGACCGTGGCCGAACTGTTGCGCGGCCTGCTGGAACGGGAGTTTCCAGAACACCGCAGGGAGAACACGCCATGAACGCATCCGCTTCGCCTGCCGCTCACGCGGCGACGGCTGCACCGGCTGCTGCGCCGCCGCCTTCGCTTTCGACGCTCGCCGGCCAGGCTGGCAGCGTGCCGCTGACTCGCGTATCGCTCGCCTACATCGAACCGCGCTTCAAGCTCTACCTGCGTTTTGGCGAACCGGCGCGCAAGCTGCGGCTCGACCGCTGGCGGCGCTGCGCGGTGTTCCTGCCGCGTGCAATGTTCTGCCGCGTGCGCTGGGAAGCAAACGACTACGGCACGATCCGCTGGCAGCTCATGGTGATGCAAGCCGCCACGCCGCTGGACGACATGCAGCGCATTCCCGGCGTGCGGCCCGGCGCACGCCTGCTGCTGCACGCCGAAGGCGAAAACGCGGTGCGTACCGTGCTGGAACGCATCGACGGCGTCGACGCGCAGGGCATCACCGCCATCGACGTGTCGCCCGCGTACTGGCGCACGCTGGGCAACCGCCTGGCGGCCCGTCTGCCGCTGCCCGAATACACCGCCGAGCGGCACGCCGCCTGGCTGGCCGGGAGAGCGCTGCCATGACGACCCAACCCAACACCCCATGCACGCACGAAGCCGCGCCGCATCCTCGCTCGCGCATGCGCGTTCGCATCGTGCTGGCAGGCTTCGCCGCCGTCGGCCTCGCTGCGCTGGCCTGGGCGGCTTTCGTGTCGCCGCTGCCGCGTCTGACCTACAACCCGTCCGACAGCGTGGCGGTCGGCTGGTATCGCATCGAACCGTTCGACCCGCGCACCGCCTCGCTGCCACATCCGTTGTCCGTGGACAGCATCGTGCTGGTGCCGCTGCCCGATAGGGCCGCCATGCTGGCTGTGCAGCGCGGCTACCTGCCGACCCGCGTTCCGCTGCTCAAACGTGTGGGCGCAGTCGCGCCGCAACACGTTTGCATGGTCGCCGGGCAGGTACGCATCGACGGCGTGGCTGCGGCCGCCGCGCTGCCTGCCGACCGGCTGGGCCGGCCACTGCCATCCTTGCAGCTTTGCCGCCGCCTCGAACCAGGCGAGCTGTTCCTGTTGAGCGTGACCAATCCGGCGTCGTTCGACAGCCGCTATTTCGGCCCGGTCAGCGCATCCGTCGTGATCGGCGTCGCGCACCCGGTCTGGCTGGAGACACACCCATGATGGCCGCCGATTCGCTGCACGTTGCCGTGCCTCTTATCGTGCCATCGGGCATGTCGTTCCGGCTGCTGCCGCCGTGTCGTCGCGCGTGCAGCGCGGGCGCATTCGCGCCGTGCCTCGCGCAACATCCGGCGCAGCCGTCCAACGTGCAGGCGTCTTGCCTCGAACACGCCCGGCCTGCGGCCATTGGCGCGTTCGCCGGCACGCTGGCTGCAAGCAGCACAGCGCCGCCGTGCCGCCGACGCCCGGAGCGACAGCGAGGGGCAAAGGCGGAAGGCAAGACAAAAGGACGCGGCACCGGGCCGCGTCGAAAGCCTGTCTGCACATGGGGGGAACGCGGCACGAAGCGGCTTCGCCGCCGTGCCGCATTCGGCGCGAGGGTCGCGCCAATGCAGGCATGTCCGCGTGCTTCGCACGACAGGACACGCCAGTGCTTGCAGGGAGCGCGGCCATGACCGACCGCCGCGACGACGATTTCCGAGTGCGCCCCAGCGCCCCGAAGAACCGGGGCAAGGGTCAGGGACAGAGCTTCGTTTCCAAGGTTCTCAAGCAGACAGGCAAGGCCAGCGGTGGCAAGTCGGCGGTGCGCCATTCCGCAGCCGGTGTCGGCGCACGCACCGGCCAGCGGCCCGGCTCGCGCCTGGGGCGCGGCCATACGGCGGCACGTTTCGCCGGGGCGAAGCTGACGCTCATGTCGCGGCGCGTGACCATCAAGACGCTGCTGGTCAATCACCAACGGGCCAGCCCGCAGTCGCTCGCCAAGCACCTGCGCTACATCGAGCGCGACGGCGCGGGCCGAGATGGCGAACCGGGCCGGGCCTACGGACCGCAGACCGACGAAGCCGACCTCGATGCCTTCAAGGAACGCTGCGCCGACGATCGGCACCATTTCCGCTTCATCGTATCTCCCGAGGACGGGGCCGAGCTGGACGACCTGCGCACCTACAGCCGGCATCTGGTGAACCGGATGGAAGCCGACCTGGGCACGCGGCTGGATTGGGTGGCGGTGGATCACTGGAACACCGACAACCCGCACACCCACCTGATCGTGCGCGGACGCGACGACACCGGCAAAGACCTCATCATCGCGGGCGACTATATCGCCCACGGCTTCCGCCACCGGGCCGCCGAACTGGCGACCGAATGGCTGGGGCCACGCACCGAACTGGAGATCCAGCAGACTTTGCAGCGCGAGGTGGAGCAAGAGCGGTGGACGAGCCTCGACCGTACATTGCAGCGAGAGGCCGGCGAGGATGGCCATGTGCAGATCGAACGCTTCAACGAACCTCGGCTGCAACGCCAGCGCCTGCTGCTTATCGGCCGGCTGCAACGCTTGCAGCGGCTTGGCCTAGCCGACGAGACGCAGCCCGGCACCTGGACCGTCCATGCGGACGCGGAGAAGACCTTGCGCGCCCTGGGCGAGCGTGGCGACATCATCCGCACCATGCAGCGCGCCATGAGCGGCCAGCCACGCGAGCTGGCGGTGTTCGAGCCGCGCGAGGATGGCCGCACCATCGTCGGTCGCGTGGCCGCGAAGGGGCTGGCCGACGAGCTGCACGATCGCGGCTATCTGGTCATCGACGGCACCGATGGCAAGGCCCACTACGTCGCGCTTAATGCCCGCGACGAGTTGGCGAACTATCCGACCGGCGCGGTGGTGGAAGTGAAAGGTTCAGCCGACGTGCGCGCCGCCGACAGAAACATCGCTGCGCTGGCTAGCGATGGCCTGTACCGTGCCGATCATCACTTGGCAATCGAACAGGGCCGGGCCACCCCCGGACGCGACCCGCAGGAGGTTGTCGCCGCCCACGTCCGCCGGCTGGAAGCCCTGCGCCGCGCCGGCATCGTTGACCGCGTGGCCGAAGGGCTATGGAAGGTGCCGGACGACTTGGCCGAGCGTGGCCGCCAGTACGACTCGCAACGGCTAGGCGGTGTAGCCGTAGAGATGAAATCGCATCTGCCCATCGAGCGGCAGGCCCGCGTCATCGGCGCGACCTGGCTTGACCAGCAACTGGTCGGCGGCGGCCGTGGGCTGGGCGACCTGGGCTTTGGCGGCGATGTGAAGCAAGCCATACAGCAGCGCGCTGACTTCCTGGCCGACCAGGGGCTGGCCGAGCGGCGCGGTCAGCGCGTGATTCTCGCTCGAAACCTGCTGGGCACGCTGCGCAATCGGGAACTGGCGCAAGCCGCCAAGGACATTGCCGCCGACACCGGACTGGAGCATCGGTCCGTCGCCGACGGGCAGCGCGTGGCCGGCATCTACCGGCGCTCGGTCATGCTCGCCAGCGGTCGCTATGCGATGCTAGATGACGGCATGGGATTCAGCCTGGTGCCATGGAAGCCGGCCATTGAGCAGCGTTTGGGTCAGACTGTGACGGCGGTAGTGCGTGGCTCCGGCGTATCCTTCGAGTTCGTGCGACTGCGCACGCCATCCATACAGTGACTTGCCTAAGACTTATCTATCAGGCGGACTGGAGTCTGATCTCCCAAGCTTTAGCGCGCTGAGTTCGCGCCAACGTCAGCGCTTGTTGCAAGATTTCCGATGTGGGTTCTGGTCGGGGCGCAATGTGCTGAAGTGCTCGCGCTTTGATCCTCATGAGCTCAGGCGCGTTCCAAAGCCGTCCTTTGGCAGCGTCGCCTGTCAGTCGTGCATTGATCCGCTTGGCTGCTTCTTGGCTATGGCCCTGTTCAATCATCGCGTTGGCAAAGTCCGACAAGAACACGGAATAAGCTAGATCAAACCCGTGCGCTTGCAGCTTCTCTAAAGCAGCGCTGAGCTCCAGAAAAGAAATCTCGTCGGGCTTTTGCAATACCCGCGCCCAAAGCGCAAAGGCCGAGCCATAGAGCCCCCAAAAATCCAGGCCGTGATTCGCCGCGACTTGATTGAGTTGTTGCGACACGCGCTCGACCTCTTTCACATCACCCGCAAGTGCGGCCACCGTGCAGCTTCCCTCCACAAGGGCGCAGCACAGGGTGCAGGCGTGATCCAAAGCCATGGCCTCGTCAATGGCGATCTGGGCTGCACGCCGAGCTTTGCTTTCGTTCCCCATCAACAACAGAATGCGAGACAGAAAAGCCCAACCCGCTACGCGTTGGTCTAGCCCAAACCTGAAGTTCGAACCATGACGTTCGTCGCGCGCATAGCTGTCGAGCATAGATTCGATTTCAATCAAAGCTTCCGCATGGTCCCCCAAAAAATGTTGGGATGTTCCGATCAGTCGGCGTGCAGTCAGGTGCGCAGCTTGGTCACGATGCTTCAGTGCTAGGGCCGCCATATTTTTACCGTGCCAAAGAGCCTGGGCGTAACGGCCGCTCCGTAGTTCAAAAAGCCATAAACCATATTCCGCTTGCAGTTGCATTTCCTTGTCATCGAGCCGCGATGCAAGGTTGCTTGCCCTCGACCACGCATGGCCGTTGGCTGGGATTGGCCCGCGTGACCAAGTCAACGAGGTGGCCAGTGCGGCCTGAATCAACATCTCTTGATGTTCTTCTATGGAAGGAACGTCTGTTCCTTCGAGTGCATCCGTGATCCTCTGGCGACATTCATCATGAAGCGAGAGTTGTATCCAGAATGGAGCGGAGTTGGCCAGGATGCGCAGGCCCATGGTGCGATGCTGATTACCTCTGAACGCCCAGGCGAGGGCAGACCTGATGTCATCAATGTGGTGCTCGTACTGTCGCCTCCATTGGCTTGTGGGCAGAGAGATCCAGTCATGTTGGGCTTGGGAAACCAGTTGATCGACGAAGTGCGCGTGTTTTTCGGCCAAGGTCGGCGTTCGGTCTCCAAGCTGATCCAAGGCGTACGCGCGCAGCATGCTCAGATAGCGATAGCGCAGCGGCTGGGTTCCTGCTTGCAGCGTTACGAGCGATTTTTCGACGAGGCCGTAAACAACATCGACCAGTCTGTGAGATTCACCCAACTCGGCGGATATGACCTGTTCTGCCGCAGCAAGGGTGAAATCACCAGGAAAAATGGCCAGCTCTTGGAACACATACTGTTCGACCGAGTTTAATAGCTGGTAGCTCCACCGCATGGCGTCACCAAGTGTCCGGTGGCGTCCCGAGGTTTGGTGTTTTTGGGCGGCAAGTAATCCCGCTGAAAGCGCCAAGTCCTCAGTGACGGTAGCAAGTCCTAACGACGGCACGCGAGCAGCGGCAATTTCAAGCGCCAATGGAACGCCATCAAGTGCTCTGCATAACGTTGTGATCTGCTCTACGTTGTTATCTGTGAGCTGGAAATGATAGTCGGCAGAAATGACTCGGCGAACAAACAATTCGATAGCACTATAGTCCTTTGCATGCTCAGCATTTATCGAGTGGGGGGGCACCGAGAGGGGATGAATTCGGTAAACCTGCTCACCATCCAACCCCAATGGGGTCTGGCTGGTGAGTAGTACGCTCAGCCCGGGATCAGCCTCTAGATGCTGTGCCATGACTCCTGCGCATGCCGATGCAACGTGTTCGCAATTATCCACAACCAGTAGTGCCCTCGACGGATGGGACGCCAGTTGTGTCATTGCTCTGGCAAGCCCTGCCAATGCACTTGAGATGGCCGGAGATACTGAGGCCGAACTGCCGATTTGCGACAGATCTGCGAAATAGATGCCGTCTGGGAAAAAAGGACTGGACTCCGACGCAACCTCTACCGCTAACCGAGTTTTCCCTACACCAGCAGGCCCTGCAAGCGTTATTAAACGTTGGGTGGTGAGTAGTCGATTTAATTCAAGAAGTTCCTCAGCGCGACCGATCAAGGGAGATCTGGGGCGAGGCAAGCTGCTCCGAACCTGGCGAGTTCCAATCGAAGAAGTCACTGCGCGATGGGACTGTACTGCACCAGTAAACCGATAACCTCTGCCAAATTCCGTGGCAATAAGATCGCGATCATCCCCTAGGATTTTCCGCAACGACGAAATTTGCGCCTGCAAACTGTTTTCTTCGACAACGTCTTTCGACCATATTTTCGATAGAAGTGCATCTTTGGATACCACTTGCCCTGCCGCGCCTACAAGTTGAACCAAGACATCAAGTGCACGGTCGCCCAACTCTAGCCGCATGCCGTCTCTCAGTAAGAACCGCAGGCGCGGGAACAACTGGTACCGGCCGAAGGCAACCATGTCGTCGTCGCGCGAGTGAGGCAGCTTCGACGTTGTCAGGGGGCAAGTCTTTGTATCGTTAGGCATCTTTTTCACATAGCGATTCTTGGCGCAAAGAATGGGATTTCAGACGTCTGAAATTGTAGGCCAAAGACTTTATCCGCGCACTACTTCAGCATGAGGGTCTATGTATCCCTGTGTGAGCCTGTCCCATGTCCCAAGAAAAGGCCGGCGGCGAACCTCAACCTGAGGCTGCTGCCCTTGTTGAAGCTTCGCTTGCCCATCGTCTAGACACGTCACTTCTAGCAGTGATGGCGGTCGCCTGTGGTGTATTCGTATCGAACGTTTACTACAACCAGCCGCTTCTGGAACTGTTGTACCGGGCGTTTCCCCAAGCCACTGGCCTAGTCAATTTGGCCCCCACAGTGACGCAGTTTGGATTTGCCTGCGGCCTGTTCTTTTTGGTTCCCCTCGGAGATCGTATTGATCGCAGAAAATTGATCCTTGGGCAGGCGGGAGCTCTAGTCTTGGCGTTGATATGCTTGGCCACAGCCCCCAACGCTTGGGCCCTGGTGCTCGCCTCAGCGGTTGTAGGTATGTCCGCATCCGTTGCCCAACAAATCGTGCCGTTCGCAGCAGAACTCGCTGCGCCAAGTCGCCGGGGTCAAGTCGTCGGCATTGTGATGAGTGGTGTGCTGTGCGGCCTTTTGCTGGGGAGGGCTTTTGGCGGATTTGTTGGCGATCATTGGGGTTGGCGCGTCACGTATTGGGTAGGCGCCATCTTCACAGCTATGGCTTGGCTACTGCTGCTGGTCAAGCTTCCCCATAGCAAACCGCAGACTGACCACGGCTACTCTCGGCTCATGAAGTCGCTTATCGGTCTATGGCGGGAAGAACCGCTGTTGCGCCGAGCAACCTGTATTCAGGCTGTCTTGTTTGGTTCCTTTATGGGGCTTTGGACAATTCTGGCCCTGCATCTGCAGGAGGCATATGGTTTGGGCGCTGACGTGGCGGGCCTTATGGGTATCGTCGGCGCAGCCGGAATCTTGATTGCTCCCCTGGCTGGTCGCGCTGCCGATCATCGCGGCCCGCATGCCGTTATCGGAGTGGGTTGTCTGATTATGCTTTTGTCGTATCCGATTTTCGGCCTATGGGGCAGTCTTATCGGTTTGATTGTTGGCATTCTTTTGTTGGATATCGGTGAACAGTTAGCACTCATCTCCAACCAGCACGTGGTTTACGCACTGCGCCCGGAAGCCAGGAGTCGGCTTAATACGCTGTTCATGAGCGGCATGTTCGTTGGCGGAGCGACGGGCTCATGGGGAGCAGGCATTAGCTGGCGTCTGGGTGGGTGGATCACGGCATGCATGTTTCTCGGGGTATTGGCATTAGTAGGGCTTGCTCTGCATTCCAGTGGGCGGCTATCTGCTCACGAAAATGCCAAGCATTGAGAAAGTGGGAAGGCGACGATTTTCATATCCCTGACCAGTGACGGCGTCTGGTATTGAGGAGTGTATATAACTGGCAAGTGATATTCGAATCTCGCTCGCACTGGTCTATAACAGTAATAAGGTGAGCAATGAAATGGAATTTCGACACTTACGCTGTTTTTTGGCTGTAGCAGAGGAACTCCACTTCGCCCGTGCCGCCGAGCGACTACACATCAAGCAGTCGCCGCTATCGCGCGCCATCAAAGAGCTTGAGGAAGAACTGGGCGTGGTGCTGTTCGCCCGTACCACGCGCAGCACGCGGCTGACCCGCGCGGGCAGGCTGTTCCTAGAGCACGTGCCGCGCGTCTTCGCTGCCTTGCAGCAGGCGCGAGAGTGTGTGAAGGCGGCGGCCAATGGCTTCCACGGCCAGTTGCGCGTCGCATTGTCCGACGGCATCACGCCCTCGCGCTTGCCGGCTTTGCTGGCGTTGTGCCGGCAGGAGGAACCGGAAGTCGAAATCCGGCTCTTCGAGGTGCCGCTGGCGCAACAGATCAAGGGCCTGCACGACGACCTGTACGACGTGGGCTTCGCCCGCGCCGATGAAGTCGGGGATGGCGTCGTGGCCTCGCCCGTCTGGAGCGATCCGCTGATGGTGGCCGTGCCGGCTCGGCATCCCTTGCTGGCCAACAAACGCCTCCCGTTGGAGGAGGTGTTGCGCTATCCGCTGGTACTGTGCGACCCGCAGGCATGTGAAGGCCATGCGCGGCAGGTGGATCGCGTGCTGCGCCGCGTGGACATGGAACCGCTGGTGGCAGAGCGGGTGGCGTCCTGCGACCTGATGATGGCGCTAGTGTCTGCCGGTTTTGCGCTGGGCCTGACCGGGGCGGCCCACATTGCCGCCAGCAGGGAACAAGGCGTGGTCGCACGACCGCTGGCGAGATGCTCGCCCATGCTCACGACCTATTTACTGCGCCTGGCAGGTGAACCGTCGCAGACGCTGGCGCACTTCATCGAAAGGGTGCAGGCCATCAAATCTCCCGAGGTCAACAGGTCGGCGTCGGGCGGTCATTCCGATAGTGCGGAAGAACCCAAGCCATGAAGAAGACTATCCCGTTTCTGCTGGCCGTAGCGCTGACGGCCTGCGGGCAGTCCGAAACACCTCAGGCAAACCCGCCGACCGTTGAGCAACTGGCATCCGACCCCGAACGGCTTAAAGAGCTGCGCCAGCAATGCCGGCAGGAACGCGCGAAGCTGGGCGACGAGCTATGCAACCGCGTCGCTGAGGCTACACGCAAGCGGTTCTATAACGATAGCACGGTGCCCTATACGCCGCCGGAGAATCCCCCCAAGTTCTGATCGTAGGCGCTTCGCCACGAATCTTCCGACTTCTTGCTCGACACGCCGCAACGCGCCATCGCTTGCGGCGTTTTTTCTGCCTGCGCCCCTGCGCGAAATCTTGCCTTTTACTCGACCTTTCTTTCGATAACGGTCTTTGACCGGCACCGACCCGGCACTGATCCTCGCGCTATGCGGCACTGCCTTGTGCCGCGTATGAGCGAGGAATCAGCGCAGGAGAAATCGGAGGCCAGTCATGCAAGGTCAGGGCGTGCTGTTCGGGCAGATCGCCGCTGTTTTCAGCATCGTGATCGCCGGCGTATGGAGTGCAACGCAATGGACTGCGGCAGCCCTCGGACATCAACTACGCCTTGGCTCGCCCTGGTTCGACTTCTTTGGCACGCCGGTCTATCACCCCTGGCGGCTCTTTGAATGGTGGTTCTTCTTCGATGCCTACGCGCCGCACGTCTTCGACATAGGCGGCGCGATTGCGGGCGGCAGCGGCCTTCTGGCCGTGGTGGTCGCCATCGCCATGTCGGTATGGCGCTCGCGACAGTCGCGCCTCGTCACGACCTACGGTTCGGCGCGCTGGGCTGATACCGCCGACATCCGCAAGGCTGGGCTGACCCAGCCGGCTGGGGTCTTTCTCGGCCTGCACCGCGACCAGTACCTGCGGCACGAAGGCCCGGAACACGTCTTGACCTTTGCGCCGACCCGCAGCGGCAAAGGCGTCGGCCTGGTCGTGCCGACCTTATTGAGCTGGCCTGCATCCGTCGTCGTCCACGACATCAAAGGAGAGAACTGGACGCTCACCGCAGGCTGGCGTTCGCGCTTCTCGCATTGCCTGCTGTTCAACCCCACCGATGCGAAATCGGCAGCCTACAACCCGCTGCTGGAAGTCCGGCGCGGCGCTCATGAAGTGCGCGACGTGCAGAACGTGGCGGACATTCTGGTCGATCCCGATGGCGCGCTCGAACGCAGGAACCATTGGGAAAAGACCAGTCACGCGCTGCTGGTCGGCGCCATCTTGCATGTGCTCTACGCGGGCGAGGACAAGACGCTGCGCGGCGTCGCCAACTTCCTGTCCGATCCGGCGTGCCCGTTCGAGCTGACCTTGCACCGGATGATGACGACGAAGCACCAGGACGATGCACCGCACCCTGTCGTCGCATCCGCTGCGCGCGAAGTGCTCAACAAGTCGGACAACGAACGCTCCGGCGTGTTGAGCACCGCCATGTCGTTTCTCGGCCTGTACCGAGATCCCACGGTGGCAGAGGTCACGTCACGTTGCGACTGGCGCATCGCCGACCTGATTTCTGGCGAGCATCCCGTATCGCTGTACCTGGTGGTGCCGCCTTCGGACATCAGCCGCACCAAGCCGCTGATCCGGCTGATCCTCAACCAGATCGGGCGGCGGCTGACCGAATCGCTCGACGGCAGCGATGGCATCGCGCGCCGCCACAAGCTGCTGCTGATGCTCGACGAGTTCCCGGCGCTGGGCCGCCTGGACTTCTTCGAGTCCGCACTTGCCTTCATGGCCGGCTACGGCATCCGCAGCTTTCTCATCGCTCAGAGCCTGAACCAGATCGATAAGGCGTATGGACAGAACCATTCCATTCTCGACAACTGCCACGTCCGCGTGACGTTTTCGACGAACGACGAACGCACGGCGAAAAGGATTTCGGAAACCCTGGGCACGGCCACTGAACTGCGCGCGCAGCGCAACTATGCCGGCCACAGATTGGCTCCGTGGCTAGGGCACCTGATGGTGTCGCGGCAGGAAACCGCCCGGCCACTGCTCACCCCCGGCGAGGTGATGCAGCTTCCGCCCGACGAGTCGGTGGTGATGGTGTCCAGCCTGCCGCCGATCAAGGCGAAGAAGCTGCGCTACTACGCCGACGCCAACTTCAAGCAGCGCGTTCTGTCGCCGCCTGCGCTCGCAGCCGGGCGCTATGCCGATGCGCCGCCGGCCCGACCCGACGATTGGAGCGGCTTGGCGATTCCCGCCATACCCGCCGCGCCAGCCACGGCATCGGCCGATGACCTCGGCAGCGCCGACGACGGCGGCCCGCGCCGTCAGCCCGAACTCTCCGAAACCGTCGCCTACGACCCCCTGCCGGACGCGCACGCGACCGACCTGGCGCTGCTCGATGACGACGACCTGCCACTGCCGCTTCCCGGCCAGCTCGACCGCGCGATGCAGCGCACGGCCCGGCTGGCATCGCTGAACCCCAACGACGGAATCGACCTATGAGCCAATACCGACTCAACCTGTTCATTCAGCCCGAGCACGCCAAGCGCCTGGACGAATTGGCCGCCAAGAAAGGCGTGTCGAAATCCAGCATCGTCGCGGCGGCGCTGGCGTCCTGGCTGTCGCCGGACGCGGGCGACCAGCGTGAGGCGGCCATCGCCAAGCGGCTGGATCGGCTGTCGCGCCAGACCGAGCGCCTGGAGCGCGACCAGAACATCCAGATCGAAACGCTGGCGCTGTTCGTCCGCTACTTCCTGACCGTCAGCACGCCCGTTCCCGAAGCACATCAGGAAGCCGCCCGCGCCCAGGGCAAGGCCCGCTTCGAGCAGTTCGTCGAACAACTCGGCCGCCACCTGCTGCGCGGCCGCAGCCTCGTGCGCGACGTGGTGGAAGAACTGCACCCGGACACCGCACGGATGGATGACGCGGCGGCGCTGGCCGAAGCCCAGGAGCGTGCCTCATGAGTGCCGTTCCGCAGTTCCCACCCGAGCCTCGTTCGTCCGCCTCGACCTCGTTCGATCGCCGCATCCAGATGCTGCGTACCGCAATGGGGCCGGTGATCGCCACCGCGCTCGAAGACCCGGACGTGGTGGAAGTCATGCTCAACCCCGACCGCACACTATGGGTTGATCGGCTGTCGTCGGGCCGTGCGCCGTTGGGCGTGGAGCTGCCCGAAGCCGATGGCGAACGCATCATCCGGCTGGTCGCGGCCCACGTCGGCGCGGAAGTGCATCGCGGCCAGCCGCTGCTGACCGCCGAGCTGCCGGAGACGGGCGAACGCTTCGAGGGCATCTTGCCGCCTGCCGCGCCCGGCCCGGCGTTCGCGCTGCGCAAGCGCGCCGTGAACATCATCGGCCTGGATCAGTATGTGGCCGACGGCATCCTCACCGCCGGGCAAGCGGACTTCCTTCGCCGCGCCGTGCGCGAGCGGCAGAACATCCTGATCGCCGGCGGCACCAGCACCGGCAAGACCACGCTGGCGAACGCGCTACTGGCCGAGATCGCCGCCACCGGCGATCGCGTGCTGGTGCTCGAAGACACCATCGAGCTGCAATGCGCGGCCCGCGATCATGTGCCGCTGCGCACCCGCGCCGGCGTGGTGTCCATGACCGAGCTGGTGCGCGCCACGATGCGCCTGCGCCCCGACCGCGTGATCGTCGGCGAAGTGCGCGGCGGCGAAGCCCTCGACCTCATCAAGGTGTGGGGCACGGGGCATCCGGGCGGTATCGCCACGATTCACGCCGGTTCCGCGCTGGGCGCGCTGCTGCGCCTCGAACAGTTGATTCTCGAAGTCGCGGTGAATCCGCCGCGGGCCCTGATCGCCGAAGCGGTCAACATCGTCATCCACATCGCCGGTCGTGGCCGCAAGCGCCACGTCGAAAGCATTGCCCGCGTTGTCGGCTTCGACGCTGCCGGCTATCGCCTGGCGGACGCGATGGAAACGCCGTTTCCCGCGCTGCCGCCGCCTTCCTCCCCGTCCCCTGACCACCCTGGAGAACTGCCATGACGCAGATGAACGCTGTTGCTTTCCGTTTTTCCGTAAATCCGGCCTCAATCCTTGCGCGCCTGCGGCGCCTGGCCGCGCCGGCACACCACGGCCTGCTGTTGGCCGCCATCATGCTGATGACGGCCGGCACAGCGAAGGCCGCCGGTTCCTCGATGCCGTGGGAAGGCCCGCTGCAATCCATCCTCGATTCCATCCAGGGGCCGGTCGCGCGCATCGTTGCCGTCATCATCATCATCGCCACGGGCCTGGCGCTCGCCTTCGGCGACACCTCGGGGGGCTTTCGCAAGCTCATCCAGATCGTGTTCGGGTTGAGCATCGCGTTCGCCGCGTCCTCGTTCTTCCTGTCGTTCTTCAGCTTCTCCGGTGGGGCGGTCGTATGAGTACGGCCAGCGACCTTCCGGGCTTCGAGGTGCCGCTGCACCGCTCGCTGACCGAACCGATCCTCATGGGCGGTGCGCCGCGAACGGTCGCCATTGCGAACGGCACGCTCGCCGCTGCCGTGGGCCTGGGCCTGCAACTGTGGATTCCGGGGCTGGTGCTCTGGCTCGTCGGCCATTCGCTCGCCGTGTGGGGCGCGCGCGTCGATCCGCAGTTCATGCAGGTCTTCGCCCGGCACATCAAGCACAAACCGCTGCTCGACGTGTAGGGGGATGCCGCGATGCTGAACCTTGCCGAGTACCGCCAGCGCCCGGCCTTGCTCGCCGACTGGCTGCCGTGGGCCGGGCTGGTCGCGCCCGGCGTCGTCTTGAACAAGGACGGCAGTTTCCAGCGCACGGCACGATTCCGCGGCCCCGATCTGGACAGCGCCACGCAAGGCGAGCTGATCGCCGCGTCTGCACGGCTCAACAACGCGCTGCGCCGACTGGGTTCGGGCTGGGCGCTGTTCATCGAGGCCGAGCGCCAATCCGCCGCCGACTATCCGCATTCCGACTTCCCCGAACCGTTGTCCTGGCTTGTCGATGAAGAACGCCGCGCCGCCTTCGAGGAATCGGGCCATCACTTCGAGAGCGCCTATCACCTGACGGTGGCTTTCTTGCCGCCGGAGGAGTCCCGCGCCCGCGCCGCCAAGCTGCTCTACGAGAACTCGCCAGGCGATGGCGTGGATTGGGACAGCCGCCTCGATGCCTTCGTGGCGGAAACCGATCGCGTGTTCGACCTGCTCGATGGCGTGATGCCGGAAATCGCCTGGCTGGACGACAGCCAGACGCTGACCTACCTGCATGCGACCGTCTCGACGCGGCGCTATCGCATCGGCGTCCCCGAAGTGCCTTTCCATCTGGACGCGCTGCTGGCCGATTCGGCACTGGTCGGTGGCCTGGCGCCCACGCTGGGCGACCAGCACCTGCGTGTGGTGTCGGTGCGCGGCTTTCCGACCTCGACTTGGCCGGGCCTGCTGGACGACCTCAACCGGCTGGGCTTTGCCTACCGCTGGAGCACGCGCTTTCTTTGCATGGACAAGGCCGAAGCGGAAAAGGAGCTGGGCCGATTGCGCCGCCAGTGGTTCGCCAAGCGCAAGAACGTCGTCGCGCTGCTGCGCGAAACCATCTTCCAGCAGGAAAGTCCGCTGGTCGATACAGACGCCAGCAACAAGGCGGCCGACGCCGATGCCGCCTTGCAGGAGCTTGGCAGCGATCAGGTCGCCTTCGGCTACCTGACGGCGACCGTCACCGTCATGGATGCGGACGCCGCCGTGGCCAACGAGAAGTTGCGCATGGTGGAGCGCGTCATCCAAGGGCGCGGGTTCGTCACCATTCCCGAAACGCTGAACGCCGTCGATGCGTGGCTGTCCTCGATCCCTGGCAACGCCTACGCGAACGTGCGCCAGCCCATCGTCTCGACGCTGAACCTGGCGCACATGATGCCGCTGTCGGCGGTATGGGCCGGGCCGGAGAAGAACGACCACCTCGACGGCCCGCCGCTGATCGTCACCCGCACCGATGGCGCAACGCCTTTTCGCTTGGTCACGCATATCGGCGACGTGGGGCATACGCTGGTCGCCGGCCCGACCGGCATGGGTAAGTCGGTACTGCTGGCGACGCTGGCCTTGCAGTTCCGCCGCTACGTCGGCTCGCGGATCTTCGCCTTCGACATGGGCCGCTCCATGCGCGCCACCATCCTCGGCCTGGGCGGCGAGCACTACGACTTGGGCTCCGATGGCGGCATCGCGTTCCAGCCGCTCGCCCGCATCGACCATGAAGGCTACCGCTCCTGGGCCGCCGAATGGGTGGAAGGTCGCCTGCTGCATGAAGGCGTGACCGTCGGCCCGGACGAGAAGGTGGCCATCTGGTCGGCGCTGGGCAGCCTCGCCGGTGCGCCGCAGGAGCAGCGCACGATGACCGGGCTTTCCGTGCTGCTGCAATCGAACGCGCTGCGCCAGGCTCTCGCGCCTTATGTCCTGGGCGGCGCGCACGGAAAGCTGCTGGACGCCGACCACGACCGGCTGGGCATGGCCGGCGTGCAGGGCTTCGAGATGGAAGAACTGATGCACAGCCCCGCCGCCGTGCAAGCGGTGCTGCGCTACCTGTTCGCCCGCTTCGACGAGCGTTTCGACGGTGCGCCCACGCTGCTGATTCTGGATGAGGCGTGGCTGTTCCTCGATGAGCCGTCTTTCGCGGCCCGCATCCGGCAATGGCTCAAGACGCTCAGGAAAAAGAACGTCAGCGTCATCTTCGCCACGCAGTCGCTGGCCGACATCAAGGATTCGACCATCGCGCCCGCGATCATCGAAAGCTGCGCCAGTCGGATTTTCTTGCCTAACCCGCAGGCCACCGAGCCGCAGATTCGCACGATCTACGAGGGCTTCGGCCTCAACAGCCGGCAAATCGAAATCGTCGCCACCGCGCAGCCCAAGCGCGACTACTACTACCAATCGCGCCTCGGCAATCGCCTGTTCGACCTCGACCTGGGGCCAGCCGCGCTCGCGTTCGCGGGCGCATCCACACCGCAAGACCAACGCGACATCGACCGCGTGCTGACGCAGGCCGGCGCACCCAGCTTCGCCGGCGCGTGGCTGCGCCATCGCGGCCTCGATTGGGCCGCCGACCTGCTGCCGTCCGCACCGGCGGCCGCTTCGTTCCTCAACGCTCAACCACTGGAGGTTTCACCATGAAGACCAAGCCCCGTTTGCTGTCCGCCTCGCTCGCTGCCGCGCTGTCCGTCTCGCTGATGCTCGCGCAGCCGGCGGCGGCCATCACCGTGTTCGATCCGTCGAACTTCGTGCAGAACACGCTGACGGCCGTTCGCACGCTGGAGCAGATCAACAACCAGATCAACCAGCTTCAGAACGAAGCACAGATGCTCATGAACCAGGCACGCAATCTGGCGCGTCTGGACTTCAACATCGTCAATCGCCTGCGCTCGACGCTCGCCACCACCGAACGCCTGATCGCCGAGGCGCAGGGGCTGGCCTACGACGTGACGAACATGGATCGGGAGTTCGCACGCCTGTATCCCGAGCAGTACGCCGCTACCGTCAGCGGCGACCGCATGACGCAGGACGCCCGCGAACGCTGGCAGAACAGCTTGAACGGCCTGCACACTGCCATGCGGATGCAAGCCCAGGTGTCGCAGAACCTGACCCAGGACGAAAGCGCGCTGGCCGATCTGGTCAGCCAGAGCCAGTCCGCCACCGGCGCGCTGCAAGCGATGCAGGCGACGAACCAGCTCCTTGCCTTGCAGGCCAAGCAGTCCATCCAGGCGCAGCAGCTCCAGATCACGCAAGACCGTGCGGCCTCGCTGGAACTGGCGCGGCAGGCGGCGGCCACCGAGCGCGCCCGCGAAGTGCGGCGGCGCTTCCTCGGCACCGGCACGCCGTACACGCCGCAGCGCGTGGACTTTTACGGCAACTGACGGGAGACAGCCATGCGATGCGTCCTCGCCCTGTCGGCTTCGCTGCTGACCCTGCTGCTGACCGCGTGCGGCCAGCAGCAGGCCAAAGATCTGGCCGATACCTTGGCCACCGATCCGGTGCGGCTCAAGGCATTGCGCACGCAATGCGCGGCCGACCGGCAAGCCGTGGGCGAGGACGCCTGCCGCGCCGCAGCCGAAGCGTTCCAGCGGCGCTTTTTCGCTGGCCAGACCGGGCCGGACGAATACCGGACGCTGGCAGACCTGCCGCCGATTCCCCCCAGCTTCGATGAGCCAGCCGTGGAGGACGCGCCATGAACGACGTGACCATCATCGACCGCTTTCTGGACACGTTCTCGCGCTACATCGACTCCGGCTTTGGGCTGTTGCAAGGCGAAGTGGCGTTCCTGACCGCCACGCTCATCGTCATCGACATGACCATCGCCGGCCTGTATTGGGCCATGAGCCACGCCACCGGCCAGGGCGACGACGTGATCGCCAAGCTGCTGCGCATGGTGCTCTACGTCGGTGCCTTCGCCTACATCATCGGCAACTTCAACTGGCTGGCCAGCATCGTGTTCCGCTCGTTCGCCGGCCTGGGCCTGACGGCCACCGGCTCGGCCATCACGATGGAGAACTTCTTGCAGCCGGGCCGGCTGGCGAAGACCGGCATCGACGCTGGGGCGCCGATTCTGGAGCAGATCGGCGACATGGCCGGCTTCCCCGAGGTGTTCACCAACCTTGATCCGATCGTGGTGCTGTTCATCGCCTGGCTGGTGGTGATCCTCTGCTTCTTCGTGCTGGCGGTACAGCTTTTCATCACGCTGATCGAGTTCAAGCTGACCACGCTTGTCGGTTTCGTCTTGATCCCGTTTGCGCTCTGGAACAAGACCGCGTTCCTCGCGGAAAAGGTGCTCGGCAACGTGGTGTCGTCCGGCATAAAGGTACTGGTGCTGGCCGTGATCGTCGGCATCGGTTCGGGCCTGTTCGCCGAGTTCCAGACCGTGCCGGATGAACCGTCCATCGACCATGCCCTGGTGGTGATGCTGGCCTCGCTTGCGCTGCTGGCGCTGGGCATCTTCGGGCCGGGCATCGCCACCGGCCTGGTGTCCGGTGCGCCACAGCTTGGCGCGGGCGCGATGGCCGGTGCCGCTGTCGGCGCTGTCGGCACTGGCGTTGCCATTGGTGCCGCCGCGACTGGCGTGGGCGGTGCGGTCATGGCCGGCGCGCGCATGGCGCCGGCCGCCGCCAAGCTGGCTGGCAGCGGTGCGCGGGCCGCTGCCTCGACGGCCGGCAGTGCCCGGTCGGCGTTCCAGGCCGGTTCCGCCGCAGCCGGTGGCGGGGCCAAGGGCGCGATGGCCGGCCTGGGCAACGTCGCCAAGACCGGCGCGCAGGCGGCCGGCCAGAAGGCCGCCGCCGGGGCGCGCTCGCTCAAAGACCGTACAGCAGCCGCCTTCCGCGCCGACGGCGCGACCCCGACCGCGGGCGGCGCTGCGGCCGCGGCCAGCGGTGGCGCCGCCCAAGGAAGCGCAGCCGAAGGCGATGCCCCTGCCGCCGGGCAGAAAAAACCGGCCTGGGCCAAACGCCTGCACCGCCGCCAGCAGATGACCCATGCCGCGACCACCACCGCCCACACGCTGCGCGGTGGAGATGGCGGCGGCTCAGGGCAAGGCCCAAGCCTGCGCGATTCCGATTCATAAGGAGAGACGACCATGCGATTCAAGCGACCGCAGGTGCGCTATGCCGATACGCCGCAGCCTGCCACCCCATACCAATCCGCCGCGCAGGTGTGGGACGAGCGCATAGGCTCGGCTCGCACGCAGGCGAAGAACTGGCGGCTGATGGCCTTCGGATGCCTGACGCTCGCGCTGCTGATGGCCGGCGGCCTGGTGTGGCGCTCGGCGCAGTCCATCGTCACGCCCTACGTCGTGGAGGTGGACAACGCGGGCCAGGTGCGCGCCGTGGGCGAAGCCGCCACGCCGTACCGGCCCAACGACGCGCAGACGGCGCACCACATCGCGCGCTTCATCACGCTGGTTCGATCGCTGTCCATCGACCCCATCGTGGTGCGCCAGAACTGGCTGGACGCCTACGACTACACGACCGACAAGGGCGCGGCCGTGCTCAACGACTACGCGCGCGTGAACGACCCGTTCGCGCGCATCGGCAAGGAGTCGGTGACGGTGCAGATCACCAGCGTCGTGCGCGCCAGCGACACGTCTTTCAACGTGCGCTGGACGGAACGCCGCTACGTCAACGGCGCCGCGGCCGGACTGGAGCGGTGGACGGCCGTGGTGTCCATCGTGCTCCAGCCGCCGCGCACCGAAGAACGCCTGCGCAAGAACCCCCTGGGCATCTACGTCAACGGCCTGTCGTGGAGCCGCGAACTGGATTCTTCCGAAGGAGCCAAACCATGAATCTGCCTTTCCGCTTTTACGCTTTGCCGCTGTTGCTTCTTGCGCTTGTGGGCTGCGCCTCGCAGGGCAAACCACCGCCGCGCATTTCACTTGACGAGCCGGTGCAGGCGCAGCCGCTGCCCGAACCGCCCAAGCCAGTCGAAGTGGTGGAGGTGCCAACGGTGTTGCCGATGCCGGCGCAGTTGAAACCGCTGCCGGAGGTGAACGAAGACAAGCCCGCGCCGGAGCCGGCCGACGAAACCGTGCGCGTTTCCCGCGCCAATGCCGAGGCGCGCATTGCGCCCACGCGCGAGGGCTACGTCAACTCGATTCAGGTCTGGCCGTACACAGACGGCGCGTTGTATCAGGTCTATGCCGCGCCGGGGCGCGTCACCGTGGTTTCGCTCCAGCCCGGCGAAGAACTGGTGACGGTCGCCGCCGGCGATACCGTGCGCTGGATCGTCGGCGACACGTCCAGCGGCAGTGGCGACGAGTTGCGCATCAACGTGCTGGTCAAGCCGATCCGTTCCGGGTTGAAGACGAACCTGGTCATCACCACCAGCCGCCGGACGTATCTGCTGGAACTGACTTCGACCGAACGCGCCTGGATGGCATCGGTGTCCTGGGATTACCCGAGAGATCGGATGCTGGCCTTGCAGCGCCAGGCGCAGGCCGCGCAGGCGACCGCGCCGGTCGATACCGGCCTATCGCTTGAGCGCATCCGCTTCCGCTACGCGATCAGCGGCAGCAATCCGCCGTGGAAGCCGCTGCGCGCTTTCGATGACAGCGAGAAGGTCTATATCCAGTTCCCGCCGGGCATCGCCCAAGGCGAGTTGCCGCCGCTGTTCGTCATCGGCGCACAGGGCGACGGACAACTGGTGAACTACCGCTTCCGCCCGCCGTACTACATCGTCGATCGGCTGTTCGGTGCGGCTGAACTGCGCCTGGGCGGGGACGGGGGCGACGTGGTGCGCATCGAGCGCACGGATGGCACGCGGATGAACTGACCATGAGCCAGGATGACACTCCCGACGTTGCCCCGCCGCAGGCGGCCAAGGTCGAACCCGAGGCGATGGCGCTGCGCGCCCGGCCGCGTCCGGTCACACGGCTGAACCGGCGCACGCTGGCCATCCTCGCCGGCGGCCTGTCGGTCGCCGTGCTCGGCGCGTTGATGTGGTCGTTGCAACCGCAGCGGCGCGCGGCTAACGAGCAGACCGAGCTGTACAACGTGGATCGCGTTTCACGCTCCGAAGGACTCGACCAGCTTCCGGCTGACTACTCGAAGCTGCCGCCGGCGTTGCCGCCAGAGGTGCCGGAGCTGGGGCCGCCGCTGCCGGGCGACCTTGGGCCGGCCATCGTGAATTCGCAGCAGCCGGCCGTGGCCGCCTACGCGGCCCCCGGTCACGACCCGGCCGAGGCGGAACGCTTGGCCCGGTTGAAGGAGGCCGAGGAAGCGGCTGCATCGTCGGTATTCTTCCGTACTGGCACCCAGCAGACAGCGCCGGCGGTGCAGTCGCAGGTGGCCGCTGCGCCGGGCTTCGCCGCCAATGCCGCCTTCGACCCGATGGCGGCTGGGCCGGCCTCGACGGCGGCCCAGCCTGCCGACCCGACGGCCGTGCAGAACAGGCAAGACCAGAAGGAGGCGTTCCAGCAAGCCGGAACCACGGAAACCCGTAATTTCGGCAACCTGCAAATGCCCGCATCGCCGTATCAGGTGATGGCCGGAACGGTGGTCGCCGGCGCGCTGGTCACGGGCATCAAGTCGGACTTGCCGGGCGACGTGATCGCCACTGTGACGGAGCCGGTCTATGACACGGCCACCAGGCGCTTCCTGCTGATTCCGCAGGGTTCGCGCATCCTCGGCCGCTACAACAGTCAGGTCAGCTACGGGCAGAGCCGCGTTCAAGTCGTCTGGAACCGGATCGTACTGCCCGACACGTCCTCGCTCACGCTCGACAACCTGGCCGGCACTGACCCGGCCGGCTATGCCGGCCTGGAGGATGGCGTCGATTGGCATTGGGATCGCATCTTCGCCGGTGCGGTGCTGACCACGCTGCTGGGCGTCGGCGCCGAACTGGCCGCGCCGGAGAACCGCCAGGACGGTGATCGCATCATCATCGCCGGGCGCGACAGTGCGCAGGACAGCATCAATCAGGTCGGTCAGGAGATGACCCGGCGCAACCTCAACATCCAGCCCACCTTGACCGAGCGACCGGGCCTGCCGGTTCGCATCATCGTCAACCGGGATCTGGTGCTGCGGCCGTACCAGCCGCTGTTCTTCAATCGGGGGACTTCACGATGAGCACGACCAAGAAGCTGCGGCTGGGGCCGCTGCCCAAGACCGAGAGCGTCAAACTGATTTTCGCGTGTCCAGCCACGCTCAAGGCCGACCTTGACCGCTATGCGGCGTTGCATGCCCAGGCATATGGCGAAGCGGTCGATGCAATGACCCTGATCCCGCACATGCTAGAGGCGTTCATGGCGGGGGATCGGGGGTTCAGGCGGGGTAGGGGAGACAGATACGGGTAGTGTGCTCGGCTGTACAAGCACCGTGTGGTGACGTTCCAACGCATATCGATGCAGGTCCTCCAGTTGCGCTTGGTGTGCCAGAAAAACGGATCAAACCCGACTGAATCCTATTAGATCAGGTTCTATTTGGCATGATTTCATGTAACAATATACAAGTTGCCAGAAGTGCGACTTCGGAATTGGAAGGCTAGCTATGACAGATCGCTGGTTGTCGGTCGAGGAGATAGCGGGGTATCTCGGCGTGAGCAAAGACACCGTTTACGTCTGGATCAACAAGCGAAACATGCCAGCTCTTCGAATCGGCCGACTCTGGAAGTTCAAATCCCAGGAGATCGACGAGTGGGTGCGCTCTGGTGGTGCGGCGGAAAACGAGGGGGGAGGAAAGGAATGAAGCACTCGGCTTCTGCTGGCTTCGATCGCCTCATGCCGCTGTTGAAACGAGAACAGGAAAATTGACGTGACGAAAAAGATTGCTTGTGTCGATTTATTCTGCGGCGCGGGCGGGCTGACGCACGGCTTTATTTTGGAAGGGCTGCCTGTCGTTGCGGGCATTGATCTTGATCCAGCTTGCCGCTTTCCCTACGAACAGAACAACGGCCAGGCTCGATTCCTTGAGCGTGACATCGGCGCGGTTACGACCGACGAACTTAAAGGGTTGTTCGGCGACGCCGATGTGACGATCTTGGCGGGCTGCGCGCCGTGCCAGCCGTTCTCTACGTATGCTCAGCGTTACGAACTCAATGGCAAGGATGGCAAGTGGGGTCTGCTCTACCAGTTTGCGCGTCTCGCTGAAGGCGCGATGCCCGATGTCATCACGATGGAGAACGTGCCGACCGTCGCCAAGCACGAGGTATTTCACGACTTCGTCGATACGCTGAAACGACTCGGTTACGAGGTTTGGCACGACGTCGTCGATAGTTCTCTCTATGGCGTTCCGCAGACGCGACGTCGGATGGTGTTGCTGGCCTCCAAGCACGGCAAGATCAAGATGATTGAACCGACGCTAAAGAAACCCAAGACGGTGAAGCAAGCCATCGGACGCTTGCGTCCTCTCAGCGCAGGTGAGTCTGCCCCCAAGGACAAACTGCACGTCACCTCGACGCTGTCTGACACAAACCTCAAGCGGATCAAGGTTTCAAAGCCTGGCGGTACTTGGCGCGATTGGCCGCAGAGCCTCGTCGCTGAATGCCACCGCGCTGACAGCGGTCGCACATATCCAGGCGTGTACGGAAGGATGGAGTGGGACAAGCCTGCGCCGACGATGACGACCCAATGCTATGGGTTCGGCAATGGCCGCTTCGGCCACCCCGAGCAGGATCGGGCGATCTCTCTTCGTGAAGCCGCGATCTTGCAAAGCTTCCCACGCGACTACAAATTCATCCCGAAGCGTGGTGAGGTCAGCTTCAAGGTGCTCGGTCGGCTGATCGGCAATGCAGTGCCCGTCGATCTCGGTCGCGCCATCGCTCGCAGCATCGACCAGCACCTCGCGTCGGTTCCGGCCAAGTGATGGCCTGACGAGGACTACTGGATGCCCGGACTCGTGCCCTCATCATCCGATGTCAGTCGCCGCATGGCGAAGGTGAGGCAGACGGGCACGGACGCCGAACTTGCGCTGCGGCAGGAAATGTATCGCATCGGTCTGCGCTACAGGATCAACTACGAAGTGCTGAGGAAGCCGCGCCGCGTCGCCGATGTCGCTTTCCCCGGCCGCAAGATCGCCGTTTTCGTCGATGGTTGCTTCTGGCATGGCTGCCCCGAACACGCCACATGGCCGAAGCGGAACGCGGACTTCTGGCGGCAGAAGATCGAAGCCAATCGTCAGCGTGACGCGGATACGAACGCACGGCTTCAAGCCAACGGCTGGACGGCGCTGCGATTCTGGTCGCACGAGTCGCCGGTCGAAGCTGCCAAGACGGTCGCCCGCGTGGTTGCCAAGGCGGACACGAAGCATTGCGCCCCGTCATCCGACGCGCAAGAGAAGAAGAACTGACAGGGAAGATGACCACCACATGGGCACCCAGAGCGAACGGCAACCTCAGACATATCGCGCTCGCCCCGAGCCAGGGCAGCTCGTCGAGGTGCGCCGTCGTCAATGGGTGGTGGCCGACGTCGATGCCGCCGGGCTGGAAACCGCCGCGCCCCAACATTGCGTGACGCTCTCGTCGATCGACGAGGACGGTCTCGGCGAAGAACTGGAAGTCGTCTGGGAGATCGAGCCGGGCGCTCAGGTCATTGAGCGCGCGGGCCTGCCTTCGGTCACGGGGCAGGACGATTCGGGCATGCTCGACTCCTTCCTCGATGCCGTGCGGTGGGGCGCAGCCACCAACGCCGACCGGGGATTTCTCCAAGCGCCGTTCCGCAGCGGCGTCAGCATCGAAGACTTCCAGCTCGACCCGCTGGTGCGCGCCATCGACATGGCTCGCGTCAACCTGCTCATCGCCGACGACGTCGGCCTCGGCAAGACTATCGAAGCAGGTCTGGTCATTCAGGAATTGCTGCTGCGGCATCGCGCGCGCACCGTCCTGATCGTCTGCCCCGCGTCGCTTCAGGAGAAGTGGCGCGTCGAGATGCTCGAGAAGTTCGGCCTCGACTTCCGCGTGGTGGACACGGACTACATCAAACTGTTGCGGCGCGAACGCGGCATCCACGCCAATCCGTGGACATCGCATCCGCGTCTCATCACGTCGATGGATTGGGCCAAGGGCGGCGAGGGCTTGCGCACCATGCGCGACGTGATCCCGCCGCACGTCGGCCATCCGCGCAAATTCGATCTGCTGGTCGTGGACGAAGCCCACAACGTCGCGCCCGCCGCAGGCGCGCACTACGCGCTGGAGAGCCAGCGCACGCGCTTCGTCCGTGCAATCGGCCCGCACTTCCAGCATCGTTTGTTCCTGACGGCGACGCCACACAACGGCTACACCGAGTCGTTCACCTCGCTGCTGGAACTGCTCGACGACCAGCGTTTCGCGCGCAATATCCTCCCAGACGAAAAGCGCCTGAGCCAGGTGATGATCCGTCGCTTGAAGAGCGATCTGGTCGATGCGGACGGCAATCCCTTGTATGCCCGGCGCACCTTGCAGGCGCTCGAAGTCCCCTACACGGCGGAAGAGCGCGAAGTTCACCGCAAACTGGACGACTACTGCGCTAGCCGTGAGAAGGACGCCGAGAGCTCGGGCAGCGGTTTCGGCACGGCCTTCGTCAATCGGCTCCTCAAGAAGCGCCTGCTCTCGTCGCCAGCGGCGTTCGCGTCCACACTCGAAAAGCACGTCGCGTCGCTCTCCGAAGCACGGCCCGTGAAGCCGGATGCGATGGCCGAGCGCATCTTGCACAAAGCCATCCTGAAGGTCGACGAGGACTATGCCGACGACCGGGAAGCCGAGAACGCCCACGCCGAAGCCGTTGAGGAAGCCACGCGCCGCTTGATGCCATTGACGGCGGAGCAACGGGTGATGCTCGACGACTTGAGGGCATGGGCGCAGCGTGCTCGCAATCAGGCCGACTCCAAGGCCCAAGCCATCCTCGACTGGCTCACGGTCAATCTCAAGACCAACGGCGAGTGGAACGACCGCCGGGTGATCCTGTTCACCGAGTACCGCGCCACGCACCAGTGGATGCAGCAAATCCTCGCCAGCCACGGCTTCGGAAGCGAGCGTCTCGGCCTGCTCCACGGCGGGCTTTCCCAAGAAGAGCGCGAACCGGTCAAGGCAGCGTTCCAAGCCTCTCCGCAGGATTCGCCCGTCCGCATCCTGCTCGCCACCGATGCAGCCTCCGAAGGCATCGACTTGCAGAACCACTGCAATCTGCTCATCCACTTGGAGATCCCCTACAACCCCAACGTGATGGAGCAGCGCAACGGTCGTATCGACCGCCACGGGCAGCGCGAAAAGGAAGTGCTATCTGGCACCCGGTCGATGGCGGCGGTGCGAACGGCATGTCGGTCGGCGGCCACGGCGAGGACATCCTGCGCGCCCTGCGGAAGCTGGATTCGATGCGCGCCGACATGGGCAGCGTCAATCCGGTCATCGCACCGCAGATGTCCGGCCTCATCGAAGGCTCGCTGAAGGACTTGGACACCCGCATGGCCGAGGTGCGGATCGCACGGGCCAAGAGCTTCGTTCGCGCCGAGCGCGAGTTGAAGGAGCGCGTCGCCAAGCTGCACGAACGCCTGCTCACTACCAAGCAGGACTTCCACCTCACGCCCGATCACGTTCTGATGGCCGTGAAGACCGGCCTCGCACTGGCGGGCCGTCCGCCGTTGGAACCCGTCGAACTGGCGGAAGCGCCTTCGGGCAGTGTCTTCCGCATGCCTGCACTATCCGGCTCATGGGCGCGCTGTTTGGAAGGGTTGCGCCATCCACACACCCAGAAGATACGGCCCATCACTTTCGACCACGCAGTTGCCAGTGGCCGCGACGACGTCGTGCTCGTCCACCTGAACCACCGCTTGGTGCAGATGTGCCTGCGCCTGCTGCGCGCCGAAATCTGGGCGCAGGACGATGTGAAGAAACTGCACCGCGTCACCGTCCGAACCGTGCCGGATGCACTCTTCGATGGCCCCGCCGTGGTCGTCGTCTCGCGGCTGGTCGTCACCGGCGGCAACCACCATAGGCTGCACGAGGAACTGACGGTATCGGGTGGCTACCTGCGCGACCAATCGTTCCGCCGCGAAGAAGGAGTCACCCGCGTCCAGCAGTGGTTGGACGAAGCGAAGCCGATCACGGCGACGCCCTCCCTGTTCGATGCACTCCGCGTCCGTTTCGACCGTCAGCAGGAAGCCATCCTGAAGGCCATCGATGCTCGCTCCAAGGAACGTCTCCGCCACCTGACCAACACGCTCCAGATCCGTAGACAACAGGAGATCGACGACATCGGCACGGTGCTCGACGAACTGAAAAAGGCGATCCAGTCCGAGTTGAGGAAGGAACGGCAACCCGAACAGCTCTCGCTCTTCACCGAGGACGAACGCACGCAGCTACGCCGCGACATCGCCGCGCTGGAAGCTCGCCTCGCGCGCATCCCCGACGAGCGCTGGATGGAAACACGTGCCATCGAGGCCCGCTACGCCAAGCTCGACGACCGCACCTTCCCGGTCGCCGTGATCTTCATCGTCCCGGAGGGAAGCGCGAGATGAGTCGTGGCGTTCGATACTCGCTATCCGGATTCGCTAACGTCGATGACACCCAGTTGCTGGGCGAACTCACCGACACGGTCGCCTCGACCGGCATACAAAGCACACGGACGACCCAGATCGAGACGTGGAAGACCCAGATCGCGCTCCTGAAGCGTTGCGCGTATGCCTTGATTGAGAGACACGAGGCGGCCAAAGACTGGCATCTGATACTTGAGTATGAACTGCCGCGCCGGCATAAGCGCCCCGATGCGATCGTTCTCACCGAGGACGTGATCCTTGTAATCGAATTCAAGGTCGGGGCCACATCTCACGAAGCATCGTCCCGTTGGCAGGTAGAAGACTATTGCTTGAACTTGCGTGACTTCCACGGCGGCAGTTCCGGGCAAGCGATCGTGCCAGTGCTTTGTTCCACTGCCGCGCCGAGTGTCACGAATTCGCCCCCGATTTCGAGGTCATGCGTCGCGCCCATACGGTTCACGAATGCCGACGATCTTCCTAGCGTACTGCTGTCTTCCTACTCGGCGCAGCACGATCCCAAAGGCCCACTCATAGATGCCGACACTTGGATCAATGCACCGTATCGTCCCACGCTGTCTGTCATCGAGGCGGCCGAACGGGTCTACGAGAACCACGACGTTCGCGAAATCAGCCACAGCTACGCCAGCAACTTGGATGCAACGACGGACCTATTGGCGGAAGTGATCAGAGAAGCACGTGCGCAGAACCGACGTTACGTGTGCTTCGTTACCGGCGTTCCTGGCGCCGGCAAGACGTTGACGGGGCTCAACGTCGTCCACGACCCATCTCTTCGTGCGGAAAATGGTCCATCAGGCATCTTCTTGTCCGGCAACGGCCCCTTGGTCAAGGTCGTGCGAGAGGCTTTGGTATTGAGTCAGCAGCGCGCCGGGCGTCGGCGCCAGGACAGTGCCCATCAAGTCTCGACCTTCATCCAGAACGTCCACCAGTTTTTGCGCTATCACCGCGAGCACCCCACGGCTCTGCCACACGAGCACGTCGTCGTCTTCGACGAGGCCCAACGTGCATGGGATCGCGAGCAGATGCAGCGCAAGCAAGGGGTGGACCGTTCGGAGGCTACCGAACTCTTCGACGTGATGGATCGACTGGATGGATGGGCCGTGATCATTGCCCTCGTCGGCGGCGGACAAGAGATCTTCTTCGGTGAGGCAGGCCTGGAGGAATGGGGGCGAGCCGTCGCCATTCGGCCCGATTGGCGAGTCGTCGCCTCTCCCGAAGTCGTCTCCGGCGGCGCCAGCGTATCCGGACATCGCTTGTTCACTGATGGCGTTCCCTCCGGCATCGAGTTCCGCCCCGAGCCATTGGCGCACCTCAGTGTCGGCGTGCGAAGCTTTCGCGCTCAACGGTTGGCGGAGTGGGTCGATGCGGTGCTCCTCCTCGATACCGAACGCGCACGGCCTCTCGTGCCGGATCGCCGGGAGTTCCCGCTCCATTTCACTCGCGATCTCGAAGTCGCCAGGGCGTGGTTGCGAGCCAGGAGTGAACCGGGCTGTGGTCAGCGAGCAGGCCTGATCGCTACATCGGAGGATCAACGTCTTCGTGCCTATGGCCTGGAACGCTCCAGTGCCTTCCGGCTGGATTACTCGTTCGAGAAGTGGTTCCTGATGCCTCCGACGGACGTTCGTTCAAGCCATGCTCTCGAGGTGGCGGCGTCGGAGTTCGAATGCCAAGGGCTCGAGCTCGATTGGGTGGGACTGTGCTGGGGCGGCGATTTGACGCCATCCGCCTCTGGCGGCTGGGAGTACCGCAAGTTTCGTGGCAGTAGCTGGAATCAGGTGCGTGGCGATTCGGAACGCACCTATGTACGCAATCGCTACCGCGTGCTGCTCACGCGTGCACGTTTCGGCATGGTCATCTGGATACCTCCGGGTAAGGCGAGCGACCCAACGCTCGAACCGGACAGGTTCGACCGGGTTCGGAGTTTGCTCGAGGCAGTCGGCGTGCCAGAGCTTCGAGAAAAATTCGAAGAGGTCGAGTCATGAGCCAAAACGATCATCACCACGACTGGCTCTCGCTCATCGAGATTTCCGGCCCGTTCCTCGCGGTTCCCGTCTTGAAGGAAGCGTTCCCGCAGGGGCTGGAAGAACTTGATGCGGGCAAGCGTAAGCGGCTGAGGCAAGCCTACGACGAATGGCGCGAGGCGCTGGAAACCGGCGATCCCCACATAGCCGATCTGCATGCGGCATGGGTGGCCGAAGTATTGGCGCGTGGATTGGAACTCGACGAGGACGGTCGTGGCGACGCGCTCAAGCACGGGGACTGGTGTGCCACGCACTTGAACGTCGCGATGCCAGAACACGGCGTGAGTCTGTCGCCCGACTTCGCCGTCGTCGGCAACGGCGATGTGCCGCTGATGCTCGTCCACGCCTACGGGCCGGACGTCGATCTCGATGCCACCCAGAAGCTGGACGGCTGGGCCAGCACACCGGCGGAACGCATGGTGACGCTCTGCCGCGCCGCGGGCTGCCGTCTCGGGCTGGTGACCAACGGCGAACGCTGGATGCTGGTCGATGCGCCGGTGGGCGCGGTTACCACCTTCACCAGTTGGTATGCGCGCATATGGGCGCAGGAACCCGTCACACTGCAAGCCTTCGTCCACCTCTTGGGCATCCGGCGTTTCTTCGTCGATGAATCCGAACGGCTACCCGCGCTGTTCGACCGCTCGCTGAAGTTTCAGGACGAAGTGACCGACGCCTTGGGCGAACAGGTGCGGCGCGCGGTCGAAGTGCTGATCCAGTCGCTCGACAAGGCCGACCAAGACCGCGACCGCGAACTGCTACGCGGCGTGAAGGAAGCCGAACTCTACGAAGCCGCGCTGACGGTGATGATGCGGCTGGTCTTCCTACTCTCCGCCGAGGAACGCGGCCTGCTGCTCTTGGGCGACGAACGTTACGAGGCGAACTACGCGCTCTCGACCCTGCGCACGCAATTGCGCGCCGAATCGGATGAAATTCTGGAGCGCCGCTGGGATGCCTGGTCACGTCTGCTGGCCGTCTTCCGCGCCGTGTATGGCGGCATCGAGCACGAAAACCTGCGCCTGCCCGCGCTGGGTGGCTCGCTGTTCGACCCGGATCGGTTCCCCTTCCTAGAAGGCCGCGCGAAAGGCTCCGACTGGCGCACCGACCTCGCCAAACCGCTGCCCATCGACAACCGCACCGTCCTGCTGCTGCTCGAAGCCATCCAGCAATTCCAGGGCCGCACGCTGTCGTATCGGGCGTTGGACGTGGAGCAGATCGGCTACGTCTATGAAGGCTTGCTGGAACGCACCGTCAAGCGCACCGCCGAAGTCACGCTGGAACTCGACGCCACCAAGAGCGCGCAGTCGCCGTGGGTCACGCTGGCCGCACTCGAATCCGCGCGGATGGACGGTGCCGCACGCTTGGCCGAACTGCTCCAGCAGCGTTCCGGCAGTTCCGCCAGCCGCGTGCGCAACGATCTGGCTCGTCCCGTGGACGATGCGCTTGCCGACCGTCTGCTGACGGCCTGCAATGGCGACACGGCGCTGCGTGACCGCATCAAACCCTTCGGTCATGCGGTGCGCACCGACCCGTGGGGTTACCCGCTGGTCTATCCCGCCGGTGCCTTCATCGTCACCACCGGCTCCGACCGCCGCGAGACCGGCACCCACTACACGCCGAAGTCGCTCACCGAGGCCATCGTCGCCGAGACGTTCACGCCCATCGCCTATGTCGGCCCTGCGCAGGGCACGCCGCGCGCCGACTGGGTGCTGAAATCACCCGCTGAGCTGCTCGACCTGAAAATCTGCGACCCGGCGATGGGTTCGGGCGCGTTCCTCGTGCAAGCCTGCCGGTGGCTGGCAGACCGGCTGGTGGAGGCATGGTCGATGGCTGAGGCGCAGGGCCACACTTTCGGCATGGACGGGCGTGTGGTGACCGCCGACACCGACGTCGAGTTGCTGCCCCGTGACACTCAAGCCCGTACCATCGTCGCCCGCAGCCTGACCGCCGAGCGCTGCCTCTATGGCGTCGATCTGAATCCGCTGGCGGTCGAGCTTGCCAAGCTCTCGATCTGGCTGGTGACGCTGGCCAAGGGTCGCCCTTTCGGCTTCCTCGACCACAACCTGCGCTGCGGCGACAGCCTGCTCGGCATCCACCGGCTAGATCAGCTCACCCAGCTTTCGATGAACCCCACGGGTCAAGGCCAGCTACGGCTCTTCGGCCAGAACATCGAGCAGGCCGTGCACGAGGCCATCGAACTGCGCCAACGGTTGCGCGAGATGCCCATCCGCGAAATCCGCGACGTAGAGGCGATGGCGCATCTGGATGCCGACGCACGCCGCAGGCTGGCAGTGCCGGAAAGCATCGCCGATGCGTTTATCGGAGAGGTCTTGGCTTCGGGGGGCAACGCGACGGCCATCGAAGGCGCGGCCACGACGCTGACCATCCAAGCCGGTCAGGCGGTTTCTGGTGACCGCAACGCTCTCGACGCCATTCTGAAACGAGCGCGGGAAACCTTGAGCATTGATCTGCCGCCGGGCAAGCCCATTCGCAACCCGTTCCATTGGCCGCTGGAGTTCCCCGAAGTCTTCGCCAGAACAGCGTCTGGATTCGACGCCTTGGTCGGTAACCCGCCGTTCCTCGGCAACAAGTTCTGGAAGGCCGCCAACGGCGTTTTGCTCCAACGCATTGTCGAGTTGGTCCTCTGCGGGTCTCCCGGCAAGATCGACTTGTCGGTTGCGTTCCATCGTCGAGCCGCTGACCTTCTTCGGTTCGGGGGAGGTTATGGCCTTCTCGGGGCAACCAACATTGCCGAGGGCAGCGCGGTGTCCGTGGGCTTGGAACGCATCGCCCTGATGGGCAACTTCTACTTTACTCGCAAAGGGATGCCTTGGCCTGGCACGGCAGCGACTACCGTCGCGATCGTGTGCTTCTGGAAGGGCACTTGGAGTGGTTTCCGAGACTGCGATGGCGTCTCGTGCGAGAAGATCAGTCCGCGCCTACAGCCCGAGGTAGTCGGTGGGTGGGAACCGAAGCCGCTTAAAGACGCGCTCTTCGCGTTCGCGGGCGTCGACAACAGCAAGGGGCTGGCGTTCGTAGTGACCGAAGAACATCCCTGGTTCGAGCGCCTGCGTACCGAGCGAGAGTCGCTGTTGCGACCGTACGTCACAGGAAACGACATTACGAGTACGGCACTCCGACACGTCAAGCGTTGGGCGCTGGACATCGCCGACCGTACACTGGACGAAGTCGCTCAGCAGTGGCCGCTTGCGCACCGCTTCCTTCTGGAAGTGGTGAGGCCAACTCGAACTCCGCAGGAACTCAAGAGCTACAAGGGACTCATCGACCGCTGGTGGCAGTTCTGGAACCATCGCGCCGATCAGATGCAACGCCTGCGATCGCACGAGCACTTCGTGGCCTTCGCGAAAGCTGCCAAGTACGCAGTCTGCATGATCGCACCGACCCGGTGGTTGTACACCAATCAAGTCGTGCTCGTGGAACGTGTCCGAGAGGACGTCCACGCGATCTGTCTGAGTTCGATGTTCCAAGCGTGGCTGCACAACTACTCGCTGGGGAGTCTCGGGGACAACAAGGCGCTGATGAGGCTGTCTATCAGCGAGGCGCTGGCGACCTTCCCCTTGCCCATACGCTCGGTTTCGGATGCAGGACTTAGCGCCTCGCGGATGTTTCAGGCTGCACTGGTTTCCTGGAGCACGCAGCACGGCGGTGGGATGACCGATGCCATGAACGCCGTCCACTCGCGCGGTGTGACCGACGAAGAGACGCTCGAACTGCGACGCCTCATGGGCGAGATCGACCGCGAAGTGGCGCTCGCCTACGAATGGGAGGCCAACGACCTCGCACATGATTTTCACCACGAGCTTGACGCTGAGGGCAGCCCCGTTGTGCGGCATGGACTAACGTCGCTCGCCAGGGACCGGATGCTCGCCGCGCTGATCGAACTGAATCGTGACCGCCACAAGGCGGATCAGGCGACGACGACGCAGTCCCCGAAGCCGCGTGCGTCGAAGGGCCGCGCGAAGGCCGCTTCCGTCGACCAGGGCGCGCTCGCCTTCGCCGATACGACTGCGTCCACGAGTTCAAAGACCAAGGCCGCCGCCCCAGCGAAGAAGGCCAGCACACGGAGACCACTATGACCAAGACGTACCGGCTGGAAGTCGATCCACGCATCCTCGAACTTCTTGGCCCGAACCTCTACACGAACATCTACTACGTCTTGGCGGAACTGATCGCGAATGCGTATGACGCCGATGCCAAGAACGTCTACGTCATCGCTGGTAAGGACGACATCCGCGTCGAAGATGATGGCCACGGCATGTCCTACAAGGCGGGCGACATCACCAAGTACCTGAATGTGGCAGGCGTATCGAGGACGACGGAGAAGGATTCACTCACGAAGTCCAGGAAGCGCCGAAAGGTGGGCCGCAAGGGGGTCGGCAAGCTGGCCGCCCTTTCCGTATCCGAGAACGTCGATGTCCTGACCGTCGCCAAAGGGGAAAAGTCCGGATTCGTGCTGTCTCGTCACCCGGAGAAAGGGCATGAACTGAAGGCGATACCGGATGCGAAAGTCGTCTTCGAGCGCATCAAGAATCACGGCTCGGCCATCATCATGCGCCACCCTCAGTATCGGTTGCACAAGACGTTGGCCGCCGTGAAGCGGAATCTCCTCAAGATATTCCCACTGGTCGATTCGGGCTTCCGGATACACGTCATTCGCGGCAATGAAAGTTTGACGATCGAGGACTTCGACCGCAGCGTCATGGGCGAGCTATGCACGCTGATCACGCTGGGCGACAGATTCGCTCCGTTGGTTGACCTCGTTCCGGACAGCTATCCGAAAAAGCGGAACGATCTCGTCTCGGCACAGAAAGCGAAGATTCTGCCCGTCACCATGAAGGCCAACGACGGGAAGGACTACGAATATTCGCTCGAAGTCTTGGGCTGGATCGGAACCTACAAGACCACCCGCGGACGGAAGGCGGAGATGACCGACTTTCCGGACAACTTTATCTCACTGTTCGCCAACGAAAAGATGGGCGAGTTCAACATCCTCCCCGTCGTCGGTCAGAACAAGCTGAATGAAGTCTATGTCGTCGGTCAGTTGCACGTCGATCTGTTCGAGTTGACTGAACTGCCGGACATGGCATTGAGCAACCGCCAGGGCTACAAGTCCGACGATCCGCGCTATGAAGCCGTGCGCGACTATGTGAGAAAGGAATTGCTCGCCGACATCCTCAGGCGGCGGGAATCGTACACGGATCTCGTCAACGCCAAGAAGAAAGAAGAGAAGGAAAAGGCTCAGCGCGATGCCGAGGCCAGATTGAGGGCGTCTGTGGACGGGTTCCGCAAGAAGGCCAGTGAGGAGGCGGCCGCCGCACTGGCCAAGATGGGGGTGAAGGTTTCGCGCGAGGCGATGGAGAAGGCGATCTCCGCATCCATCAATGCCAATAGTCCAGACCTCGGGCTGAAGGCGATGGTGGACTCCCAGAAGAAGAAGATCCTCATCAGCCAGACGTACCCGGACAAGCCGTTCGCCGACATCATCCACCAGATGCTGGTGTTCAAGGATGTCCCGCCTGATGACATCCTCTACACGAACTGCGACGACGAAGTATGCCGTGTTCCGGAAGGCCGTGAGGTCTACGACTACCTCCGCGAGTTCTTCGTCGAGAGCTATTCGACCCAGAAGATTTTCGTGCTCTTCGTGACGAGTGAGAACACGAAAGTCTCGTGGGGAGCCATCACGGAGGTCGGGGCGTCTTGGATCACCAAGATCGACCACAAGATTTTCAACATCCGCCCGTTCCGGCCCGAGCATCCGCTCAACGACGAAATGCAGTGGCAGAGCACCAACCGTGACAAGGCGAGTGGCGATCTCTCGATGGATCCGCTGAATGCGGACATCTTGTGCCAGAAAATTGAGGCGGTATGCGATGCGTTCGGCTACAAGAAGAAAAGCAGGACGCAAAACAAAGCGCACTTGGGAACTCTCGTTCCGATTAGGAAAGCGTGAGGAGTCCAGGCATGACGTGGGGTCCCGGTCAACTCGTCCGCCATATCGATGATCCGGCCAAGATCGGCACGGTCACCGATCAGACGCGCGCGCGTGCATCCGGCACTCAGTATCGCGTGAACTGGAACGGACGCCTGGACTGGCACTACGAGGAGGAACTGGTCGCGGCCGATGCGGGCGGTGACGATCCTCTGGAACTGATCCGCGAAGGACATTACGGACGGGTGGATGACCTGCGTCAGTTGCTGACCCACATCCATCTGGCCGGACGACTGTCGAACGTCGTCTATGCCATGGGCCTGACCCAGACCGACTTTTACCCGCATCAATACAAGCCCCTGCTGACTCTGCTGGACTCGCCCGTCAATGGCCTGCTGATCGCAGACGAAGTGGGTCTCGGAAAAACGATCGAAGCGGGACTGATCTGGACTGAACTGCGCGCCCGCTACGACATGCGCCGCCTGCTGGTGGTGTGCCCCGCCATGCTGCGGGAGAAGTGGCGGTTGGAGCTTTCGTCGCGCTTCGGTCTGGATGCGCGGATCGTCGATGCGGAAACGTTGCGGCAGGAACTGGCTTCGACCGAGCACCGGGAACGCGCATGGATCGTCAGCTACCAAGGCATCCGCGTGCCGAGCGATTGGGATGCCAACGAGAGCGACAAGCACAAGCGATCGGTTCGCGCCCGGCTCGCCGACCTGCTCTACCAGCATGCGGATCAAGAACCGCTATTGGACTTGGTGATCTTCGATGAAGCGCACTACATGCGCAACGAGGAAACGGGCGCGTGGCGGACGGGCAGCTTGCTGAGGGATGTCAGCACGCACCAATTGATGCTATCGGCGACGCCCATCAACCTCGGTTCGGACGACTTGTTCAATGTGCTGCGGCTGCTCGACCCGGATCATTTCGAATATCCGGAGGACTTCCGAAACGTCGTCCTCGCCAACCGTCCGGTGATCGCCGCGAGCGACGTCGTGCGTGATCCGACGAGCGATGCCGACCAGATCATGGCGGCGATCCGCGAGATCGAGTCGTCACGATGGTTCGAGCGATCCGAGCGCGTCGATCGCTTGGTCGAGGAAGCCGAGTCGATCGAGCACTGGACGAACGACAGGCGCATCGACATCGCAGCCAAGCTCGAACGGCTCAACTTGCTTGCCCACATCGTCAGCCGCACACGGAAACGGGAGGTTCAGTCCGACCGCGTATTGCGTGACGTCACGGTGTTCGAGGCAGAAATGTCGCCCGTGGAGCGCGAGCTTTATCAGGCAATCACCGAAGGAACGCGGGAATATGCGCTGGCCAATGGCATCGAGCATGGGTTCCTGCTCTCCACACCGCAGCGCATGGTCGCGTCCAGTCCGGCAGCCTTGTTGCAGATGTGGCGCGACGACGGGCTTGATGCCGATGCCCTCGTCGCGACGATGGACGAGATCGACGAAGACGAAGAAAAGCTGACTGAAAGAACGTCAGGCCTCAAACGCTGGTTGGCGAGCAGGACTCTGCCCCAGTTCGGGTTCGGCGACCTGAGCAGGAACGACTCGAAATTCGCCGAACTATCCAAAGCGTTCAGACGATTCATCGCGGAGGATCGAGACGCCAAGGCCATCGTGTTCACCACCTTTCGTGGCACGGCGCGCTACCTCGTCGAGCGGCTTTCCGCCGAGAACGTGGAAGCCGGGTTGCTGATGGGTGGCGCGGAGTTCGACAAGGAAGCCGTGGTCTCCGCTTTCCGCGAGGATAGGAACTGCCGAGTTTTGGTCTGCACGGACGTCGCTGCCGAAGGCGTGGATTTGCAGTTCTGCCGCCTCGTCGTCAACTACGACCTGCCCTGGAATCCGATGCGCATTGAGCAGCGGATCGGGCGTATCGATCGCATCGGGCAACAGTCCAAGCGCATCTTGGTGTGGAACTTCGTCCACAAGGACACGATCGACGCGCTCATCATTGCGAGGCTGGCCAAACGCATCGGTGTCTTCGAGAGCACTTTGGGGGAAACGGAGGAAATCCTCGGCCAAGTCCGCAAGCTCGAAGATGTATTACTGTCGAAGCATCTGACCGCCGACGAAGAAGCGTGCTTGATCGAGGAGGTGGCGCTGGCGATCGAGAATGCCAAACGGAAACAGGAAGAACTGGAGCGAGAGGCGATCCAACTGGTGGCGCATGGTCAGCAACTGCTGGCCCAGATCGAAGCAGCGCGCGGCGATGGAAAAATCGTCACCCGTCAAGATCTGATCCGTTACGTCGATGGATGCCTCAGGAACGTCCCCGGTTGTCGGATCAATGCGGCACATGGCGATGCCGACACGTTCGACATCGGCCTGAGTCCCGATTTCGCTGCGGAGTTGGACGAGTTCGTGAGGCAAGAGAATCTGGTCGGGAAGACGGGTCTTGCTTCTGGTCAGACGAAGCGTTGCCGCTTCACCGACAGGATCACCGACAAGCCCAAGTCCGGCGAGGAGATCATCCATCGTTTCCATCCGATCGTTCGTTTCCTGTCGCGCAAGTCCGAAGGAGCGGAGGATCGCTTTCCGCTCTACGCCGCCAGAGTCGCTGCCGAAGGCGTCGCGGCGGGCCGCTATGCGCTGATGACCCGATTGGCGAGCTTTTCCGGCGTGAAGGAGGAAGAGCATCTCTTGGTCGCTGCCGTCCCCCTCGACCATACGCCGTCCCTCGACTACGGAAAGGCGGAAGCCTTGCTCGACTCGGTCAGGAAGACGGGTGATGACTGGCCGACGGTGGCGGTCGATGTCCCATCGGAGACCGGAGTAGCCGCCGCAGAGCGAAGCGAGGAAATGCTCAGGGATCGCTACAAGGCGATCAAGGACGAGAAGTGGCGCGAGAACCGAGATCGCGCCGACGTGCTTTCTCAGCTATTGGACGACCACATTCGCAAGAAGCGCGAGGGATTCGAAAAGCGTATCAGCAATCACGAATACTCTGCATCGCTGTATGGAGACAGCCCGGATGGCAAGCGACGCAAGGGCTTGGCGAATGCGGAGCGCAAGAAGATGGAGGATTTTCTGGCCCGAATGGAAACCCGTCGAGCGACGCTGGCGCGCAAAAGTCAGGCCTTTTCGGCCGAGACACGCGACATCTGCGTTTTGCTCGTGGACGTGCGGGCGGGAAGTCGTCCATGAAGAGTTGGAAAGATCAGCTGCGGGATCTCAAGAACGCACTGCGTGGGTCGGGACGCGACAAGGAACGAGGTGATGAGAAGCCTAAGATCGGCTTCGATCCACTACCAGCATGGCTGGCTGGTGGTCAGCCGATTCCGAGGAAGCCGCCTGCCCGGAATCCCGTTCCGAAACCTGCCACTCCGGTCGCCGCAGTCGTAGCGCCCGCCACCAAGCCGCCACCACGGCCCAGCGTGCCAACACCACCTCCGTTCAAGCCCCGCATCGACGACGGATGTGCGCTGAACATGCCGGAGTGGAGCGACGTCGGCAGATCGTTGCAGCATCCCGAGCATCGAGGTGAACGCTCGGCACCGATGGCCGTCAGAGTCGGGGTGGATTTCGGAACCGCTTTCACGAAAGTGGCGATTCGCGCAGGTGTCGATCTGGTGCCCGTCGAATGGTCTGCCGTCACGGGGGACGATTCGGAAACGGAGCGCTACGTGGTTCCCGGTTTCGTCGTTCGTGCGCCGGATGGCGAATTCTGCTGGCGGCGTCTCACCGAAGCCGATGTTCGAGGGAACCTCAAGCTCCCGGTCATCGAGATGGCCGGGGCGGATGAATGCCCGATAGCCACCGTGGCGTATCTGGCGTTGGTCATCCGCTACGCGAGGGCGTTCTTGTACCGGAACGCGGAAATTGGACGCAAGCTCGTTGGGCGTTCGCTGCGCTGGGAGCTGAACATCGGCTGCCCCACCGAGCCACACGAGAACCCGAAGGTCGTCGATGTATTCCGGCGCATTGCCCGAACCGCATGGCTGTTGGCGGCGGAAGACCGGCTCGCAGAGCAGGACGTTCTGGCTGCATGGTCTTTGGCCGATTCTGCAATAGACCTCGAAGCAGAGCCGGGTGTCGTGCCGGAGTTCGTCGCCCAGATCGCGGGATATCTGGGGTCGCCCCAGGTGAAGGAAGGTCTGCACGCGCTGATCGACGTCGGTGCGGCCACCCTCGACGTGGCGACGTTCAACGTCGTCTTGCGAAACGATCGGGCATCTCCGCCACGCATCCCCATCTTTTTTTCTGCGGTTCGTCCCCTCGGAACGCACTACCTGCGCCACAACCGACATTCCAGACTTGGCCTCGATCTTTCATGGAACGACGCAGCGCCCGTCGAATCGTCCGAAGACTTCGGGCAACGAAATGGCAAGCCACTGGACGCGGTCGTCGAAGTCGATGAGGACTTTGTGGGGCAAGTCGTCCGCTGCATCGTCGGCGTCATCGATGGTACCCGCACCAACTCACGGGGAGACCCGCGAAGTGTGGTTTGGCGAGAGGGCTTGCCGATCTTCGTCACCGGTGGTGGAGCGAATTGCGTCTTGTATCGCCAAGCCATCAGCGTGGTGCAAAGGGAAGTGAGTTTGAACGTGGGGCGGCGGCCGGATTCTCCGACAAACTTCCAGCTCATCGAATTGAATCCGACCTCTGGCAATACGCGGCAAATCGAGGCAGGCGACAGGCTGACCGTGGCGCTCGGGCTGACGGAAGATGCCGAAAATATCGCTCGCGTCGTCCCACATCGGGATATCGAGCCGATCACCTATGGCACGCCGGAACGAGTCGATTACACGGATCTGTATGGAGACCGATGATGAAGAATGATTCGAATATGGGCGCGGCCAGCGTTCCCAACGCATGGATCGCCGGCGATCACGGCCTTGGCACCGATCGCAGGCTCGCGCCTCATACCCTCGTCTTGAAGGGCGACCGCTCCCTGTATCAGGCCATCGCTGAGGACGATTGGGTGCTGGTGCTGAACCCTGCCGGGGAGATCGTGCGCGCCGGGCGCGTACTGCGACTCCGTTCCGATCTCGAAACCACCACGATCTTCTTCGACCGGCTGTGCGTCGCCGACGCGCCGGTGCCAGTCGCCAGCGTTTCCTTGGCCCCGCCATCGTCTGGCAACGTCGGGCGCATCCAGTGGGACGAGTTCGTCGCGGCTTTGTCCACGGCCTTACACCAGACCGTCGGGGGCGTGCTGCCGGTCGAAGATCGGGCGTACATCCGCGAGTTGCTGCAACTGGCCGTGGTGGACGACCTGCTCGGCCCAGCGGGCGGGCCGCGCGAGCACATCGTGGACATGAGCGTGCGCGACCGCTATTTGGTCGGCAAGCTGGCCCCGCGTGAGGATGCCCAAGGCGGCATCGAAGGGCTGGAAGGCCCACTAGCCGAGGAGGATGTCGAGGAACCCACTGACCCCATCGTGCCAGGTCAGCACGAACCCGGAGCCGAGTTCGGCACGGCGACTGGGCGGGTGGAGCCGGAATCGGATAGCTCGGACGAAATCGACGCGGCCAGCAATCAATCACTAGTGCCCAGCAGCTTCGGCATGACCTTTTGCGTGGATGGTGACGCCGATCGCATCGAGGTCGAGGCGCGTTGGGGCAGCTATGAGCGCGTGCCGAACGAGGAACACGAACTGACCCGGCCCAATGGGCAGAAAGCCAAGGTCTGGCAGCGCATCCCCTGCGGCGGAAAGCTGGTGCTGCCGCTCTCCGAAGGCCTCATTCGCCATCAGGCTCCGGACGCAAACCGTCCGGCGGTGCGCATTCAAGGCTCCATCCGCGCCAAGAACGCCAACGGCGACCGCTTGGTGACACTGTTCCTGATCAACGTGCAGGAAGAACCCGACACCAACCGTGACACGGCATGGCTGTTTCAGCCGGAACTGATCGTGCGTGCGGAAGCCGAGGCATCCAAGCGCGCCATCTTCCGTCGCCGTCCCGTGCTGGACGCCGATGGGAACGACCCGGAGCGCGAATCGCTGGAGATGATCTACCGTAACCGCGTGGAGTTCGCGGTGGGGCATGGCGTCGCCGTTCACGCCGAAACGGCGGACGACGTGACGCTGGCCACTGAAGTGCGCACCACCGTCTTGCCGCAGTACGAAGTGCAGGTCACGGAAACGCCGGGCCTCGACCCTGCCGACCGTCCGGCAATGCAAGAGATGGTGAAAAGCGGCCTGCTCGACATGCAGCGGCTCGCCACGCTGGACGTCACCGAACTGGTCGATGCCCTGAACGTGCTAACGAAGGATTACGCGGAGTGGATCGCTGAGCAGCGGGGACGCATCGGCGAGGACGTGGTCGGGTATGACGCGCAGGCCGCGCAGGCGCTGGATCGGTGTCAGGAAATCCAGACGCGCTTGCAGCAGGGTATCGACACGCTGAAGAACAACGAAAAGGCGCTGGCAGCCTTCCGTTTCGCCAACAAAGCGATGGCGATCCAGCGCGTGCGCAGCCAGTACGCGCTGGAAGTGCGGCGCGGGCGTGACGTGACGGTCGAACAGTTCGACCAGCCGAAGAACCGGAGCTGGCGTCCGTTCCAGTTGGTGTTCCTGCTGCTGTCGCTCCCCTCGCTGGCCGACCCCACGCACCCGGATCGCGTCCAGCCGATGGAAGCCCATGCCGATCTGCTGTGGTTCCCCACCGGCGGCGGCAAGACGGAAGCTTATCTGGGTGTGGCGGCATTCACGATGGCGATCCGCCGCCTGCAAGGCAAGCTTGGCGGCTACGATGGCTCACGCGGACTGGCCGTCATCATGCGCTACACGTTGCGCCTGCTGACCTTGCAGCAGTTCCAACGCGCCACCGCGCTGATATGCGCGATGGAAAAACTTCGGCGAGATGCTCTCGTTCAAGGTGATGAGTCGCTCGGCAAGGTTCCTTTCACCATCGGCCTTTGGGTCGGCAACAAGGTGACGCCGGGCACGACCGAGGAAAGTCACCGCGCCATCCAAGATTTACGTGATTCGGGAAAGAACAAGGCAGGGCGAACTTCGCCCCTTCAGCTCACCAGTTGTCCGTGGTGCGGCTCCACGATCGACCCCGGAAAAGATGTCGTCGTCGACAAGGATCGCGGCAGAACGATCGTGTACTGCGGTGACAAGAAAAGCAGTTGCACGTTTTCTCGTGGCAGGTCGAGCAGTTCGCCATATCCAGGCATTCCGGTGCTGACAGTAGACGAGGAGATCTACCACCGTCCGCCGACGATGATGATCGCCACGGTGGACAAGTTCGCCATGATGGCTTGGCGCGGTCAGGTACGAACTCTGTTCGGTCGCGTGAATCAGGAATGCGAGCGCCACGGCCTGTTGTGGCCTGACTGCGATTGCACGGGCAATCACACCGCGTCGAAAACTTCGCCAGCGGTCAAGGTCAAGAACGTCGCACCAATCCGTCCGCCCGATCTGATCATCCAAGACGAGTTCCACCTCATCAGCGGGCCGCTGGGCACGATGGTCGGTCTGTACGAATCCGCCGTCGATGAACTGTCCGGCTGGACGTTCGACGGAAAGACGGTCAAGCCCAAGATCGTCGCGTCCACGGCGACGGTGCGCAAAGCCAAGGAACAGGTGAACAACGTGTTCATGCGGCGTGTGTCGGTGTTCCCGCCGCACGGCTTGGACGTGGAGGACAACTACTTCTCCGTGCAGCGCCCCATTGAGGAACGTCCCGGACGGCGCTATCTCGGCGTGTGTTCGCCCGGCAGCTCACGGCCCGCGATGCTGATCCGCGTCTATACCGCCTTCCTCACCGCCGCCCAAGCCCTGTTCGACCGCTTCGGCCAACCTGCCGATCCGTACATGACGACGGTCGGCTACTTCAATTCGCTGCGCGAGTTGGGCGGGATGCGGCGCTTGGCCGAGGACGATGTGCAGACACGTTCCTACCGTGTTCAAATGAGCATGGTCGATCGGCCCGCGCTTGCGCAGCGTAGCGTCAACAACATCCGCGAGCTGACCTCGCGCGTCTCCAGTCAGGACATCCCGAAGTACCTCGACGATCTGGAGGTCAAATTCAAGGCCGCGCTCGATGCGGCCACCGGGAAGTACGTGACGAAATGGAACCAGGGCGATACCCGTGCGATCGACGTGGTGCTGGCGACCAACATGTTGTCGGTGGGCGTGGACGTGAATCGCTTGGGCCTGATGGCGGTGAACGGTCAGCCCAAGGGCACGGCGGAATACATCCAGGCCACCAGTCGCGTGGGCCGTTCCTTCCCCGGCTTGGTCTGCACGGTGCTCACATGGGCGCGTCCGCGCGATCTCTCGCACTACGAGACCTTCGAGCACTACCACGCGACCTTCTACAAGCATGTGGAAGCGCAGTCGGTGACGCCGTTCTCACCACGCGCGATGGATCGCGGCCTGACCGGCGCGCTGCTCGCCCTGATGCGTCTGGAAAACTATGCCTTCAGCCCGAACGTGGGGGCGAGCGAGTTGGACAAGTCCGACAAGCCGGAGATCACCGAAGCCATCGACGTGCTGGTACGGCGGGCTTGGAACGTCAGCGAGACGACCACGATCAAGCATCTGGCCGAGCGTGAACTGAAGGAACGTGCGGACGAATGGGCCAAGGCAGTGAGCGTTCCCGGTCGCACGTTGGCTTACGAAAAGCGAGGTGCGCAGGCCGCGACGATGGTAGGGCTGGTCAAGTCACCGGGCATCCATGCGTGGGACAACTGGACGGTGCCGATGTCGATGCGCGAAGTGGAGCCGGGCGTGCGCCTGATCATGAACACGGGACACATCTCGGACGACCACGGGTGGAAGCCGCGTCCGGTGCCGAAGGACGAGGACTGACCATGACCACCAATAGAACACCCGTCGGGGATGTCCGCCCCAGTCAACTACTCTGGACATATGGGCCGGGCGCGCTGATCGATTTGCCGAGCCTCTCGGTGGTGACACTGGGCATCGACCAGTGGGAGAAGGACCGCTGCCAGCCCATTGGTGAGCCGCGCCTGCTCACCGCCGTCCGCAAGGTTCTCGGTGCGCAGGTGGAGAGCCTGCGCATGCCGCCGTTCCAGAAGAGCGAACTCGTCGATCCGTGGTCGGCGGAGGCGAACATCGGTGTTCCCGTGCGTCCGTTCCCGCGCTGGATGCGCTGTGTGAAGTGTGGCCTGCTGTCGCCCTTCGATGCGGGGCTGTTCGAAATCAAGGAAAACCGTTTCCGCCCGGAGCGAACCCGTTTCGTCCACAAGGGGTGCCGTGGTTCCAAGGGCGACCAGCCCGCGAAGGATGCCGACGCCGTTCCGGCGCGTTTCCTCTTGGCCTGCCGCGACGGCCACCTCGACGATTTTCCGTGGCGCTACTTCGTCCACGGCGGCAACAGCTCGTGCAAGGGGACGCTGCGCTTCTTCGAGAGCGGCGCTTCGTTGCAGACCGAGAACCTGTGGGTGAAGTGTGATGCCTGCGGCGCATCGCGTAGCATGGCGCACGCCTTCGGCAAGGCAGGGAAGGAAAACCTGCCGAGCTGTCGAGGCAGGCATCCCCACCTCGATCATTTCGAAGAGGAGTGCGACGAGGACGCGCGAGCGGTCCTGCTAGGTTCGACGAACAGTTGGTTCCCAGTCACCCTGTCGGCGCTTGCCATCCCGCAGGCCAAAGACCCGCTCGGCCAACTGATTCAGGACGGGTGGGCGGTCTTTCAGGGAATCACGGCTGAGGCTATGGTGCCGATCGTGGTGCAAACGCTGAAGTTGACTGGCGGACTCCCGGGCATCGAAAAAAATTCGGCACCTAACATCTGGGCGGCCATCGAAGCCCATCGCAACGGTGGCGGGCAGGAGGTCGTCGGCGAGGCCGATATCAAGGGGCCGGAGTGGGAAGTGCTGACGTCGGCCAATCCGCCTGCCGACTACCCGCACTTTATGAGCAAGAAGGTGGCCACGCCCACTGGCTTCGAGAATCGGATCGACAGAGTGCTGCTACTGGAGAGGCTGCGCGAGGTCAATGCTTTGTTGGGTTTCACCCGCGTGGAGGCTCCTGAAGAATCGAGCGATCCGAACGAGCGACCGCAGATGGCGGGCCTCGCGCGCCGCAAATCGGATTGGGTGCCCGCGAATCAGGTTCACGGTGAGGGCATCTTCATCCAGTTTGATGAGGCAGCGCTGCGGACATGGGAGGCGCAGGCTGGCGTCAAGAATGTCGATCGGATGCTTGAGGGGGGGCATCGCGGATGGCGCAACTCACGCCATCTCGACCCGAACGAGGGCTACCCCGGCATTCGGTACGCCATGCTCCACACGCTTTCGCACCTGCTGATCCGCGAGCTGGCGCTGGAATGCGGCTACAACGTGGCGAGCATCCGCGAACGCATCTACGCCGACGTGTCGGGCGCGAATCCCCAAGCGGGCATCCTCATCTACACGGCGGCAGCCGATTCCGATGGGACGCTGGGCGGCCTCGTCGATCTCGGCAAACCGGAAAACCTCGGTCGGTTGCTCCGGCAGGCGCTGAACCGGTCGAAGATCTGCTCGTCTGATCCACTCTGCTCAGAACACGATCCGGCCAAAGACCGCTCGCTGCACGCGGCCGCCTGTCATGCGTGCAGCCTGGTCGCCGAGACTTCCTGCGAGCGGGGCAATCGTTACCTCGACAGATCGTTGCTGGTGCAGACTCTCGACCGAGGGGATGCTGCGTTCTTCGCGGGACTGTGACATGGAAAGGCTGCTGGAAGCCATCACAGCCGTGGTCTGCCTGATCTCCCCCGAGAAAGTTCAAGCGCTGGCGGGCAGGATTCGCAGGGGCGGGGGTGGGGGCGGACAGGCGAATGTCTTGCTATCGGATGTCGTGGGTACGCCTGCAGCCAAGGCAATCGTTGATCAGCTCGTCAATGCTTGGCAGGTCACGTCGGTCGGTCCCATTGAGTTGGCCTCGATGCTGCTCGCTGCCAGCCATACGTTCGAAAACATGTCGACTCGCCAGTCCACCGAACTCGTGTGGACGGGGCCGACGACGCCATTCGTTTCCGCACGTCGAACAGAGCAAGCGCTCCTGCAAGTCATCAATGCTGCCAAGCAAACTTTGTTCGTTACGAGCTTCGTGGCCTATGACGTGTCGACAATCGTGAAGGCATTGAACGATGCAAGCGCACAAGGTGTGAGCATCTCCATGCTTCTCGAATCATCCCAAGAGCATGGTGGCAGCATCTCGTTCGATGCAATAGGAAAGATGAAAGCCCTCGTGCCCAATGCTCATCTCTATACATGGCGGGATCAAGGCGAAATTTTCTCTGACGGACGAGTACATGCCAAGGTGGCAGTGGCCGATCGACACACTTGCTTCATTACCAGCGCAAACCTGACGGGATTTGCCATGGAGAGGAACATGGAGGCAGGGTTACTGCTTTCCGGAGGAAATATCCCTCAGATGCTGGAAGAGCATCTGCGCGCTTTGGTCTCCTTGAAGATCGTTTCTCCGGTATGAAAGACCCAATACACCTTCTCCAGGATGCCATCGAGGACGAACGGTATGTCCTGCGTGGCTATGAGAAACCTTCGGAAGCGTTGACTTTCGAGACCCTGCGTGCCCTCGATTACGCCTTTTGCCGAGAGCTGATTCCAGAACTGAAGGAATTGGACGAATCAGGACTACGGACGGAGAGCATCCGCAAGTACTCAATCAATGCAGCCTTGAAGCGAGTTCTGCCATCCGAGTTGAAGGCAGATGCGCCCAGACTCTTCACCTCCAATGCTACGACTGCGGAGCAGACGGATGAGTTTCTGTGGCGGATGGGCTGCCTGACGCTGGCCGAGAAACAACTGAATCTGTTGCGCTCGGGAGTGCTAAAAGGAGAGATCGACAAGCGCAAATTGAAGGGAATGACGCTGCTTGTCCTGTCGATTCAAGATAGGACAGCCTACCGGGAACAGGTTGGGTTTCAAGGGTTGAACTGGCTCAGTGACATGACGGTAGAGGAGGATAGCCCCAAGGAGGCCGTTTTGGAGCTTCGCCACATGGAAATGCTCCCCCGCTTGACCGATTACCTTCGTCGTAACCCGTCGCCTGAAGACCTACCTCTTGGCGGCGTCGATGACTACTTCAAGGAATGGGCAGTCCTGTATCTGAGAAGGATGTCTTTCAGGGATATGTTGGCAGACGACGACCGCTTTGGAGGTCGCGCCTATTCGGCGTATGTGGCTGTTCTCGAAGCGCTCTCAGCTATGTCGCAGCAGAGGCTTTGCTATGCCGGACTGCTGAATGCTGATGATCCACGAATTGGAATCAGGAATCTTTTGACTGGCGGAGCACTTCATGAAGAACTGATCGAAGGGGTAGCCAATTTTCTCGATGCATCCCGGCAAGAAGTGTCGGAGCTTTTGGATCACCTGACGTTGAGCCCTGCGAACGCCAAGGACCATCTGGAGCGCGGAACACAAACACTCGCTCCGGCTGTCCGGACGAGCCAGCAATTGGTGGCGCTCCCAATGTACGGTCTGGAGCTAAATCCATTTCTATTTCTCTGGACAGAGCTGCGCAGGCGGTATGAGAAGGACTGGTTTGATGCTGCCAATCGACGAGAAGGAAGATGGGTTGCCGAACTGCGTGCACAGTTCCCAGCGCCACACTGGCACTGCCTTGATGGTGTCAAGCTGAAGCGGGATTGTAAGACGGTCACAGACATTGATTTCGTCGCGTACGACACTCGCTGCAGCAGCGTCATTCTCTTCCAGCTCAAGTGGCAGCAGCCATTCGTGGGTGATGACAGAGTGCGTCGGAACAATGCGAGTAGCCTGGTCGTTGACAGCAACAAGTGGATCACTGATGTCGTGGGCTGGATGGAGGTGGCGGGAGTCAATGGCTTGAAGGAGCGTCTCGCGATCAAAACCGATGCTGCTCTCTCCATTCACCTCGTTGTGCTAGGGCGATACCATGTCCACTTCACCTCCGCAAATGGCCATGATTCTCGGGCTGTCTGGTGTGACTGGGGCAACTTCCTACGTGAGCGAACTCAGCGACCCAGCGATTCAGCCGATGAGTTCGTGGCATCTCTTGGGAAATCGGTGGAGCGGGTGACAGCCGAGGTGGAGCCGGAATCGTTTTTCATTCCTCTCGGCGACATTCTGATGCTCGTCAATCCGACGCGCATACCTTCGATGAACTCATAGTCTTTGCGGTCAAGCCTTGATGAGCTTCCCATACCACCAGATAGCTGGGGGAGTTAAGATGGATGACGATTGACAATGAAGTCGAAAGAGTCGTCGCCCCGTAAATCGCTCCATCTCCCGCGCCGGCAAAAGATATGCGCTTCTGACGGTAAAAGCGACGGTAAGGCCCCATGTCGATCCCAGCCATTCCCTTTAACCACGCGGGTTTGGACGGCTTGTTGATGATCGAGTGGGAGTGATTGGGCGTCTGGCAAGGATGCGCAACGAAAAGCAGTAACTCCCCGCAAAGCCCCGTAAATACGGGGCTTTTTCTTTTTCTGCTTGGGCGCTGCCCGGCAACTACCGAAAGAGCCAAGCACCGTCGGGTGTGGCAGCTTTGAGCCGCTGAAATGGGTGCCACGACTACGATAGTATGGGATTGTGGCGCTATGGACTTCACTTGCTCGCGCGATGCACGAAGCGTTTACCGCGCCGCTTCGGTTGTGATACGCAAATCTTGGTGGCAAACAGTATGTGTTGCCGCAGCGATGTCTGCTTCCGTAACCATTCCTGCCTCCATCATCCGTTTGTACTACTTTTGTCTTCTAACCTGTTTGAACGATCAAATAGCGATCCGCGCGTTGGTCCCCGTATGCTCGCGCAAGAGATAGAGCAGCCCGCCGCCATCAATTAACTCAATCGGCTTGTCTTTGGAAAAGTTGTACGCATCAGGTCCATAGCCGCTTGTACAGACCAGAATGCCCTTGTTTGCTCCCTCGTTGAGCATGGTCCCGTACAGATCCCGAACAGCGCTGACTCCCACCGTGTCGCGATAGCGCTTGGCTTGAATCACCACCTTGCCGCCGAGCACGGGACGCGTGTCGAAAGCGACCGCGTCCACGCCACCGTCCTTTGAGCTGCGAGTGAGCTTGGTATCCAGCCCCATTTTGCTAAAGAGATTTGAGACGAGAACCTCGAAGTTCGCTGGCGTTAGGTCCATTAGATTTGGGCGTGTTTCAAGCCCTGACAAGGCATCTCCTTGCTCGATGAAGCGCTTGTCGACCATGTCAAAGTCGACGATCGGCTTGACCGCCTGCAACTCGTCTGGGCGGTTGGATACCTGGGCGCCGAGATTTCGCAGGCAGGCCACCTTGTCGACCTTCTCCAACCTCAGGCCCAAGAACTCCATCTTCGGCGCCCGCACTGACACAACCGGCACCCGTACCTCGCGCCCGCTGGCCGGATCGTGCGTGTCAACCATGCCATTGAAGGTGGCCAGCGCGAGTGCATCGGCCTGATCGGCCTCGAACAGTTCGTGCAAAGTGCGCAGCGCGATCGAAGCGACGATGTCCTGATAGAGTTGTTTGATCTCTGCTGGTTTCCTGGCCTTGGACTCGATGGCATCCTTGGTCTTGACGTAGCGGTACTCCGCCACCTTAGGGATCGCCTGTACTTCCGGTAGGTCGTATTCCACGATCAGTTCCGAAGAGTCCGGGTTATAGGCGATGCGTAACTTCTGGGGGAACCCCTCCGTGGGATACTCAGACCGCGCCAACACCATCTCGTTGTAGGCAACCACGGCGTCCGGCTCCTTGGCGCGGTATGCCGTCTGGAACTCATCGACCTCGGCGTTGCGGCGCTGGACCTCCATTTCGAACTTGCTCTTACGCTGGTCGTAGGCCGCCTTGAGCTTGGCAAACTGCTCGCGTTTGGTGGCCTCGGCCTGGTTGAAGCGTGCGACTTCCGACTGATGGTCGTTGGCTGCCTTGAGCAGTGCGGCGGCATGCTTCTTCGCAGTTCCCGGAATCAGCTTGCGCAGGCCGGAGGGGGGCTGAATCTGCGGCGCGTGTGGGGCGCGGCCTGGTGCGAGTTCTAGCGGAGGCTTGAACGCTTCAAAATCCGCCGCCGGCCGCAGCGCGTTGAAGTCGATCCGGTCATCGAGGGACAACGTATGCGCCAGGATGCCCTGCAGTTCTTTCAGCCGATCCTGCAGTTCGGCATTCAGGTCATCGACTTCCCCCTGCCGGTCAGCCAAATACTGCGCCTTGGCGAGTTTCTGCGCGGCACGGTCGTCGCGGTTCTGCTGTGCCAGCGCCATGCGTTGATGGCGCTCGATCTGCCGGGCTTGGGTCAACTGCGCACGAATGCCACGCTGGCGTTCACGCTCTGCAGCAGCCACGGCACGCGCCGTGGCGCGTAGGAATCCCTCAAACCCGCTTCTTCGGCCCATAGCTACTCCTTCGTGTAATTGGCGTTGCCATCGCCCTGAATCTCGCGCGTGCCCCCAGCACTCCGCTGAGTCGTCATCAAGTTCCTTACTGAGATCGCCAACCAATAGCCCAAATGAACATTTGGCAACACTTTACTGGAAAGTTTGCTGGGTTTCATTTTGCAAAAAGATCCAGCATTTCCCGGGCGGACGACTTCTGGGCGACGGCCGAAACTAGTGGTCAGCAGGGAAGCCAGCAGGACTAGGGCGCGGGCGCTCGTTATCGGATGCAGGGGGAAGGGTTACGGTGGCGATGGTAACGCGGCAGGAAGACAGGCCGCTGCGCGCTGACAGGCATCGTCCCGCCCCTCTAGGGCCGTGCGCCGATGTCCTTGAACGCGGCCACGCATAGGTCCACGAACCCGCGCACTTTGGGGTCCATGTAGCGGCTGGAGGCAAACACCGCATGCACCGGCGCTGGCACTTCCGCCCAGCCTGGCAGCACAGGCATCAGCGCTCCCTGGGCCACATGCGGCTCGGCCATGAACCGTGGCAACTGGGCAATGCCGATGCCCGCCAGCGCCAGGTTCCTGGCAGCGATCGTGCTGTTGACGGCTGCCCGAGGCGGCAGCGACACCATCTCGGTCTCGCCCTCGTTCACCAGCAGCCAGCCGACCCGCCCACGCGTCGATTTCATGACGAGGTCATGGCGGGCCAACTGGCTGACGTCGGACAGCTCCGGCCCCTCGTGCAGGTAATCGGGCGCTGCATACAAGCCGTAGTGCACCGCTCCCAGCCGCCGAGCCGACAGGCCGGAATCCTGCAGCGCGCCGATGCGGATGGCGACGTCGACGCCTTCGTGGATGAGGTCGACCAGCCGGTTGGTGTATTCCGTTTCCACCGAGACCTTGGGGGCACAACGCAGGAACGATGCGACCCAGGTGTCGACGATCATCGGTCCGAACTCGGATCCTGCCGTGATCCGCAACTGCCCCTTGGGTTCCCTGGCCTGTTGCGCCACCGCAGCCTCGGCTGCCTCGGCCGCCGAAAGAATGGTGACGGCACGCTCGAAGTAGTCGCGGCCCACCTCGGTGACGTTCAGCCTGCGGGTCGAACGGGTAAGGAGTTGGGCGCCCAGCTTGTCCTCCATGCGCCGGACGATGCGGCTGACGCGCGCCTTGTCGGTGCCCAGCCTTTCCGCCGCTGATGTGAAGGAGCCGTCGGTGACGACACCGACGAAGACGCGCATTTCTGACAGGTCGATTGATGTGTTCATGGGCAACAGTATTTGTCTTTCATGGATATTTATCAATGGCAGTGCCGAATCTAGAGTGTCGCTTCACCCATCAAAGGACCTGAAAAATGACACACACCATCGGAATCATCGGTGCCGGCCTCGTCGGAAAAGCCCTCGCGCATCTGGCCGTCGCGGCAGGCTACCGCGTCGTGATCAGCAATTCACGCGGACCCCGGTCGCTGTCCAGGCTCGTGGAAGAACTCCGTCCGCTGGCCCGGGCAGGCACGGTGGAGGAGGCCATTGCGGCAGGGGACATCGTGTCGATCGCGATCCCCCTGGCCGTCTTCGAAAGCCTGCCGGCCGAGGCATTGGCGGGCAAGATCGTGCTCGACCAGACCAACTACTACCCGGGCATCGGCGGGTTTCGCCGCGGCGACCTCGACGACGGCTTGCTGACATCCAGCGAGCTGGTGCAGCAGCACCTGCAGGGTGCGAAAGTGATCAAGGGCGTGCACAACCTGGGCTGGCATCACATGCAATACAACGCCCGGCCCAAGGGCGATGCGCAGCGGACGACGCTGCCGGTGGCGGGCGATGACGCTGCCGCCAAGCAGGTCGTCACGCGCTTCATCGAGGCCGTCGGCTATGACGTGGTCGATGCGGGCGCATTGGCCGACAGCTGGCGCATCGAGCCCAATACGCCCATCTATTTCACGCCCTATGCGCCTGCCGTGCCTGATGGCCTGGCACACGAAGAGGCGAAGCGGGTCTATCTGCAGCCTGGCGCGCCGATCTCGCCAGCCGCCGCACGGGCCTTGATCGCCACGACGGTGCGGCCGTCGCCGATCGGCGGGACCTTGGAAGGCATGCCCCCGATCCACGTGGCGTTGTTCCTCGAATTGGCCAGTGCCGAGACGGTCAAGACCTGAGGGCGCTGTGCCGGGCGCTGGCATGACCGGCACCCGGTGGCCTTGCGCAAGGCGTGATTATCTCACCGGTGACGGGTTGATTGATGTTCTTAAAGACAACGGTCTATTGATTTCAATGGTATTTATCAATGCGTCGGTCAATCCTAGAGTTCGGTCTACGACGGTGAAGGCTTCACCGTCCTGACACGGAAGCATGGGAGTCGAGTACGCAATGAATATCGGAATTCTGAACACGGGCAACATCGGCAGCCGGCTGGCGCGCGCGTGGGCCGCAGCGGGGCATCAGTTGGTGCTGGCCAAGGACGGCGCGGATCGCAAGATCGTGCCGCTGCTCGGCGAACTGGGTGACCGCGCCGAACCGGGCACCCTCAGGCAGGCCGCCGAGTTCGCCGACGCGGCGTTGTTCTCTGTCTATTGGCCGCGGGTCGATGCCGTGATCGATGCGGTTGGCGATGCGCTCGACGGCAAGGTCGTGATCGAGACGATGAACCCGCTGGGCGTGACCGGCGAGTTCGTGCATTTCCACGACCACGCTTTCATGCGTGACAGCTCGACCGCGGAGTACCTGCAGAAGCGCCTGCCGCAGGCGCGCGTGGTGAAGGCCTTCAGCCTGCTGGCCGCGCCGGTGCTCGAGGCGGCGGCCTGGTCGACGTCCTCGGTCAAGCCGAACGTTTTCTATGCCACCGATGACCCCGATGCAGGGCAGGTGGTGCGCCAGCTGATCAAGGACGCCGGTTTCGTACCGGTCAACGCCGGCCCGCTGAAAGCGGCACGCCAACTGGAGCAACTGGGTGTGCTGCTGCACAACATCGCGGATCACGAATACGGTGGTGACGCCGATCTGGTACGGCTGGGTGTTGCCCTGGTCGAGGCCAGCCCGAGGCCTGTCGAGCGGGTGCGCGTTGCCTGAGCGCGGCCACGCGCAGATCCATTCATTTGAACAAGGAGCACTGAATGTCCAAGTCACTTGAGGGCAAGACCGCCCTGGTCACCGGCGGCTCGCGCGGTATCGGTCGTGCGATAGCGCAACGCCTTGCGCAGGAAGGCGCGACGGTCGCGCTGACGTACAACACCGGCAAGGCCGGCGCCGAAGAGGCTGTCGCGGCCATGGAAAAGCTTGGGGGCAAGGCCGTTGCGTTGCAGGCAGACCTTGCCGATGCGGCGGCGATTCCAGCACTGTTCGATCAATTGGACGCAGCACTGATCCAGCGTCATGGCAGTCGGACCCTGGATATCGTGGTGAACAATGCGGGCAGCGCCGGCTTCGGCGGCATGGCCGACGCGACACCGGCAAGCTGGGATGCGATGTTCGCGGTCTATGCGCGCGCGCCGTTCTTCGTCATCCAGGCGGCGCTTGCCCGATTGCCCGAGGGGGGTCGCATCATCAACCTGTCATCGGGGTTCGCGACCCGTCCGGCGCCGGTGGCATCCATCTATTCGGCAGCCAAGGCCAGCATCAATACGCTGACGCATGCGCTGGCGTTGGAGCTGGGGCCGCGTGGCATCACCGTGAACGCGGTGGCGCCGGGCTGGACGAAGACGGATATGAACGCGGGCGTGCGCGAGAACGCCGATATCGTGAAGGCGATCGAGGCGGACACTGCGCTGAGGCGCTTCGGCGAACCCTCGGACATTGCCGCCGTCGTGGCTTTCCTTGCCTCAGGGGAAAGCCGTTGGGTGACCGGCCAGGTGATCGAGGCGAGCGGGGGCTACAAACTTTAAGGCAGGGCGCCACCGAGGAGGGGTAACGTTTCGAGAGCATCGCTTGCCAGTGCAAGCGGAATTGCGGCAGGCAAGGTGCTTGCCGCAAGATAAGATGGCTGCGTACCCATCAGTGCAGGAGCAATGCCATGTCCCATGCGGGTCTCAAGCAATTCTTCAACTGTCGCACGGCCAGGTGTCTGTCAGGAGTGTCGCTGGTCTTGTTGCTGGGCGCATGCGGGTCCAGTGGGCCCGGCAGCGCAGCGCTCAATCCGGCGACGCCTGCTCCCTCGGCAGCCTCCAGCCCCGCCTCTGCACCGGCCTCGTCCAATATCAACACCCTGCGGCTGGAAGGCCTGGGAGACCTGCGCATCGGCCAGCCCGTTCCCGAATCCAGCACCTGGGCCGAGCGCGGCGCACAAGCCAGCGACGTCTGCCGCACCGTCAGCTCGCCGCAGTATCCCGGCGCCTATGCCATCGTCATCGACAACACGGTCCAGCGCATCACGCTGGGCCAGCGTTCCAGCCTCACGTTCGACGGCCTGGGCATCGGCGCGACGGAGCAGGCGGTCAGCGCCAGGTTCCCGGCCCTGACCCAGGACCTGCACAAATACGAATCCCCGCCCGCCAAATACCTGACCTCGCCCAACGCCTCGCCCAGCAGCGCGGGCGTGCGCTTCGAGATCGGCGCCGACGGCAAGGTCAAGCTCATCCACGTCGGCCTGATGCCGGTGCTGGCCTACGTCGAGGGCTGCGCCTGAGCGTCAGTCCTTGCGCCACCACGCCGAGCCGGCATGCGGCGCGCGCAAGTCCACGCGCTCGCCCATTTCCGGCGTGGTGATCGGCACGCCTTGTTCCCCCGCCAATCCCGTGATGCGCTCGAATGGCTCCGACCAGCCATGCATGGCCAGGTCGAAGGTGCCGTTGTGGATGGGCAGCAACCAGCCGCCGCGCAGGTCCTGGTGCGCCTGCAGCGTCTCTTCGGGCTGCATGTGCACGTAGGCCCAGCGCGGGTCATAGGCGCCGGTTTCCATCAGCGTGATATCGAAGGGACCGAGCTTGTCGCCGATGGCCTTGAAGCCGTCGAAGTAGCCGGTGTCCCCGCTGAAGAACACCTTCAGGTCGTCGTCCTGGATGACCCATGACGCCCACAGGCTGCGGTCGCTGTCGGTCAGGCCGCGGCCCGAGAAATGCTGGGCGGGCGTGGCCGTCAGGCGCAGGCCGTCGACCGTGGTGGATTCCCACCAATCCAGCTGCGTGATCTTGACCGTGTCGATGCCCCATGCGACCAGTTGGTCACCCACGCCCAGCGGCGCGATGAAGCGCGCGGTCTTGTCGGCCAGGGCAAGCACGGCGGCGTGGTCCAGGTGGTCGTAGTGATTGTGCGACAGGATGACGCCGGCTATCGGCGGCAGGTCTTCGATGGCGATGGGCGGCGCGTGGAAGCGCTTGGGGCCGGCCCATTGCACAGGCGAGGCGCGCTCCGAGAAGACCGGGTCGGTCAGCCAGAATTTGCCGCGCAGCTTCAGCAGCAGGGTGGAGTGTCCCAGGCGGTACAGGCTGCGGTCGGGCGCGGCGTCCAGTTGTGCGCGGGTCAGGGGGCGCACGGGAATGGTCTGGTCCGGCACGGTGTTGGCGGGCTTGCCCAGCAGGAAGCTTCCCATGATCTTCGCGGTCTTCCAGAAGCCCATGGGCGGGCGAGGCTTGGCGTTGTGGAATCGGCCGTCGCGCTGTTGCGGCGAGTCGGCGTGGCTAGGGGCTTTGTCGCGGGCGATGCAGCAGAGAGCGGTCACGGCGAGGATTCCTGACAGGAGAACGATGGCGTAGCGCTTCATCGAGGAGTGGGGCGGTTGAAAATACACTGCACAGTGTAGTTTCCGTTTTCGAAAAAGTACACTATGCGGTGTAAAATTTTCCTCTGCCTTTTTCACGCGCCTCGTCCATGTCCCAAGCCCCCCAACGCCTGACCGACCGCAAACGCGAAGCCATCGTGCGCGCCGCCGTGGAGGAGTTCCGCAGCGCGGGCTACGAGGCCACCAGCATGGACCGCATCGCGGCGGCGGCCGGCGTGTCCAAGCGCACGGTCTACAACCACTTTCCCAGCAAGGAAGCGTTGTTCGGCCTGATGCTGGAGCGGCTGTGGGAGAGCCTGGCGGCCAGCGTGGACCTGGCGTACCGCGCGGATGCGCCGCTGGACGAGCAATTGCGCCGGCTGCTGATGCAGAAGCTGGCCTTGCTGGGCGACCCGAGTTTCATCGACCTGGCGCGCGTGGCCATGGCCGAGATCATCCATTCGCCCGAGCGGGCGCAGGCCATCGTGTGCCGGATGGGGGAACAGGAAACGGGCGTGACGGCCTGGATCCGCGCGGCCATCGCGGATGGGCGCCTGACAGCGGTCGATCCGGAGTTCGCGGGCCATCAACTGCAAGGGCTGGTGAAGGGCTTTGCGTTCTGGCCGCAAGTGACCTTCGGCCAGGCGCCGCTGGGCGAGGCCGAGCGCAAGCAGGTGGCGGACTCGGCGGTGGCGATGTTCCTGGGGTATTACGCCCGGCGCGACTGAGCAGCAGCGCCGGGCAGGGCGCCGCCAGACGCGGCGTCTCAAGCCAGCGTTCCCCCATCCACGTTCAAGATGGCCCCCGTGATCTGCTTCGCTGCCGGGCTGGCCAGGAAGGTGACGGCGGCAGCGATGTCCTGCGCTTCACCGAAGTGGCCCAGCGGGATCAGCGAGCGCTGCATCTCTGCGAACTCTCCCGACGCCGGATTCATGTCGGTGTCGGTGGACCCCGGCTGCACCAGGTTCACCGTGATCTGGCGCGGGCCCAGTTCCCGCGCCAGGCCGCGCGTCAGTCCCTGCAGTGCGGACTTGGTCACGGCATAAATCGTCACGCCCGGCACCAGGGCACGGTCGCCCAGGTTCGAGCCGATGTTGATGACCCGGCCGCCGTCGCGCAGGTGCGCAATGGCGGCTTGCGCGGTCAGGATGGGCGCGCGCACGTTCACGTCCAGCAAGGCATCGATGTCCTCGAGACTGGCGTCGGCCACCAGGCCCTGGCGCGCGATGCCGGCATTGTTGACGACGATGTCCAGGCCGCCCAGGGCCCTGGCTGCCTCATCCACCGAAAGTTTCACCGCCGCGGGGTCGGCGCTGTCGGCCTGGATCGCCACGGCCTTGCGGCCCAGTTTCTTGATCTGCCCGACCACTTCCGCGGCGCGTTCCGCCGAACGTTCGTAGGTGATGGCGACGTTCGCGCCTTTTTCCGCCAGCGCCAGGGCGATGGCGGCGCCGATGCCACGCGATGCGCCCGTGACGAGGGCGTGCTTGCCAGACAGTTCACTCATGATTTCTCCATTTTTGTATTGAACGATACAAAAATAGTATGAGCGCGGCCGGATGCCTGTCAACAGATATTTGTATCGATCAATATAAATATCTGTTGACAGCGCCGAGCGCATTTGTCCTGGTTCCTTGGCGGATTTATAGTGTGATCGATGCAGAAATCAGACAAACCGGCACAGCCCGATGCCCGCAACGCCAGCGCGCCGCGTGCGCGGGGCCGGCCGCGCGCGTTCGATCGCGAGGCGGCGCTGGCGCAGGCCACGCGCCTGTTCTGGACCAAGGGCTACGAGGCCACGTCGATTGCCGACCTGACCGACGCGATGGGCATCGGCTCGCCCAGCCTGTATGCGGCTTTCGGGTCCAAGGATGCGCTGTACGCCGAGGCCGTCCAGCATTACGAGCAGACCTACCGGGACCTGGTGTGGGCGGGGTTCGACGCCGCCAGGACGGCCCGGGAAGCGGTGTGGGCCTTGCTGCGGGATTCGGCTGCGGGGCTGACGGGCACTGTGCAGGACGTGCCCCAAGGCTGCATGGTGGCCCTGTCCACGGTCGATGGCGAGGCGCATGGCGAGTTGTGCGCGCTGCTGCGCACGGCGCGCAGCGGCACGCTGGTGCGCGTGGCAGCGCGCCTGAAGCAGGCCATCCAGGAAGGCGAGTTGCCGCCGGAAACCGATGTGCACGCGCTGGCGCGTTTCGTGCAGACGGTCCAGGGCGGCATGTCCATCCTGGCCCGTGACGGCGTCAGTGGCGACGAGCTGTACGCGGTGGCCGAAGTGGCCATGCTGGGCTTCGATGCCCGCACGGGCGGCAAGGCGCGCAAGTCCAGGAAGTGAGCCTGCGGGCCTGGCAGCTTAGTTGGCGCCTGACTTGCTGCGCTTGACCATCCCCAGCAGGGTCTGCCGCAGTTCCTCTTTCGCCTGTGCCTCGGTGATGTCGCCCAGCAGGGCGGCATCCGACAGCGCGTCGGCGGCACCCAGCATCGCCCACAGGCTGGCCGCCGGCACGCCGCCGGGGCCGGCGTAGGGCGCGAACCACGCCGCGCACTTGCCGATGAAAATCTGCAGATATTGCCGCTTGACCGCCGCCAGTTCCGGCGAGCCGCTGAGCGCGGCGAGCACGTCCTGGATTTCGCGGCCTTGCGTGAGCACGCAGTCGACATAGGCGGCAGCGACGACGCGCGCCTTGTCCTGCAAGGTGGGCTTGGCGGCTGCGACGGCGGCATCGAAGATGGCCGTCTGGCGCACGTCATAGTCTTCGTACAGCGCGGCCAGCAGGCCGTTGCGCGTGCCGAAGTGGTCGTAGGCCACGGGCTTGGTGACGCCCGCGGCCTCGGCCAGGCGGCCCAGCGTGAGCGCGTCCGTGCCTTCCTCGCCGATCAGCGCCCAGGAGACGTCCAGCAACTGGCGGGTGCGGGCTTCTCGGGTCAGGCGATGGCGCGGCGGCGCGGAAGAGGGCGAGGTCATGAGGGGAATTGTCCCATTCCCCTTCAGGGCTGGGAAGCGGCGACCTCCTGGCCGACGATGTCCAAGCCGATCCTGTGTGCCGTGTCCAGGTGCGCGTCGGGATAGCCGGCATCCGAGGCCAGCAGCACGTGCGAGCCCAGCACGGGCGCGCCGCAGTAATCGAAGATGCCGTGGTCGATCTGCGTCTTCATGGCGGGAGCATAGCCGTGGCGCGTGAAGGTGCCTTCGTCGGCACCGCCGACCGCGACCAGGTGCACGCGCAGGCGTTGCAGCTTCTTCACGACCTTGCCGTCGTCGTTGTCCTCGTAGGCCCAGCCTGGCGAGAAGACGCGATCGATCCAGCCTTTGAGCAGCGCGGGGAAGGACCACCAGTAGATCGGGTAGACGATGACCAGCGTATCGGCGCGGTCGATCCGTGCATGCTCGGCGGCCACATCGGCGGGCGGCGCGGCCTGCTTCAGGAACAACGCCTGGTCCTCCAGGTTGAAGCGCGGATCGAACCCTTCCGCGGCCAGGTCGGCGATCTCGGCAGTGTGGCCCGCATTGCTTGCCGTGATGCCTTGCGCGACGCGCCGGGCAATGGCGTGGGTGAGGGACTTCGGGTTCGGGTGGGCGACGACGATGAGGGTGTGCATGGCCGGTACTCCAATGGCGGGTCGGCAGCCCTTCGGCGGGATGCCGATGCGAGCTCGTACCTACCAACGGTAACCTACCTTTGGTAATTTGTCGATGACGGCCATGCCGCTGGGAATCAGAACGCGGGCAGGCGCCGCGCGACAGGCTGGGATTTGACGATGCTGCTGTGGGTTTCCGCCTTGTCGGTGATGCGTTCCAGGATGAAGTCCAGGTGTTCGATGGAGCGCAGGTGCAGGCGGATGATGAAGCAGTCTTCGCCGGTGACCTTGTCGCACTCGGAAAGCTCGGGAATGGCTTCCAGCAGCTTCTGCACGGCCTTCAGCTTGCCGGGCAGGGGCTTGACGCGAACGATGGCCTGCAGGGAATAGCCCAGGGCGCGCGTGTCGGCATCGACGGTGAAGGCGCGAATGACGCCGCGTTCTTCCAGCTTGCGCACGCGTTCCGAGGCGCCGGGGGCGGACAGGCCGATCTGCTCGGCCAGGCTCTTGATGGGCATGCGGGCATCGCGTTGCAGCAGCGTCAGGATGCTGCGATCGGTGTCGTCCAGTGGCATAGGAGTATCTCCATTTATACCTTCAAAAAGAAAGTAATTCAGCCGAAGAGCTTAATTAATAATAGGTGAAATCCGTGAAGGCAGGCATACATTGGGAGCCGTCCTGATGGAGGCACTGCAATGAACGACAAGACGCGCGGCGCTGTGGAAATGACCACGGCCATGGTGATATCCGGAACGATAGGCTGGCTGGTCGTGCTGAGCGGCCGGCCCGTGACGGAGGTGGTGTTCTGGCGCTGCCTGTTCGGCGCCCTGACCCTGCTGCCGGTGTGCGCGGCGCTGGGGCTGCTGCGCGCGGACGTGGTCACCCGCCGGCAACTGGGGCTGGCGGCACTGGGAGGCGTGGCCATCGTGGCCAACTGGCTGCTGCTGTTCGCGGCCTATTCGCATGCCTCGATCTCGATCGCCACGGCGGTCTACAACACGCAGCCTTTCATGCTGGTGGGGCTGGGCGCGCTGTTCCTGCATGAGCGGCCGACGTGGACGACGCTGGGCTGGCTGGTCCTGTCCTTCGCAGGGGTGTTGATGATCGTGCTGGCCAGGCCCGAGGCGAACGCGGGCGGCGACCATCTGGTGGGCGTGCTCTTGGCGCTGGGCGCGGCGTTCTTCTATGCCGTGGCGGCGTTCGTCGCCAAGTCGCTGAAGGGAGTGCCGCCGCAACTGATCGCCCTGGTGCAGCTCCTGGTGGGCACCTTGCTGCTCCTGCCCGCGGCCTGGCAGGGTGGGGTCGACCTTGCGCCCGCGGCCTGGACGCTGCTGCTCACGATGGGTGTGGTGCATACGGGGCTCATGTACATCCTGCTGTATGGCGCGATCCAGAGGCTGCCCACCACGCTGACTGGCGCGCTGTCGTTCATCTATCCGGTCGTGGCGTTCGGGGTGGACGCACTGGCTTTCGGGCGTCGGCTGGAGCCGGGGCAGATCCTGGGGGCGGCCGCCATTCTGCTGGCCGCTGCTGGCATGATGTCGGCTTGGACGGCACGGCGTCCGGGCGCTGCCAGGCAGGCTTGCCCGGCGCCTGCCACGAAATGACTCGAGGAACCCTGACGATGAAGATGACCGGCATTCCTTTCAACACGACGGACTGGTCTGTCGTGCCCCGCACGGAACATTCCGCCGAGGCGGGCCAGGCGTTCTGGCGCACGCAGACCTTCGGCGATATTCGCGTCCGGATGGTGGAGTACACGCCGGGTTATGTGTCGGATCACTGGTGCACCAAGGGACATGTGCTGTTCTGCCTGGCCGGGGAGCTGGAAACGGAACTGGAGGACGGCCGTCGTTTCACGTTGACGCCGGGCACGAGCTACCAGGTGGCCGATGGCGCGGAGCCGCATCGTTCGCGCGCGCCGAAGGGCGCGACCTTGTTCGTGGTGGATTGAGCCGCCCAGGTGTAGCCGCAGGCCAATCTTCGCAACATCTTGAGCATTGCCTTTGGCTGCCGGGCGGATAGACTGCTTCGTGGTATCCAGATGGGGATACGCATGGGATCCGGGAATCATGCAGCTTTTCGAGTGTCAGGCCTGTGGCCAGCGTCTCTATTTCGAGAACGAGCAATGTGAGCGTTGCGGCCACCTGTTGGGCTATCTGCCTGATGCGGGGGTGATGAGCGCGGTGCAGCCGGAAGGGGCTGCCTGGATCGCGCTGGCCCGGCCCGATGCCCGCTATCGCTTCTGCCGCAACTGGGAGCAGCATGGCTGCAACTGGATGGTGGACGCCTCGCAGGGCCAGGTGTTCTGCGTGGCCTGCCAGCACAACCGGACCATTCCCGATATTTCCCTGCCGGAAAACCACCTGAACTGGCAGAAGATCGAAGAGGCCAAGCGCCGCCTGGTGTACTCACTGATGCGCTTCGGCTTGCCGCACCCCTGCGATGGCAGCGGTGATCCCGAGCCCCTGGTGTTCGAGTTCCTGGCCGACGTGCCGGGCGGCCCGAAGGTGATGACCGGACACGATAATGGCGTGATCACCATTGCCTTGAAGGAAGCCGACGATGCCACGCGCGAGGCCGCGCGCGCCTCGATGGGCGAGCTGTACCGCACGCTGCTGGGGCATTTCCGCCATGAGGTCGGTCATTACTACTGGGACAGGCTGGTGCGCGATGGCGGCGAACTGGAATCCTTCCGCGCGTTGTTCGGCGACGATCGCCTGGATTACGGCGAAGCGCTGACTCGGCATTACAAGCAGGGCGCGCCCGCCGACTGGCGCGAGCGTTACGTCAGCTCGTATGCCACGATGCATGCCTGGGAAGACTGGGCCGAAACCTGGGCGCACTATCTGCACATCGTCGATACGCTGGAAATGGCGGCGTCCTTCGGCGTGACCATCCAGCCCGAAGTGGGCGACGAGGCGGGCGTGGAAACACGCGTCACCTTCGATCCCTATCGGGCGCGCAATGTGCAGACTTTGCTGGACGCCTGGCTGCCCCTGACCTATGCGGTCAACAGCCTGAACCGTGCGATGGGCCAGCCGGATCTCTATCCTTTCGTGATCGCGCCCGCGGTGGCGGAGAAGCTGGCGTATGTGCACCGCCTGGTGCATCGGGCCAGGACGGTGCGATAAGGGGGCGCGCGGTCCGCCAGCAGGGATAGCTGAGGCAAGCCGACGCTTGCATGAGTCATGTAACTTATGATGATTCGTCAGTGTGACGGCTGGGAAGACCCACGGCACCGGGTGCCAGGCACTCGGCCAGAAACCCTACCAGCGCCGCCACCCGCCGATTCGGCGGCCCGCCGGGCAACACCGCAAACAGATCCACCGGCCCGGCCAGATAATCATCCAGCACCGACTCCAGCTGGCCGGACGCCAGCTCCCGCCGCATGTCCCAGCGGTTCTTCAGGATCACGCCCACGCCTCCCAGGGCCCAGTCGCGCAGCACGCCGCCGTCGCTGACCTGCCGGTCGCCGGACACCTTCACATGGAAGTGGCGCTCGCCGTCGCGAAACGGCCATGCCACGATGGGCGCGCCCGGCCGGGCCAGCACCAGGCAGTTGTGCAGGGCCAGGTCGTTGGGGTGGCGCGGCTTGCCAGCGCGGCGCCAATAGGCGGGAGCCGCGCAGACGAGGCGTTCGCTGCGCACCAGCGCGCGTGCCCGCAGGCTGGAATCGGGCAGGGGGCCGTAGCGCAGGGCCAGGTCTATCTGTTCTTCCAGCAGGTCGATGGCGTTGTCGTTCAGGATCAGGCTGATCTGCACGCAGGGGTGCCGCGCCTGGAAGGCATCCAGCAAGGGGCGCAGCGTGTGGCGGCCAAAGTCGTTGGTGGCCGTGACGCGGATGAGGCCATTCAGCGGGCCTTCCTCGCGCACGCTGCCCAGCGCATTGTCCCAGTCGGCGACGATGCGGCGCGCATCGGCCAGCACGCGCTCGCCCTCCTGGGTGAAGACCAGCCGCCGGGTCGAGCGGACCATGAGGCGCGCGCCGAATTCCTGCTCCAGCTGCTTGATGGCCAGCGTGGCGGTGGAAGTGGCGATGGCGCGTAGCCGCGCCGCGGCAGAGAAGCTGCCGGCGTCGGCGACATCCAGCAGCAGGCGCAAGGCGTCGATGCGGTCCATTTTTCGAAATTCTCGAACAGTGTGTTGCGGTGCGGCGGATTGTAGGACAGGTGAAAAGTCCCTATAGTCTGCCTACGTTCAGGCAGCCAGGGTGGGTGAAATATTCGACATATCCGAACGATGCGCCCCAGGCCAGCTGCCTGTCATCCCACATCGAACGCCGCGCCCCGCGCGGCACTCAGCGAGGTTGCATCGTGAATATCGACTTTAGCGGCAAGCGTGTCCTCATCTCGGGCTCGACCGGCGGCATCGGCTTCGCCGCCGCCCAGGGTTTCGCGGCGGCGGGCGCCACGGTCATCATCAACGGACGCACCGAGGCGCGCGTCAAGGACGCCATCCAGCGCCTGGGCGGCAAGACGCCCGCGCTGGGGTTCGTGGGCGACCTGAGCGCCGAGGCCGACATCGCGCGCCTGCTGGCCGAGCATCCGCAAGTGGACGTGCTGGTCAACAACCTGGGCATCTTCGGTCCGCAGGATTTCTTCGAGACGCCCAACAGCGAGTGGGAGCGCTTCTTCCAGGTCAACGTGATGTCGGGTGTGCAGCTGTCGCGCGCCTATGCGCCGGGCATGGTCGAGCGGGGCTGGGGCCGCATCGTGTTCGTGTCATCGGAATCGGCGTTGAACATTCCCTCGGACATGGTGCATTACGGTTTCACCAAGACGGCGCAGTTGGCGATCTCGCGCGGGCTGGCCAAGCGCCTGGCCGGCACGGGCGTGACGGTGAATGCGGTGCTGCCCGGCCCCACGTTGTCCGAAGGGGTGGCCGACATGCTGAAGGACGACGTGCAGCGCAGCGGCCAGAGCCTGGAAAAGGTGGCGGCCGATTTCGTCATGGCGCATCGGGGCTCGTCCATCATCCAGCGCGCGGCGCGCGTGGAAGAGGTGGCCAACATGATCGTCTACGTCAGTTCCGAACAGGCCTCGGCCACCAGCGGCGCGGCGCTGCGCGTGGACGGTGGCGTGGTCGACAGCATCGTTTGATCGTCCATCCCGGCATTGCATCAAGGAAACGCTCATGACTCAGCAATCCCTGCTCGACGCGCTGCAGGCGCGCCGCACCACCACGCGCTTCGATCCCGCGCACACGATCAGCGACGACGAGATCCAGGAACTGGTGCGCCTGGCCACGCTGGCGCCCACGTCCTTCAACCTGCAGAACTGGCGCTTCATCGCCGTGCGCACGCCCGAGGCCAAGGCGCGGCTGCGCAAATTGGCCTGGGACCAGGTCAAGGTCACCGAGGCGGCCGTCACCTTCATCGTGGTGGGCCAACTGGCTGACTACCGCACGCTGCCTGATCGGCTGGCGCCGGCCGTGGCGGCGGGCTTCATGCCGGCGGACATGGTGGGCGGCTGGGAAGGCGCGGCCAAGGGGCTCTATGACGGGTATCCGCAGCGCCAGCGCGACGAAGCCGTGCGCACCGCCACTTTCGGCGCCGGCGCGCTGATCCTGGCCGCACAGGCCAAGGGCTGGGGCGCCGGCGCGATGATCGGCTTCGACGACGCGGCCGTGGCACGTGAGTTCGGCCTGGCCGACAACGAAATCCCCGGGCTGCTGCTGGCGGTGGGACAGGGCTTGCCGCAGAACTGGCCGCGCAAGCCGCGCCGGCCCGTGGGTGAGGTGTTGTCGCTGGTCTAGCGCGACGCCGCCAGACCGGCAGTTTCCTGGCGGATCGAGGGGAGTCTGCCCAATGAAAAAACGCCCCGCGTGAGGCGGGGCGTGTTGCGGCCGATCTGGAAGGAAGCAGCAGCGCAGGGCCGGGCGGCTCATTTTCCTGACCGGCGTTCTCCGGATAGGCGCCTGACCACGCGCAGCAATTGGTCGATTTCGTCGTAGGTGTTGTAGAACGCGAGCGACGGCCTGACGGTCGTTTCCACGCCGAAGCGTCTCAGGATGGGCTGTGCGCAATGATGGCCCGTGCGCACGGCGATGCCTTCCTGGTTCAATGCCTGGCCGACCTCTTCGGTGCTGTATCCCGCCAGCACGAAGGACATGACGCTGGCCTTGTCGGCTGCGGTGCCGATCAAGCGGACGCCGGGAATCTCGCCCAGGCCGGCCATGCCGTGCGCCAGCAGGTCGTGCTCGTAGGCCGCGATGTTCTCGATGCCTATCCGGTTGACGTAGTCGATGGCCGCTCCGAGTCCGACCGCATCCGCGATATTGCCCGTGCCCGCTTCGAACGTGTTGGGAATGGGCTGGAAGACCGTTTTCTCGAAGGTGACGTCGGCGATCATGTTGCCGCCGCCTTGCCAGGGCGGCATGTCCTCCAGTACCGCGCGCTTGCCCCAGACGGCGCCGATGCCGGTAGGACCAAAGACCTTGTGGCCAGAGAAGACGAAAAAGTCTGCGCCGATGTCCTGCACGTCAATGGGCATGTGCGAGACCGACTGCGCGCCGTCGATGAGAACCTTTGCGCCGGCGCGGTGCGCGAGGTCGGTGATCTCCTTGACGGGCGTCACGGTTCCCAGCGCATTGGAAACCTGCGTGACCGCGACGATCCGGGTGCGGTCGTTGAGCAGTTTGCGGTATTCCTCCAGCAGGATCTGGCCTGAATCGTCGACGGGAATCACGCGCAGCTTCGCGCCCTTGAGCGATGCCAACTGCTGCCAGGGAACGATATTGGCATGATGCTCCAGGTGCGAGACGACGATCTCGTCCCCTTCGCCGACATGCCGGGCCCCCCAGCTCTTCGCGACCAGGTTGATGGCCTCCGTCGTGCCTCGCACGAATATGACTTCGTTCACGTCGGGCGCGTTGAGGAATCGCCGCACCCGCTCCCTGGCGCCCTCGTACGCATCGGTGGCGCGTGCGGCCAACGCGTGCGCCGCGCGATGGATGTTCGAGTTTTCGTGCGCGTAGAAGTGAGCGATGCGATCGATGACCGATTGCGGCTTGTGGGTGGTGGCGGCGTTGTCGAACCACACCAGCTGCCGGCCGTTGACGCGTTCCTGAAGGATCGGGAAGTCGCGGCGGATGGCATGTATGTCGAACGGCGGATGCCGCGCCGGTCCGACCGAGGGCGTGGCGTGGGCGTGCTGTTTGGGCGGCACGACGGCGCCGCTGGGCGGGACGAGGGTGTCGACGAAATAGAACGATGGCCGGGAAGCGTCGGGAACGGGCGCAGCCGCTGGCGGAGATGCCGCCGCTGCGGGGTGGCCGTGCCGCGGGTCCAGGAAGTAGTAGGGGGCCGTGCCTTGCGGATCGTCGGGCGTGGGCGCCGTCACCGGCGGGATGCCGGTGACGGCGCTGCCGTACCGGGGTTCATAGGCGGGCAGCGTGCTGAACACCGTGTCCGGTACGCCGTTGCCGGCTTGCGCGTGAGGCAGCAGGGCAGGTGCCCGGTTGGCCAATGAAGGCAAGGGGCTGGGCGAGGCCGGCAGCAGGTTGGCACCTGGCGCCAGCCCTTGGGGAATGGGCGTGCCGGGCACGCCCGGGCCCAGCCCGGCGGGACTGACCAGCGGCGAGCCTGGCGGCGCCACGTTGACCGGTGCCTGCACGCCGGGCGGCACGGCCGCGCGCGCCGCGGTCTCGGGCTGGGCCTGGCGTTGGTCCGCGCCCGAGGTGCCGGATTCCCATGGGATGTCGGCCACGGATGCACCGGGCGGGGCGGAGAAGAACGCCGTGGCCAGGCGGGCCAGGGTACGGGGGTCGATGGGGGCGTCGGGCGTGGCGGCGGGAAGCGCCGGCAGTGCCGCGTCGCGGGAGTAGGCGTCGAGACTCATCGCTCGGCCTTACTTGTAGGTGTCGGGGTAGTCGTGGTACTTGCCGATCTCCACGTCGTCCAGGACCGCGAGCGCATCGGTCGTGAGCACCGCCAGCGAGCAGTAGAGCGAGATCAGATAGGATGCGATGGCATGGTTGTTGATGCCCATGAAGCGCACCGACAGGCCGGGGCTCTGTTCGCCGGAGAGGCCGGGTTGGTACAGGCCGACCACGCCCTGTCGCTTGTCACCGACACGCAGCAGCAGGATCTTGCTTTTGCCGTCCGCCACCGGCACCTTGTCGGAGGGAATGAGGGGGACGCCCCGCCATGTGATGAATTGCGAACCGAAGAGGCTGACGGTGGGCGGGGGCGTGCCGCGTCGGGTGGCTTCGCGGCCAAACGCCGCGATCGCCTGGGGGTGGGTCAGGAAGAACGCAGGCTCTTTCCAGACCTTGGTCAGCAGTTCGTCGAGATCGTCGGGCGTGGGGGCGCCGGTCAGCGGGAAGATGCGTTGCTCGTCGGTGACTTGTGCGAGCAAGCCATAATCCGGGTTGTTGATGAGCTCGCTTTCCTGGTTCTCCTTGATCGTTTCGATCGTGAGGCGCAATTGCTCCTTGATCTGGTCGTGCGGGCTGCTGTAGAGATCAGAGATGCGGGTATGCACGTCCAGCACCGTACTGACCGAATTCAGGAAGTACTCGCGAGGGGCCTCTTCGTAGTCCACGAAGGTGCGCGGCAACTGGTTTTCCTCTTCGCGCGCGGTGCAGGTGACCTTGATGCTTTCGGGGTTCTTGACCTTGTTCAGCCGATAGATGCCAGCCTCGACCGGCACCCATTGCAGCAGGTGCGTCAGCCAGCGCGGGCTGATGGTCTCGAGCTGCGGGACGGTCTTGGTGGCGTTGGCTAGCTGGCGTGCCGCGTTGTCGCCCAGGGCGACGGTTCCGCCCACTGTTGCACTCATGTTTCTCTCCGAATGAACGAACTGTGTTGAAGGTCAGGCGGCGGGCCGGAAGGAGGTCAGGCCGAGGCCAGCGTGGCTGGCGCGGCGTCCTCGGCAGTCGATTTCGGGGTGCTGCGCAGAGAGGCTTGCGTGATGGTGGTGCCGGGCGCCACGTCTTCGGTGATCCAGACGTTGCCGCCGATGATGGCGCCTCGTCCCAGCGTGATGTGGCCGAGGATCGTGGCGCCCGCGTAGATGACCACCTCGTCCTCGACCGTCGGATGGCGCGCCAATCCTTTCTCCAGGGCGCCATCCGCACCGATGGGAAAGCGTTTCGCGCCCAGTGTCACCGCCTGGTAGATGCGCACGCGCCGGCCGATGCGGGCGGTTTCTCCGATCACGACACCGGTGCCATGGTCGATGAAGAGGCCGGGGCCGATGGTCGCACCGGGGTGGATGTCGATACCGGTTTGGCTGTGCGCGAGCTCTGCCACGATGCGTGCCAGCAGCGGCAGGCCTTCCTGGTACAGCTGGTGCGCGATGCGATGATGGATGAGCGCCAGGACGCCGGGATAGCACAGCAGGACTTCGTCCACGCTGCGCGCTGCCGGGTCGCCCTGGTAGGCTGCCAGCACGTCGCTGTCCAGTATCTCGCGCAGGCGCGGGAGCGCGGCCGCGAACGCGGCCACGCTGGCATGTGCCTGGCGTTCCACTTGGGCGATATCGGGGTCGTCCCGCCGCGCCACGTAACGCAGTTCCAGGGCCGCCTGTTCCTGCAGGGCCTGCAGCGCAGTGCTCAAGGTGTAGCCGACATAGAAATTCTCGCTCTCGTGGCGCATGTCCTGCGGCCCCAGGCGCATGGGGAAAAGCGCCCCCTTGAGCTGGCCGGCAATGCGCGCCAGGGCGTCGCGTGAGGGGAATTCCCGGGCCTCTGGATGGCGGGACCGATGCTGCGCATCACGCCAGTTGCTGCGGATGTCATTCAGGGCGTGGACGATGGGAGCAATGTCGAAGTTGGCCATGGCAAGCGGAATGGGGAAAACCTGCACGAACGCGGTCACGGAGGGGACGTGCCCGCGGCCGGCTACCGTTTGGAAAAGGTGGAAAAGGGCGGGACGATGTCCCGGATGTCAGTCCTGCACCCAGGGCAGGCCGTGCAGGCGCCAGCCATCCTGGCGGCCGCGTTGCTGGTTGGCGTCCAGTTCGCCCTCGAAGCCTTCCTGCACGTTGAAGACGTGGGTGAAACCCGCCTTTGCGGCGGCCTCGGCAGCCAGGTGGGAGCGTTTGCCGCTGCGGCACAGCAGCAGGATCACGGCTTCCTTGCCGCCCGCCTTGGCCACCTTGGCTTCCAGCTCACGGACGAATCTTGGGTTGCGGGTCAGGCTGGTGCCTGTCGCCCAGGGCACGTGCAGGCTGTCCGGCACATGCCCGACGAACTTGCGTTCCTCGGCGGTGCGCACGTCCACCAGCACGGCATGGCCTTCCTTCGCGAGTTGCCAGGCGAGTATCGGCTCGACGCTGCCCGAATAAGGCAGATGCGCGTGATCGCTGCGGACCTGTTCGAGGAGGGCTGGCAGACTGACTTCGGGCACTGTATAGCTCATGGACGACTCCGGGCGGCGACACCCTGTTCTGGATACTCGTCAATCTAGGGCGGCAGGCCGAGATGGTGAACAAATAAGTAGTCGATAGGAAAGAACCCAGGGGCATATGTGTTTGTCACATAAGAGCGAGAGGCGGGCAAGGCTTGCCGCAAGCCGCGATCTGCTTGACGCCGCGAGTCATGCGTCGACAGGCGCCTGGCCGCGTCGTTTCGCCGCATCCCTGTCCTGCGCGGGCGGGGCGCCGAACATCCGCCGGTATTCCCGCGAGAACTGCGAGGCGCTTTCATAGCCCACCGCGAAGGCCGCGCTGCTGGCCGCCACGCCCTCGGCCTGCATCAAGCGGCGCGCCTCGATCAGGCGCAGCTGTTTCTGGAATTGCAGCGGCGACAGCGAGGTGGTCCGGCGGAAATGCTGGTGGAAGGAAGAGGGGCTCATGTCGGCGGCCGCCGCCAGTTCCTCCACCGTGATTGCGCGGGCGAAGTCCGCCCGCAGCACGGCGACCGCGCGCGCCACGCGCCGGGCGTGGCCTGCGGGCCAGCCCAGGCGGCGGATGGCGGCGCCGTGGCGGCCGGCCAGCAGCCAGTAGTGCAGTTCGCGCACGCGCTGGGCGTGCAGCACCGGGATCGAGGCGGGGTGGTCCAGCAGGCGCATCAGCCGCAGGGCGGCATCGGCCACTTCCGCGTCGGTGGGATCGCTGCGCACCGGCGGGGCGTCGTCGTCGTCGGCGTCCTGCATCTGCGGGGCCAGTTCGGCGATCACGGACGGGTCCAGTTCCAGCACCACGGAGCAATAAGGGGCCTGCGTGACCTGGCTGACGGTCGGCACGTCGGCCGTGATGAGCAGCGAGTCGCCGGCGCCGAAGCTGACGGTGTGCGCGCCCATGCTGACCTGCTTGCGGCCCTGCAGGACCAGGCAAAGCAATGGCTGCGAAATGGCGTGGGCCAGTTCGGATGGGGCATGGGCACGGATGGTGGTCAGCCCCGGAATGGGCGTGCGGGCCAGCCCGTCGTCGTCGGCGTGCGTGTCCGCGTGACGCCGCACGGTATCCAGCAGGGTGTCGGTCGAGCGTGTCGTGTTCATGTCCGCCATCCTAGGGCGAGGACGGCAAGTGTGCGCCGGGTTTGGAGGAATAGGCAAGGATCGCCGAGCTTCGGGCAGCGACGCGAGCGGCAGCGGTCCGCAGAATGCCTGTCATCGATTCAGTCCCTGAATCCGACCCTTCCCCGACACGCAAAGGAGTTCCCCATGAGCAAGATCGCCATCGTGACCGGCGCCAGCCGCGGCCTGGGCCGCAATACCGCCCTCGCCATCGCCCGCCAGGGCGGCGACGTGATCGTCACCTATCAACGCCGCCGCGACGAGGCCGATGCCGTCGTGGCCGAGATCCAGGGTTTGGGCCGCCAGGCGCTGGCCTTCCAGCTGGACGCGGGCGACGCCGCCAGCTTCGGCGCCTTCGCCGGGCGCCTGCGCGAGGCGCTGCGCCAGACCTGGGGGCGCGAGACCTTCGATCACCTGGTCAACAACGCTGGCCACGGCGACCATGCCCTGATCGCGGAGACGACCGAGGCGCAGTTCGACGCGCTGGTGAACGTGCACTTCAAGGGCGTGTTCTTCCTGACCCAGGCGCTGCTGCCGCTGCTGGCCGATGGCGGACGCATCGTGAACCTGTCCTCTGGCCTGACGCGCATGTCGTATCCGGGCTATGGCGCCTATGCGGCGGTGAAGGCGGCGGTGGAAATGCTGACGGTGTACCTGGCCAAGGAGCTGGGCGCACGCGGCATTGCCGTGAATACGGTGGCGCCGGGCGCAATCGAGACCGATTTCGGTGGCGGCGTGGTGCGCGACAACGCGGACCTGAACCGCCAGTTCGCAGCCCTGACCGCCCTGGGCCGGGTGGGCCTGCCCGATGACATTGGGCCGATGATCGCGCGGCTGTTGTCAGAGGACAATCGCTGGGTGAACGCGCAGCGCATCGAGGTGTCGGGCGGGCAGAACATCTGAGTTCATGCGCCGCCGTCCCGCGCCAGGCTGGCCGCCCGGCCCAGGGCCTGCGCGATGTCGCGCACGCAAGCCTCGTGCGCGGCGGCGTCGCCGCTGCGCAGCGCATAGGACGGATGCCAGGTGGCCACGAGCCAGCCTTGGTCGAGCGGGATGGCCTGGCCCAGGTGGTCTTTCAATGCGGCATCCCTGCCCAGCACCGCCCGCAGCGCGGTTGCCCCCAGCGTCACGATGACAGCGGGCCGCAGGCGTGCCAGTTCCGCATCCAGCCAGTGGGCACAGGCCTCGACCTCGCGTTGCGCGGGCGTCTTGTGCAGGCGCCGCTTGCCGCGCGGTTCCCACTTGAAGTGCTTCACGGCGTTGGTCAGGTAGAGGCTGTCGCGCGCAACGCCTGCCCGTCGCAAGGCCTCGTCCAGCACCTGTCCGGCAGGACCGATGAAAGGCAGGCCTGCCAGGTCTTCGTGATCGCCGGGCTGTTCGCCGATGACGATGATGCGCGCGGATGCCGGGCCGCTGCCCGGCACCGCCTGCGTGGCGTCGCGCCAGAGTTCGCAGCGCCGGCATTGGTCCAGCGACGTGGGGGCGGGCCGTTGCGGTTGGGCAATGTGGGCATCCACGGCAATGGGTTTGCCGGCCATGGTGCCCACGCCGCTGGCCTGGCCCGTGCGCTGGGCACCGTTGCGGGCATCGGCGATCATTTGGGGAATCAGTTCGCCTTCGGGCAGGCCTTTCCAGAAGCGCACGGGCATGCGCTGTTCGAGCGCCGTGGTGTTCAGGCGCGCGGGGTTGAAGATGCTTTGGTAATACGTGAGCCAGAGCGGTTCGATGGCGTCGTCGCGTGTGTCGGCCTGCCACGCTGCCGCGTCCGCTGGCGTGTCCGTCAGCCGCAATGCCTGGCCGTCCCACAGCGCCGCGCCTTGCGGCGTGCCGATGCACCACGTCGATTTCCCCATGCGGTCGGCGAAATGCCCGGCGGCATAGGGCAGGACATCGTGCTCGGGTTCGTACCAGGCCAGGTATTCGGGCGGGCTGGCCGCGCCGCGGCTGCGGAATCGCACATAGGCGATCATGTCGTGCTTGGCCCGCCGCACCGCCTTGGCCATGGCGGCCAGGCGGGCGCCGTCCTCGTCGGCGGGCGAGGCCACGCTGCGGTCGCCTTGCTGCCAGCGCCACAGCACTTTGTACAGAAACGCCCAGCGTTCGGCCGAGCGGAACAGGGCGGCGTCCTGCAGCAGCGCGGCGAGATCCCTGGAGATGCGCGGGCGAACAGAGGCGGGCATGGCAGTGCCACCGGCTGTTTCGGCGGGCGTGTCCAGGGATAGCTGCAGCGCGGCGGGCGCCGAGGGCAGGCGCGAGACCCAGTTCAGGTTTTCTGGTGGCCAGTGGTGAGACAGTGCCTGCAGCGCCAGGCGCCGCCATTGCGGATAGCCACCGTCCACCACCAGCTCGGGCGGCACGGCTGGCATCACAGCAGCGACAGTTGCTGGGGCGCAGGCGTGTGCGCCAGCCGCAGCGCCTCGGAGGACGCCTCGCCCAGGCCTGGCCGATAGTCCTGCACCACGATGAACGGCTTCACCTTGTCCATGGCGCAGCGCAGGCGGATGAGGTCCTGGTAGCGGATGGCGCGCAGCCGGCGCAATTCGATGAGGCGCGTGGCGTTGCGCATGCCGATGCCGGGCACGCGCGCGACCAGGTGCTGCGGGGCGCGATTCAGGTCGACGGGGAACTGGTCGCGGTGCGCCAGCGCCCACGCGTGCTTGGGGTCGATGTCCAGCGGCAGGGCGCCGCTGTCCTGGAACAGTTCCTCGGCGCGGAAACCGTAACCGCGCAACAGGAAATCGGCCTGGTACAGCCTGTGCTCGCGCAGCAGCGGGGGCGCCTTCGCGGGCAGGGCGGACGGGCTGTCGGGAATGGGGCTGAAGGCGGAGTAATAGACGCGCTTCAGGTGATAGGCGCCATACAGCGATTGTGCGGTCTGCAGCACGGTGCGGTCATCCGCGTCGTCGGCGCCCACGATCATCTGCGTGCTCTGGCCCGCGGGCGCGCTGGGCTTGCGATTCTCGCGTGCGTCTTCCTGCGCCAGGCGGATGGAGCCCATGGCGCGGCGGATGGTGTGGACGCTTTTCTCGGGCGCCAGCCGCTGCAGGCCGCCGTCGGTGGGCAGCTCGATGTTCACGCTGAGACGGTCTGCGTACTGGCCGGCCAGCGTGACGAGCCGCGGGTCGGCGTCGGGGATGGTCTTCAGGTGGATGTAGCCGCGGAACAGATGGTCTTCGCGCAAGGCGCGCGCCACTTCGACCAACTGCTCCATGGTGTAGTCGGCGCTGCGGATGATGCCGGAACTGAGGAACAGGCCGTCGATGTAGTTGCGGCGGTAGAAGTCCAGCGTCAGGTCCACCACTTCCGTGGGGGCGAAGCGCGCGCGCGGCACGTTGCTGGAGCGTCGGTTGACGCAGTATTGGCAGTCGTAGAGGCAGAAATTGGTGAGCAGGATCTTCAGCAGCGACACACAGCGCCCGTCGGGCGTGAAGCTGTGGCAGATGCCGGCCCCCGTGCTGGCGCCCAGGCCGTCGCGGCCGCGCGAGTTGCGCTTGGGCGCGGCGCTGCTGGCGCACGAGGCGTCATACTTGGCCGCGTCGGCCAGGATCTCGAGCTTGGTCTGCAATTCCATGGCCACATGATACTGTATAAATACACAGTGTCATGTGGCGTGGAAGCCTCGTGCTCCAGGCGCAGGCGGAAGGGCCGGTCGCGCCAGCCCTCCCACGCTGGTCTTCACTGCATGGTCTTCATTGCACGGTCACCGTCACCGGCGTGGACAGCAGGGTATAGCCCTGTCCATCGCCCTGGTCATGCGTATGCAGGGCCAGCACCGTTGCCGTGCCCGTTCCCGTGAAGGTCAGGCTGCCATCGCCGTCCAGGGTATAGGGGGCGGTGCTTTCCACCACCACATAGCGCGTGGCCTTCAGCGGCTCGTTCTTGCGGTCCTGGCGCAGCAGGGTGCCGGCCAGCGCCAGCTGTCCCACCGGCGCGGTGGCCTGGGCGGGCATGTCCACGCGGGCGGCATAGCCGCCGAACCATTGCGCGTCGTCCGTCGTCAGGCCATAGGTGCCTGCGCGATAGTGCGCGCGCGCAATCGCCTCGTCGCGGTAGGTCCACGGCCAGAACGTCGTGCCGCGGTGCTTGGCCGCTTCCAGGATAGCGGGCGTGAGGTTGTTGTAGCTGGGGTTGAAGGTGGACGACAGCGCCTGCGTGTTGGCCAGGATCTGGCGCACGATGCGCTGGGTGTCCGTGCCGGTGGGTACACCGGTCAGGAAGCCGGCCGAGACTTCGGGCATCAGTTCGCGCAGGCGCTTCAATTGCGATTGCGAGAACGAGATGACCACCAGCTGGTCGCGCACGCCGTGCGCGTCGACCAGGGCATGCAGGGCATCCACGGCCTCGGGCTTGTTGGTCTTGATCTCGACGAAATGCGTGACCGGCTTGCCCTTGAACTCGTTGAAGAAGGCTTCCAGCGTAGGCACGGCGCGGCCGTTGGGCTTGGTGACCAGCGCCTGGATCTGCGCGTCGCTCATGGCCTCGAACTCGCCGGTGCTGGTGGTGGTGCGGTCGACCGTGCCGTCATGCATGATGTACAGCGTGCCATCGGTGCTGAGCTGGATGTCGGACTCGATGGTGTCGGCGCCTTCGTCATAGGCGCGGATGGCGCCTTCGAGCGTGTTCTCGTCTTCCAGGCCGGGAATGCCGCGGTGACCCACGATGCGCGGCTTGCGCAGCAGGGCGCCGTCGGGCAGCTTGCCCAGCAGGTCGGCATAGGTCTGCGCCTCGCCGGTGACGATGCCGTTCACGCCGCTGGCCAGCACCGCCGCCGCGCGCGTGGCCGTGCCGTCATCCACGGCGGCGGCCCATACGGTGATCAGCATGTCCTGCAGGTAGGCGACGGATTCGCGGTCCAGCAGCGCGGGCGGCACCAGCGCGATCTTGCTGCCCGAACGGTTGGTGGCGTGCACGATGGACAGCAATTCGTTGCGGGTGTTGCCCAGGCCGGCTTCGGTGAAGTCCAGCGCGGTGCGCAGGCGCGGCAGCAGCGCGCGCGCCTCGGTCAGCAACGCGGGGTCCGTCGATACCAGCGTCGCGTCGATGAGCCCGCGCGCGTCGGCGAAGGGCACGAGCGCTTTCGCGGTGGCGGCGTCGCCCAGGCGCAGCACCGGAATGGCGTGGCCGGGTTTGTCGAGGAAGGCGGCCAGCGTGCCCAGGCTCTCGCCATTTTCGGCATGTAGGTTCAGGCTCGCGTCCAGCGTCATGATCTGGTTGCTGGCGATGCCGGCCTGCGCGGGGTCGCTGCCCACCAGCGTGGGGGCCAGCGACGCGCCGGTCTCGGGCTCGGTCACGGCGAAGATCTGGCCCAGCGGCGGCAGCGCCTCTTCCTGTGCCTTCACGGTGACGTGGTCCACGCGCAGCACGGCGCCGGTGGCCTGCAGGGCCAGCCCGCCCACGGGGCGCGTGTCGTCGAGTTCGCCATCCTGCAGCAGCGTGCCGTCCAGGTACTGCCGCACGCGGTTGCCGTGCACGACGATGGTGGCCGTGTAGGTCTTGGCCGGATCGATGTTCTCGGAGAAGGGCGCCTTGTCCGTCACGTTCCATTGGCCGTCGGCGCGATGGGCAAGCTCGGTGCCGTTGTCGGCCGTGGCGTTCTGGCGCACCGCCATTTGCGTGTAGGGCTCGAGGTTGGGCGTGTCGGACGTGCGGTACAGGAAGCCGACCCAGCGGCTGGTGTTCTTGGCCGAGTCGATCGTGAAGCGCACGTCGATGCGGTAATTGCCTTGCGTGGCCAGCGCAGCGGGCAGGGCGACCGCGGTGCCCGCCGACTCGTTGGCCAGGCCGTCGATGACCAGGCTGCCTGCCTGTTGCGAGGCTGCGTTGACCAGTCCCGTCACCTGCCGCCAGCCTTCGGGCAGCGCGGCGCCCGTGGCGTTGTCGAAGCCTTCGTCCAATAGGGTCGTGGGTTCGGCGGGGGGTGTTTCGCCGCCGGGTTCTTCGACGGGCGGGGAGGTGGGCGCATCATCGTCGGACGATGAGCAGGCGCCCAGCACGAGCGGGGTGGACAGGGCGAGGGCAAGGGCAAGGAGTCGGGGTGTCACGGGTGAGAGCCTGGGTGAGTGGGTGAAGAAGCGAGGAAAACGGCCACTCTAGGCAGGCAAGGTGTTGCGACTATTGCAAAATACATTTCATTTCATAGCGAAAGATTGCGTTGCCTCGGGACGCACTTACGGTATCGTGTGCGGCCACGCCTTCTTGACGGCTCGCGCCGGCACACCTTCACCGTGAGAACAGACAGCCGGCTTTCCCGCATGTTGCATGTGATCCTGCATATGGCCCGCGACGAGGCGCCCATGACCTCGGCGCAGCTCGGCCTGATGCTGGGCACCAATGCGGCTGTCGTGCGGCGCACGATGGCCGGCCTGCGCGAGGCGGGTTATGTGCGGTCGGAGAAGGGGCACCACGGCGGCTGGCAACTGGCCTGCGACCTGAAGCAGGTGACGCTGCTGGACGTGTATCACGCGGTCGGCGGACCGCGCATCTTCGCCATCGGCGCGGACAACCAAAAGCCGGACTGCGCGGTCGAGCAGGTGGTGAACGCCGCGCTGGCCGACGCGATGCGCGAGGCCGAGACCTTGCTGATCACGCGGCTGGGTTCCGTGTCGCTGGCGGATCTCGCCGCCGATTTCGACAGGCTGTGCGTCGCGCGCGGCCATGCCGGACCGGGGCATGCGCACGGCTGAGGCCGGTGCGCGTGATGTCCCTCTTCTTTCCCTGACGCAACGCGCAGCGGCGCAAGCCGTGATCGGGACGTGCCGTTCTTTCATGTATCATTAAATGATTCATGAAATGGGCGCAGCGCCCGGCAAGGAGCTTTGCATGCGTTACGACGTCATCCTCATCGGCGGCAGCTATGCCGGCCTGTCCGCGGCGTTGCAACTGGCGCGGGCGCGCCGGCGCATCCTGGTGGTGGACGCGGGCCGGCGGCGCAATCGCGCGGTCAGCCATTCGCACGGGTTCCTGACGCAGGACGGCATGCCGCCCGCCGAGATCGCCGAAACGGCGCGCACGCAGGTGCTGGCCTATCCCACGGTGGACTGGGTGCAGGGCGCGGTGGAAGACGTGGCGGGCCAGGCGGATGCCTTCACCGTGACGCTGAGCGACGGCACGACGCGCGAGGCACGGCGGCTCATCGTGGCGGCGGGCGTCGAAGACGTGCTGCCTGTTTTGCCAGGGCTGGCCGAACGCTGGGGCCGGCAGGTGTTCCACTGCCCGTATTGTCACGGCTACGAGTTGGGCGGCACCGGCATCGGGGTGCTGGCGTCCAGCGACCTGGCCATGCACCAGGCGCTGATGCTGCCGGACTGGGGCGAGACCACGCTGTTCCTGAACGACGCCTTCGTGCCGGATGCAGCGCAGCACGACCAACTGCGCGCCCGTGGCACGCGGGTCGTGGGCGGTGCGGTGGCGCGGCTGGAAGGCGAGGGGCCCGGCGTGGACATCGTGATGGACAATGGCCGCGTGTTCGCGCTGTCCGGCCTTTTCGTGGCGACCTCGTTGCGGCCCGCGCCGCTGGCGTTGCGCATGGGCCTGGCAACCGAAGAGAGCCCGATGGGCGTCACGCTGCGCACGGATGCGATGAAGGCCACATCCACTCCCGGCATCTTCGCTTGCGGCGACGTGGCGCGGGCGGCGGGCTCGGTGGCCTTCTCCGTGGGCGATGGCGCGATGGCCGGCATGGCCACGCACCGCTCGCTGATGTTCGGGCTGTAAGGCCTGCCCGCTCAGAACCCTTCCAGCACGATCTTGCCGCGGGTCGTGCCGGCCTCGATCTGCGCATGCGCATCGCGCAGGTTCGCGGCGTTGATACCCTGGATGCTGCGCGTGACCGTGCTGCGCACCACGCCCTGGTCCACCAGCGTGGCCATGCGGCGCAGGATGTCGTGCTGGCGCGCGAGGGTGGGTGTGCCATACAGCGAGCGGGTGAACATCAGTTCCCAGTGGATGGACAGCGACTTGCTCTTGAAGGGGCGGATGTCGAAGTGCTCGGGGTCGTCGATCAGCGCCAGCTGGCCCTCGGCGCGCAGCACGTCGACGATCTGCGTGATGTAGCTGTCGGTGTGGTTCAGGCCGATGACGTGCGTCACGTCGGAAATGCCCTGTGCCTCCAGTTGCGCGCGCCAGGGCTGATGATGATCGATGACATGATGGGCGCCCTGGGCCAGGGCCCAGTCACGCGTCTCGGGGCGCGAGGCCGTGGCGATGATGTTCAGCCCCGTCAGGCGGCGCGCCAGCTGCAGCAGGATCGAGCCCACGCCGCCCGCGGCGCCGATGACGAGCAGCCGGTTTTCCTGCGCCGGATCCGCGTCCTGCACCTTCAGGCGATCGAACAGCAGTTCCCAGGCGGTCAGGCTGGTCAGCGGCAGGGCGGCCGCGCTGGCGAAGTCCAGGCTGGCGGGCATGGGGCCTGCGATGCGCTCGTCCACCAGATGCAGCTCGGCATTGCTGCCGGGACGGTTGATGGCGCCGGCGTACCAGACGCGGTCACCCGCCTTGAAGCGCGTGACCTTTTCTCCCACCGCACGCACCACGCCGCTTGCGTCCCAGCCCAGTACGCGTGCCTGGCCGCCCTCGGGCTGCTGGCGGTGGCGTATCTTGGTGTCCACGGGGTTCACCGACACGGCATGCACTTCCACCAGGATGTCGTGGCCTTGCGCGACGGGTTCGGGCAGCGTCAGGTCGATCAGCGCCTGCGGGTCGTCGATGGACAGGGCGGATTGGTGATAACCGATGGCTTTCATGCGGGGCTCCGGGAAAAGAGGGAAGGCGTGGAAATGAGGAAAACCGTGCTGATGTCCGGTATCTTGATTTATCTTTATTCAGCGAAAAATAGGGATAATCAAGAAATACTTTCCGTGGAATGAAGAAAATGATCCGGCTGGATGATCTCCAGGTGTTCGTCCAGACAGCCGAGTCCGGCAGCTTCTCGGCAGCGGCGCGCTTGTTGGACATGGCGCCTGCCCTGGCCAGCAGCGCCGTGTTGCGGCTCGAGCGTGCGCTGGGCACGCGGCTGTTCGTGCGCTCCACGCGCCGCTTGCGGCTGTCGGACGACGGCGAGCGTTACCTGCCGCACGCGCGCGCCGCGCTGGGCGCCCTGGCCGGCGGGCGCGAGGCCCTGGCGCAGGGCAGCCCGGAGATCGCCGGTCCGCTGCGCCTGTCGGTGCCATCGGACATCGGGCGCAACGTGCTGCTGCCCTGGCTGGAGGCCTTCCAGGCCGCGCACCCCAAGGTGTCGCTGCACCTGCGCGTCAGCGACCAGATGGCGGATTTCTTTCGCGAGTCGCTGGATGCCGGCATCCGCTATGGCATGCTGGCCGATTCCTCCCTGGTGTCGCTGCCGTTGGCGCCGGGCAATCGGCGCACGCTGTGCGCGGCGCCGTCCTATCTGGCACGCCACGGCGCACCGCGCGATCCGGACGACCTGTCGCGGCACAACTGCCTGCGTTTCGTGATGGGCGACCAGACCTTCGAACGCTGGAGCTTCCACCTGCCCGATGGCGTCAAGACGGTCGCCGTGCGCGGCGACCGCGTCTGCGACGATGCCGAGGTCGTGCACCGCTGGGCGGTGGCGGGGCTGGGCATCACCTACAAGTCGCGGCTGGATGTGGTCGATGATCTGGCCGCGGGCCGCCTGGTGGAGCTGTTTCCGCCGGCTCATGGCCAGCCGGCGCCGCTGCAACTGGTGTGCGCGCACCGCACATTGCTGACGCCCGTGGTGCAGGGCCTGCATGCCTGGCTGGCACGCTGCTGCGCGACGCTGGTGGGCGAGGCCTAGGGGGTCGGCTGGGGGGGGTGAGGCCACGGCTTCCGGTAAAGTGGCTGCGTCATCCACTCCGCGCGCGCAGCGCTTCCTTCCGGCGCCCATCATGTCCCACTTCCTGCCCGTCGATCTCGCCCATGCCAGCCGTCTCATCAACCACGGTCCCACCGTGCTGGTCACCAGCGCGCACGGCGAGCGCCGCAACATCATGGCGGCGGCCTGGTCCATGCCGGTGGAGTTCACGCCGCCACGCGTGGCGGTGGTGATCGACAAGCAGACGTTCACGCGCGAGCTGGCCAGCGCCAGCGGCGTCTTCGGACTGTGCGTGCCGGGCGCGGCGCTGATGGACCTGACCTACGCCGTGGGCAGCGTCAGCGGCCGTGACGGCGACAAGTTCGCGCGTTTCGGCATCGAGGCCGCGCGCGGCCCGGTGCTGGGCGTGCCGGTGCTGGAGGCGGGCTGCGCGGCCTGGCTGGAGTGCCGGCTGATTCCGGAGCGCCACACCGAAGACGCCTATGACACTTGCTTTGCCGAGGTCGTGTCGGCCGCGGCCGACACGCGGATCTTCGCCAACGGGCATTGGTCGGTGCGCGAGGACAACGCCACGCTGCACACCCTGCACCACCTGGGCGCGGGCAATTTCGTGGTGGCGGGCGACATGCGGCGGGCGCACGCACCAGCTTGATGCCGCGGTGACGCGCCCGCGGGCGGCGCGTGCCAACCCGCCGGCGCCCTGTGCCTTACGCGCCCACCGGATCGGCCAGCGCGGCCAGCGGCATATCGTGGCCGTCCTCGCGTACCCAGGTCTCCAGGCCCATGCTGGCCAGCAGCGACAGGAAAGGGCGGGGCGGCAGTTGCTCGATGTTGGCCATGCGGCCCACGCGCCAGGTGCCATCGGCGATGAGCAGCGCGGCGGCTGCCGCGGGCACGCCTGCCGTGTAGGAAATGGCCTGGCTGCCGATCTCGCGATAGCTGTCGGCGTGGTCGCAGACGTTGTAGACGAAGATCTCGCGCGCCTTGCCGTCCTTCTCGCCGCGCACCAGGTTGCCGATGCAGGTCTTGCCTGCATAGGAGGGCGCCAGCGACGCCGGGTCGGGCAGCACGGCTTTCAGCACCTTCAGCGGCACCACTTCCTGGCCCTCGGCCGTGCGCACGGGCTGCTCGGACAGCATGCCCAGGTTCTTCAGCACGGTGAACACGTTGATGTAGTGCTCGCCGAAGCCCATCCAGAAGCGGATGTCGGGCACGTCCAGATGCTGGGACAGCGAATGCAGCTCGTCATGGCCCGTCAGGTAGGCGGTCTGGCGTCCCACCACCGGCAGGTCCCATTCCTTGCGGTATTCGAACATCTGCGCGGCGGTCCACTGGCTGCCCTGCCACGACCAGACCGTGCCGGTGAACTCGCGGAAATTCACCTCGGGGTCGAAGTTGGTGGCGAAATAGCGGCCATGCTTGCCCGCGTTGATGTCGACGATGTCGATGGAGTCGACGCGGTCGAAGTAGTCGTCGCAGGCCAGTCTGGCATAGGCATTCACGACGCCGGGGTCGAAGCCCGCGCCCAGGATGGCCGTGACGCCCGCGGCCGCGCAGGCCTCGCGCCGCTTCCACTCGTGGTTCGCATACCAGGGCGGCGCTTCGCAGACGCGGTCGGGCTCTTCGTGGATGGCCGTGTCGATGTAGGCCGCGCCCGTGCGCAGGCAGGCTTCCAGCACCGACATGTTCAGGAACGCCGAGCCGACATTGATGACGATGCGCGCGGCGGTCTCGCGGATGAGCGCTTCGGTGGCGTCGATGTCCAGCGCGTCCAGGGCGTGGGCGCGCAGCACGCCGGGCTGGCGCAGGCTGCCCTTGGTGTGCACGGACGCCACGATGGCCTGGCACTTTTCCAGCGTGCGCGAGGCGATGTGGATCTCGCCCAGCCGGTCATTGTGCTGCGCGCACTTGTGGGCGACCACGTGCGCCACGCCGCCGGCGCCGATGATGAGGAGATTGGGGGTCATCCGGGCTGCTCCTTGAAGAAGGGGGGACCTGGCTACGCGCTCAGGACAGGCTGTCTACGTAATCGTGGTAGCCGAACTGGCGCACCACGCGCTCGGTGCCATCGGGATCGCGCACGGCGATGGCGGGCATGGTCAAGCCGTTGAACCAGTTCTTCTTGACCATGGTGTAGCCGGCGGCGTCGCGGATCGACAGCCGTTGCCCCACAGCCAGCGGCTGGGGAAAATCGAATTCGCCGAAGACGTCGCCGGCCAGGCACGATTTGCCGTAGACCAGGCAGCGATGGGGGCCGGCGTTGGGCGCCACGCGTGCCTCCAGGCGATAGATGAGCAGGTCCAGCATGTGCGCCTCGATGGAGGCGTCCACCACCGCGACGTGCTTGCCGTTGTAGGCCGTGTCCAGCACGCTCACCTCCAGGCTTGCGCTGTCGGTGATCGCGGCCTCGCCGGGTTCCAGGTAGACCTGCACCCCGTATTTGTCCGAGAACGCGCGCAGGCGCGCGCAGAAATCATCCAGCGGATAGTCCTCGCCGGTGAAGTGGATGCCGCCGCCCAGGCTTACCCATTGCACGCGCGACAGCAGGCCGCCAAAGCGCGATTCGATCTCGCCCAGCATGGCGTCGAAGCGCGCGAAATCGCGGTTCTCGCAGTTGTTGTGGATCATGAAGCCGCTGATCTGGTCCAGCGCCTGCGCAATGCGCGCCGGGTCGCTTTCTCCCAGGCGGCTGAAGGGGCGCGCCGGGTCGGCCAGGTCGAAGCTGGAGCTGCTGATGCCGGGATTCAGGCGCAGGCCCACGGGCAGGCCCTGGGCGCGTGGCGCATGGCGGGCCAGTTGGCCGAGGCTGTTGAAGATGATCTTGTCGGCACAGGACACGACTTCGTCGATCTCATGGTCGGCATAGGCCACGCTGTAGGCATGGGTCTCGCCGCCGAATTTCTCGCGGCCCAGCCGCACCTCGTAGAGCGAGGACGAGGTGGTGCCGTCCATGTGTTCGCGCATGAGATCGAAGACGGACCAGGTGGCGAAGCATTTCAGGGCAAGCAGGACCTTGGCGCCGGAATGCTGGCGCACATGGTCGATGCGCCGCATGTTTTCCATGAGGCGGGCGGCGTCGATCAGGTAGTAGGGCGTTTGAATCATCTGTCGGTCTGTACCACGGTAACGAAACCGCGCGGGCCGGATTGGCAAGCGCGCGCAATGGCGGCATCCGCCGCGCGGCGGGTGCGTCAGGGCAGGGCTGTACGAAAGCCCTTAGTTTTCGGGGGGTGTTCGGTCGTGGCGAACGGCCCGGGCCATGAGCCCGAAGCCTGGCTTGCCGCAGCGCGGCGGGGATTCCTGAGGGGTTTCCCGAGGGGTTTCCGTTAGGGAGATGTTCAGACGGACTGACGCGATCCCCAATTGGAACAGGACGTCTGTAGACATGGCGACCTCTCCAACCAGCAGATGGTGGTCCGGCCTGAGGGGCCGGGCGACCTTTCATTCTATGGCAGGGGACGATTTGACTCAAGACCTGTGGGGACTGGCGGGCTGTTCCGGCCTGCGGGGCGCGCCGCCATTGTCTTCGCGCGTGCCGTGCCATCGCTCAAGGCAGCGCACACAAGCCGGCCAGGCGAGTGGCATTCCAACCGGCGCCGCACAGCAGCAGCCGGGTTTCCAGCGCATCCAGCTGCGCGGGCGATACGCTCGGACCCAGGTCGTGCAGCTGGCGCTGCCGTAGCTGTGCGTGAGTCAGCGGAAAGCGTGCGCCCAGGGCCCGCCACAACGCGTGCGCTGCCGGGGACTGGCGCGCGCCGCTGAGCAGGCACACGCCCGATGCCAGCATGTGCCCATAGATCCACGAGGCCAGGCCCCGCCGCTGGTCGCGCGGACGATAGCGTGAATGCGGGGATCGGACGTATGGGTCCAGGCGCTTGTCTATTTCCACCAGGCGATTGAATACCGTGCAGCCGGCAAGCCTGCCCGTTTCCGGGTCATGGACGTAGACGTAGTGCTCGCCGTCCGCCGTGCGAACGTGCAGGCGGTAATGCGGCAGGCCGGGCGCATCCGGCAGGCGGCGGGCGTGCCGCAGGCAGTCGGGCAGCCGGGCCTGCAATGCGTCCAGCTCGGCGTCCAGGCGATCCGGCGTCGGGCTGACGTCAAGCCGCATGGCTGTCGCCCGCGCAGGCATCCTCCTCTTCCTGGCAGCCTGGCGGGGCTCCGGCCCACCAGCCGCTGCGCAAGCCTTCGGGGCGCCGTCGTGCCCGCACGCAGGCGCTGGACTCCCACGCGTCCACGCGCACATCCATGCCTGCATAGACGCCGTACCCGTCGCCCGCGGTGATGTACCCGTCCGCCCAGAGGCTCTCGCCGACCCGTATCGCTCCGCCCGCCGCGATGTCGCCGCGTGCCCGGATGCCCCAGCCTGCCAGCAGGTGCATGGCCGCGCGCACGTCGCCCTCCGCTTCGACGCCCTGGCCGGCCTGCAGCGTCGCGCCGCAATCGAGGCCGGCGCCGACCTGCAATTGCTTGCGGCAGCGCAGCGCGCCGCCGGTGCGAAGCTCGCCGCCGATACGCGTCTGTCCGTCCATGCGCGCGTCGCCTTCGCAGTGCACTTCCCAGCCCGCACGCAGGGTCTCGCAATGCAGGCTGCCTTGCACGCTCACGCTCCAGGCGGCCTGGAGCGCGCCTGGCGTCACGAGGTCCGCGCCGATCGTCACGGCGCCGCCGCTGTGCACGTCCGCGCCGGCATGCAGGCTGCCGCCCACGCGGATGCCGCCGTCCGCGTGCAGGCTCCGGCCGACGCGCAAGGTGCTGGTGATCTCGATGCCGCGTCGTACGCGGACCGTGCCCGCGAAGACGAAATCGTCGGCGCCCAGCTCGTCGAGGTCGAGGGTGGCGTCGGTGGGACCGAACTGGGTCAGCAGCCAGCACGCGTCCTGCACGCGGCCGGCGGCCACGAGCGCATCCAGGAGTTCCTGGTAACTACTGTCTTCATGAGCGTTGCGCACGTACCAGCGAAAGCCGTCCGCGCAAGGTTGCTTGGCCTTGATGAAGGCCTTTGTGATGTCCATGCGTATCCATGCTGCCCAGGCACGGAAGCACCGTGGCTGGGAGAGAAGGGCGGAACCGGTGGAACCGCCACACGTCGCGCGGGAGGTGTGCCCGGTGACCTGTGGATTGCGCTGGAGGGGGAGTGGTCGCCGGGCTTAAGTGTCTGCGGCGAGGTGCGCCGCGGCAGCACGCGAGCAACCGGGCTGCGGCAGTGCAGCGGCGGAGCGGGCTTGCGCGAGGAGGCGGGAGAGAGGCGTGGTCATCGAGGCGGGATTCTACTGACTGGCGCGGGCGCTGTACAGCTGTGCAGCCCGTACACCTCGGCCAGCTTTGTCATGCGCGCTTACATCGCCGCGCCACACCGGCGGCTAAGATCCTTCCGGTGTCGCGCTTGAGCGCCCGCGTGTCGCGGGCAGGCAGCGGCGGGAGAACACAGTGCGCAAGCTTTCACGATTCCACCCCCGCCGGCTCTCGCTTGCCGCGCTGGGCGCCGCGGCCATCGCCGTCAGCCCCGCCGCATTCGCTGCCGACCCCTCGGTGCCTGCGGCCGCGCCTGCAGCCGCGCCCAAGTGCGAGATCGATACGCCCGTGCGCTTCAGCGGCCTGAACTGGGAGTCGAACCTGCTGCTGGTCAGCATCGAGCAGTTCATCCTGGAGAAGGGCTACGGCTGCAAGACCTCCACCGAGTCGGGCGAGACGCTGGCCATGCTGGCCGCCTTGCAGCGCGGCGATGTGGAGGTGACGTCCGAGATCTGGCCCGGCCAGATCGAAAGCGCGTGGCGCAAGGCGCTGGACTCCGGCAAGGTCATCGGGGTGGGGCACGTCTTCGATGCGGGCGAAGGCTGGTATATCCCGCGCTATACCGCCGAGCGGCACCCCGACCTGAAAAGCGCCGCGGATCTCGCGCGCTACAAGAAGGTCTTCGCCGATCCTGAAGAGCCGGGCAAGGGCCGCATCTATGGCTGTCCGGCGGGCTGGGCCTGCGACACGCTGAACGTGAACCTGCTGAAGGCCTTGAAGCTGGAGGACGACTACACCCTGTTCGCGCCGGGCGCGGGCGCCGCGCAGAAGGCGGCCATCGTGTCCGCCTACCAGCGCAAGCGCGACATCGTGTTCTATTACTGGACGCCGACCGCGCTGGTCGGCGCGCTCGACCTGGTGAAGCTGTCGCTGCCGCCGTTCGACGAGAAGGCCTATTCCTGCATGGTCGATCCGAAGTGCGAGAACCCGGTGCCTACCGAGTTCAAGGGCAACAAGGCGGTGACGGGGCTGAATGCCGGCTTTTCCAAGCGCGCGCCGATGCTGACGGCATTCTTCACCAAGCTGCACATGCCCGGTCCCGTCATCGACGATGCGCTGGGCTGGATGGAACGCGAAGAGGCCGAGGCCGACGCGGCGGCACAGTATTTCCTGAAGCGCCATGCAGCCATCTGGAAGGCCTGGGTGCCCGAGGACGTGGCGCGCCGCGTCGAAGCCGCCTTGTAGTTTCCGCGCGGCTTTGCGGTATCGTTGCGCACGCGCCCTCCGGGGCGCGTGTCTCATTGTGGCGGCCGCGCGCCGTCCTCCATCGGAAGGATTCCATGAGCCTGCAGAGCGTCCGCCAGTTCTTCGCCGACAAGGCGCCCGACATCGTCATCCTCGAAGCCGAGACCAGCACCGCCACGGTGGAACTGGCCGCGCGCGCGCATGGCGTGGCGCCTGGACAGATCGCCAAGACCCTGTCGCTGCGCGTGGGTGAGGAGGTGGTGCTGGTCGTGGTGCGTGGCGACGCCAGGCTGGACAACGGCAAGCTCAAGCGCGCGTTCGGCGTCAAGGCGCGGATGCTGGATGCCGAGAGCGTGATGGCGTTGACGGGCCACCCCGTGGGCGGCGTCAGTCCGTTCGGCCTGGCGACGGCATTGCCCGTCTATTGCGACGAGTCGCTGAAGGCTTACGAAGAAGTCTGGCCCGCGGCGGGCGACATCCATGCCGCCGTGCGCATCACGCCCCAGCGCATGGCGGACCTGGTGTCCGCGCGCTGGGTGGACGTGGCGAAGCTGCCGGAACCGGAGGCAGTGGTGGACCAGCCCGACGCCTGAGGCCTGGCCCGCGGCGTCAGAGCAGCACCACGGCCGCCACGGCCAGCACGCCCAGGCAGAGATTCAACAGCACCAGCTTGCGGATGCCACCCAGGGCGGCCGCGCCCGCGGGCCAGTCCTGCGCGGCCACCGCGCGCGACAGGCGGCGATACATAGCAAAGCGGATGTGGCCGAAGATGAGCAGCATGACGATGCCCAGCGTGGCCATCACGGTCCAGCCCAGCGGCATCTGGAACTGTCCGCCGGCCTGCACGATCTGGCGCGCGGCCTGGCCCATCATGACCAGGCCCGTCACCACGCTCAGACAGGACGCCCACAGCACGACCGAGAAGAAGCGGCCCAGCACGTCGTGCATGAACGGCAGGCGCGTGGGCGGCGCCAGCGAGGCCACGGCGGGGCGCAAGGCGAAGTGGGCGAAGACCATGCCGCCGATCCAGATGATGACGGACAGCAGGTGGACGAGCTTGAGCAGGGCATAGAGCATCGGGACCTCGGTTCGGGGAGTCAAGGGCGAAGCGCTGTCCGGCCTTGCCGGTCCACGCGCATGCGGTATTGGAAGGCGTCGGCGCGAAAGCGCAGGGTCTCGTACAGCAAGGGCGCGCCGCCCGCTTCGAATACCAGGCGGTCGATCCTGAGCACGGGGGATCCTGTGTGGCACTGTAGCAGTGTGCACAGCGCCTCGTCGGCCAGTTCCGACGTGATCGCGACATCGGCGTGTCCCAATGCCACTCGGCCGTCGTGCTCGAGGATATGGAAGAGGTCGCGGTGCGCCAGGTCGGCACCGGCGAGTGCCTGGCCCAGCACTTCCGGGACATAGGTGGTTTCGTAGGAGATCGGCTGCCCGTCCAGCACGCGCACCCGGCCGATCTCGGCCAGCAGGGCCGTGGCAGGCAACTGCAGTCTGCCTGCCAGGCTTTCGCCGGCAGGCACGTAGCGGAACTGATGGAGGCGGTTGCGCACGTCGTGGCCCAGCGGCGCCATGGCCTCGGCGAATCCCTGGAGCGTCGAGACGTTCTGCGCGGCCCGGGGACGGCAGGCGAAGGTGCCGCGCCCCTGGATCTTCTGCACCAGTCCTTCGTTCTGCAGCGCAGCCAGCGCCTGGCGCACAGTGATGCGGCTGACCTGGAACTGTGCGCACAACGCGTGTTCGGAAGGCAGGCGTGACTGCGGCGGATAGGTGCCGTCGAGCAGGCGCGCCCGCAGGCCTTCCTGCACGCGCAGATGCAGCGGCAGTTCACCGCTGGCAGACTGTGGAGTGGTTCGGCGGCGCATTTTCAACTTGTCATGACATGAAGGAGAAGGCGGCTGCGGCCACGCGGCGGGGACGCGCGCTGAAGCATGAGGCGTCCTGGGCTTTCCGGCAAATAGCAAGAGACCATAAGCTTTTGATGAAGATGTTGTTTGTGCTGGCGCAAGGTATTCCTACACTGCGAGGCATCATCTTGTTATAACAAGTTGGAAGCCAAACGTGTCCCAGGCAGTTCTTCATTCTAGTTTCTCCTCCGAGGTGGCGCCGCTGCACGCGGACGTGCTCGTGTTGGGAGGCGGTCCGGCCGGCGCCTGGGCGGCGTTGACCGCCGCGCGAGCGGGCGCGGAGGTGGTGCTGGCCGACAAGGGCCACTGCGGCACCTCTGGCGCGGCCGCAGCGTCCAACAACAGCGTCTGGTATGTGCCCCAGCCCGAGGATTACCCGCGCCACCACGCCGAGCGCTACGACAGTGGCGGCCAGTTGAGCGAGCGCGAGTGGGTGGATGCGGTGCTGGCGCAGGCTGCCGCCCAGCTGCATCTGTTTGCCGAGCTGGGCTATCCCTTTCCGCGCACGCAGTCCGGCGCATTGAACTACGCCTCGTTGCGGGGGCCGGACGCCCAGCGCCTGCTGCGGCAGTTGCTGCGCCGCGCCGGCGTGACGATCCTGGATCACAGCCCCGCCACCGGCCTCTTGCGCGATGGCACGACGGTGGTGGGCGCACAGGGCTGGACCCGTGAAGGCGCGCATTGGCAGGCCTGGGCGCCCGCCACCGTGATCGCCACGGGTGGCTGCGCCTTCCTGAGCGGTGCCTTGGGCACGAATGTGTGCACCGGCGACGGCCAGCTTGCCGCGGCCGAGGCGGGAGCCCTGTTCTCGGGCATGGAGTTCTCGAATCAGTACGGCTTGTCGGCGGCTTTCTCCTCGGTGACGAAAGGCTTGCCGTTCCACTGGGCCAGCTATTACCGGGCGGATGGGCGCGAGATCGAAGTCGAGGGCGAGGAACCGTTCGTGGCGGTCGCCCGGGTGCTGCAGCACGAGGCTGTGTATGCCTGTTTCGACCGGGCCGACGCCGATATCGAGCGCTGGTTGCGCAGCGCGCAGGCCAATGCGTTCCTGCCTTATGACCGGATGGGCATCGATCCTTTCTCCCAGCGCTTTCCTGTGGGGTTGCGGCTGGAAGGCACGGTTCGTGGCACGGGCGGCATCCTGTTGCGCGACCGCAGCGGCGCCACCCAGGTGCCGGGCTTGTATGCGGCGGGAGACGCGGCGTCGCGCGAGCCTATCGTCGGCGGGCGCAGCGGCGGCGGTTCGCCCAATGGCGCATGGGCCATCGCAACCGGGACCTGGGCAGGCAAGGGAGCCTGGGAGCACGCGCAACGCGTGGGCAGGGTCAGGCATGCGGACGCGGACCCCTGTTCCCTGCGTGTGGCGGATCCCGCTGCCGCCCTGGCTGTGATCCGGCGCGAATTATGGCCTCTTGAAAAGAATGTGTTTCGTGAGGAGGCAGGCCTGCTCGCCTCGCTGCAGGCGCTCGACGACGCATGGGCGCAGCCCGCGCGGGCCGGAGCCGGGCAGGTGGCCGCCGGCAGGCAGGCCCGCGCCATGCTGCTCATGGGCCGCATGGCTTACCGCAGCGCGCTGGCGCGCCGCGAGTCGCGCGCCTTGCACCAGCGCATGGATCATCCGGCCAGCCAAGGCCACCCCTATCGCCAGCACGTGCGTGGCCTGGACACGTTGTCCGTGTCGGCCGCGGCGATGCGCCATGCGGAACCCGCGCCATGATCGAACTCATCAGCGAAAGCCGCTGCACGTCGTGCAACCGTTGCGTGGATGTCTGTCCCACCAATGTCTTCGACATCGTCCAGGGCGGCATCCCCGTGATCGCGCGTCCGGACAGTTGCCAGACCTGTTTCCTGTGTGAACTGTATTGCCCTGTCGATGCCATGTATGTGCATCCCTGCGCGGACGTGCATGTCACGGTCGACGAGTCCGCCCTGGTGGCCGAGGGCCGTCTGGGCGGCTACAGCGCGAGCCTGGGCTGGCGGAAGGCCCGCGCGCAAGGGACGGACCAGGACCAGATGGATCGCATCTTCGCCTTGGGCGTGTATTGAGAACGGCCCGCCAACCGTCGTTTTTCCTCATCCATTCCTTATCCCTGGAGTTTTCGATGCTGAGCCGTCTTCTGCGTCTCGTTCTGCTTTGCCTGGCCCTGGCCGGCGCGGCGCCCTCGACCCTTGCCCAGCCCTTGCCTGTGCGCATCGGTTATCAGACGGGCGATATCAATGTGCTGCTGATGTATGCCGCGAACACCAGGCTGTTCGAGGCGCAGCAGTTGGCGGTGACGCTGGTGCCGTTTCCCGCGGGGCCTGCCATGCTGCCTGCCCTGGCCGCCAGCGAGATCGATCTTGCCTGGATGGGTGAGTTTCCTGCGGTGACGGGATACAGCAATGGCATGCCCATCGAGATCCTGATGGTCGAGCGGCTGGACGCCACCAATGTGCGCCTGGCCGTCAATCCGGCTGCAGGCATCCAGTCCCTGGCCGACCTGAAGGGCAAGCGCATCGCGGCCAGCGTGGGGTCGACCAGCCACAACCACCTGCTGCACGCCTTGAAGCAGGCCGGACTGCGACAGGAGGACGTGACGATCGTGAACCTGGCGCCTGCCAACATGCCGCCGGCCTATCTGGCAAGGCAGGTGGATGCCGCCCTGACCTGGGAGCCGAACATCGGCATCATCGAGCGAGAGGGCGCCAGGACGCTGGCCACCACGCGCAGTCTTGGCATGATCACGGGCGGCATCTGGGTATCGCGCCAGGCCTTCACCCGCGAGCAGCCCGAGACCGTGCAGCGCTTCCTGAAGGCTTGGCGACTGGCCCAGCAGGCCTATCAGGCCGCTCCGCGCGAGGTGCGCCAGTACGAGGCGGCACGGGTCAAGCAAAGCGCCGATGAGTTCGATGCGTTGATTGCCCGGCAAACCGCCCAGCATCCCGGCTTCGAGGCGCAACTCACCGCAGATGTCCTGGGCGCGTCGGGGCAGGAGCTGGACGCCCGCTTTGTGCGCCATCTGCGCGGCATCGGCGATTTCCTGCTGGCTGAAAAGCGCATCCAGGCCTTGCCTGCCGACTGGCGCGGGCTCATCAACACGCGTCCGCTGCAGCAGTTCCTGGCGGAGCCGTCGCGCTGATGGGATCGGTATTTCCTTCAGTGGTGCCGGCACTGGCGGTCGAAGGCGTGGGCTTTGCGTATGGCGGCCTGCCGGTGCTGGACGATCTGAGCTTTCACGTCGCGCCGGGCGAGGCCGTGGCCTTGCTGGGCCCCTCGGGCTGCGGCAAAAGCACCGTCCTGAACCTGCTGGCGGGATTCATTGCGCCGGATACGGGCAGCGTGCACGTCGATGGCGTGCCGGTGCATGGTCCTGGACCGGATCGTGGCATGGTGTTCCAGTCCTATGCCTTGTTCGACTGGATGACCGTGGGCGAGAACATCGCGTTCAGCCTGCGTTGCGCGGGCCGCTCGCGTACCGAGCAACGGGCGGCGGCGCGCGACATGGCGGCGCTGGTCGGACTGGCGGGCTTCGAGTCCGCCTATCCCTATCAACTCTCGGGCGGCATGCGCCAGCGTTGCAGCCTGGCAAGAGTCCTGGCCGCCAGGCCGCGTGTCATGCTGATGGACGAACCCTTCGCTGCCGTGGATGTGCAGACGCGCGAGAAGCTGCAGGAGGAAATCCTACGGATCCAGGCCGCCACGGGCACCACCATCGTCTTCGTCACCCACAGCATCGACGAGGCCGTATTCGTCGGGCACCGCGTGCTGCTGTTCGGCGCTCGCGGCCAGGCGCCGCGGGCTTTCAGCGTGGACCTGCCCGCGCCGCGCAGCCAGAAGCGCAACCGGCTGCATCCCGACTTCCTGGCATTGCGCAATCAGATCTACCAGGCCATGCACGAGGACGCATGAAGACACCACGATATCGATCACGTGCCTGTTTGCGCGCCGGCCTGGTGCTGGCCAGTCCGGTGGGACTGCTGCTGCTCTGGTGGATGGCGGCGGGCCTGGGGTGGGTCCGTCCCATCGTCCTGCCGCCGCCTGACGCGGTGCTGGCGAGCTTCCTGGAGATGTTGCGCCACGGTTATTCGGGCGTGCCGCTATGGACCCATCTAGCCGCCAGCGCGGGGCGGGTCGGGGTGGCCTTCGCGATAGGGGCCGTGCTGGGCGTGGCGCTGGGTTTGTTGCGGGCGCGCAGCGGCGTGGCCGACGCCTTGCTGCTGGTGCCCGCCGAAGTCCTGCGGCCGATACCGCCGCTGGGACTCGTTCCCTTGTTCATCCTGTGGTTCGGCATCGGCGAGCTGTCGAAGGTGCTGCTCATCCTCGTGTCGGTGCTGCTCATCATGATGGTCAGCGCACAGGCAGGCGCGGCGGGCGCGAGCCTGGATGCGATCCGCGCGGCCCGCTCGCTCGGGGCCAGCCGGCTGCAGGTGTTTCGGCACGTGATCCTGCCCAGCGCCTTGCCGCAGATCATGACGGGCTTGCGCGTGGCGATGGGGGGCGCGCTTTCCATCCTCGTTGCCTCGGAATTGCTGGGCGGGGACAAAGGCCTGGGTTTCATTGTGCTGGATGCCGCCAATTTCTTCCGTACCCCCTATGTTTTCGCGGGCGTGCTCCTTATCGGCGCATTGGGCATGGCGGCGGACAGGCTGTTTGCCTGGCTCGGCCGCCGTGTCGTGCATTGGCAGCGCCAGGCAGACACATGAGGTAACCAAGTTGGCACCGAGACGCATTTGCGAGTGATATAGTCCGACGCGATTTCCTCACCCATCAGGAGTAGTCCATGCAGGTCTCGCGCATTTGGTCGTTCTTCATGCTGGCCGCGTTCAGCGCGCTGTTGTCGGCGTGCTCGGGCGGTTCGCCCGAGTCCGTGGTCGAGACCTTCTACAAGGCCGCGGCCAAGGGCGATACGGACACGGCGGTGAAACAGATCTCCTTTGCCAAGATGGATGCGGGCCAGACCAACCAGGCCAAGGGCAAGGTCCAGATGATGGTCGGTGAAATGCAGCGCCGCGCCGATGCCAATGGCGGCCTGGACAAGGTGGAAGTGCTGGAGTCCAAGATCGACGAGAACGGCGAATCGGCACGGGTGCGCGTGAAGCTGGTCTTCAAGAACGGCAAGACGTCCGATGAAAGCGGCCGCCTGGTGAAGGACGATGGCGACTGGAAGATGGCCCTGAAGTAAGGCAGCGCAGCCGCCTTTCCCATGCAGGCGCGCAGCCGAGCCTGGCGCACCCGCGCGTTGCTCGCGCTGTTTCTGCTGGCGGGCGGGCTGGCGGCGCATGCCGCCCCGCCCACGGCGGCTTCGCCGACGGCGACGGCCGCGTCCGCGATGGCTGCTGCGCCGTGGACCTTGCCCGCGGAGGCACAGGCCGGTGACCTCATTTTCCGGGAAGGCACCGAAACCATCAGCGACATCATCCTCAGCATCGACCCGGGCGGTTACAGCCACGTCGGCATGCTGCTGGGCTCGGCGGGCAACTGGCAGGTGCTGCATGCCACGCCGTCCGAGGTGACGGGACGCCCCGATGGCGTCGTCATCGATACCCTCGATTTCTTTCTCGATCCCGTGCGCGCGCGCCGGCATGCGGTGTATCACGTGCAGGCGGAAGACGCCGCGCAGCGCGAACAGGCCGTGCGCCGCGCCCAGGCGGCGCTGGGCAGGCCGTTCCGCATGGCCGACGACAGCGGCACCTATTGCACGCGGCTGGTCTGGCAAGCCTGGCAGGATGCGGGGCTGAGCCTGGGGGCGAAGTTCCGGCACCTGGATCTGCCGATCATTCCTGGCGACTATCTGTTGCCCAGCGGGCTCATCGCGTCGCCGCGCTTGCGCGCCCTGGCGCAGGGCGCGTCGGACTAGGGCCTGTTAAGGCCCTAAAGCCCCAGCGCCGCGAGCATCAGGAAGGTCGCGAACAGCACGAAGTGCGTCATGCCCTCGATGGCATTGGTCTGGCCGTCGTTCAGGTTGATGGCCGTCACGATGAGCGTCACCAGCACCATCATGGTCTGCACCGGCGTCATCGCCATGATGAAGGGCTGCCCGGTCAGCAGCGACAAAGCTTCGATGAGCGGCACGGTCAGGATGACGGTGGAGAGCGACGCGCCGAGCGCGATGTTCACCACGGCCTGCATGCGGTTGGCCAGCGCCGCGCGCAAGGCGGTCAGGATCTCGGGGCTGGCCGAAATGAAGGCGACCACGATGGCGGGAATGGCGATGGGCACGCCCAGTTCGGCCACCGATGCCGACAGGCTCCTGGACATGACCTCGGCCAGCACCCCCACCAGCACGACGCCGGACGCCAGCAGCAGGATGCTCGAGCGCGCCGAGGGTGGCGGCAGGGCGCGCGCTTCCTGCTTGCGCCGCTTTTCGGGATAGCTGTAGCTGAAGAAATAGCTGTGCGGTCCCGTCTGCATGCGCAGGAAGGCGGCATACAGCGTGATCATGATGAGGATGGTGAAGATCGAGTAGGCGTGCTGCGCCTCGCCGGGGATGAATTCCGGCACGACCATCGACACGGCCATGGCCGTCAGGATCATGACGGTGTAGGTGCGGCTGGAGTCGTCGTTGTAGGACTGTTCGCCGTGTTTCAGGCCGCCCATGAGCGCCGCCAGGCCCAGGATGCCGTTGATGTCGAGCATGACGGCGGCATAGATGGTGTCGCGCGCCAGCGTGGGCGAGCCTTCGTGGAAGATCACGAAGCCCAGCACCACGACTTCGACCAGCACCGCGGACAGCGTCAGGACCATCGTGCCGTAGGGATCGCCCAGGCGGCGGGCGATCTGCTCGGCATGGTGGGCGATGCGCAGCGAGGCGCAGATGATGGCTCCGACCAGGATGGCGGTGGACGCGTAGGCGGCGGCGGGAGAGCCCGTGAGCAGCTGTCCAGGTAGCGCGAGTGCCACACATCCGACCCCCAGCGCGACGATCAGCAGGATTTCGTGTCGAATCATGGTGAGATGACCATAAACTGGCGCATCATACCCCCACGCGACCTGATCTGGAGAGCAAGCATGCCTGGCCCCCTCGTGAAGGAAAAGGAACGTATCGGCGTGCTGCGCTCGATGGGGCTGCTGGACTCGGCGGAGTCCGAGGACTTCGACCGCCTCACCCGGCTCGCGGCCTACTGCTTCAATGTCCCCATTGCGCTCATCTCCCTGGTGGATGCCGATCGGCAGCAATTCCTCTCCAAGGTCGGTTTCATTCCGAAGGAGACCACGCGGGACGTCTCGCTGTGCGCGCATGCCATCCATGTGAAAGATATCCTCGAGGTGCCAGACCTGAGCAAGGATGAGCGTTTCCAGGAAAACCCGCTGGTATCGGGCCAGTCGCACATGCGTTTCTATGCGGGGGTGCCGCTGGTCACGGATTCCGGCTACGCCATCGGGGCGCTATGCCTGATCGACACCAAGCCTCGCCGGCTCGATGCGCGGATGCGGGAGCAGTTGAAGGCCCTGGCCAAATTGGTGATGGACCAGATCGCCTTGCGCCAGATGGTGGGCCGGCGCGATGCGGTGAGCGGGCTGCCGAACCGCCACCAGTTCGTGGAAGACCAGGGGACCATGCTGCTGCTCGACGGCAGCGTCAGCCGCAGCCTGATCCTGCTGGATCTGCTGGAACTGGCGCACGCGCACGAGATCGCGCAGGCGGTGGGGATCGGCGTGATCGAGTCGCTTTTGCGGCAGCAGGCCCAGCGCTTGCGGAAGGCGTTGGGGGCGGAGGTGGATATCTATCAGGTGGGAGTGACCCGCCTGGCCTTCACGGTCGATGCGGCGCAGGCGGTGGATGTGCTCATCCGCGACGTGTTGGCGGTACTGGCCGAGCCCGTGATCGCCGAAGGCGTGCCGGTGCAACTGGATTCCTGCGTGGCGGTGGTGCCTTATGTCCAGGGCGAACGCACGCCCCTGGACAATTTGCGTTGCGCCATGGTCACGCTGGGCGCGGCGAAGGCATCGGAACGGCGCTGGGCCCTGTACGACGCCGCCCAGGACGCGCAACTCAAGCGCAAGTATCGGCTGGCGCTGGATATCCAGCGGGCCATTGCCGCCTCGCAGCTTCACCTCGTCTTCCAGCCTCGCATCGATGCGGCCACGGGCCGCCCAACCGCCCTCGAGGCGCTCCTGCGCTGGACGCACCCGGAATTGGGAGAGATCGGACCCGCCGAATTCATCCCGATCGTCGAGCGCACGGCCGTGATGCAGTCCCTGACACGCTGGGTGCTGCACGAAGCCCTGTCCGCCTTGCCGCGCCTGGACGCCTTGTTCCCGGGCTGCCGCCTGGCCGTGAACCTGTCGCCGCGCGACTTCGACGACGGCAAGCTGGTCGGGAGCGTCCTCGAACTGTGCAGGACGCTGGACGTGCCGCCTGGCCGGTTGGAACTGGAAGTCACGGAGGGCGAATGGCTGCATGCCGAAACGGGGGTCCTGAAGCAGATGCAGGCGCTGTGCGAGGCTGGCGCCGTCATTGCCATTGACGACTTCGGCACGGGATACAGCAATTTCTCCTATCTGACCGAGATCCCGGCCAGCGTGGTGAAGATGGACCAGTCCCTCGTGCGACGCGCGGATACGGACGCGCGCCATCGCACGCTGTTGCGAAGCGTGCTCGGCGTCGCACGCGACCTGGGTTACCGTACCGTGGCCGAGGGCGTCGAAACGCAGGAAATGTTCGACCTCATGCGGGAATGGGGCGTGGACGAGATTCAAGGCTTCCACGTAAGCCGTCCGGTGCCGCTCGAGGCCTTGCCCGCCTTCCTCGCCAACTGGCGCGGCGGCAAGGGCGCCGCAATGCCGGAGACGTGATGAGCGAGCATGACGACATCTGGACGACGGGCCTGCCGGTGCGCCAGGACGAGCCTGCCCGCCTGGCCAGCCTGGCCGAATACGGTATTCACGAGACATTGGAGGACCCGGGCTTCGAGCGCCTGTTGCGCCTGGCGCAGCGGCTTTTTGGTGTGTCGACGGCTCTTGTTTCGCTGGTTGAGGCGCAGCGCCAGCTCTTTGCCGCGCGCGCAGGGCTGTCGCTGTGCGAGACGCCACGGCAATGGTCGTTCTGCGCCCACGCCCTGGGCAGTGAAGACCTGCTGGTCGTGCCCGACGCAAGGCTGGATAGCAGGTTCGCCGCCAATCCCCTCGTGCTCGGCCCGCCTCATATCCGGTTCTACGCGGGGTGCCCGCTGGTCAGCCCGCAGGGCTTCGTGCTGGGCACCTTATGCCTGATCGACCAGGCGCCACGGCCGGCAGGGCTGGACGCCGAGGCCTCCCGGAATCTGCGCGACCTGGCCGCGCTGGTCATGGACAAGCTGGAATGGCGCCGTCTGGAGCAGGCCCGCCAGGTCAGCCAGGCGTGCCTGGAAAGCATGGCGCGCCATTCGCCGGATGCCATTTTCTGCCTGGACGCCGAAGGCGGCATCACTTTTCAGAACGGCAGCGGGCGGCGCTTCCTGGCGCGGCTGGCGCCCGGCACGGGCGGCGCCGACGGGCGCGTGCCCGCGCGGATACTGGCCGTGCTGCGGAGGCTTTTCGATCGGCGCGACACGGCGGCTGAAGAGGCGGGGATCGCCGAGCTCGAGCTCGAGGACCAGGCCGGCCAGACACTGTTGGTGGAGATGGCGGCGTCGCGGTGGGGCGTCGCGACCCAGGGGAGTTGCTGCGTGGTGCTGCGCGACGTGACGGAACGCCGGCGCAACGAAGCCAAGCTCTATCAGCTTGCCCACATCGACGCGCTGACCGGCCTGCCCAACCGCGTGCTGTTCCGCAGCCGGCTGGATGCCTTGCTGCGAGACGAATCCGTGGTCAGCGTGATGATGCTGGATCTGGACGGATTCAAGGACGTGAACGACAGCCTTGGGCACCCGGGCGGCGACGCCGTCCTGAAGGAAACGGCGCGCCGCCTGCTCGCAGGGGTGCGCGATACGGACGTGGTGGCGAGGATGGGCGGGGACGAATTCGCCCTGCTCATCCGGGGCATGCGCGAAGAAGCGGGGAGGCTGGCCGCGGGGCTCATCGATGCCCTGTCGCGTCCGATGCTCGTGGAGGGGCAGCCCATCACGGTGGGCGCGAGCGTGGGCATCGCGTTGTTTCCCGAGCACGGCACAGGCAGCCAGGAGCTGCTTTCCGGCGCCGATCTCGCGCTCTATCTGGCCAAGTCCGAGGGCCGCCATGGCTGGCGGTTTTTCTCGCCCAGCCTGCGCGATGCCGCGGCGGCAAGACGGGCTTACCAGGCGGAGCTTGAACGCGCCTTCTCCCATGGCGAACTGGTGCTGCATTACCAGCCGCTGGTACGGCTGGCCGACAATGCGCTGACGGGCGCCGAAGCGTTGCTGCGCTGGCGCCATCCCGAGCGGGGGCTGCTGGGCGCGGCGGCATTCTTGCCCGCGCTGCAGTCCAGCCCCTTGGCCGGCGCGGTGGGCAACTGGGCGCTGCAAGAGGCGTGTGCCCAAGCCGTCGCATGGCGCCGGCGGGTGCCGGGCCTGCGCATGAGCGTGAACGTGTTCCCGGCGCAGTTCCGCCGCGGCGATCTGGTCGAACGGGTGGCGGGGGCGCTGCATCATGCCGGCCTCGCGCCCGAGGCGCTGGAGCTGGAGGTGCGGGACGACCTCGTGGTTCGCCACGACGAGGCCCTGCTGGTCGTGATGCGCGCCATCCGCGAGTTGGGCGTGGGGCTGGTCTTCGATGATTATGGTACCGGCCACGCTTCGCTCAGCATGCTCAAGCAATACCCCCTGAGCCGACTGAAGATCGATCGCAGTTTCGTGCGCGGCATTCCCGATTCCCCCGCCGATGCCGCCATCGTCAGGGCGATCCTGTACCTGGGGCGCAGCCTGGGCATGGCCGTGACGGCGGAGGGCGTCGAGAACCCGGTCCAGTTCGAGCGCCTGCGCCGCAAGGGCTGCGAGGAGGCGCAAGGCTATTACCTGGGGGCGCCGGTGGCGCCCGCCGACTTCTCGGTCTATCTGGAGTCCGAGGTCTTGCGGCTGGGCGCCAGCGAGCAGATATCCGCGCCCCCTGCGGGGGCCTAGCGCGAGTCGCCTTGTTGGCTGGTCATGCGCCGGCCACGGGTCTTCCCGGGCTGGCCCATCACCATCCGGATCCCCCAGGCCGCCAGCACCATGCCGGCCCAGCCCAGCGGCGGGATGGTTTCGCCCAGCACGAGCCAGGCGATGACCGCGGTGACGGGCGGCACCATGAAGAAAAGCGCCGACACACGCGAGGCCTCGCCGTGCCGGATCATGGCCAGCAGCAACGAAATGGCGACGATGGAGTTGCCCACCACAAGGAAGAGCAGGGAGCCGAACAAGGCGCCTGTCCATTCGACGTGCATGGGTTCCAGCGCCAAGGCCAGCGGCAGCGTCACGGCCAGGCCCACGCCGTATTGCACCAGGTTGGCGGTGAGCGGGTGGGTATCCTTGCCATGGCGCTTTTCCCACAGGGTGCTGGCGGTGATGACAGCCAGCGCCAGGATGGCGAACACGATGCCGCCGGTGGTGGCGCCCATTTCATCGGCCGATTTCGACAGCAGCACGATGCAGGCGCCGGCCACGCCCAGCAACAGGCCGATCCAGCGGCGCAGGCCCACGCGCTCGCCCACCAGCACCGGCGCGAGCAGCGCCACCAGGATGGGTTGCTGCGAGGTCACGAGCGCAATGCCGCCCGAGGACAGGCCCGACTTCAGGCTGAGATAGACGAAGGAGAAATAGCCCGCCTGAAGCAGCAGGCCCGTGACAGCCAGGTTGCGCCATTCGCGCGGCGTGGCGGGCAGCGCGGGGCGCAGCCACAGGAAGGGCAGGATCAGCAGGCCGATGATGCAGGCATAGCGCAGCGCGAGGAAGGTGAGCGGATCGCTGTACGCGAGGCCGAGCTTCAGGAAGACGAAGCCGCTGGACCACAGCAGCAGGAAAAGAACGGGCGCGGCGGCCAGCCAGCGCGGCGCCGCAGTCGTGGGGGTGGCTTGCATCGTGTTGCTGTCTCCCGGCGCCGCGGGCTTGTGATTGTCGTGGGCTTGATGCCCGCGCGGCGCGCCTGCCAGGAAGTGTACCGCTCGCGTGATGCGTCGAGGCGGGCGAGCGCGCCTCGGACAAGGGGTTGGAAACGCTAGAGGAATCCGATCCAGCGGCCAGCCACCAGGACGGCCAGCCACAGCAGCACGGAAAGCAGCGCGCGCAGCTTCACGCCGGGGCTGACGGCGTCCCCCGCGTATGCGCGGCGCAGCGCGGGCGACAGGTGCTGCCAGGCCACGTTCGCCAGCGCCAGGCCCAGCAATCCAAGCTTGTAGAGGAAGGCGGTGTTGTCGAGATAGGCGGCGGCGTTGACGGTGAAGAGCCACAGCCCGGTGAGCAACGCCAGCGCCACGCCGGTGGCGCCGATGCGCGAGAGCAGCGGCCCGGCGACGGTGAGCGGCACGCTGCGCAGGCCACCCGCCAGGCGCAGGTCCAGCGGCAGCACCGCGCCCAGGACCAGGCCCACGGCCAGGATGTGCGCGGCGTTGACGAAGATATAGGCCGTGGCCGAGCCCTGCAGCCAAGCGGCGCCGGGCCAGGCGCCGAGCCAGTCGACGAACGCCATGGGGAAGTCTGCCTTGATCAGTGCTTGATGCGCTCGGGGTACATGTCGTAGTGCTTGCCGTCGATGGTGATGCGGACGGCCTTGATGTGCGGCTTGCTGCTGTCCTTGTTGCGGTTGCCCAGCACGGTGATGGGATCGCCGGGCTTGGTGGTCTTCGCGGTGAAGCCGGAGCGCTCGGTCTGGCCCGGATTGCCCAGGTCCACCTGCCAGACGGCGCCGTCAGCGGCCTTCACGCGCAGCGAGGGGTGGGGCGGGGCCATCGAGACCTGCTCGACCGTGCCTTCGAGCGTGGTCTGTTCGCCATCGGCCCAGGACCAGCCGTGGTGGGCCTGGGCGGCGCCGGCGGCGAAGAGGCACGCGGCAAGCAGGGCGGCGCCGGCGCGGCGTGACGTGATCAGGTTCATAACAAGACTCCTTGTCGAAGGGAACTGGCGGAATCGACGCCTCGGCCCGCCGAAAGTTCCGCTATCGGTTGATCGGTCCCGGCATGCCGGGGCGCGCCAGGTGACGGTGCAGGGTGCTGCGGTGGATGCCCAGATCGCGCGCCGCGCGGCTGATGTTGCCGCCGTGGCGAGCCATCGCCTCGCTGATCTGTTGGCTTTGCTGGCTGCGCAAGGTGGCGTGCGCGGCGATGTCTGGCCTCTGGGCGGTCAGGGAGGAAGACGAGGCGTCCTGGGCCTGATGGGCGGTGGCGGGCCGGAATGCCTGTATCTCCTCGGGCAGGTCGCCCACCCGGATCAGGCTGCCCGGCGGATGGAAGAGCGCCAGGCCGCGCAGAACCGCCTGCAATTGCCGGTAATTGCCCGGCCACGGATAGCGGGCCAGTTGCGCCAGGGCGCCGTCGTCCAGGGTGGGCGGCGCGGCGGGAGCGGCGCAGGCGCGCAGGGTCGTGCACACATGGGCGCGCAGGTCTGCACGCGAACGCAAGGGAGGCAGGTCGACGCGGCAGTCCTGCAGCCGGTAATACAGGTCCGCGCGAAAAGCGCCTGTTTCCACCATCGCCGCCAGGTCGCGGTTGCTGGCGCTGACCAGCCCGAACTCCACGGGCACGGCCCGGCCTGCGCCCAGGGGCTGGACCGTGCGTTCCTGCAGCACGCGCAACAGCCGTGTCTGCAGGGTCAGCGGCATGTCGCCGATCTCGTCCAGGAACAGGATGCCGCCGTCCGCTTCCCGCAGCCGGCCGCGCGCGCCCTGGCGGCGGGCGCCGGTGTAGGCGCCGGCCTCATAGCCGAACAGTTCCGCCTCGATCAGGGTATCCGGCAGCGCACCGCAATTCACTGCCACCAGCGGGCCCGCATGCCAGCGGCTGGCCTGGTGCAGATGGCGGGCATACACCTCCTTGCCCGCGCCCGTTTCCCCTTGCAGCAGCACGGCCAGGCCGGCATCCAGCGCACGGCGGCTGCGCGTGAAGCGTGTCTCCAGCGCCGGGTCCAGCGGCGGCAGCAGGTCGGGGCGCACTGCCGGCGCGCGCGCCGGCTGGGCAGTGGCAGGCGTGGCGGGGTCAAGTGGCTTGGGCGGGGCGGGCGTGTCCGCTCGGGCACGGGTCCAGACCGGCGTGCCGGCATGCGGCTCGGCGGGCTGGCGCAGCAGCCCAAACAAGGCCTGGCCGTCATGGCCCCGCAGGGAGGCGGGCGAGGCGGGCAGGGCGCGCCAGTTGGGCAACCAGCGCTCGACGGGCTGGTCCAGCAAACGGCGCCAGTCGGTGCGCAGCAGCGCCAGCGCGGCGTCGTTCGCGCCCACGACACGGCCATCCTCGATCAGCAGCAGGCCCCGGTCGGCGGTTTCCAGCATGCCGGCTTGCTGGTGGAAGACCAATTGCTGGCAACGCGGGCCGGCGTGCAGCATGAGGCGATTCGCGACCTGCCGCGCGCACAGCGTGGCCAGGCCCAGCGCATAGGCATGCAGCCGCTGCGCGTCGCCGGAGATGTCCAGCACGCCCAGGATGTCGCCACGCGGCGAGCGGATGGGCGCGGCGTGGCAGCTCAGTATCTGGTTGCGCGGCAGGAAGTGCTCGGCGCCGTGCACGCATAGCGGCGCGGCTTCGGCCAGCGCCGTGCCGATGGCATTGGTGCCCCGGTGGTGCTCGGCCCAGCTGACGCCGGGGCGCAGCGCCACGCGGTCGGCGCGGCGCAGGAAGTCGGTATTGCCGGTGGCCTGCAGGATGACGCCGCTGGCATCGGCCAGCAGCACCAGGCTGGAGGCGCTGGCAACCAGGCTGGCCAGCGTGTCGATCTCGGGCTGGGCGGCGCGCAGCATGCTGGCGTGCTGCTCGTGGCGGGCATCGAGGTCGCCGCGGCCCAGCGCGACCGGGTCGTCGGGCAGGTCGTCCGCCCATTGCGCGCAGCGCGCCCAGGAACGCCGGATGAGGGCGGGCGGGGTGGCGGCCGCAAGCGCGTACCGCGTTCCAGGCAATGGCAAGCCATCCATGATCTGTCTCCTTGCGTGTCGCGACATGCCACGGGCTGTCGCGGCCGGCGACGCCTGGGTGTCGCAAAACGCGACAGGGGGGCGTTCTTGCGGGCGGCAATTCTTGTCGGGCCATTATGCATCAGGCGGGCACGGTGGGATGGAACGGTTCTTGCATGGGTGTGGGTATCCCCGTGATGGCGCGGGGCACACCCACATCAAGGAGACAGCCATGGATTTGTCGGATCTGAAGAAACTTGGCCTGGACGTCGAGTACCCCTTCAAGGAGCAATACCAGAACTACATCGGCGGCGAGTGGGTGCCGCCCAAGGGCGGCCAGTATTTCGAGAACCTGTCGCCCATCACCGGCAAGGCCTTCTGCAAGGTGGCCCGCTCGGACGCCGCCGACATCGAACTGGCGCTGGACGCCGCGCACCGGGCGCGCCAGGGCTGGGCCGAGACCTCGCCGGCCGAGCGCGGCAACCTGCTGCTGCGCATTGCCGACCGCATCGAGCAGAACCTGCCGCTGCTTGCCGTGGCCGAATCCATCGACAACGGCAAGCCGCTGCGCGAGACGACGGCGGCCGACCTGCCGCTGGCGGTCGACCATTTCCGTTATTTCGCGGGCTGCATCCGCGCGCAGGAGGGCGGCATTTCCGAGATCGATGCGCACACCGTGGCCTATCACTTCCACGAGCCCGTCGGCGTCGTCGGGCAGATCATCCCGTGGAATTTCCCGCTGCTCATGGCCGCGTGGAAGCTGGCGCCGGCCCTGGCTGCCGGCTGCACGGTGGTCTTGAAGCCCGCCGAGCAGACGCCCGCCTCCATCATGGTGTTGATGGAGCTGATCGGCGACCTGCTGCCGCCGGGCGTGGTCAACGTGGTGACGGGCTATGGCAAGGAGGCCGGCCACGCGCTGGCGACCAGCAAGCGCATCGCCAAGATCGCCTTCACGGGCTCCACGCCGGTGGGCAAGCAGATCCTGCATGCCGCGGCCGACAACCTGATCCCCGCCACGGTGGAACTGGGCGGCAAGAGCCCGAACATCTTCTTCGACGACGTGATGGACCACGACGATGCCTTCCTGGACAAGGCGCTGGAAGGCCTGTCGATGTTCGCGCTGAACCAGGGCGAGGTCTGCACCTGCCCCTCGCGCATCCTGATCCAGGAATCGATCTACGACGCGTTCATCGAGAAGGCGGTGGCGCGCGTGTCCGCGATCAAGACGGGCAATCCGCTGGACAAGCAGACCATGGTCGGCGCGCAGGTCTCGCAGGCGCAGATGGACAAGATCCTGTCCTACATCGACGTGGGTCGCCAGGAGGGCGCGCAATGCCTGACCGGCGGGGCGCGCAATGCGCTGAAGGGCGGCCTGGACCAGGGCTACTACATCAGCCCGACGATGCTGCTGGGCAAGAACGACATGCGCATCTTCCAGGAGGAGATCTTCGGGCCGGTGGCGGCGGTAACGAAATTCAAGGACGAAGCCGAGGCCATCGAGATCGCCAACGACACCTTCTATGGCCTGGGCGCGGGGGTGTGGAGCCGCGATGGTTCCCGGGCCTATCGGGTGGGGCGCGGCATCCAGGCGGGCCGGGTGTGGACCAACTGCTATCACCTCTATCCGGCCCATGCGGCTTTCGGCGGCTACAAGCAGTCGGGCATCGGCCGCGAGACGCACAAGATGGCCTTGTCGAACTACCAGCAGACCAAGTGCCTGCTGGTGAGCTACAGCCCGAACGCGCTGGGTTTCTTCTGATGTCCTTGCGACACAAGCGGTAGCATCCGCGCGCGGGGGGCGCCTCTACACTGGCGCCTCCCAGACTTCCCTGCGGCGTGCCGTGCCCTTGCGGCGGGCGCGCCGTGCACGCCGATGCGTTTCCTGTCGTTGTTCATTGCCCTGATCCTGGCCATCGTGCTGCCCATCGGCGCGGCGATCTATGTGGGGACCGCCGGACCCGGCCCCTATCTGCTGGTCGATGGCGGCCCAAGCCAGGAGTGGCTCGCGCCGCGAGACGTGGGCCAGGGCCAGGCCGTGGCGCATCGCCATGCGTCGCAGGCCGAGGCGCGCGACGCGTCGGACCGGCAGCTCGAAGCGCTCGACACGCGTTCCTATTCCTCCGTCCAGTCCGTGACGCGCTATCGCCTGCGGGCGGGCGGGGTGGGCCTGCTGCTGCCGGTGGAGGGCTGGCTGGTGCACGTCGTGGCGCCAGACCGCGCCGCGCTGGACGAGCAAGTGGCTGCGTTGCCGTTTCTTCAAGCCAATCCCGATCCGAATCCCGTCGCGTGGGCGCTGGACAGGCATCCTGGCGCGGTGGCGCTGGGCATCCTGGCCTATGCCTTGTTGCTGGGCTGCTTCATGTTCCGCGGCGCGGCCTGGGCCGGCACGGTCAAGCCCGCCCCGGGCACGCCGGTGCTGGATGCCGCGCAACTGCGGGCGCGCCTGCTTGAGGTGAACGGCCTGGATGTGCCGCTGCAGGTGTCGCAGACGGAAAAAGGCCGCTATGTGCTGACCTGGGTGCTGGACCACGCGCGCTGGGCGCGCCCGGGCGGCATGACGTTCGTCAGCAAGGTGAAGCGCGTGGAACTGGCGTTCGACGAGGCGCACAAGGTGGTGCGTGTGGTCGAGACCACGATGCTGCGCGACAAGGACAAGGGCGTGACGGGCCTGAGCGCGCGCATTTCCCTGTTCCGTGGCGTCACGATCGCGGAAACCTCTCATCAGGCGAGCATCGGCCTTACCTATCAACCCTCGCTGGGCTGGACGGTGCAGCCGGCGCATGAGTTCCGTTATCGGGACAGCGAGCTGAAGGGACCGTTCATCCAGTGCGTGACGGGCAGCGGTTGGTCCTGGCGGCCCGTCATCACGTTCTGGCGTCCCCTGGGCGGCTAGGCCGTTTCCAGCGCCGCCAGCCAGGCCGACAGGCAGCGGCGGGCGGCGTCGGGCAGCGTGGCCTGGGCCTGGCGCGCTGCCTCGCGCAAGGCGCGCGGATCGATGCCCGCGCCATCCAGTTCGCAGGCATGGCCCACCAGCCAGCGCTCGATCCGCGCCGCATCCGCTTCCAGATGGCATTGCAGGCCCAGTGCGTGCGCGCCCAGCGCGAAGGCCTGGTTGTCGCAGACCGAGGTCGATGCGAGACGGATGGCGCCGTCGGGGATCTCGTAGCGGTCGCCATGCCAGTGCAGCACGGGCACGCCCGCCAGGGCAGCCAGCGGCGAGGCCTGGCCTTCCGGCGTCAGCGTCAGCGGCGCATAGCCGATCTCCTTCACCCCCATCGACGCCACGCCGGCCCCCAGCGCGCGCGCCATCAGTTGCGCGCCCAGGCAGATGCCCAGGATGGGCAGGCGGGCCGCCAGCCGCTGGCGCACCAGCGTCAGTTCGGCGGCCAGGAAGGGGTATCGGTCTTCGTCGAAGGCGCCGACAGGGCCGCCCAGGACTACCAGCAGATCGGGCTGCAAGGCATCGACACCGGCCAGCTCGTCCACGGCGGGGTCGATGTAGCGCAGGGCGTACCCATGCGCCTGCAGCACGGGGGCAAAGGTGCCCAGGTCTTCGAAATGGAGGTGGCGCAGGATCAGGGCGGTCTTCATGCTGTGGATTCCGGGCCGGAAGGGGATTCCGGCCAGTAGTGATGGTCGGGCAGGGCGCGCGCGCCGAAGATGGCCTGGCCCACGCGCACGGTCGTCGCGCCTTCCTCGATGGCGAGCTCGAAATCGCCCGACATGCCCATGGACAGTTCATCGAGGACGATGCCGGCGGGCGCCGTCTGGCGCAGGTGTTCTCGCAACGTGCGCAGGCGGCCGAAACAGGGCCGCACGCGCGCGGCGTCGGCCGACAGCACGGCCAGCGTCATCAGCCCGCGCACGCGCAGCGACGAATACGCGGGCAGTTGCTTCAGGAAGCCCGCCACCGCGTCGGGCGCCAGTCCGAACTTGCTGGCCTCGCCCGAGGTGTTCACCTGCACCAGCACGTCCAGCCCGCGCCCCAGCGCCTGCAGCCTGCGGTCCAGCGCCTCGGCCACGCGCGGGCTGTCCAGGGCCTGGAATTCGCTGGCGCAGCGCGCCACCAGCTTGGCCTTGTTGGTCTGCAGGTGGCCGATCACGACCCAGCGCAGGTCGGCCAGGTCGCCCATGGCCTCCCACTTGCGGTCTGCCTCTTGGGGCTTGTTCTCGCCCAGTTCGCGGCAACCGGCGGCATAGGCCAGGCGGATGCGGGCTTCTTCGACCGTCTTGCTGACGGGCAGCAGGCGCACCTGGGCGGGATCGCGGCCGGCGCGTTCGCAGGCGGCCTCGATGCGCGCGCGCACCTGCGCCAGATTGCGCTGGAAGTCCGCGACGGTCAGGGCGGTGGGGTAGGGGGTGTCGCCAGCCATGGAAGTCCTGGAGAAAAACGGCAGGGCGCCGGTGTACTATCGGCTTGGGTCAGAGTGTACATTGTCATAGGACAAAATGAGAATACAGGGCGAAACCGCGGCCGGCATTTTCGACAGCATCCGCGACCAGGTGCAGGCGCGCGTCATCGCGCCTGGCCAGGCGCTGCCGCCGGTGCGCGAGCTGGCCGCGGCCTTGGGTGTCAACCGCAACACGGTGGCCGCCGCCTACAAGCGGCTGGTGAGCGCCGGCATCGCCATCACGCAAGGCCGGCACGGCACCTCGATCCGGCCTGCCCAGGGGCCGGGCGAGCAGGAGGGCAGCCTGCCCGGCTCGCCGCTGACCGATCTGGCCAGCGGCAATCCCGCGGCGGCCTGGCTGCCCGACATGGCGCGCGTGTGCCGGGCGGTGGCCGCCGCGCCGCGCCTGTATGGCGAACCCACGCTGAATGCCGACCTGGCCGGCAGCGCACGCGGCTGGCTGGGCGACGACCCGCCCGCGGGCTACGCGCTGGACCTGTGTCATGGCGCGGTGGACGCGGTGGAACGCCTGCTGGCGGCCTGGCTGGCGCCGGGCGACAGGGTGGCGGTGGAGGATCCGTGCTTCCTTGGCAGCCTCAACACCTTGCGGCATGTCGGGCTGGCGCCGGTGGGTGTGCCGGTGGACGAGGAAGGCATGCGGCCCGAGGCGCTGGCCGAATCGCTGGCGCAGGGCGCGCGCGCGGTGATCTGCACGCCGCGTGCGCACAACCCGACGGGCGCGAGTTTCAGCCCGGCGCGCGCCAAGGCCTTGCGCCGCGTGCTGGCGGACTTCCCGCAAGCGCTGCTCATCGAGGACGATCATTTCGGGCCGCTGTCCGCCACGCCTTACCGCAGCCTGATCGCACCTGCGACGGCGCATTGGGCGCTGGTGCGCACGCTGTCGAAATGCCATGGCCCCGACCTGCGCCTGGCGGTGGTGGCCAGCGACGCGGAAACATCGCGCCGCCTGCGGTTGCGGCTGTCTCCGGGCAATGTCTGGGTCAGCCATGTGCTGCAGGACATGGCGCACGTGCTGTTGTCCTCGCCTCAGGACAGCCAGCGGGTCGGCGAGGCGCGCGAGGATTACGCCCGACGGCGGCGCACGCTGGCCGACGCCTTGCGCGCGCAAGGCATTGCGTCGTGGTCGCGCGGCGATGGCCTGAATGTGTGGGTGCCGCTGGCCGTGGCGGGCCGCGACGTGGCCGAGCGGTTGGCCCGGCTGGGCTGGCTGGTGCGGGTGGCCGACAGTTTTTGCGTGGATACGCCGGTGCAGGCCATCCGCGTGACGGTGGCGGAACTCGAGCCCGCCCACGCCGCGCGCTTCGCGCTGGATCTGCGTGCGTGCCTGGACGCCTTGCAGGCCGCCGCCTGAACCTGGGCCGGGCCCGGTGTCGCATCGGCGCATCGCCGCGGGGGCAACGCAAGCGAGTGACACCCGGCCGGGACAGGGACAGTGTTACGCTGCGATTCTCTTTCCTGGAGCCTCCATGAATTCGATCTCCGAGCGCCCGCCGCTGCCCGCTACGCGCACCTACTGGTTGCAAGGCCGCTCCCCGCTGGTTCATGCCGTCGTGCTTGTCCTGACCTTCGTTGCCTTGGTCCTGTCGTCCTATGCGACGGTACCGATGGTGCCGGTGCCCATGACCCTGCAGACCCTGGCCGTGTTGCTGGCCGGCGCGCTGCTGGGCTGGCGGCTGGGCATGATCGTCATCATCGCGTGGCTGGTGCTGGCCGCGGCAGGCTTGCCGCTGCTGTCCAACGGCGGAGGCGGCGTGCGTCATTTCGTCGGCCCCACGGGCGGCTATCTGGTGGCTTTCCCGCTGGCCGCCGGCCTGGTGGGCTGGCTGGTCGAGCGCGGCTGGAATGGCGAGCACGCCATCCGGGCCCTGGGGGCATTCCTGCTGGGTCACGTGGTGTGCCTGTTGCTGGGTGGCATCTGGCTGGCCGCGGCCATCGGCCCCACCAAAGCCTGGCTGCATGGCATCCTGCCGTTCCTGCTGGGCGGCGTGATGAAGTCGGTGCTGGGCACCACCGTGCTGAAGGTGCTGGCCTTGCGCGCACGCGCGTCCGGCTGGGCCTGAACCCGGGCAGCATGCAGCCGGCGCGGCGCGCCGGCGCAGGCATCAGGCCAGCTTGTGCCGGAACAGCCAGGCTGCCAGCGGCAGCGTCACGGCGGCAATCCCGATGAAGGGAATGAAGTCCGGCCACACCAGCGACCACGAGGCGCCTTCAAGATAGACCCGCCGCACCAGGTCGATGGCGAAGCGCAGCGGATTCACGTAGGTCGCGATCTGCAACGCCTCCGGCATGTTCCGCACGGGCGTGGCCAGGCCAGACAGCAGGACCAGCGGCATCAGCAGCACGAAGGTGTAGAGCATGGCCTGCTGCATGTTGGCCGACAGTGCCGACACCGACAGGCCGATGCCCACCACCGCAATGGTGAAGAGGGTCAGCCCCGCATACAGCACCAGCAGGTTGCCTGATAGCGGTATCGCAAACCAATACAGCGCAATCGCCAGGATCAGCGAGGACTGCAAGAGACCGATAGCGATGGCCGGCAGGGCCTTGCCCGCCAGGATCATCATCGGGGTATAGGGCGTGACCAGCAACTGGTCGAAGGTGCCTTGCTCGCGTTCGCGCGCCACGGCCAGCGCCGCCAGCATCATGGTCTGCATCATGCTGAGCGAGGCGATGAGCCCCGGCACGATGTTCCAGCGCGTCTCCAGGTTGGGGTTGTGCCAGGCGCGCGCCGTCACGGTCACCGGCAATTGCGTGCCCATGCCGTGGCGGCGGTTGAAGTCGTCGACGATGGTGCGGATCTGTCCGGCCGCGGCGCCCGCGGTGGTGGAGTTGCGGCCGTCCAGGATGATCTGCAGCGGCGCGGGCTCGCCGCTCGTCAGCTTGCGTTCGAAGTCGGGCGGGATATGGATGACCAGCAGCGCGTCGCCGGCGTCGACGGGCTCGGCGATCTGCCTGCTGCTCTGCAGGGTGGCGACGCGGTGGAAGACGCCCGTGCCGTCCAGCCGCGCCATGAGTTCGGTGGAATAGGCGCCGCGGCTCTGGTCCAGCACGGCATAGGGCACGTTGGTGAGGTCATAGGTGGCGCCATAGCCGAACAGCAGGGCCTGCAGGATGGGCGGAATCACCAGCACCACGCGGCTGGACGGGTCCTTGAAGATGGCCAGGAATTCCTTGTGGCAGAGATTGCCCAGGTGCTGGAGGAAAGCGAAGAAGGCGCGCATGGCTCAGTCCGGGTGTCAATCCAGTTTCTTGCGGGTGACCAGGCGCGCGGCGCCCAGCAGGCAGATGGCATAGGCGGCCAGGATGGCGCAGTTGCGCACGATCAGCCCCCACTGGTTGCCGGCCAGGAACAGCGACTTGGCCAGCTCCATGAAATAGGTGGCGGGCAGCATGTGGCCGATGATGCGCACCGCCGCGGGCACGTTGCGCAGGTCGAAGACGAAGCCCGACAGCATCATGGCCGGCAGGAAGCTCGCCAGGATGGCGATCTGGCTGGCCAGGAACTGGTTCTTGGTGAAGGCCGAGATCAGCAGGCCGATGCCCAGCGAGACGAACATGTAGAGCATCGAGGCCACCAGCAGCACGCCCAGCGAGCCGTGCAGCGGCACGCCGAAGAGCAGCCGGGCGGCCACCAGGCACAGGGCCAGGCCCAGCAGCCCCACGCAGAAATAGGGGATGATCTTGGCGACCAGGATCTCGACCGGGTGCACGGGCGTGACGAACAGGGATTCCAGCGTGCCGCGCTCCCATTCGCGCGCCATGACCAGGGCGGTCAGGAAGGTGCCCACCAGCGTCATGATGAGCACGATGAGGCCGGGCACCAGATACCAGGTGCTGTTGTTGGCGCTATTGAACCACAGGCGGTCCACCACCTGGACGCCGTCCTGCGTGGCGGCGCCGCCTTCGCGGTCGGCCCGTTGCAGGGCCCAGGCGCCGACGGCGCCGTCCACGTAGCCCTGGATGACGAGCGCGCGGCTGGGGTCGCCGCCTTGCGTCAGCACCTGCAGTTGCGCGTCGCCCGCCGCCAGGCGGCGCGAGAAATCGCTGGGCACGTGCACCAGCGCATCCACCTCGTGCCGGTCCATCATGGTCTTGGCTTCTGCCAGTGAGCGGGCGGGCAGCACGCGCAGATAGCTTGAACCCTGCAGGCCCGAGACCACGTCGCGCGCATCGGGCGAGACGTCCTCCATCGCCACGGCAAGGTCCGCGCGCTTCACGTCCAGCGACAGCCCGTAGCCGAAGATCAGGATGAGCACGATGGGCAGGCCGATGCCGATGAGCAGGTTGCTGCGGTCGCGCAGCAGTTGCCGGAACTCCTTGCGCGTCAGCGAGACCAGGCGTCGCCAGAAGCCGCGTGCGGCATCGTCGCCGGCATGGGGGGCGGCGCTCATGCGGCCTCCCTTGCGCGGCGGCCCTGTTCGACGATGCCGATGAAGGCCTGCTCCATGTCCAGCCGCGCGTCGGGCGTTTCGCCGGCCTGCTGCCTGACCTCTGCGGGCGTGCCCAGCGCCAGCAGCTTGCCGGCATCCTGGATCACGATGCGGTCGCAGTATTCCGCTTCTTCCATGAAGTGCGTGGTGATGACGATGGTGGTGCCGGTGTCGGCCAGCGCGGTGATGCTGCGCCAGAAGCGCCGCCGCGCCAGCGGATCGGCGCCGCTGGTGGGCTCGTCCAGGAACAGGATGTCGGGTTCGTGCAGCAGCCCCACGGCCATGGCCAGGCGCTGCTTGGTGCCGCCCGGCAACTGGCCCGCGGGGGCGTTCTCGTGGCCATGCAGGCCGAACTGCGTGAGCACCGTGCCGATGCGCCGGGCCAGGCGCTTGCCGCGCAGGCCATAGGCCCCCCCGAAGAAGCGCAGGTTTTCCATCGCCGTCAGGTTGCCGTACAGCGCGAATTTCTGTGAGACATAGCCGATATGGCGGCGCGCCCGCGCGCGCGCCGTGCGCAAGTCCATGCCGGCCACCTGCGCGTGGCCGCCGCTGGCGGGCAAGAGGCCGCACAGCATGCGGAAGGTGGTGGTCTTGCCCGCGCCGTTCGGGCCGAGCAGGCCGAAGATCTCGCCCCGGCTGACGGAAAAGGTGGTGCGATCGACCGCGGTGAAATCGCCGAACTTGCGCACGAGGTCGCGAACCTCGATGGCGGGGCGGTCCTGGGCCAGCGCCTCGTCGTCCGGGTCCGTTGGCATGGCGTCCTGGGCCGTGTCCTCGCCGGCGCGCATGCCCGGATCGTCCGGGCCGCTGGTGTCGGCGTCTTCATGGCGTGCGCGCAACAGCACCATGAAGCCGTCTTCCAGCCTTTCGGGCACTGGCCGCAAGACCGCGCCGCGCAAGGCGTCCAGGGCGGCGGTGTCGTCGCTGCGGATCAGCCGGACCTCGCCGCCTTGCGGCACCGCGTCGATGATGCGGGCGGTGTCGTCCAGCAGGCGGGCCTGCAGCTCGCGGGCGGGCTCGCCGTTGGCGGGGGTGGCCACGAAGCAGCGGCCGTGGGCGTGCCGGGCGATGGCGGCGGGGTCGCCCGCGGCCAGCAGCCTGCCTTCGTGCAGCACATGGACCCGCGCGCAACGTTCCGCCTCGTCCAGGTAGGCCGTGGCCACGATGACCGACAGATTCTCCTCGTCGATCAACTGGCCGACGATCTCCCACAGTTCGCGGCGCGACAGCGGGTCCACGCCGACGGTGGGCTCGTCCAGCAGCAGCAGTTCGGGCGAGCGCACCAGCGTGCAGGCCAGCCCCAGTTTCTGCTTCATGCCGCCCGAGAGCTTGCCTGCCGGCCGGCTGGTGAAGCGCGCCAGGTCGGTCATCGCCAGCAGCTTGTCGTAGCGCCCGCGGCGCACGTCGGCGGGCACGCCGTGCAGGTCGGCATAGAGGTCCAGGTTTTCCTGCACGCTCAGGTCTTCATACAGGCCGAAGCGCTGCGGCATGTAGCTGATGCGGTCCTGGATGCGCTGGGGATGCGCGATCACGTCCTCGTCCAGCACGCGCAGGGTGCCTTGCTGGGGTGTCATCAGGCCGGCAACCAGCCGCAGGAAGGTGGTCTTGCCCGCGCCGTCAGGGCCGACCAGCGCAGTGAGCGCGCCGGCGGGCACCTGCAGCGACACGTCATCCAGCGCCTGCACGACCTGGCCAGACTCCTTGACGACGAAGCGCTTGCCGATACCGGCGGCGTCGATCGCCAGCGCCTGGCTCATGGGGCGGGGCTCGCGGCGGGGGCGCCGTCCTGCTGCGGCTGCTGCGTCAGGTCGAGCTGCACCGTGGCGGGCATGCCCAGGCGCAGCCGGTCCTGCGGGTCGTCCACGCGCACGCGGATTTCATAGACCAGGCTGGTGCGCAGGTCTTCGGTCTGCACGCTCTTGGGCGTGAACTCGGCCACCGACGAGATATAGCCGACGCGGCCGGCCACGGGCTCGCCGGGGTGGCTGTCGGTGAGCACGCTGGCCGTCATGCCCAGGCGCAGCTTGCCGAGTTCGGGCTCGTTCACATAGGCGCGGATCCACTTGGGGTCGGTCAGGGCCAGCGTATAGGCGGGACGTTGCGGCGAGGCCATGTCGCCGGGTTCGAGCAGGCGCGCCCGCACGATGGCGTCGCGCGGCGCCTTCAGTTGCGCCAGGTCCAGCTGATGGCGCAGCAGCGCCAGTTGGGCGCGCGCCGCGTCGCGTTCGGCCTGGGCCTGGGCGATGTCTTCCTGGCGCGGGCCGATGCGGGCGAGGTCCAGGGATTTGCGGCGGTCTTCCAGCTGCGCCTGCGCCACGCGCTGGCGCGAGGCGGCGTTGTCCACGTCCTGCTGGCTGACGCCGCGCCCGCCCGTGCTGCTGGCGATGCCGCGCAGGCGCTTCAGTTGCTGGTTGGCCAGGTCGGCATCGGCCTGGGCGGAGGCCACCTGGGCTTGGGCCTGGGCGATTTCCTCGGGCCGGGTGCCGTTGGTGAGCCGCAGCGCCGCCTGCTCGCTGGCGGCTGCCTGCGCCTCGGCCTGCCGGATCTGCAAGGCCAGCGTGCGGGTGTCGAGTTCGGCCACGACCTGGCCGGCGCGCACCGCGTCGCCTTCTTCCACGTTCATCCTCGCCACGCGGTCGCTGCCGTCGAAGGCCAGGGAAATCTGGCGGATGTCGACGTTGCCATAGAGCGTGAGCGTGCCGGTGTCGGGAGCAGGGCGCAGGGCGTACCAGACGCCCGCGGCGATGACCAGGGCCAGGACGAGGAGGGCGGCGGTTTTCTTCATGGGCGCGCGTCTGCCGTAAGAGGGCACGTGCTGGATGGCCGGAGTGCCAGGCAGCGCGGTGCAGTTCGCAGGATTTAATTCAAATCTGAATTTGAATTATGCTAAGCCACTCTCTTCTCCAGAGCAAGACGCCATGCCGCCCAGACCCGCCTCGCCTCGCAAGGACCGCCCCGGTCGCGCCGACGGCGAGGCCACGCGCGCGGGCATCCTGGAGGCAGCCGGCCGCGCGTTTGCCGAGCGCGGCTTTCGCGATACCACCAGCAAGTCGATCTGCGAGCGCGCGCGCGCCAACATGGCCGCGGTCAACTATCACTTCGGCGGGCGCGAGGGCCTGTACCGCGCGGTGCTGAAGGAGGTGCACCAGCGCCTGGTCAGCATGGACTTCCTGACGCAGTTGGCGGAAAGCGGGCTGCCGCCCGAGGAAAAGCTCAGGCGCTTCCTGCATGCCCTGGTGACCAGCACGGTCGATGCCGACAACTGGCCCACGCGGGTCTGGGCGCGCGAAGTGCTGTCGCCGTCGCCGGTGCTGTCGGACATCCTGTGCGAGGAGTCGCATCCCAAGTTCGGCATGCTGTCGCGCATCGTGGCCGAGCTGGCGGGAATGGCGTTGGACGATCCGCGCCTCACTGCCTGCGTGCTGGGCGTGGCCGCACCCTGCCTCTTGATGCTGGTGGTCGACCGCAAGCTGGATACGCCCTTGCAGCCCCTGTTCCGCCAGCCGCCCGAGACGCTGGTCGAGCAATTGCTGGCGTTTGCGCTGGCAGGCATCCGTGGCGCAGGACTGGCGGACGCGCGCCGCCAGTCCTGGCGTGCGCGGGGTCAATAGCGTTCGTCTTCCCATTCCTCGCGCGGGGCGGGCAGCGCGGCGCGCACGGGCACCGGCCTTGGCGTCTCCACGCGGGGCGCCCCCGTCACCTTGAAGACGCCCACCGCCTCCATCAGCGACGCCGACTCGTGGCCCAGGTGCTCGGCCGCGTGCGCCAGTTCGCCGACCAGCGTGACGTTCTGCTGGCCGATGCCGTCCATGCGGTTCACCGCCACGCTGATGCGCTCCACGCCCAGCGACTGCTCCGCGGACGCCCGCGAGATTTCCTCCATCAGCCCGCTCACGCGCTCCACCGACTGCAGGATGTCGCGCATGCTGTGGCCCGCCTGGCCTGCCTGCTGCGCGCCGGTGGACATGCGCGAGACCGATTCGTCAATGAGCACCTTGATCTCCTTGGCAGCCTGGCTGGATTTCTGCGCCAGGCTGCGCACCTCGCCCGCCACCACCGCGAAGCCCTTGCCCTGTTCGCCGGCGCGGGCGGCTTCCACCGCGGCATTCAGCGCCAGGATGTTGGTCTGGAAGGCGATGCCCTCGATCAGCGTGACGATCTCGGAGATCTTGCGCGAACTGTCGTCCAATTCCTGCATGGTGGCCACCAGCCGGCCGACGATTTCGCTGCCCTGGCCCGCCACCTCGCGGCTTTCCTGGGTGAGTTGCGTGGCCGATTGGGCGCTCTCGGCATTGCGCGTGACGGTCTCGGCCAGTTGCTCCACGCTGGCCGCGGTGTCCTGCAGGGAGCTGGATTGCGCGTCGGTGCGCTCGGCCAGGCTCTGGCTGCTGGTGCGCAGGTCGCCGATGGTACGGGCATGATCCGAGGTCTTGTGCATGACCTCGGAGGAAATCCCGATCAGGCTCTTGCGCATCAGGTCCAGGTAGAAATAGAGCTTGCGCATCTCTCCGCCGGAACCGCTGTCGACCTCGTTGACGAGGTTGCCGGCGGCGATCTGGCGTGCGACTTCCTCGGCGACGGCCAGGGGCGCCGTGACGCGGCGGGCCAGGGACAGGGCGGTGCCGATGAGCGCCAGTGCCGCCACCGCGTAGATCCCCCAGTACAGCGCCTGCATGGCGGGTTCCCGTGGCCTGGCGGCCAGCCAGGTGGGCACCGCCGCCATGGCGCTGGCCGCCAGTGCCAGCCGGAGCAGCGCGGGGCGCAGCCCGCCGCGCAGCGGGAAGGCCAGGGCATGCAGCGCGCGCCGCCAGCCGGCAGGCACGCGCTGGCCGTGGCGCAAGGTAAAGCCGCCGGTCTGGCCACGATTGATCTGGTCGTAGAACCGTTCGGCGTCGGCAATCTGCTCGGGGCTGGCCTTGACGCGCACGGATGCGTAGCCGGTGACCTCGCCGTCCTCGATCACGGGCATGGCATTGGCCAGGACCCAGTAGAAGCCGCCGTGCTTGTGGCGGTTCTTCACGACCGCCAGCCAGGGCTTGCGGGCCTGCAGGGTGCGCCACATGTCGGCGAAGGCCGCGGGCGGCATGTCCGGGTGGCGCACGATGTTGTGCGGCTTGCCCAGCAGTTCCTCGCGCGAGAACCCGCTGATGGCCAGGAAGGCCGGATTGCAGTACGTAATCCGGCCCTTCAGGTCGGTCTTGGAAATCAGGTACTGGTCGTCCTGCAGGACGAATTCCTGGTCCGTGACGGGCAGGTTCTTTCGCATGGCGGCGTACCTCTTTCCGTGATGTTTGCGTCGAAGGTGAAGCGGAGGACAACGGTCCTCCCCGTCGCAACGTCGGCCCCGCTGCAAGCGGAAACCGGCACGCGGCATGACGGGTGCGCATACTGTATGGCGAGATTATCTCCACAATTTCAAGGAAATCGCAGTATTGACCGGGCAGTTCCGGAGATCGGGAGCTCGCGAACATGCTGCCCTGCAAGCCGCGCCAGCGCTGGTTCTGGTTTGAACCAAGAGATTGATGGATTATGTCGATGGTTTTGGCGGAAAATGGCGGTGATTATCTGAAGATGATTAACGGCTGCCAGTTTTTGATAATCGAGTAAGGTCGGGCATGGCGCGTGCCCGCGCCGACGACGGTGTGGCGCGATGCCCACTGGGGCGGCTTGGCGAGCCCAGGTGCCGGTTCCTGCCCCTGCTAAAATCACAAAATGCTGGAAAATCAGACTCTTACAGATTCATCGCCTGGCGCCGCCCAAGGGCTGCCGGCCGATTCCCCCTGGCGCTTGTGCGTGGCGCCCATGATCGACGTCACCGACCGCCACTGCCGGGTGTTCCATCGCCTGCTGGCGCCGCGCGCGCGGCTGTACACCGAGATGATCACCACGGGCGCGCTGCTGCATGGCGACGTGCCGCGCCACCTGGACTTCGACGAGACCGAGCATCCGGTCGCGCTGCAATTGGGCGGCAGCGACCCCGAGGCACTGGCCGAGTCGGCGAAGCTGGGGGAGCGCTGGGGCTATGACGAGATCAATCTCAATTGCGGCTGCCCGTCCGAGCGGGTCCAGAAGGGCGCTTTCGGCGCGTGCCTGATGGCCGAGGCGCCCCTGGTGGCCGATTGCGTGAAAGCCATGCAGGACGCCGTGTCGGTGCCCGTCACGGTCAAGCATCGCCTGGGCCTGGACTACGACGACTCCCATGCCTTCGTGCGCGATTTCGTGGGCACGCTGTATGACGCGGGTTGCCGCGTCTTCATCGTGCACGCGCGCAATGCCGTCCTGAAGGGGCTGTCGCCCAAGGACAACCGCGAAGTGCCACCGCTGCGCTACGAGGCCGCGCGCCAGCTCAAGCGTGACTTTCCGGATTGCACCATGGTGCTCAATGGCGGGCTGGCCGATGCGGCGCAGTCCGTGGCGGAACTGACGGGGTTCGACGGCGTGATGCTGGGTCGGGCGGCATGGCACCAGCCGCGCGTGCTGTCGGAGGTGTCGCGGATCTGGTGGCCCGGCGACGCCCTGCTGGACGATGCCGCGGTGGTGGAGGCGATGCGCGTGTATGCCGCCACCCAGACGGCGCGCGGCATGCCCTTGCGGATGATGACCCGGCCCATGCTGGGGCTGGTGAATGGCCGTGCCGGCGCGCGGGAGTGGCGCCGCGTGTTGTCCGACCAGAAGCGCCTGGCCAGCAACGATCCGGCCCTGCTGGCCGAGGCCTGGCGCGGCCTGGTCGCGGCGCCCGCCTGAAGGGCGGCCCGGGCCCCGCGCCGTGCCGCTCAGGTGGCGGGCGTTTCCTCGCGGGAGTCACCGGGCCAGTCGCGGATGTAGGCCTTCAGCATGTTGTTCTCGAAGCGCTGGGCCGCGACGATGGCCTGCGCCATGTCGTAGAACGAAATCACGCCCTGCAGCATCGGACCGTCCATGACCGGGATGTAGCGGGCGTGCTTTTCCAGCATCAGGCGCTGCACTTCGTCGGCGCTGGTGTTGGGCGTCACGCTGACCGGCGCGTCGTCCATGATGGCGCGGATGGTGGTGTCGCCGGCGACGCCGCCGCTCTTGTGCAGATGGCGGATGATTTCGCGGAAGGTGAGCATGCCGGCCAGGTTGCCGTGCTCCATGATGACCAGCGAGCCGATGTCCTGCGTGCTCATGGTCTGGATGGCCTCGGTGACGAGCACGTCGGGGCTGGCGGTGTACAGGGTCTTGCCCTTGACCCGCAGGATTTCAATGACTTTGAGCATGGTTTTCCTCCGTGGCGTCGTCCGGCGCCTTCGATATTGTTGATTTTGAGCGGGAATCCGTCGGGGCGCCAGTCGTGCCGGCGGCTTGCGGGGCGGCGGGCCTGAGCAGCGCTTCCAGCGGCATGCTCACGCCCCCGGCCAGCAGCGGGGCGATGGTTTCCAGGATTTCGGGTTCGTTTTCCAGCCGGCGTTGGCCGCGATCGATCAGGAAACGGTCCACCAGCGGGGCCAGGGTGGCGGCCTGCGGGTCGCAGCTTAACACCCAGCTTTCGCGATTGCGGGTCTGGACCCGCGAGACCAGGCCCAGCGAGGTCAGGGTGGCCATGACGTCCGCCAGTTCATCCGGGTGCAGCCGCAGTTGCCGCGCCAGGTCGGTGCTGTCGCGTGCCGCCTGGCCCTGGTTGCGGGCCGAGTACAGTGCGCGCAGGACCGCCAGCGCATCGATGAATTCCGCGCCCGGGCGCCGGTTGATGTCCCAGCGCCCCATGCGCAGATAGGGCAGGATGGCCGCGATGGCCGCCCCCAGCAGTACCGCCAGCCAGGACAGGTAGATCCACAGCAGGAACACCGGCACCGTGGCGAAGGCGCCGTAGATGACGGTATAGGTGGGGAACTTGGTGATGTAGAGCGCGAAGCCGCGCTTGGTCAGCTCCAGCAGCAGCGCGGTACAGGCGCCCCCCGCCAGCGCATCCTTCCATTCCACCTTGCGGTTGGGCACCACGACATAGAGCGCGGCGAAACCGATGGCGGTCAGCGCGATCGGCACGTAGGACAGCGTGAGCTCCAGGGCCCGCGACATGGTGTCGCCGGCCAGGCCCATCGACTCGCGCGCCAGCACCGACGTCGTCCACAGGCTGGCGCCCGCCAGCACCGGCCCCAGCGTGATCACCGCCCAATAGATCAATGCGCGCTGTGCCAGCGGGCGCTGGCGCGTCACGCGCCAGATGTCGTTGAAGGCCATGTCGATGGTCATGATGAGCATCAGCGACGTCACCACCAGGAACGCGCCGCCGATGGTCGTCAGGCGCGAGGCCTGCTGGGCGAACTGGTTCAGGTGGTCCATGATGTTGTCCGACACGGCGGGCGGCATCAGGTTGTTCGTCAGGAAGTCTTCCAGGGCAACGCGGAAATCGTTGAAAAGGGGGAAGGCGGTGAACAGCGACAGCACCACGGCGAGCAGCGGCACGACGCCCAGGACCGTGGTGAAGGTGAGGCTGGAGGCCACCTGCAGCAGCCTTTCCTCGTCGGCGCGCTTGCCCAGGAAGCGCAGCAGGCTGCCAGCCCGCTCCCTCCAGCTCAGGGAGGCGTGGGCGGCGGGGACCGCGAGGGTCCGGTCTACCGGCGCTGCGGGGTGTTCCATCGCGCGATAATAGCAGCATGGACATCTCGCTGAACCCCACCTTGCGCCGCATCGCGGCCATTTCACTGCTCGCGCTCATCGTACTGTGCGTCGCCTGGGAAACCGTGCTGGCGCCTTTGCGCCCGGGTGGTTCCTGGCTGCTGCTGAAGGCGCTGCCGCTGGCCTTTCCACTGCGCGGCGTGCTGCGCGGTAACCTCTACACCATGCAGTGGGCCTCCATGCTGAGCCTGCTGTATCTGATGGAAGGGGTGGTGCGGTTCATGTCCGATCCGCCCGGACCCTCCGTGACGCTGGCCGCGATCGAGATCATGCTGTCGCTGGCGTTCTTCCTGTCTGCCATCTTCTACGTGCGGCCCGCCAAGCGCGCGGCCCGCAAGGCGCATCGCTCATGACCCTCGCCAAGACCCTCGATCAGCTTTCCCTGCGCAACAGCTTTGCCGCGCTGCCCGATTCCTTCTATACCCGGCTCGCGCCCAGGCCGTTCCAGCATGCGCCGCGCCTGCTGCACGCCAATGCCGACGCTGCTTCCCTGATCGGCCTGGATCCGGCCGCCTTGCAGACGCCCGAGTTCCTGGCGGTGGTGTCTGGCAGTGCGCCGCTGCCGGGCGGCGACCCGCTGGCGGCGGTCTACAGCGGCCATCAGTTCGGCGTGTGGGCGGGTCAGCTGGGTGATGGACGCGCGCATCTGCTGGGCGAGGTGCAAGGCCCGTCGGGCAACTGGGAGCTGCAGTTGAAGGGCAGCGGCCTCACGCCCTATTCGCGCATGGGCGACGGGCGTGCGGTGCTGCGTTCCTCGGTGCGCGAATACCTGGCCAGCGAGGCCATGCATGGACTGGGCATCCCCACCACGCGTGCGCTGGCCATCGCGGTGTCGGACGATGCCGTGGTGCGCGAAACCGTCGAGACCGCGGCGGTGGTGACGCGCATGGCGCCCAGCTTCGTGCGTTTCGGTTCCTTCGAGCACTGGGCGTCGCGCAAGGACATGACCAACCTGCGCGTCCTGGCCGACTACGTCATCGATACCTTCTATCCCGAGTGCCGCGAGGCGCCGGCGGGCGAGCCGCAGGTGCCCGGCGCCGAAGTCGTGCGGATGCTGGCCGAGGTCACGCGGCGCACCGGCACGCTCATGGCGGACTGGCTGTCGGTGGGCTTCTGCCACGGCGTCATGAACACCGACAATATGTCCATCCTGGGCCTGACGCTCGATTACGGTCCCTACGGGTTCATGGACGGCTTCAATGCCGGCCACATCTGCAACCACACCGACAGCCAGGGCCGCTATGCCTGGAACGTGCAGCCCTCCGTGGCGCACTGGAACCTGCAGCGGCTGGCCACGGCCTTGCACCCGTTGGTACCCGGGCAGGAAGACGCGCTGGGCGAGGCCCTGGACGGCTATGAAGCGTCGTTCCTGTCGCGCTGGCATGGCCGGGTGGCCGCGAAGCTGGGGCTGGCGCAATGGCAACCCGAGGACGAAGCCTTGTTCGATGAACTGCTGCGCCTCATGCACGGCTCGCGCGCCGATTTCACGCAGACCTTCCGCCGGCTTGCGTTGGCGCCCGAGGGCCAGGCCGCCCCGTTCCTGGATCTCTTCATCGACCGCGAGGCCACGCAGGCCTGGCTCGCGCAGTACGCCTCACGGCTGGCACGCGATGGGCGCAACCCTGCCGAGCGTGTCGAAGTCATGAACCGTAACAATCCTCTGTATGTTTTACGCAACCATCTGGCCGAAATCGCGATCCGGGCGGCGGCGGAGGGAGACGCCGGGGAGCTGGACAATCTGCTGCGTGTGCTGCGAAATCCTTGGCAAGCACATGAAAATGCTAAGGAATATGCGGCTCTTGCCCCGGATTGGGCTTCGGACCTCGAGGTCAGCTGTTCATCCTGATGGGCTCCGGAAAGGAGCAATCCAGGGAAATGGTTGCGTTAACTTTCTGTATTCGGGTCAGTCCTGACTCGCTTCCGAACCCATCAAAATGTTAAAATCTGTCATCTTCCCTTCGGTCTGGGAAGAAAAAGCGTAGGCGTCACCGTGCGCCCTGTCGTCAGCGCAGATCCGGATATCCTCTTTCGTGCAACCGCATTTTTCCGAAGACCTACTCCGCATCGGACTGCTCGAGGACGATGACGACTTCCGTGAAGAACTGGCGTTGGGCCTGGGCGGCTTCGGCTTCCACGTGTCTTTCTCCTGCGCCGATTCCGCGTCTTTCCTGGGCCAGTTCGAAGTCGAGCCCTGCGATGTCGTGCTGCTGGATGCCAACGTTCCCGGTGAAGACGGCTTCACCGTCGCCACGCGCCTGCGTGCCCACCACCCCGTGGGCATCGTCATGCTGACAGGCCGTGGCGCGCTGGAAGACCGCGTGCGCGGCCTCGAGGGCGGCGCCGACATCTACATGACCAAGCCGGTCGACATGCTGGAGCTGAGCTCGGTGATCCGCAGCCTGGCGCGCCGCATGCGCATGGCCGGCGTGGTTCGCCAACCGTCGAGCCCCACGCCCGCACGCGCCGTGCCGTCGCCCAGCTGGTCGCTGCAGGATGGCGGCTGGATCCTCACTGCCCCCGACGGCACCACGCTGCATCTCAGCGCCCAGGAGCGCATCTTCATCGGTGCGTTGTTGAAAAGCGCGGGCACGGTGGTCAGCCGCCAGACCCTGTCCGAGATCTTCAATCCGGGCGATCCCAACGACTTCGAGCTGCGGCGCATCGATGTGCTGGTCAGCCGCCTGCGCGCGAAGGCGCAGTCTGTCGGCATGAAGGTGCCGGTGCTGTCGGTGCGCGGCCAGGGTTACGTCTTCGCGACCTGATCCGACTTATCCGCCTGCGCCATCGGCAGGCGGAGGGTGAATACCGAGCCGTGGCCGTCACGGCTCTGCACGCTCAGTTCGCCGCGCTGGCGGCGGCACATTTCCCGGGCCAGGTACAGGCCCACGCCCATCCCCTTGGTTTCCCTGTGCGCCGTCCGCCGGTAGTGCGGCTCGAAGATGCGCGCCAGTTCCTCTTCCCCGATGCCCGGGCCGCGGTCAGCCACCGACACCCAGGCCTGGCCCGCGGCTTCGTCCGTGCCCCAGCGCAGCGAAATGGGCTGATCTGCGGAGGAATATTTGGCGGCGTTGTGCAGCAGGTTGCGCAGCACTTCGGCGCAGAGCACCGCGTCGCAGACGGCCACCGCGTGCCCCTCGGTGGGCATGTCCAGCGGATGCGCCATGTCGGCCTGCATCTGCAGGGCCGTGCCGCGTGCGAGCCTGCCAAGGTCTTGCGACGCCGTGCGCGGCTGGAGCAGGCGTTCGCCCAGCATGCCGCTGCCCAGGAAATTCCCCGTCAGCTCCGTCACGCGCTGCACCGCGCGGCGCATGCGCGCGAGCCGCGCGCGCGCGTGTTCGTCATCGTCGGAGACGGCCAGCGCCAGGGCCTGGACCGCCGAGTCCAGCGTGGAAAGCGGCGCGCGCAGTTCGTGCGCGAGCAGGCTGCCGGCCTGGCGGTGGGCGTGCACGGCGGTGGCCCATTCCTCGGCTTCGGCCAGGCCGGCGTGGGGCGGCGCGGGCACGTGGCGCATCGGTGGGACGAGGCGCGCGGGTGCGGCCTGCAGGGCCATGCCGAGGCATGCCAGGGCACGCAGGGCCAGCCCTGCATGCCACACGAACAGGGTCCATTCGTGCGCGGGCATCAGGCCGCTGCTGGCGGCCATCGCGGGCAGGTTTGCCAGGTAGCTCAAGCCCAGCACCAGCAAGCCGTTGCGGGGCAGGCCGGGGGCGTGACGCACGCCCAGCGCGGCAATGGCCGGTGGCAGGGCCAGCGCCAGCCAACCGGGCGGTGGTGGAAGCAGCAGCACGGCCAGGAATTCCAGCGTGACCAGCGCCAGCAGACCCAGCCATTCGGCTTGCGGCTGGCGCCGGGCGCGCGTGCCCAGGGCCAGGAACGCGCCAAGGAACAGGCCCGGCAGGAGCCAGGCCAGCCAGCCCAGCATCATGGCGATGTCCAGCGGCGCGTGCGCACTCAACGGCATTTCGGGAGTCATGCCGTGTCCTCCACGGCGGGACGTTCGACGACGATGGTGATGCCCAGGTCCTGCAGCCAGTCGCGCAGCGCGGCATTGGCCGGCAGCGTGGCATGCACCGCGATGCCCAGGGCATTGGCCGTCTGCGCGACCGAGCTGGCCAGGTGGCGGCTGCCCGGGCTGTCGGGCAGGCCGTCGACGAAATCGGCGTCCAGCTTGATGTAGCTGAGCGGCAGGTGGTGCAGATGCGCCATGGCGCCGAACTGCCGCGTCAGGCGGCGCAGGCCGATGCGCACGCCGGTGGCGGTGGCCAGTTCGCACAGCGAACGCACGTCCGCATAGTGATCGACCAGGCCATGCGCGTCGATTTCCAGCAGCAGCCTGGCGGCTTGCGCCGGACGGTCTTCCAGCATCTGCTGCAGGCGCGGCAGGAAGCGGGATTGGCCCAGCGATGCCAGCGACAGCAATGTCGCAAGCTCGCCCCGGTCAGGGGTCAGCCAGTCCAGCGCCAGCCGGACGGCCTGGATGTCGCAGTCCGAGGCCAGGCCCAGGCGGATGGCGGCGGGAATGAAGGTCTGGGCCGGCACGGCCTGTTCGTTGCGCGGGTCGTGCAAGGTCAGAGAGGCCTCGTGGCGCAGCAGGGTGCCGTCCTGCAGCTCGCGTCGGCTGGTGGCCAGCGAGAAGCGGTGCTGGTCCAGCGCGGTCAGCAGGGTGTCCTTCCAGGCGTATTCACCCGACGCCGAGGCAAAGGCGGGCGGACGCGGCGAGGACGCGGCGATGGTTTCCTCACCGGCGCTTTCCGAGCGCATCAGGCCGTGGTCCAGCCGGGCCAGGATGCGGGCAGGGGTGTCGGCACTGGTATAGGCGGTCAGCGTCAGGGCCCAGCGGCACAGGGCGCCCGCCTCGTCGATGGCGACACGGCAGCCGCGCAGTGCAATACGCAGTTGCTCGCTGAGCCGCAAGGCGTCGGCGGGTTCCATGCTGGGCAGCAGCAGGCCGAAATCCGAGCCGTTCAGGCGGCCCAGCAGCGCTTGCGTGCCCGCGCCCGGCAGCAGGCCCTGCACGCGGTCCGCCACCCCGCGCAGCCACTGGTCGGTCAGTTGGCGAGGCATGTGCTGGTTGATGCTGGCCAGGTCGCGCTGCCGGAACAGCACGACGTGGCCATGGGCGCTGACCGTTTCCTCGCCGGTCACGCGCGGCAGCACGGCCTGGTGCAGCGCGGCCAGGAAGCGCTTGCGGTTGGGCAGGCGGGTGATGGGGTCGACTTCCAGTTCTTCCTGCAGCGTCTCGATGGTCTGGGTGTGCTGGGCGATGCGCGCGCGGGCCTGCGCCTGCAGCTGGTCGATGGCGGCGCCGACGGGTTGCAGTTCTGGGGGCAGGGGATGCTTGGTGCCATTGCCGCGCTCGGTCCACTGTTGCACGGTGCGGCCCAGGCTGCTGAGCGTGCGGGCAAGCAGGCGGCGCGTCAGGATGGCGATGAGAAGGGCGCAGGCCAGGGTGGCGGCCGCCAGTTGGCCCAGCGACTTGGCGCCTTGCCAGAGCCGGTCGCGGCCCGGCTTGTCATCGGCGGACAGGCTGAGCATGCCGCCCTGGTAGGGGCCGGTGGGAACGGCGAGGGTGACGGGCGGGACGGCCAGCGGGACGAGACGTTCGAACCATTGCGGCGCCTGGCCGGCGGCGGCAGGCCGCGAGGCCTCGAAGACGGTGTCGCCTTCGGCCGCGCGCAGGCTCAATTGGCGATAGCCGTAGGCATCGAAGACCTGGTCCAGCAGCGGCACGGCATCGGAGGCGCCGAGTTCGCCCAGCCGGCGGGTCAGCAATGCCGCCTCGGCCCGCGTGCGATGCGTCAGCGACTCTTCCAGGAAGCTGTGGACGGTGTGCAACCCCAAGGCGAACGAGCCGCAGGCCACGACGACCACCACGGTGGCGACGCTCAGGGTCAGGTCTCGGAGTAAGCCCATATTCTTGATCTTCCGCGCGGCGCGTCAGGCGCGCGCGCATCCGGGCCCGGGATCAACAGCGTCTGGCGTCGAGGCCGCCCTCCCGGGCAGCGCAGGGAGCCTCAGCTTGCTTCATAGGACGTCATGATATCCGCTCCATATGTGCGGATGCGGTCTCGGCCGTCATGTTTGGCGCGGTAAAGCGCCAGATCGGCATGCATGACGAGGATGTCGAGCGACATGCCGTGTTCGTACCCGGCCACGCCGATGGAAATCGTGAGCGTGATCGGCGTGGAGGAGGGCGTGGGGATGCGCAGTTGCGCGACCGCGTGGCGTACCCGTTCGGCGGCCTGCAGCGCGGCGGTCAGGTCGGTGTGGGGCATGAGCACGGCGAACTCCTCGCCGCCCAGCCTGCCGGTCACGTCCGTCTCGCGCAGCGCCGCGGTCATGGCGTCGGCCACCTGGCGGATGGCCTCGTCACCCAGGTGATGCCCGTAGCGGTCGTTGATGCTCTTGAAGTGGTCGATGTCGATCAGCAGCGCCGACAGCGGATGCGGATAGCGCCGGCATTGCATGATGAGCGCCTCGCCCACCTCCATGAACGCCCGGCGGTTCTTGAGCTCGGTGAGGGGATCGGTGTTCGCCAGCCAGGCAAGCTCCTGCGTGCGCTGTGCCACGGCGGATTCGAGGCGGGCGTTGGCCTGGGCCAGGCGCGAGCCGAACTGGCGCGACTGGTAGTTCAGCACGAGCAGCCAGACGGCCAGCACGACACTCCCGGTGATGAGGCCGGCTATTGTCCATTCCAAACGGTAGAAGCCGCCATGCAGGCGTTGCCGGTTCAGGTCGCGCATGCTGCCCTGTTCCAGGTGGATCAGGCTGACCAGCCGGTCCGCCAGCGAACGCAGGGTGCCGGCATTGCCCAGGATGTCCTCGGCAACGCCGCGGTCCGTCTGCTCGGTGAAGGCCACCTGCATCTGCGCATACCACGGGATGATGAGGTCGGACAGCGAGGACAGCAGGTCACGGGCCTGCGGCAGTTCTTCCAGCAGCAGCGCCTGGGCCCGGGGGGCGTCCATGGCGGGCTCCAGCAGGCTGGCAAGCACTTCCAGGCGCAGCACCAGTTCGGTGGCCTTGTTGTCATGGGCGCGCACCGCGCGCGCGGTGTCGATCAGCAGGTTCACTTCCGTGGCGATCTGGTAGGACACCAGGAAGTCGCTGCTGAGGCTGGGCTCGGCCAGTTCACGCGCGTGGTCGCGCAGCGTGATGGTCGCCAGGACGGTCAGGCCGGCCATGGAGATGAGCAGGATCGACAGCACCATCGTGAGCCATCGCGGATGACGCAATGGCGGGAGGGCCGGGGAATTCTGGTCCGGCGCGGGATTGGGCTGGGGGATCATGCTGCGTTATCGAAGCCAGGCATCAATGAACCGTCAGCGCCTGCACCTGCCAGACGATGCGCTGGAGGTAACGGATATCCCCGCGCAGGGCAGGGTGGCTGTCGAAGGGGTAGATGACGATGAGCGGCCCGTTGTTGCGCACGGCAAGTGCCTGGCCGTTGCGGCGCCAGGCCAGGATGGGCGAGTACGCGCGCAGGTCCTCGGAAGGCAGGTCGGCGCCATAGCCGCTCAGCGATTCGACGTAGACGCTCTGGGCGGCTTGCAGGCCTTGCTCGGCCAGGACGTCCGACAGCGACGGACCCTCCCAGACGGCACGCCTCACGGCGTGCAGCGCATGGGGCAGCGACGTCTGGATGGTGGTCTGGGGCAGGGCCTGGAGCTGGGCCAGCGTCAGGCTGGCGAGCGGCACGCCGTCCGGGCGGCGTTTCGGCCCGTGGATGTCCAGGACGATACAGCTGGCGGCATCGCGGGTCGCGCTCAGGGCCGCGGTGCGGCAGGCCGCACGCGCGGCAGGAGCCAGGGGCAGCAGCAGCGATGCGCCGGCAACCAGTACGGTCCTACGTGACGTCATGCCTGCTACCTCCAATGGAACGAGACGGCCGCGGTATCGAACTGGGTTGGCCGGCTGGACAATCGCTGGGGAACCTGGGTGAAGGGACGACGTTTTTCCGGCGGTGTTCTCGTCGTTGCGGGAATGCACCCCGCCGCCGGCCGGGCGCGAGCCTGGCAGGCGAGGGCGTTGCAGGCGTGGCGCAAGTCTGCCGCCAGGGCGCGATTGTGCCCAAATGTGTCCCGTTGGCGCAAAACGCATCTATTGATTTCTGCAACCCGGCATTTTCTGGGTGACGGGACTTTCTATCAACGACGAAAAATGTCTTATTGTTGCTTACAAATACAAATAGCGTCACATATTTTCCGAAAAACAAGGGTTTTTACGTAAAAATGGCTGCTTTTCGGCGTCTAGGGATTGACTCAAACTCATGCATAATCGCTGTTACACAGTCACCCCGGCAGGCAGTCTCGCTGTCGCCGGGAGATCAGTTGGAACCGGAAACGCTGGTTCCAGCGAAGGATTCGGGGCGTTCCTTGAGCACGGTTGATTTACCCGCCTTATGGCTCTTGTTGGCCGTCGCGGTAGTGTTGGTGCTGCTGTCCTGGTGGTACGTCCGCCGGCTGCGCGCCTACCACGATGTTCTGATCCATGATGCCGTCACCGGCACCCTGAACGCGGACGAGTTCCAGCGCCGCTGCAGAAAGTGGGTGAACGAGCAAGGTGCCCCGCCCAGCGAGGCCGCCATGTTGCTCATCAACATGGATCACTATACGGAGTACAGCTCGCTCTTGCCGTTGGATCAGTCCAACGCGCTGCTGCAGCAGATTGCGGGGCGCCTGATGCTGCACATCCAGGGCAGGCCCCAGGCCATCGTCGCGCGCTGCTCGCAGGACGAATTCCTGTTGTTCCTGCCGGGCGCCAGCACGTCTCAGGCCCGGGCCTTCGCCACCCGCCTGCACGAAACCCTGTCCAGCCCCTACGCGCTGGTCGGCCAGCAGTTGCTGGCCACGTTCGGCGTGAGCATGGTGCTGTACCGGCAGCACGGCGCCACCGTGGAGGTCCTGCAGCGCAACCTCTATGTGGGCATGCGCCATCTGAAAAGCCGTGGCAGCAATGCCTGGCAGGTCTTCGAGCAGGAAATGCTGGCCTACCAGGGCGAGCACCAGGCGCTGGAACAGGCCTTGCGCCATGCCGTCGCCGACGAGTCCTTCAGCCAGTTTTCCCTGGATTACCAACCGATCTGTGAAACCCGCAGCCTGCGCGTCATCGGCTGCGAGGCGCTGCTGCGCTGGCGTCATCCCGAGCGCGGACTGGTGTCGCCGGGAGAGTTCATCAGCCTTGCCGAGAGTTCGGGCCTGATCGTGCCGCTGGGCTACTGGGTACTTGAAGAGGCGTGCCGGCGGGCCGCCGGCTGGCCCGTGCCCTGGCGGGTGCACGTGAACCTGTCGGTCTGCCAGATGCAGAACGACGACCTGCCCGAGCGGGTGGCCGCCATCCTGGCGCGCACGGGCCTGGCGCCTTGGCGCCTGGTGCTGGAGGTGACCGAATCCATCCTCATCGTCCACTACGAGCGCCATGCCCGCATGCTGGATACCTTGCGGGCGGGCGGCGTGAGCGTGGCGCTGGATGATTTCGGCACCGGGTATTCCAGCCTGACCCACCTGCGCAAACTGCCTTTCGACTGGCTCAAGCTCGACATCATGTTCATCGCCGAGCTGGAGTCCGATGGCAACAGCCGCGAGGTCGTGGCGGCGCTGCTGTCCATGTGCCACGCATTGGGGCTGTCCGTGGTGGCGGAAGGCATCGAGACCGAGGCGCAGCGCCGTATCCTGGAAAACCAGGGCTGTGAGGCGATGCAGGGTTACCTGCTGGGCCGTCCCATGCCCGCCCACAAGATCGATCTCTTGGCCGCCGAGGCCCAGGCGGTGCAATAATCCCCATTCTCCGATTCCCACGCCGGGCGCCTGCCGTCCGGCCTCATCCTGCGATTCCATGTCCGGCAATACTCTAGGCAAGCTCTTCTGCGTCACAAACTTCGGCGAATCCCATGGGCCGGCCATCGGCTGTGTCGTGGATGGCTGCCCCCCGGGGCTGGCCCTGTCGGCCGAAGACATCCAGGTCGAGCTGGACCGCCGCCGGCCCGGCACCTCGCGCCACGTCACACAACGCCAGGAGGCCGACCAGGTCGAGATCCTGTCCGGCGTCTACGACGGCGTCACGACGGGCACGCCCATCGGGCTGCTGATCCGCAACACCGATGCGCGCAGCAAGGACTACAGCAACATCACCGACACGTTCCGTCCCGGCCATGCCGACTACTCCTACTGGTCGCGCTACGGCGTGCGCGATCCGCGTGGCGGCGGCCGGTCGTCGGCGCGCCTGACGGCGCCCACCGTGGCGGCGGGCGCCATCGCCAAGAAGTGGCTGCGCGAACGGCATGGCGTGCAGGTGCGCGGCTACATGAGCCAGCTTGGCGACATCCGCATTCCCTTCACGTCCTGGGAGCACGTGCCGGAGAATCCTTTCTATGCGCCGGACGCGGCCATCGTGCCCGAGCTCGAGACCTACATGGACGCGCTGCGGCGCGACGGCGATTCGATCGGCGCGCGCATCGAGGTGATCGCCGAAGGCGTGCCCGCGGGCTGGGGCGAGCCGCTCTATGACCGCCTGGATGCCGATATCGCGCACGCCATGATGGGCCTGAACGCCGTCAAGGGCGTCTCCATCGGCGCGGGTTTCGAGTCCATCGCGCAGCGCGGCTCCGAGCACGGCGACGAGATCACGCCGGAAGGCTTTCTGACCAACAACGCCGGCGGCGTGCTGGGCGGCATCTCGTCCGGCCAGGCCGTGACGGTGTCGCTGGCCATCAAGCCGACTTCCAGCATCCGTGTCGAACGCCGCTCGATCGACCGCGCGGGCAATCCCGTCATGGTCCAGACGCTGGGCCGGCACGACCCCTGCGTGGGCATCCGCGCCACGCCCATCGCCGAATCCCTGCTGGCGTTGGTGCTGATCGACCACGCCTTGCGCTGGCGCTCGCAGTGTCTCGATGTCTCCGAACGTCCCTGATCGAAGGAAGCGACATGTCCCTTTACTCTCGCATGCTGGGTGCCGCGGCGCTGGCCGCCGTGGCCGTGCTGAGCGGCTGCGCAGGCGTGAACACCACCCAGTCGGGCAGCATCGGCGTGAACCGCACGCAATACATGTCCAGCATGGTGCCCGAGGCGCAGTTGGTGCAGGAGGCGGGGCAGCAGTATTCGCAGATCATCGACGAGGCGCGCAAGCAGAGGGCGCTGGATCGCGATCCCAACCTGGTCGCGCGCGTCAATGCCATCACCAAGCGCCTGGTGGCCCAGGTGGGTGTGTTCCGCCCCGATGCCGCCAGCTGGGACTGGGAAGTCCATGTGCTGAGCGTGGATGAGGTCAACGCCTGGTGCATGCCCGGCGGCAAGATGGCCGTCTATACGGGACTCGTCAACCAGATCAAGCCGACCGATGCCGAGCTGGCCGCCATCATGGGTCACGAAATGGCGCACGCGCTGCGCGAGCACGCCCGTGAACGCGTGTCGCAGCAGATGGTGACCAACATCGGCCTGTCGGTGCTGGCCATCGCCACCGGCTCCAGCGCCGCGTCGGACCTGGGCGGACAGCTCAGCAACGTGATGTTCACGCTGCCCAACAGCCGCACCCACGAAACCGAGGCCGACCGCATGGGCGTGGAACTGGCCGCGCGCGCGGGCTACGACCCTCGCGCCGCGGTGACGCTGTGGCAGAAGATGGGCGCGGCGGCGGGCGGCAAGGCGCCACCCGAGTTCATGTCCACCCACCCCTCGGCCGAGACGCGGATCAATGAGCTGCAGCAGGCGTCGGCGCAGGTCATGCCGCTGTATGAGGCTGCCATCAAGAAATAATCCAGGTCGGCAATATCTTGTGAAAAGAGCCGCCGCGAGTAATCGCGGCGGCTCTTTTTTTATTTCATGACGATGACTTCAGTGCCGCAATTCGCTGGACTACGCCAAAGCTGGATACAGCAAATTTATCAATCACTTTGGGGAGTTCAACGCATACCGATGCTTTCCGAAACTTGACCCGCTTTCCCTCATGTGGCTCCCACGCGGCACATTCCGCTTTATGAAGGCAACTGCTGCTTAATTTCAGGATCTTTCGGGCCAAACCATTTGCCCAGGGCGATGCTCGGCTGGCGGTGTTCCATGCGTTGCAGATGCACTTCTACGACAAGGCGCTGCGCGACAAGGAAGTGGCGCTGAAAGCGTGCCGCGAATCGCTGGCGCTCGGACATTTTGAGGCCTTGCTGGATGAGTTGAAGCTGGCGTCGATGCGCCATCTGAAGCAGCACTTGCAAAAGCTGCCCCGACCATCGGAGCGCTTCGATGCCGAGAATTACAAGAAGCAGTTCGACGCCTTTTTGCAGCGCTTCCCGATCCTGGGCAGTAGCACGCACTCCATTGTCAACTCGCTCGCGCCAGGGACGATCCTCGATTACGTAATCATCGACGAGGCCTCGTTGCAAGACATCGTGCCGGGAATTTTGCCGCTGGGCTGTGCCAAGAATCTGATTGTCGTCGGCGATAACCGTCAGTTGGCGCATATTCCCGTGACACTGGGAGTGCCGGCACCAGCCGAGGCCTACGATTGCGAGCGCTACAGCCTGCTCGACTCGTGCATCGGCGTATTTCAGGAAACGTTGCCCAGGACGCTGCTGAAAGAGCATTACCGTTGCCATCCCCGGATCATCCAGTTCTGTAACCAGCAGTTCTACGACAATGCTCTAGTGCCGATGACCGAGGACAAGGGCGAAAATCCGATGCGGCTGGTGATCACGGCCAAGGGAAATCACGCTCGCCAGAACACCAACCAGCGTGAACTGGATTCCCTGCTCAAAGTGCTCGAGGCCGAGGGCGATCCCGTCGGGGTCGATCGCGACGGGCGTGGCTTTATTGCTCCGTTCCGAAACCAAGTCGACCTCTCCGGAACGCACCTGCCGGTGGATTTCGTCAAGGACACAGTACACAAGTTCCAGGGCCGGGAGTGCGACGAGATCGTTTTCTCCACCGTGCTGGACAGGAAACGCTACAACCAGACTCCCCAACGCCTGGCGTTCGTCGATGACCCGCGTATGATCAATGTGGCGGTGTCGCGGGCCAAGCGCTGCTTCACTCTGGTGACGGGGGATGAGGTGTTCACCGAGCACAATCGCCACATCGCGGCGCTGATGCGCTACATCACCTATTACGCACCGGACGATCAGGTCGTGCGTGCGCCCGTGGTGTCAGCTTTCGACCTGCTGTATCGCGAGTTTGACCAATCTCTGGCACGCCTGGATGCCCGCTTGCGGCCAGAGGATTCGCGCTACAAATCCGAGCAAATCGTGGCGCAGCTGTTGCGCGAGGCGCTGGCCGATCCGTCGTGCCAAGCCTTGATAGTCCATGACCAAGTCAAGCTGGATCAGCTTGCCTCGCCGAGCAATACGGAGTGGACGCCGCGCGAGCGGGCTTTGATGGCACGTGCTAGTTGTGACTTCGTCATTTATTTCAAGGTTGGCAAGACGCCGGTCGGCGTGATCGAGGTCGATGGCGGCTCCCACGACCGGCCCGACCAGATAGAGAGGGATGGCGTCAAGAACGGCATCCTGGCTAAGGTCGAGATCCCCATCCTGCGTCTGCGTACGGTCGAGAGCCGCATCGAGGAGCGGATTGGCGAGTTCATCGCGCAGTGGGCCAGCCCAGCACCCGACGCATAAACCTACGCGCCCCGGCTCGGCCACGCCTGCGCAATGTCGTCCGGATTCAGCTACTGCGCTAACCCACGGTTGCTGCCGCCAGTTCATATGGCGCTCAAGGACGGCCAGCCACAGTTGAGCATCTTGGCGTTTCGTGGTTGAAGTATCTCAAGGCAAGAAAGCGGTCTCCTTTTCAGGTCAATCAAGCCGAGCGTACGGTGTGGGGGCGTCTTCAACACGCCAGTCTCTTGGCAATGGCCGGGTTTTCAAGGCAGATTCAAGGTCTCCCCCGTGACGGGCGACTGCAGGTCACGCTCCGGAATCTCCCACACGATCAGGCGCGGGGGCGTCTGCTTGAAGGCCGGGCTGGCGAAATAGGCATTCGGGCCGCCGGCGAACTTGCCGCCGTCGCGGCCGAAGTTGGCCACGTCGGTGCCCAGCGCATCGGCCAGGAAAGGCACGAAGTTCGAGGTACGGGAGAATGACGAGCCCATCACGGTGACGCGCGGCAGCTTGGCGTCGCCGAAGAGATCGTCGTCGGTTGCGCCGTCGGCCGCGGCGGCTGCCGTGATGGTGCTGGCGCGCGCCTGCTCGGCCTCGGGCTGCAATGTGCGCGGCAGCCAGTCCAGGCCGGCCAGGCGCACCAGGTCGCCCGGGCGCCAGGCAGGCTCGCCCTGCTCGATGGTGTAGGTCTGGTCGGGCGAGGGCGCCAGCGACAGCGCGCGCAACTGCGCGGCCACGTAGCGCGCCGAGGCCTGGGCGCCGGCTTCGGTCCAGTGCGTGTCGGTGCGCAGGAAGGGCTCGCCTTGCTGAGACAAGGCCGCCATGGGCGTGGCCAGGTCGATGGCGGGCACCCCCGCGGCCGTCAGGCCCGCGGTCCAGTCCGCCGCCCGCGTGCCCAGCAGGGCCGAGCGCTGCAGGCCGCACAGGCGTTCATGTTCGATGCGGCTCTTGTCCGGCACCACGGCCACCACCAGTGCGATGCCGCGGGCCTCCAGCCTCTCCTGCACCGCCAGGACTGTCTTGGCGCGAGCCGCGGCGTTCTGCTCCCGGCCGGGATGAATGGCCAACTCCTCGGCCAGGAACAGCCAGCCCGGGCAGCCCTGGCGCACGCGGTCGCCCAGGTCGTGCATCAACAGCCAGCCCGCGCCGCGTTGGACGTCGGCAAAGGCCTTGGGCAGGGGCGTGCCGGCCAGGTTGTCGGCGATGCCGCGGGTAAGCTTGCCGTCCACGAAGGCGGCCCAGCCCTGGTCCTCGGGCAGCAGTTCGCGATCATCGGCCAGCACGGCATAGCCGTTGGATGCAAGGCCCGCGACCATGAAGGCCAGCAGGCTGTAGCCCGCGAAGGGGCTGACCAGCCGGGCCAGCCAGCTGGGCTTCTGTTGCGGCGGTTTCGCCGTCGAAGGAGGGAGGTCGTCGCGCATCAGAATTGGAAGTACAGGAAAGGTACCGCGCCACGGCTGGCGATCAGGCTGAACGACAGCAGGAAACCGGCGAGCGGCCACAGGCCGGCCAGGTAAAGCACCGCGCCCGGCAGGCGCAGGCGCGCCGCCCACGCGTGCCAGACGGGGAAGACGACGCACACCAGGCCCAGCGCAGCAGCAAGGTAATGGGCGGGACGCAGCGCGAGCGTCAGCGCATCCCCCAGCGGGATGCCGTTCAGCCCGAACTGGCCACGATACATGTTCGCGGCTTCTTCCAGCGTGATGGCGCGGAACAGCGTCCAGGCCAGCATCACGAACAGCAGCGTCAGCACGCGCGACAGCCATTCGGGGGGCAGCTTCCAGCCAGCCTCGCCCCAGGCGCGCGCCACGGCCAGCGCCAGGCCGTGCGCAAGCCCCCACAGCAGGAAGTTCCAGCTGTCGCTGCCGTGCCAGAGACCGGCGATGCCCATGGTGATGAGCAGGTTGCGATAGGTCTTCCAGACGCCCAGGCGGTTGCCGCCCATGGGGATGTAGAGATAGTCGCGGATCCAGGTCGACAGCGACAGGTGCCAGCGGCGCCAGAAGTCCTGGATGCTGCGCGCCAGATAGGGGTGGTTGAAGTTTTCCGGGAAGTGGAAGCCCAGCATGTTGCCCAGGCCGATGGCCATGGCGCTGTAGCCCGCGAAGTCGAAGAAGAGCTGCAGCGTGTAGGCCGCGCAGCCCAGCCAGGCATCGGCCAGCGTCGGGTCGGGCAGCTTGAAGGCGATGTCGACGATGGGCGAGAGCGTGTCGGCGATCAGCACCTTCATGCTCATGCCGATCATGAAGCGGCGCGAGCCCAGCGCGAAACCCTCGCGCGTGAAGCTGCGCTGTGAGATTTCCTTGGCGACCCAGTCATAGCGGATGATCGGACCGGCGATGAGCTGGCCGAACATGGCCTTGTAGGCGGCGTAGTCGATGAAGCTGCGCTGCGCGGTGACCGTGCCGCGATAGACGTCGACCAGATAGGAGATGGCCTGCAGCACCACGAAGGACAGGCCGGCAGGCAGCACCACGCGCTGCCATTCGATGGGCATGGCGCCCGCCGAGACCAGGCCCTGGCTGAGGATTTCGACGGCCAGGTTGATGTACTTGTACCAGCACAGGATGCCGGCATTGATGACGATGAGCAGGACCAGCAGCGCGCGGCGCCCGCGCGGTTGCGCGGCCAGGCGCTCGATGCCCATGCCTCCCAGCCAGGCGACCGTGGTCAGCAGGATCAGCAGGACCAGGAAGTAGGGGCTCCACCAGCCGTAGAAGATCCAGCTGCCCACCATCAACACGGCATTGCGCGCCCGCACGGGCGACAGGGCGTAGAAGAACAGGAACCCTGGCAGGAAGAGCGTCAGGAATTCCAGCGAGGCGAAGACCATGATGGCGGACGGGCGAGAGGGAGGGGCACGGGCGCCGGGGCGCCCGCGGGATCAGCGCGCCAGGGAATCGACGGCTTGGAAGATGCGCGAGCCCTTGGGGCCGGGAACCACGAAGACGGTGTAGCGCTCCCCGGCTTCCAGGGTGCCCAGCGACAGCGGCTCGCCCGTGGCGGCGCCGCCGCAGGTGAGCTGCACGGTCAGCGCGACGGGATTGATCTGGCGGCGTTGCACGCTGCGGTCGGCGGCCTTCTCGAAGATGGCGACCTGGCGCGGCATGGCCTGCAGGCCGGCGTCCTTGCAGGCGGCATCCACCACGTAGAAGCCCAGAGAGGCCTTCAGCGCGTTGAAGTCGTCGGGTTCCTCGCGCAGGATCTCGGCGGTGGGCGCGTCTTCGCCCAGCGCGATGACGGTGGCGAATTGGCCGGGCGCCACCTTGAGCGCCACCGGGGCTTCCTTGCCGCCGCGCGACAGCGTGCCGCGGATGTCGGCCTCGGCCTTCACGGGGATGAAGTCGGAAGCGGGCTTGGCGGCGTCCAGCGCCAGCCTGGCCTTGGAGCCGCTGGCGCCCACTTCCAGGCCTTGCGTGCCGCCATTCACGAAGCGCAGGAAGGAAGAGTCTTCAGCCGGGCCGGTTTCATACAGCTCGATCTGGGCAGCGGCAGCCGTGCCCAGCGACAAGGCACCCAGCGACAGGGCGAGTGCGGCGCGGATCAGGGGTGTCTTCATTTCTTGACCTTCTTGGCGGTGGAAGAGTCCGCGATGGCGCGGCCGATGGCGTCGCCCCAGGCCTTGTAGCCGGAGCGGTTGAAGTGCTGTCCGTCGATGGTGGCCCATTCGCCGGGCTTGGAGAACGTGGTCGAGTCGATGTATTCGCACGGCGCGACGTTGGTGGCCAGGAACTTCGACATCTGCTGCACGCGCGCGTCGGTCTTGTGATACTGGCCGCCCGGCGTGCCGTAGGGCGGGCCGACCCAGATGCAGGCCTTGCCGGTGGCGGCGATGGCCTTGGTCAGGCCGGTGATGCCTTGCCAGGCCCAGGTGCGCGGGAACACGGGCTTGTCATAGGACGCCATGGTGTCGCCGATGACGACCACGACCACGTCGGGCTTGGTCTTGGTGATCAACTGGTCGATGGGCGTGGTCTTGGTGTCGCGTCCCTTGATGACGGCCTTGCCCTTGCCGATGCGTTCGGCCCCGCAGCCCTTGGACACGGTCTTCAGCCATTCTTCCGCGCTGGCGCCGCAGGCGCCGATGGAGGTGACGACCGCGCCGCGGCGCGTCAGGTCGTCGTGCAGCGTATCGATCAACTGCCCGGAAAGGCTCATGTGGCTTTCGCCGATGACAAGTAGCGCAAGGCCTGCGAGGGCAGAGGCGGACACGGTCAACTCCTTTTGAATGCGGGGTGGATACGCGCGGCGTCCCGCGCTGTCGCCTGCTGGCATGCGCGCGAGGACCGCCCGGAATGGCTGGAAATCAGGTCGGGTCGGGCTGGCTGCTTCGTTCGTTAACGCTGATCGGGCTTATTTCTTCTTGATGGCCTTGACCTCGGGCGTCACCAGGATCTGCTTGGTGATGGCGTCGCCCCAGGTCTTGTAGCCGCTGGCGGTGAAGTGCTGGCCGTCGGTGGTGGTCCACTCGCCGGGCTTGGAGAACTTCAGCGAATCGATGTAGCCGCAAGGCGCGACGTTCGAGGACAGGAAGCTCGACATCATCTTCACGCGCGGGAAGGTCTTGTTGTATTTGCCGCCTTCGCTGCCCCAGGCCGGGCCGACCCAGACGCAGGCCGTCTGCGACTTGCCGATTTCCTTGGTCAGGCTGGTCACCTGCTGCCAGATCCAGGTCTTGGGGAACTGCGGGGTGGTGTAGCCCGCCATGGTGTCGCCCATGACGATCACGACGAGGTCGGGCTTGTCCTTCTGCAGCAGCTGCGTGATGGGCGTGGTCTTGGCCGCGCTGCCGGCGGGAACGATCTTGCCCTTGCCGATACGCTCGGCGCCGCCGCAGGTCCCGGGCGTGACTTTCAGCCAATCGCCCGCGTTGGCGCCGCACACGCCGATGGTGTGGACCTGGGCGCCCTGGGCGCTCAGGTTGTCGTGCAGCGTCGTGATCAGGTAATTGGAGGTCAGATGGCTGTCGCCGATCACGAGGATCGACAGGCCGGCAAGAATCGAGGTAACCACCGTAAAGCTCCTAGACGGTAAAGACGTGGGCCGCGGACGGCATGCGGCCCATCACTTCTGGTAAGGCGATTGGAACGGGACCACGGGCAGCGCCATCTGGCGGCTCATGGGGTACAGCGTGTAGCGCAGGTACAGGCCGCCTTGCCATTGGCGATAGTCCTTGGCGTTGTCCATGCCGGCGTTGGCGCCGATGAACCAGTTGGGGGCCATCTGGTACTCGGCGGCGGCGGCGAGGTTGTAGCCGAAGCCCGTGCTGCTCTGGCCCGAGTAGCGCGGGCCGTTGTTGAATTCCAGTCCCTGCGCCCTGGCCTGGGCCATGGCCAGGTCGGCCTGCTGCTGCATGGAGGCGTCGGTCGGGAAATAGTCGGCGTCGTCTTCCTTGAAGCGCTGCACGCCCACCGAACCCTGCAGCTTGTAGGTGAGGCGGTCGTTGCGCTGCGCCCAGGTCACCGGCACGCCCAGGTAGTACATGCTCTGCGGGCTGAAGTAGCCGCCATGGCCATAGGTGAAGAAGCGCTGGTTGTTGCCGTAGAACGTGGCCGAGGCATGCAGGCCGGCCGTCAGCAGCCTGTCTTCCTCGCGGATGAGGTGGCGGTAGACGCCGCCGGCGACTTCGGTGCGATGGTTCGACTTGGTGTTCTGGCCGTTCAATGAGTGCCACGAGGCCGAGCCGTAGACGCCGTGGGTCTGGTAGTCGGCGCCGGCCTGCAGTTGCACGCCGGTCGAGGTGACGCCACCCCAGCGCAGGCCGCTGCGGTCGTCGCGCGTGCCGGCGAAGGAGAGCACGCTGTCGGTCATCGCGCGGCGTGACACGTCCACGCCGTACCAGTAGGTCTGGCTGCCGGGGAAGAGGCCGTTCAGTGCCACGCCGCCGACGACGTTGGTGCGCTCGAAGCCCAGCGGCGTCGTGCCGATGTCGGCGCGGATGCCGCGCATTTCATAGGCGGCCGACAGGCCCACGCCCGAGTCGCGCTGCCTGCCCACACTGCCCGTGGGCACGCCGTTGGCGTCGTTCAGCGCGGCTTGCGGGCCGGCGCCGAACTGGCTGCGCGCGGCGTAGTCGTCGCCCAGCCGGCCGGCATTCAGCGAGACGTGCGTGGCGTTCAGCACGACCTTGCCGTCGCCGACGGGGAAGCGGAATTCCACGGGCGTCTCGACACTGGTCAGCTTGCTGGTGCCGTCCTGGCCGTTGTTGCTGCGGACAGTGACGCCCACGCGGGCTTCGGCGCTGCGGTCCTGCATGACGTCGTCGAGCTCGCTGCGGATCTCGGCCAGGCGCGCGTCTTCCGCCATGGGGCCGGCCATCGGCGGCTGGGCATAGGCGGTCTGCGTGGGCTGCTGGCCATAGGCGGGCACGGCAGGGACCGGTGCAGACGCCGCCTGCTGCACGGGCGCGGGCGAGTCATAAGGGTTGTACACCGGGGCAGGCTCGCGCGTCGGCTGTACCGGTTGCGCGCGCGTGGCGGTGGCCGCCGTCAGGGCGGGAATCGTGGCCACGGCGGCCGGGGCGGCGCTGCCGGGCGACGAGCGCGACGGGGCCGGCTGCGGCGTGCCATGGACCGGCACGGCGGAAGACTGCGCGACGGCAGGCGCCGGCACCGGCACTGGCGCGGCGGCATAGGGCGTCAGGCGCTGGTTGCTGGAAGCCTGGGCCTGCACGTGTTGCGACAGCGGCGGGAAGGGGGCCTGGTTGCCATGGGCGATGGCGGGCGGCTCCACCGCGCGGGCTTGCGCCGGCACGAAGGGCGAGGCAGCGCTGCGCGTCTCGGCCAGGGCTTCGGGCTGCAGGCCGCTCTGGCGCTGGCCGGGCAGGCCGATGAAGGGGTTCACCGCGCGCGCTGCGCTGTCGGACGCGGCGGCAACCTGCGTGGGCTGGCGGCTGCGCTCCTGCGCGGCCAGTGCAGACTGCAGCAGCTCCGCGGCCTTGCCGCTGCGGCCGCGCTGGCGGTACATGCGGGCCGCGGTCAGCAGCACCTCGGCGTTGTCGGGCGCCAGCGCCACGGCATTGTCCAGGGCGGAGTCGGCATAGCGGTTCTGGCCCAGCTGGGTGGCGGCCATGGCCGCGCCCAGGTGCCATTGCGCGTTGTCCGGGTCTTTGGCGACCAGGTGCTGGTAGATCTCCAGCGCCTTCTTGTTGTCGCCGCCATCCGAATACATGCGGGCCAGCGCGGACAGCGCCATGGGGTCCTGCGGACGGGCGGCAAGCGCCGGCGCCAGCGTGTCGTAGGCCGCCACCAGGTCGCCGCGCTCGCGCAGCACGTCGGCCTGGCGCACGGTATAGAGGAATTGCAGGTTGTTGTAGCTGCGTTGCTCGCCCACGGTCAGCTTGCGGCCGTGCAGGTCGCGCATGACGCTGGCGAATTCCACGTCCTGCTTGGTCTTGAGCAGCAGGCCGGCATAAGGCAGCAGCACGTCGGGCTGCGGACGCTTGTCGCGCGACACGTGCGGGCGCATCAGCGCCATGCCCCGCGCGGGGTCGCCGGCGTCGACATAGGCCGACGCGATGGCGCCCAACAGTGCGGGCTTGCCGGCGGCTTCGCCTTCCAGCTGGCCCAGCAGTGCGCGGGCGTCGGCGCTGCGGCCGGCTTCGGCCAGGCGCGTGGCGCTGGCGGCTTGCGCATTGACCCACACGTCACGGCCGAAGGCGTCCATGTAGGCGGTGCGCGATTGCGGCGGGATGCGCTGCATGGTCTGGTCGGCCTGCTCCCAGTCGCCCATCTCACCGGCCAGCATGGCGCTGGCGTACAGCGCGCTGGGCGTGTCGGGATGCGAGATGAGCAGACCGTCGCGGATGCCGCGCGCTTCTTCGCTCAGGCCGAGGTCCAGGTAGACGCGCGCCAGTTCGTAGCGGATCCAAGGATTCTGCGGGTCGTCGCGCAGGGCGCTTTCCAGTGCCGCGCGCGCCGCGTCGGGGTTGCCGGCGTCCAGCGCGGCCTTGGCCTGTCCGGAGGCGATGGCCGCGCGCAGCTTGCCGAGATCCAGCTTGGGGTCGGGCTTGCCTGCCATCAACTGGTCCAGTGATTGCTGGGCTTCGGCCAGCCGGCCCTGGCGGGCCAGCACACTCACCAGGCCTTCCAGCGCCTGAGGGTTGTTGCGATGCTTGGCCAGCACCTGGCGATAGCGCTTTTCGGCCTCGGGCAGCTTGCCTTCCTCGGCGTCGATGGCGGCCAGCGTGTTGTAGGCGCCGGCCTGGCTGGCGTTGAGCTTGATGGCGCGCTGCGACAGATCACGGGCCGCGGCCACGTCGCCGGCGGCCTGGGCCTTGCCGGCTTCGTTCACGAGGATCCAGTAGCGCGCGATGTTCAGCGACGGCGTCCAGGATTTGGCGTTGCGGCGGGCTGCGCGGGTGAGCAGGTCGTGCGCTTCCGGCAGGTTCTCCTGCTGCATGCGCACCAGGCCCAGGCCGCCCAGCGCGTCGGCGTCATCCGGCGTCTTGGCCAGTTTCTCGCGGAAGGCGGCTTCGGCGGTTTGCAGGTCTTCCTTGTCCAGGGCGGCGAAGCCGCGGGTCAGGATGGGGTCGCGTACGGGGCCGCGCTGGGCAGCCATGGCCTGGCCGATGCCGTTGTACAGCTTGCGGACTTCGTCGTCCGTGGGGTGCACTTTCAGGTAGGCGGTGTACAGCTCGCGCTCGGCGGGGCCGGGCACGCCGCGCCACAGCAGGCCCAGGCGCCAGCTTTCGGTGGCTTCGCCGCCGACGTCGGCGCGTTGGGCCAGCTTGGACAGGCGCTGGATGCCGTCGCGCCAGGCGCCCTGGTTCAGGATGAGCAGCTTGGCCAGCACCAGCTGGATGGTGGGGTTGCCGGGGCGGTCCTGCTGCAGTCGCTCCAGGCCGCGGCGCGCCGTGTCCCAGCCGCCGTCGGTATAGCCCAGGCGGCCGTAGTATTCGAGGCCCACGTCGCCCATGGGCTCCAGCCCTTCGAAGGCCTTGCGGTAGTGCGGCATGGCCTTGTCCAGTTCGCTGGATTCGGCCAGCAGGCGCGCGGTTTCCAGTTCCTTGGCGTTGGCGGGGCGGGCCAACTGCAGGTCCTGCTGCAGTTGGCGGGTGTAGCGGCCATTGGGCGAAATGCCGCGCAGCTTGTCCAGGTACTTCTGGGCCTCGCCCAGGCGCTTCTCACGGATCTCGATGAAGGCGAGCCCGTACAGCGCTTCCTGGTTGGCGGGTTCGATGTTCAGCAGCTTGCCCCAGGCCTGGCCGGCGCGGTCGTTGTCGCCGCGCTCTTGCCAATACTGGCCCTGCTGGCTGAGCAGCCTGGTGGGCTCGTCCTGTGCCCAGCCCGCATGCTGGACCAGCGCCAATAGCAGGCCGGCTGCTAGCGTGTGGCGGCTTTTGGACATGAATTCTCCCAGGATGGTTGCAAACGGCCAGCGCCGTCATAGCGATATCGTTGCTGATCCCAGCCCAGGCCGAACAGGCTGAGCATGAAATCATAATAAGGGGGGGCTTGCGTGGCAGCCTGCGCCAGGCTCTGGCGCAGGCCTTCCTCGGCACGCGCACGGGCACGGTCGGCGTCTTCCGTGACGCCGTTGGCACGCAGATAGGGCAGCACGGCCGCCGAGAAGCCGAAAGGCCCCAGGCCGCGGGTGCCGCCGGACAGCGCATAGATGAATTCCGGCGGACCGCCGTGTCGGCGCACGGCGCCCAGCATGCCGCGCAGGGACGTGTTCACCCGCTTGGCCAGAGGGTCAGACGGTGCCGTCATGCCCGACCACAGATAGGTGCGGATGGCATCGTAGCTGCCGATGTCGAGCTTCTCGGGCATGGTGGAAAACGCGCCTTGCGCCTTGCCATCCTGCGTCCAGCCACGATAGGCCAGCCAGTCGGTGGCCAGGCCGTGCGGGCTGCCGGCTTCCAGCAAGGCAGCGGTGCCGGTGGCGATCTCGCTCCAGGGGCCTTGCGGCGACAGCACCGCCAGCCGGCGCATGATCGGGATGGGCAGGTAGCTGGGGTTCAGCAGCCAGATGCCGCCGTCCTGGGCAAAGCCGTTTTCACCTGGCAGCAGCATGGGCCCGAAGCCTGGCAATTGCGCGATTTCCCTGGTTTCCACCAGCGCCAGCAGGGCGCGCGCGTCTTCCAGGTAGTCCGGACGATGCCACAGGCGGGCGGCCTCGGCCAGCGCATAGACGAACCACATGTCGCCGTCCGAGGCCGAGTTCTGGTCCAGCACGCGCCACTTGCCTTGTTCGTCCTTGCCCCAGATCCAGGCCGGCAGGCGCTGCCGCATGTCGCCGCCCGCCAGGTTGTTCACGCTCCAGCGCCAGAGCTGCTCGAAGCGCTCGGGATCGTTGGCCACCAGGGCGAAGAACATGGCGTAGGACTGGCTCTCCGACGAACTGTGCAGCTTGGGCGTGCTGGCGTCCAGCACGCGGCCGTCAGGCTGCACGAAATGCGTGCGGAAGTCTTCCCACAGCTGCCACGGCGCGCTGCTGCAGACGCGGGCGTCAGGAGCGGCTTGCGCCGCGGCGTGGGCGGCACCCAGGCCCAGCCAGGCGGCGCCCGCCAGCAGCGCGCTGCCGATCCACCCGCGTGCCTGCGCCCGCGGACCGCGTGCGCGGGCCGGACGGGCGGTGAGCGAGGAGGGCTGTCGCGTCATTGGATTCATCCTGTGGCGGGGCTTGCCGGACTCAGCCGCGCGGCTGGCGGCCGCGCGCCAGGCGGCGGATGCCCCAGCCCAGCAGGCCGGCCAGCACCACGAGCAGCAGCAGGCTGAAGAGGAAGGCCGCCAGCGGGAAGCGCTCCAGCGTGGGCGAGACCTGCCAGTACAGCTTCTTCAGGAAGTCCAGCTGGCCCAGGTAATAGCTGTGCTCGGCCACCAGCGGGTCGACCTGCCTGTCGCGGATCACGGACAGGCTGCCCTGGATGGGGCGCTCGTAGCCTTCGCCGCCGAAGAGCGCGTCCAGCGCCACGTTCAGCTGCGCGGGCTCGCTGGCTGCCACCAGCACGACGCTGCGGCCGCTTTGCAAGGGCGACTCGAAACCTGCATAGATGGCGCTGGCGCCGGTCGACGTATAGGCGATTTCGCCGTTGGCGGGCGCGGCATTCAGGCGCGGGTCCGGATTGCGCCAGCCCAGGCTGCGATACACCACATCCGAGGTCTTGAAACGCTTGCCCGAGGCGCTGACGCTGGCGGGCAGCGATTGCACCCAGTTCTTCAGCAGCGGCTGGTCGCCGCTGGCGATCACCAGCAGGTCCTTGTTCGACACGCTGTCGACCTGGTCGGCGCGCGCCACGGTCACCCGGGTGGCCGGGTAGCCGGTGGCTTCACCCACATGGCCCATCAACGCCAGGTAGGCGCTGTATTCCGCCGCGCCGGCATTGTCGGGCAGCACCACGGCGGTCTCGGCCAGGTCGGCCAGGCGCGTGAAGGGGAAGCCCAGTTGCTCGAAGGCCTTCAGGTCCGGCATCGCCATGAAGTGCGGATACGCCGAGATGTCGATGGTCGACTCAGGTTCGATGGCGCCGCGCGTGTTGTCGATGATGATGTCGCGGCACTCGCCCTGCTTGATGTAGTCGTACATGTAGCGCAGTTGCAGCTGCGAGCGGCCCAGCACCTTGTCCAGCGGGATGCCGACGTCGGCGCGCAGCGGCAGCATCTCGTCCTGCACGCGGGACTGCCAGGCCTCGGGGTCGACCAGCCGCTCGATGGGCAGCAGCGGCATGGACTGGAGGTACTGGTCGCTGACGCTCACGAGCAGCGACGAGTTCACCGAGGTGGGCTGAGGGGTATAGCGGTACTTCAGGTCCACGGGCACCGGCTTGGCGTTCCAGCCGAACAGGTCGGGCGGCACGCGCAGGTCCAGCCTGATCGTCTCGGGGTTGTAGCCCGTCACGTTCAGGTCCTCCTGGGCCTCGACCAGCTCGCCGAGGGTGGTCGGGCGGTCGCTGCGCACCCAGCGGGGAGCGTCGTAGGGCTGGCGCGGCGCCTGCCCGGCCAGGTTGCCGACCGAGGCGCTGGGGCCGGTCAGGGTCTGGCTGGCGGTGGCCAGCGCGGTGGCGGCCACCTTCACTTCGCTGGCGTCGCGGCCGCTCAACACCAGCAGCTTGCCGTTCGGGTCGTTCGGGTTGGGCAGCAGGGTCAGCGTCGGGCCGGATGACGCGGGCAAGCCCAGCGTGTCGGCCATGGCCGGGCCGATGGCCAGCACGATGGCGTGGCCGCTCTGCGGCAGGTCCGCCACGCTGGCCGGGAAGGTGGCCTTGCGGTAGCCCGCCAGGGCGCCCAGCCAGGACGACACGACACCCGCGGCTTCCAGCGTGCCGTTGTCAGGCGTGGCGCCGAAGACGATGGGCACTTCCAGCGGATGCATGTCGCGCCGGTCGAAGAACGGACGCGGAAGGATCGCCAGGTCGTTCACCAGCCCGATGGGCGTGACCGTCATTTCCAGCGTGCTCAGGTTGCTGACGGTGGTCCACAGGCTGGAGTGCAGCGGATCCTCGCACTCCATCGTGTAGTGGCCGATCAGCTGCAGGCGCAGCCGGTTGAAGTCGGTGATGAGCTCGGGCGGGATCTCGACGGTATGCTGCTGGGGCTTGCCGGCGGTGTCGCGCGGCAGCTCGATCGTGCCGGCCACTTCGTCGTTCACCAGCACGTTCAGCTGGGACAGGTCGGGCAGCAGCGCGGGCGAATAGGTATAGCGCAGCTTCACGCGGGCGTGCGTCACGACCTCGTCGCTGCGGATGTTGAAGGGCAGGGTACGGCTGCCGTCCACGCCATGCAGCCTGATGGTCGTGGTGGCGCCGATGTCCTTGAGCGGAATGACATAGGTCGGCTCGGGAATGGGCTGTTCAACCGCCGCATCGGCGGGTGTACCGGCGCCTGCCTGGGCAGCGGCCTGCGCCTGCGGCGCGGGGGCGGCGACCAGCGGCGCGGCCAGGCCGGCACCCAGCAGGGCGGCGACCAGCGCGCACAGCGCGGTGTGCTTGAACGGCGAGGCGGCGCGCGCGTGTGGCTTGACGATCATGGCGTCTCCCTCGCTCAGGCCTGCAGGCGCTGCTTGGCGCGCGCACGCAGGGCGAAGTACACGACCACCGCCAGCAGCACCACGCTGACCAGGCCCAGCAGCAACAGCAGCACCGGATGACGCGAGAAGAACCAGTACAGCGATTCGACGATCGTCAGCCTGCCGACGTAGTAGGTGTGCTCGCCGGTCAGGCTGGTGACCTGGTCGTCGCGCACCACGGAGACGCTGCCGGAGATGCGCGAGCCGCTGTAGCGGTCCTGCATCAGGGCGGTGGTGACGGTCTCCAGGCCGTCGGGGTTGCTGGCCGACACCACGACCACGCTGCGTCCGCGCTTCAGCGGCGACTCGAAGCCGGTCAGCAGGTTGCTGGAGCCGCGGGTCTGTTGGGCGATCTCGGCGCGCGTCTTCACTTCGCGCTCACGCGGGTCGGGACTGAGCCAGCCGAAGGTGCGGGCCATCAGGTCCGAGATCGAGAAACCGTGGTTTTCGCCGGCCAGGTTGGCGGGCATGCGCTCGCGCCATTCCCTGGTCAGCGGCTGCTTGCCCGAGTCGATGACAAGCAGGTCCTTGTCGGCGACGGCCTGCACGTTGGCGGCCTGCGTCACCGTCACGGCGGTGCCGGGATAGCCGGTGGACTCGCCCAGGCGGCCCATCAGCGTCAGGTAGGCGGCCAGGTCCAGCTCGCCCGCGCCGTCGGGCATGACCACCGCGGTCTCGGCCAGGTCGGCCAGGCGGGTGAAGGGGAAGCCCGAGCGCGCATAGGCCGACAGGTCGGGCATGGCGAGATAGTGCGAGAAGCCCGAGATGTCGATGGTCGAATCCGGCTCGATGGCGCCATGCACGTTGTCGATGATGACGTCGCGGCACTCACCCTGCTTCACGTAGTCGTAGAAGTAGAGGAACTGCAGCGTGCTGTGGGCGCCGGCCAGCGAGACCGGCATCATGATCAGTGCTTCGGCTTCCGACAGCGGCGCGTGCAGGCGGCGATAGGCGCCGGTGGTCTCGGGCAGCAGCGGCAGCGAACGCAGGAACTGGCCTTCGACCTGCACGTTCAGCGTGGACTGGTCGGCGGCCGGACGCGGCGTGTAGCGGTACTTCAGGTTGATGGGGATGTGCTTGTCGCGCCAGGCGAAGAGGTCGGGCGGCAGGCGCAGGTCCACGTTGACGACGTCGGGGCGGTAGCCGGCGACGTTCAGGTCCTGCGTGGACACCAGCTCGCCGAAACGCACCGGACGGTCGGAACGCAGCCAGTTCGGCGCGTCATAGGGACGGCGCGGGGCGCGGGGTTCGAGCTTGGTGATGGTGGCGCGCTCGCCGGTCAGGGTCTGGGTGCCCAGCGAGACGGCGGCGGCGGCGGTCTTCAGTTCCTCGGCATTGCGGCCGCGCACCAGCAGCAGCTTGCCGTAGGGATCGTTCGGGTTGGCGACCATCTGTAGGGTCGGCCCCGTGATGTCGCCCGCGTCCACGCCGGCCAGGCGCTGGCCGCCGGTCAGCAGCACGATGGCGCTGCCTTGCGCGGGAATGGCATTCACCTGGGCGCTGAACTGCGCGCCACGGAAACCGGCCAGTGCGCCGAACCACGACGACAGCGTGCCGGCGGCCTCCAGCGTCGCGTTGTCAGGCGTGGCGGCGAAGACGAAAGGCAGCTTCAGGCGGCGCACGTCGCGCGCATCGAAGAACGGGCGCGGCAGGATCGCCAGGTCGTTGGGCATTTCGATGGGGGCGACCGTCAGCGCCAGCTTGGTGTCGTTGCTGACGTTGGCCCACAGGCTGGAGTGCAGCGGATCCTCGCACTCCATGGTGTAGTGGGCGATCAGCTGCAGGTTCAGGCGGTTGTAGTCGCGCACCAGCTTGGGCGGCAGGTCGACTTCCTTGCTGACCTGCGAGCCGGCCTCTTCCTTGGGCAGGGCCAGGGTGCTGGTCACTTCGTCATTGACCATCACCTTCAGGTGCGACAGCTCGGTGATGAGCGACGGCGAATAGGCGTAGTCCATCTTCAGCCGCGCGCCCAGCAATTCCTCGTCGGCGCGGGTGCTGAAGCGCACGGTGTTGCTGCTGTCCACGCCGGCCAGCCGGATGGGGAAGCGGGCGCCGAGTTCGCGCAGCGAGATTTCGTATTGATAGGCGCCGGCAGGCAGGGGCGCGGGCGCCTCGGCGGTCGCGGCAGCCGGATCGTGGGCGGGATCCGCGGGCGCCGTTTCGGCCGTGGGTTCCGTGGGAGCAGGCGCGGCGTGGGCGACGCCGGCATGAAGGCCCAGCGCGAGCAGGCTGGACAGCAAGGACGGCAGCAGCCGCCGGGTCGATTGTTCTTGCACTTTTTTTCCTGATCCCTGGTTCATCGTTTCGCCGACCCCAGGCGGGTAGCGGCGCGGGCGGTGCGCGTGGCAGCGCTTGCGGTACGGGTTGCTGCACCCCGGGCGGCGCGGCGCGCGCCCGAGAAGGTTTCCAGCGTGATCAGCGACAGGCCGCGCATGCCGATGCGGCAGACGTGGCGCAACGCCATCAGCGGCGAATCGGGGGTGCTCTGCCCCCACATATTGGCCCAGGTGTCCGCGCGCGCGAACGTCACGCGGGCCAGGTCCAGTTCCTGCTGGATCGACAGGTCACGGAAGCCGATGCCCAGGTGTCCGGGCTTGCTGAAGGTGACCAGCCCCGGGAAGACGCCTTCCTCGTCGTCCCGGTAGATGGAGATGTGCAGCGCTTCGCCGAGCGGAATCTGCGCGTTGCCGGGCAGCCTCAGGCCCACGCCGCCCTGCGAGAAGTCGGTCGTGCGGCAGGCCACGGTGCGGCCGTTGGCCAGGTGCACGGTGGCGGCCAGGTCGGCCGACACGCGCGGCGCGCTGCGCAGCTGGCGAACCTCGCCCGCCACGGCCACGCTGGCCGCGGTGATGATGATGTTGTAGACCGTCCAGGCCAGGTTCACGGCCACGGTCAGCGTGTGGTCGGTGTCGCCCGGCGCCAGTACCAGCATGAGCACGCCCACGGTCAGGCCCAGCAGGTTCAATACCAGCAGTACCAGATAGGGGCGCGCCAGCGTCCAGTCGAAATACGCTTCGGGAATCACGCCTCCCTTGGCCGTCACGTTGAAGCGCGCGCGGTGGGGCTGGATCAGGGTCTGCAAGGCGGGACGCATGATGTACCAGGCCAGCACGGACTCGTACACCTCGTTCCAGAACGAATGCCTGAACTTGCCCTGGATGCGCGAGTTGGTGACGCTGGCATGCACCAGGTGGGGCAGGGCGTAGAGCGCGATCAGCAGCGCCGATGCCTGGAACACGTGCGCGCCGAAGAACAGGTAGGCAAGCGGCGCGGTCAGGAACACCACGCGCGGCAGGCCGTGGAAGAAGTGCAGCGTGGCGCTCAGGTAGCACAGGCGCTGGCCCAGCTTCAGCCCGCGGCCGAGCAGCGGATTGTTCAGGCGGATGATCTGCGCCATGCCTCGCGCCCAGCGGATGCGCTGGCCGATGTGGCGCGACAGGTTCTCCGTGGCCAGGCCGGCTGCCTGCGGCACGGCCAGGTAGGCCGTGTTGTAGCCGGCACGGTTCATCTTCAACGCCGTCAGGGCGTCTTCGGTCACGCTTTCGGTGGCGATGCCGCCGATCTCCGCGATGGCCGAGCGGCGCATCACGGCGCAGGAACCGCAGAAGAAGGTGGCGTTCCAGAGGTCGTTGCCGTCCTGGATCAGGCCGTAGAACAGTTCCCCTTCGTTGGGCACGTTGCGGAAGGTCTCGAGGTTCTTCTCGAACGGATCGGGCGAGAAGAACACGTGCGGCGTCTGCAGCATCGACAGCTTGGGGTCCTTCATGAACCAGCCCATGCTGATCTGCAGAAAGGAGCGCGTGGGCACGTGGTCGCAGTCGAACACGGCGACGAACTCGCCGTCGGTCTTGGTCAGCGCGGCGTTGATGTTGCCGGCCTTGGCGTGCTTGTTGTCGGGGCGGGTGATGTAGCCCACGCCCACGCGTTCGCAGAAGTCACGGAATTCCGGGCGGCGGCCGTCGTCCAGCAGGTAGACCTTCAGCTTGTTGGCGGGCCAGTCCAGCGACATGGCGGCCAGCACGGTCTGGCGCACCACTTCCAGCGGTTCGCCGTAGGTGGGAATGAAGACGTCGACGGTTGGCCAGTTGCGGATGTCGGCCGGCATGGGCAGCGGACGGCGGCGCAGCGGCCAGGCGCTCTGGAAGTAGCTGAGCAGCAGCACGGTCAGCGCATAGAACTCGGCGATGACCAGTCCGTAGCCGAACAGCATGTCCAGCGGCGTCTCGAAGCCCAGCGTCGACGTCACGCGCCAATACATGTAGCGCAGCGACACGCCGACCGACAGCATGATCATCATCAGCGTGGCCAGTCGTCCGGCCACGCGCGACAGCAGCATGGTCACCACGAAGCAGATCAGCGCGAAGACGGCCTGCTCGGTGGCTTCGAGCGGCACGCTGACCAGCAGCAGGAACAGCAGGCCCGCCATGATCAGGGCCGCCCAGTGCGCCCAGGGCGAATTCCAGATGCGCAGGTTGAGCAGGGCGTTGCCCGCGCGCAGGGTCCAGCCCGTGGCCGGCTTCTGCTTGTCCGTGGTTTCCTGGCGGCTCATGGCTGCACGTCCCGGATGGCGGCGAGGCGGGCCGCGATGTTGCGCGCGCAGTCCACGAAGTCCTGCGTGCTTTGCGAGCCCGGGTCATAGGCCAGGGCGTGGGTGCCGCTTGCCAAGGCCTGCGCCACCGCCTGGTCGGCGTGGATGCGGCCGATGAGGCGCGAGCCCAGCGCGTTGCGCAGGATCTGCGTGACGTCGCGCGACAGTTCACGCGTCTGGTCGACCTGGTTCAGCACGTAATAGTGGCCGAGGAAATCCGGACGGCCCGAGCAATAGTTGCGGATCAGCTCCTCCATCTGGGACACCGTGGCATACGAGGCCGCGTCGGGCAGCGTGACCACGACGCACAGGTGAGCCACCGAGAGCGCCTGGCGCAGATAGGTGGACGGGCCAGGTGGGGTGTCGATGAGGATGACCGCGTCGGGCGGCAGGCCGAGCGATGCCAGGTTGTGGCGCAGCCATTGCGGGTCGTTCTTCAGTTGTTGCTCGAAACGTTCGCGCTCGGGTTCGCTGACCGCGCCGTAGGGCAGCAGGTAGACGCCCGAGGGGCCGGGCGCCCAGACGTGGCGCCAGTCCTGGCCGTTCAGGCTGGCGCGCGCGACGCCTTCGGGCGCATTGGGGTTGTTGCCGATGTGGAAGCGCAGCGCATTCTGCGGGTCGAGGTCCAGCGCCAGGACGGCCAGGCCGGCTTGATGCAGGGCCACGCTCAGGTTGGCACAGACCGTGCTTTTGCCGACACCGCCCTTGGCGGAAACGATGGTGATGATCTTCACGGGTTCAGTAGCCGCTTGAACAGGGAGGGAGGCGCACTTGCCGCGGGCGCCGCGGCGGGCGCCCGGCCGGCGAGCCGGTCGAAGGTCGCTTGCAGGCCATTGTTGGCGGGCACGGCCGGGCTGCCCGCGTTGGCCGCAAGCGGCGTGTCGGGAATGTGCGGCGATGCAACGGCGGCCGGGACAGCGGGCGGCGTCACGGGCGCAACCGGCACGGGCGGGGTGGGGCCCGCGTGCATGGGCACGACCGGCGCCGCCGGCGCGATGGCGGGGGCGGCGGGCGGCTCGGGCGCCATCAGCGGCGTCACGGGCGGGTGCGCGCGGGGGCCGGGGTGGCGCTCGGGCAGGGGCGCCATGCGAGGACGCGGCGGCACCACTTCGACGTCTTGGCCGTGGGGGGCGGGATCGCCGTAGACCTGCGCGTCGGGATCATCGCCGGCATGCGTGGCTTCCGGGATGCCCGGGACGGCCGACAGCAGCGACCAGCGCGCGCGCGAGTCCTGGGCGCGGTTGGCGTTGTCCAGTTCCTGGTAGTGCTCGGGATGGCCCCCGAACTTGCCGAAGAGATTCGAGATGTCGCTGGAAGTGCTCATGGCATTCCCCCTCAGTGAGTGCCCGCCGGGCTGACCCGGCGAGCCAGGCAATCAACGGCCCAGGCGCAGCACGATGGCCGTGCGGACATCGCTTTCCTCGCTCTGGCGCACGTGCAAGGCATCGCTCGCGCCCAGTTGGCGGAACCATTGCTCGTAGACGCCTTCCAGGAAGGCGGCGCTCCAGGCAAGGTTCTGCGCGCCGAATGCGGATTCGAGCGGCGCGGCGTAATGCGTCAGCGTCAGGAAGCTGTCGAGGTCGTGGATGTCGACCCAGCCCCAGTCCTGCGTCGTCCAGACGCCGTTCATCGCGTCCTGCATCGACTGCACGGTTTCGGCGGCCTGGATCGGGTGCTGGCTGGCGAAATGCTGGCCGGCCTCGCGCAGCAGCGTGCGCAACTGCTCGGACGAGAAATGGTTCGTCAGGGACTGGGCCAGGGCGCCCAGGGCGCCACGCCACTGCAGCGGGGCCTGGCGATTGCGGTAATAGTCGAAGAGCGGGTTTTCCACGGGAGTCCTTGCTTAACGAATGGGCGTAAGAAAATGACGCGGGATAGCCGACCGTCAGATTCGGCGCGGGCAGGGCGGAACGGCCCGTGCACGCGAAGGGTGCAGGAGGCGAGGGTACAGAGGGGAAAAGACGACGCCATGGAGCGGAGCGGCAAGAGAGCGCTCGAACGCGAAGGAATCCGTCATGATGGCAAGTGGTGCCAAATGGCAAGGCGGAGCTGCGACTTTCTGGTCGCATTCTTGAGGCATGACCTTGCGTCTTGAATGTTGCGCGCGTCTCTGGTTTCCTTGGAGGAAATGGGAGTGGACGCGTTACAGCAACATTTGGATTCTATACATTTTTCAGCTTGTATCAACTATTTTTGTGTGAATTGCGCGCCATTCACGTCATGTTTGCGTGCGCAATCCCCAATTCCCGGTATATTCGCCCGCCCCGAACCCAAAGGGCGGCACATCGAGCGGGTTAGCATGGCTGCATTCCCGCCCACATGCTGCAAGGCGGTCCTTCAGTCCGTGTCGAACCGAGTCCGAACAAAAGGATGATCGCGATGTCTTCCCCCGCCCCACTGCGTCTGCTCCCGGTCCTGCTTGCCGGCGGCGCCGGCACCCGTCTCTGGCCCTTGTCCCGGGAAACCTATCCCAAGCAGTTCCTGCCGGTCCTGGGGGACCATTCGCCGCTGCAGGCCACGTGGTTGCGCCTGGCAGGCCTGGCGCCCGCGGACCCGCTGGTCGTCACCAATGAAGCGTACCGGTTTGTCGTGGCGGAACAACTGCGCCTGGTCGGGGTGGAAAGCGCGTCGATCCTGCTGGAGCCCGCCGCGCGCAACACGGCGCCCGCCATCGCGCTGGCCGCGCTGGAGGCGATGGCCCGCGAAGGCGATGCCCTGCTGCTGGTGCTGCCTTCCGACCATGCCGTGACGGACGAAGCGGCCTTCTGTCAGGCGGTGCAGGCCGCCATCGCGCCGGCCACCGCCGGGCGGCTGGCCACCTTCGGCATCGTGCCCACCTACGCCGAAACCGGCTACGGCTATATCCGCGCCGCGCAGGAAGGCGAGGGCGTGGTGCGCGACGTGCAGGCCTTCGTGGAAAAGCCCGACGCCGAGACCGCCGCCGCCTACCTGGCCAGTGGCGACTACTACTGGAACAGCGGCATGTTCCTCATGCGCGCCAGCCGCTACCTCGAAGAGCTGGAGCGCCACCGGCCGGACATCCTGCAGGCCTGCCGGCAGGCCATGGCCGCCACGCGCCGCGACGGCGACTTCCTGCGGGTCGACGCCCAGGCTTTCAAGGCCAGTCCGTCGGATTCCATCGACTACGCGGTCATGGAGCGGGCCGGCGGCACGGTCGTCGTGCCGATGGACGCAGGCTGGAGCGACATTGGTTCCTGGGCGGCGCTGTGGCAGATCGCGCCGCGGGACGACGCGGGCAACGTGCTGCATGGCGACGTGCTGGCCGAGGATTGCCGCGGGCTGTATGTCTATGGCGGCAAGCGCCTGGTCACTGTCCTGGGCGTCGAGAACCTGGTGGTGGTGGAAACCTCCGACGCCGTGCTGGTGGCTGCCCGTGATCGCGTGCAGGACGTCCGCAAGCTGGTCGAGCGGCTGCGCAAGGCCGGGCGGCCGGAGGCCTCGACGCACCGGCAGGTCTTCCGGCCCTGGGGGCACTATGAGGGCATCGACGAGGGCAGCCGCTTCCAGGTCAAGCGCATCACCGTCAAGCCGGGCGCTCGCCTGTCGCTGCAGATGCACCATCACCGCGCCGAGCACTGGATCGTCGTCAAGGGCACGGCCAAGGTCACCCGCGGAGACGAGAGTTTCCTGCTGACTGAGAACCAGTCCACCTACATTCCGCTGGGCGTGACGCACCGACTGGAAAACCCGGGCGCGATTCCGCTGGAGCTCATCGAGGTGCAATCGGGCTCATACCTGGGTGAAGACGATATCGTGCGTTTCGACGACGCCTATGGCCGCTGAGCGCCAAGCGGGGCGCGGCGCCCGCATCCCCGCTTGCATCCCGATACTTGCTGCGAGAAAGCCACACCGGTAGCCTTGCACCATCCTGAACGTCATCTTTCAGCGATACACTCGCCGTTACCGATGTTACGTTTTCTTGTATTCGTGAACCTTTTCTGGCGCACGAAGCGTCCGCGGGCTGCTGTCGAACCTCGTCCATGTACCTGAACGAAAAACCTAGCCATAACGACAGTCTGTTCATGCTGGCCTGCGCCGGCGCCTCCGCATTGATCGCCGGGGGCGTCTTCGCGATGCTGATGTCGCGCCACGGCATCGACAGCGTTCCGATGTACACGCAGACCGTGCCCATGCTGCTGGCGCTGGGCACCTTCCTGACATTCTTCCCGTTCAACCTGCTCATCAGCGCGCGCAATACGCTCTGGATGCTGGGGCAGGGCGTCATCCGCTGGCTGCGCGTGCTGTTCCTTGCCATGGCGGCGCTGTTCTTCCTGCCCGAGACCGGCACGAACACCGAGTGGCTGCGCGTGGTGCTGGGCGAATGGGCCCTCATGACCCTGCCGCTGCAACTGCTGGTGCTGGCCTGCACGCGTTCCGCGATCTTCCTGATCAACAACTCGTCGTCGAACCGCCGTCACGCGGCTTTCATCGGGCTCGGGCCCGAGGCGCTGAAGCTGGCGTTGCGCCTGAACCGCTCGCCCATCCTGGGCATCCGCGTGCTGGGCTATTACGCCGAAGAACCTGTCGTGACCGATGACGACGATGCCTTCATGCCCACCTATCTGGGCGCCTACGACCAGGCGCTGCGGCATGTCGGGCGCGACCGCATCGACATCCTGTTCGTGGGCCTGGGCATCGAGCAGACCAGCCCGCGGGCGCAGGAGCTGATGAACCGCGTCTACGATTCGACGGCGTCCATCTATTTCATGCCCGAGTCGCCGCTGCTCGACGAGTTCGCGGTCAGCGGCGCCGACATCGCCGGCGTGCCGCTGCTGGCCTTGCACGAAACCAAGATGCTGGGCCTGTCCAAGAGCATCAAGCGCGGCATGGACATGGTGCTGGGCATCCTGGGGCTGCTCATTGTCTCGCCCATCATGCTGGGCGCGGCGCTGGCCATACGCCTGGATTCGCCCGGGCCGATCATCTTCCGCCAGCGGCGCTACGGCGAGGGCGGCCGTCCGATCACGGTCTACAAGTTCCGCTCCATGCGCGTGCAGCCCAAGCCCACCGAGGGCGCCGTGCTGAAGCAGGCGCAGGTCAACGATGACCGTGTCACCAAGATCGGCCGCATCCTGCGCAAGACCTCGCTCGACGAGCTGCCGCAGCTTTTCAACGTGATCCAGGGCACCATGAGCCTGGTGGGGCCGCGCCCGCACGCGGCCGAGCACAACGAGTTTTATCGCAAGCAGATCCGCGGCTACATGCTGCGGCACACGGTCAAGCCGGGCATCACCGGCTGGGCGCAGGTCAACGGCTTGCGCGGTGAAACCGACACGCCGGACAAGATGCAGCGCCGCGTGTCCTACGACCGCTACTACATCGCGAACTGGTCATTCTGGCTCGACGTGAAGATCCTGTTCCGCACGGTGCTGCTGGTCTTCTGGGACCGTCACGCGTATTGAGGCGGGACGGCATCGGCGTCGCTGCGGACCGACGCCAATGCGATGCGCGACGCCTAGTCGATGGTCGCGCCGGATTGCGCGACGATAGGCGCCCATTTTTCCTGCGCGTGCCGGATCCGTTGGGCAAACTCGGACGGCGTGGATGTCAAGGGCGTGGCCCCGATATTCAGGATTTTCTCTATCGTTGCCGGCTCCTGTGCGATGTCCGTGATCGCCTTCGAGAGCGTCGCCAGCGTTTGCGGCGGCAGATCCTTGGGGGCCACCACGCCGAACCAGACTTCCACGTCATAGCCTGGCACGCCGGCCTCCGCCATCGTGGGAACATCCGGCAGCAGCGGCGACCGCCTGGTGCTGGTGACGGCCAAGGCCCGCAGGCTGCCTGCCTTCACGTGCGGCAACGAGCCTGGAAAATTATCGAACATCAACTGGATCTGGTTCGCCAGCAGATCTGCCATCGCAGGGCCGCTGCCCTTGTAGGGCACGTGCGTGAAGGATGCGCCAGTCATTTTCTGGAACAGCTCGCCAGAAAGATGGTTTGTCGTCCCGTTGCCCGCCGAGCCCATGTTGAGACCGGCAGGCTTGTTCTTGGCATGCGCCACGAGTTCCGCCACGGTCTTCACCGGGACTTTGGGATTGACGACCAGGATGTTGGGAACGCTGGCGAACTGCGCGACGGGGGTGAAGTCCTTCTGCGGGTCGAAGGGGAGTGTCTTGTAGAGAGCAGGGTTGATGCCCAGCGTGCCTTCGGTGGCGAACAACAGTGTGTATCCGTCGGCGGATGCCTTGGCGACGATATCCGAGCCAATGTTGCCGCCCGCCCCAGGGCGGTTGTCGGCCACGACCTGCTGGCCCAGTTTTTCGGACAGGCGGGCTGCCAGCACACGCCCCAGATTGTCGGTGGTGCCTCCCACGGCAAACGGGATGACCAGCCGGATGGGCTTCGTGGGATACGTCTGGGCCATGGCCGTGCTGGACAGCGCCAACGCCGAGGCGGTGGCAAAAGTGATGGCAAGTTTCATGATGGAACCCCTTGTGTAGTAAGAATTGGAAGTGCTGCGGACGAGCCAAGGATCTACTGCAAAGGCGCTGCAGCGAGCGCGGCTATTTCTTTCTTGAGCGTGGCGCGCGCCAGGGCGATGGATGCACGGCGCGCCGCGGCCCGGGATCGGGCGTCCTCCAGCGAGTGGCTGAGTTCAGTGATCTGCCGCGCCACCTGCGCCGGCGCGGGGCCGCCCAGGGCGCAGCGGGCTTTCACGCTGGCCTGCGGATCCAGGCACCGTCGCACCGACGCCTCATCGAGATGGATGTCGCGCCCGGTCTGCCCGCGGGCTGCGGCGTTGACCATGTCCGGGGTGATGTCGTCAGCCGCCAGGCCGGCCTCGATTGCCTGGCGCACTACCGCGCCCACGACGTGATGGGCCTCACGGAAGGACAGGCCTGACTCGCGCACGAGGGCATCGGCAAGATCCGTCGCGGTCGAGAAGTCGGTTCTCGCCTTGCGCAACATGGTCTGCTGGACAGGCTGCGCGGCGTCCAGGACCAGATGGAACAGCTTCAGGCAGCGGACGCACTCGTCGGCACTCTCCCAGAAGCTGCGCATGCTTTCCCTGTTCCCGTCGCCGCTGTGCGTGAAATGGCTGCCTTTCACGGCGGTCATCGACGCGGTGAAAAGCGCGATGAGGTGGCTCGTCTTGCCTTTCAGGTATTCCACGACCACGGGGTTTTTCTTCTGCGGCATGATGCTGGAGGTGCCCGCCACCCGATCGGGGAATTCGATGAGCCCGAATTCCGGCGTTGCCCACACGTAGAAGTCCTGGGCGATCCGTCCCCAGGTCAGGGAGGCAATGGTCATGGCCGACATCAGCCCCCAGGCGAAGTCCCGCGACGCCACGGCATCCAGGGAATTGGCCACGCAGCGTCCAAAGCCCAGCAGCCGGGCGGTGTCATCGCGTTGGATGGGGAAGGTCGTGCCCGCGAGCGCGCCGGCCCCCATCGGGCACGCATCGACATGCTCCAGCGCCTGTTCAATGCGGGCTGCGTCGCGGGCAATGGCATCCGCGGCGGCGGCAAGGTAGTGGCCATAGGTGATGGGTTGCGCGGATTGCAGGTGGGTGTAGCCGGGCATGACCACATCGGCATACTGCTGCGCGCGCGCGATTGCCCGTTCTCTCACCGCGTTCAATGCGTCGAGCACGTCGAGGCCGGCGTCTCGCGCCCGCAGCCGATCGTGCGTGGCAAGAATGTCATTGCGGCTGCGCGCCACGTGCAGGCGGCCTCCCGCCTCCGGGCCGGCAAGGCGCATGAGCTGGGCTTCATAGTTGAAGTAGGCGTCTTCCCGTTGCGGGTCCAGCGGCACTGCCGCGGGACCTTCCTGCTCCATTTGCACCAGCGCCCTGGCCAGCAGGACCGCCTGTTCCCGAGGCATCAGTCCCGCATGCAACAGCATGAGCAGGTGCGCCTGGTTGATGTCCGAAAGGTAGGTGAACCCGCTGCCGAATTCGCGGTTCAGGCGCGGCAGATAAATGTGGTCGCAGACCTCTTGCGCGGTTGCCTGCTGCAAGCGGCGACTGACTTTCGATTCCATGCTTTGCTGCTCCGTTGGCGCGTGCGCGTCGCACGCCGAATCCTGGGAGGGAGTATGGAAATCGACCAACATTACGTCAAATGAGAGTTTTCATTGGTGGCATGCAATTTTGATATGCTGCTGGCTCCCACGTGCAGGAGAACCCCGGATGAAGTTCAAGCACATCGAGACCTTTCGCGTCGTGATGCTGATGCGCTCCATGACGCTGGCTGCCGCCCAGCTTCACACGTCCCAATCGAACGTCAGCCGCGTCATCGGGCAATTGGAAGCCGCCGCGGGATTCCGCCTTTTCGAGCGCCGCGCCGGTGGCCTGGTCCCCACGCCGGAAGCCGAGGCGTTCTATCGGGAGGTGCAGCGCGCATTCCTTGGCATGGATGCCCTGGCGGATTCCGCCCGCCTCATACGCCAGGTGGGCCCGGGAACCTTGCGGATCGGGGCGGTGCCTTCGATTGCCATGAGTGTGGTACCGCAGGCCGTGCAGGCGTTCCGGCAGCGCTATCCGGACGTTCCCATATCGATCCATACGGGGGATTCACCCACGGTCGCGAAGTGGACCGCGACGCGCTATTGCGACGTGGGCCTGGTGTCCTACCTGACGGATACGCCTGGCGTGACCGCGAGCCTGTGGGCGCAGGAGGAAGGCGTGTGCATCGTGCCCAAGGGGCATCGCCTGGCGCGTAAACGCGCGATCACGGCGGGTGATCTGGATGACGAGCCATTCGTGTCATTGACGCAGGGCGATGGCACTCGCGCGGGTATCGATGCCGCGTTCGTGCCGGACCGCCGCAAGCTCATCCTTGACACGCCCTATGCCGCCACCATTTGCCACATGGTGGCGATGGGGCTGGGCGTCAGCGTGGTCAATCCCCTGGTGTTGCGGCACCTGAAGATGCCCGGCGTGGCATGCCTGCCGTTTTCGCCAACGGTGGCGTTTTTCAGGTATATCCTTGCCGCGCAGCAGCAAGCCGACTCCAGCCTGACGACGGCATTCCTGGCCTGCCTTCACGACGAGTGAAAACCATGGCTTTTCCGGCGACCGAGCGTCGGTTCACTCCGGCCGGATGGCGTCGCACAGCAGATACTCCACGTAGCGCCAGTCGCATTCCGACGTGAAGAGCATGCGCTCGGGCTGGCTGCTGCCGCGGCTGGTGCTGAACTCCACGCCCAGCCGCAGGATGTTCTGCGAGAAGCTGTTGCCGGCGTCGGCGCCGACTTCGCGCGTGCGGTAGCCGTCCAGGACCATCCGCACGTTGTCCGTGGCCTTCCATTCCAGGCGGGTGCCGTAGCGCCACACCGTGCTGCGGCTGTCCACGCCCGAGAAGCGCGTGTCCGCCTGCACCTCGCGGGCGACGCTCAGCCAGGCCGCGCTGCGGTCGCTGGCCTGCCAGCGCATGGTCATGCGCAGGCCCGTCTGGGTCGAATAGATGGTGTCGGGGCTGTCGTCGTTGCTGTAGGGGCGGCGCCAGCCATAGACCTCGAAGCGGGTCTTGGGGGAATACTGGTACGAGGCGCGGGTATCGATCGTGATCAGAGACGTGTCGCGTTCGCCCAGGTTCTCGTAGCTGCGGCGCAGGTAGCCGAAGCGCGTCTCGACCGAGGTCTTGATCGTCAGATCCCAATGCGAATCGATGAAGATCTCGTTGTCCTGGTAGGCATCGTCGATCTGTGCGCGCCAGAAGTCCGTGCGGTCGATGTAGTTCACGCGCGACTGCCGGAAGCCCGCGTTGACGAAGCTGCGATCCATGCCCGAGTAATAGGCGCTGGCTTCCCAGCCGGTTTCATCACGGTTGTACAGCGTGCGGTTCAGGTCCGTTTCGTAGCGCGAACGGCCCTGGTAGACGGACAGCAGCGGCAGCGTCAGGTCTTCCGTCACGCGCAGGCCCAGCTGCGATTGCCAGCGCTGCTGCGCCTGCATGTCGCGGTCGGGCCAGGTGCGGTTCAGGTATTCGTACAGCCGGTCGCTGTAGCCATAGGAAAAGCGGCCCGCGAAGAGCTTGCCCGCGCGCCACGGCAAGGCCGCCGAGAACTGCTTGGGCTGATGGTCCAGCTGGCGGTTGCCGTCATAGCGGGCGTCGCCGATGTTGCCCGCCAGTTCCAGGCGGGTGCGCTCGGACAGCAGCGGCATGCGCACCGCGCCGCCGATGGTGTTGATCAGCACCTGGCTGCCTTGGCGGCGCGTGTCGTTGTCGGGCAGGCGGGCAGGGTTGCTGTGGTATTGCGGCATGCTGCGCAGCCGGAAGACGTGTTCCATGCCTTCGGGGAAGGTAGGACTCTGGGCCTGCGCCGGAACCGCCGCCAGGGCGGCCAGGAGCGCCAATGCAAGGCAGGTCGGCCGGAAGGCCAAGGTCATGCGCCAGGGCTCCGGCCCTGCCGGCGCGCGCGCCACTCGCGCCAGCACAACGCGAGGAAGCGGGTGTCTTCGACCAGATAGCGGCGCCAGAGCCTGCGCGGGTTGCTGGCCAGGCGCCAGAGCCATTCCAGGCCGTTGCGCTGCACCCACAGGGGCGCGCGGCTTTGCAGGCCGATGGCGAACTCCATGGCGGCGCCCACGCACAGCACGATGCCGCCGCCGAAGGAGGGGGCGTGGCGCAGCGACCAGTTCTCCTGCTTGGGCATGCCCAGGCAGACGAACACGACGTCGGCGTCCAGCTCGCGCACCCAGTCGGCCGCTGCCAGGCCTTCTTCGCCATAGGGATCGAAGCGCATGGAAGGGCAGCGGATATCGATGCGCAAGCCGGGGTAGTATTCCTCGAAACGGGCTTGCAGCCGCGCTTCGTCGCCGGGCATGCCGCCCAGCAGGGCCACGCGCCAGTTGCCGGCGACGGCCTGGCGGCACAGCGCGGTGAAGAGATCGGCGCCGGTAACGCGTTCGGGCAGCGGTTCGCCCAGCAGGCGGCTGGCCCAGATGACGGGCATGCCGTCGGCGAACAGGAAGTCGGCTTGTGCGTAGTTGCGTTTGAACTCGGGTTGGCGCTCCAGGCGCACCACGTGGTCCACGTTGGGCGTGACGACCACTTTGGCGGCGCCATCGCGGCGAACGGCGGCTTCGCTGAGCAGCGTCACGGCTTCATCGAACGTCACGGCCAGGATATCCAGGCCGAACAGCCGGCGGATCGGGGCAGGGGGCGCGGGCATCAGGGGTCGTCGAGGTTATGGCAGGCGCGGCATGCGCATGCCGGCATTGTATGTAGAAAACCGTGCCGGAGTTGTACCTATAATGGCGCACTGCGCGGCGTGTGGCCGCGTGCCCACATGCGGAGAACGATCTTGGCGAGCTCGAAGGTATGGCGCAACGTGGCGGCGGGCCTGCTCGGGCTGGCATGCTGCATGGCGGCACAGGCCCAGATCCAGTTGCCCTCCGAGAACCCGTTCCGCGTGGCGCCGCAGGCAGCGCCCACGGCGCCGCAGCCCGTTCTGCGCAGCGCCCCGGAGGTCGTCGATACGACCGCGATGCCGCGTGACAATGCGCCCGCGTCCGTTGCCGCGCCCGCCGCCTCGCCGGCGCCCGCACCCGTTTTCGAGCCCGCAACGGCACCCGCGCCCGCCCCCTTGCAGCCCGCCGCCCAGGCGCCGCGCGCCTTGCCCGAGTCCGTGACCGATGTCGGCCCGCTGGTCGAGTCCGTCGAAACCGCGGTCGAGGCCTCGGGCGCCGTGGCAGTGGTGGGGCCGGGCGACACGCTGTCCGTGAGCGTGCTCGGCCAGCCCGAGCTCGATGCGCGGCTCACCATCGATGCCGAGGGCCGCATCACCGTGCCTTTCCTGGGCGAACTGGACGTCAGCGGCCTGGCGCCCACCGAGGTCGGCCGCCGCGTGGCGGAAGGCCTGCGCAAGGGCGGCTATCTGCAGGATCCCAAGGTGGCCGTGGATGTGCTGCGCGTGCGCAGCCGCGTGGCCTCCATCCTGGGCGAGGTCAACCGGCCCGGGCGCTATGCCATCGAAGGCCGCCTGACCCTGCTGGAGCTGCTGGCGATGGCGGGCGGCGTGCGTGAAGGCGCGTCCGATACCGCCGTGCTGATCCGCCCGGGCATCGATCCCTTCACGCAGCAGCGTGTGGAGCTCTTCGTGGGCAACCGCCAGTTGCCGGCCCGCCAGATCCAGAACGTGGTCCTGCAGGCGGGCGACGTGGTCTTCCTGGCGCAGGCGCCGCGCTTCTATGTGCACGGGGAAGTGTCGCGCTCGGGCTCGTTCCCGGTGGAACCGGATCTCACCGTCATGCGCGCCATCGCCATCGCCGGCGGCATGACCCAGCGGGCTTCCGATGGCCGCATCAGCATCAACCGCAAGGGCCCGGACGGCGCCATCGTGAAGATCAAGGCGAAGCTCGACGATGCGGTGCTGCCCGGCGACGTCGTGTTCGTCGACGAGCGTTTCTTCTAGGCGGCAGGCTCGCCGGCGCAGCCGGGCGATCAGGCCTGCATGCCGCTGACGCGGTACCAGCGCACGAAGTTGATCCAGCGCCAGGCCTGCCACGAGAAGGGCTGCTTGCCCTGGATGATGGCGTCGAACGCGTCCAGCAGAGCGCGGGTGTTCAGGAAGGGGATGTCCTGCGAGTCCGCCAGCCATTCCCGCGCCTGCGGCGCGAAATCCTTCAACCATTGGTGCTCCGGCGTGACCAGGCCGATCTTGTCGCGGCGGTCGAGGATCGCGTCAGGGACCAGGCCGCGCAAGGCCGCGCGCAGGATGTGCTTGGTCTCGCCGCCGCGCGAGATCAGGTAGTCCTCGGGCAGCGACAGCAGGAACTCGGCCAGCTCCAGCGTCAGGAAGGGCACGCGGTTCTCGATGGAGAAGCGCATGGCGTTGCGGTCGCCCTGGCGCAGCAGCGCGGGCAGGCCGCTCTGGCCCAGCGCGCGGGCCAGTTCCTGGATGACGCGGCGGCCTGGCGCGGGCGCCATGGCGGTTGGCCGGGGATAGCTGCGGCGCACCTGGTTTTCATCCAGCAGCCGGGCATCCAGCCACGCGGGTTCGGATTCGGTGTGGCCGAAGCGGGTGCGCAGCGTGTGATACGTGTCGTCCTTCAGGAACAGCGAGGCCGTGTGGCGCAGCAGGTGGCGCGTGTCGCGGCCCGGCCACCGGCGCCACGCCATCATGAAGGACACGGCCTGCGGCAGGCGGCCGGTTTCGATCAGGCTCTGCATGCGGAAGGCCGGGTAACCCTGGTAGCCCGCCAGCACCTCGTCGGCGCCCTGGCCTTCGAGCATCACGGTCAGGCCGTTTTCGCGGGCCGCCTTGAAGACGCGGTATTGCGCATAGATGCTGGTGCTGCCGAAAGGCTCGCCCTGGGCCTGGATGAGGTCGTCCAGTTGCGTGACGAGCTCGCCGGGTTGCACGACGACCTTGTGCGGGATGGCGCCGACGTGCTGGTTGATCTGGTCCACCCAGTGCGCCTCGGATTGCGGCGAGCCCTCGGCGATGAAGCTGACGGTGTGCAGCGGCAGGTCGGGCTCCAGGTGGCGCATGGCGCACACGATGGCGGAGGAATCAATGCCGCCCGAAAGCGCCGCGCCCAGCGGCACGTCGCTGCGCAGATGCAGGCGCACGCTGTCGAGGAACATCTCGCGCAGCTGCGCGGTGGCGTCGGCGAAGCCGATGCGGCGCGGCGCCACCACGGGCGCCTGCCACCACACGTGCACCGTGGGCAGGGTGTTGGCGCCCAGCTTCCAGCGCAGCAGTTGGCCGGCAGGCAGGCGATGCACGCCTTGCGTGAACGTCGAGGCGCTGCTGTCGTAGACGCCATGGGCCAGGTAATCGTAGGCGGTCTGCCAGTTCAGGCGGGGCGGGCCACCGGCCAGGGCCTGCAGCGCGCGGGCCTCGGAGGCAAAGCTGAAGCTGCCGTTCTCGGCGCGCCAGAAGAAGGGCTTGATGGCGAAGGGGTCGACCACGCAGGTCAGCGTCTGGGCGACCGTGTCGAACACCACGAAGGCGAACATGCCGGTGAGGCGGGGCAGGGCAGCCTCGCCCCAGCTTTGCCAGGCGCACAGCAGCACCTCGGTGTCGCTGTCGCTCTCGAAGACGTGGCCTTCGCGCGCCAGCGCCACCCGCAGTTCGCGGTAGTTGTAGATTTCGCCGTTGAAGGTCATCCAGTAGCGGCCGTCGGCCGAGCGGCGCGGCTGGTGGCCGGCCGGGCTGAGGTCCAGGATGGACAGCCGCGTGTGGGCCAGGCCCAGCGTGCCGCCGGACTGCTCCGAGGTTTCGATGCCGCTGTCGTTGGGGCCGCGATGGCGCAGCGCATCGACGCCCGCTTGGAGACGCTGGGTCAGGTTGCCCGGAGCCTGGTGCCACCAGCCTCCCAATATGCCGCACATAGGTTTTCCGTTATCGACCGGGGGCTGGACAGCCATGCTTTTGCGCCGCGCAAAAACAGCCGGATTGCTGTCCGCACCAGGTCATCCAAAACCATCATAATATGCGCAGGCGTGTTTCCGGACGAGTCCCGGCGCCAGTCTTCACGCCGTCCCGAACCAGGGCGGCCTGCCCGGGTCCGATGCCGCGGGGCAGGCATCCCGCCAACTCCCCCCTGGAATGCCGTCGATGCCGAGCATACTGATCCGTTCGTTCCTTATCGGGTGCGCCCTGTTCCTGTCGGGCGCCCATGCCTCTGCCGCGCAGCGCGCGCCGGCCTATGCGCCGGGCAAGCCCTATGCGGTGGTGGTCGGTGACTCCATCGCCGAAGGCGAACCGCAACGCAAGGGCCGCCTGAACCTCAACGGCCAGTTCAAGGCCGACCATCCTTCCGAACCGGGCCAGCTGTCCTATGAACTGGCCACGCGCTATGGCGTGTTCCATTTCAATCACGGCATGGGCGGGCAGACCTCGTCGCAGGTGCGCGCGCGCTGGCTGCGTGACGTCATGGCGCAGGACGTGAACGTGGGCGATGGCCGTCCGGCCCGCACGCTGCCCGCCGGCACGCAGCCCAGCACCATCTTCCTGCACGTGGGCATCAACGACCTGGCGCTGGGCGTGCCGCTGGCCGTGCTGCAGGACAACTTCCGCTATTTCGCCCGGACCGCCGCCGACCGCCGCATCCCGCTCATCATCGACAACATCGGTTCGTGGCTGGGCATGACCGATGACCGCATCGCCGTGGGCAACGCCTTCAACCGCTGGCTGGTGGAAGACCTGGCCGTGCGCTACCCCAACGTCACGGTGGTGGATTACCTGAACTGGTCCAGCGGCGGCACCAACGATTTCCGCGTGCTGGCGCAGGGCATGTTCGCCGACGGCGTGCATCCCTCCATGGCCGGCTACATCAATTTTGCCGATTACGTGCAGCGCAGCCTGGCGGGCGCGGGCGCGGCCGGCCCGCGCTAGGAGCGGCGCCATGTTCCTCAAGCCCGATTCCGTTCCGCACGGCGCCACCCTCACCGCCGATCTCTGCATCGTCGGCGCGGGCGCCGCGGGCATCGCCATGGCGCTGGCCCTGCGCGATGCCGGCCTGGACGTCCTGCTGATCGAAAGCGGCGGGGAAAAAGACGACCCCCGCATCCAGGCGCTCTATGCCGGCACGGTTGCCGACGAGCGCCTGCACAGCCCGCTGGACCGTTACCGGCAGCGCCGTTTCGGCGGCTCCACCACGATCTGGGGCGGGCGCTGCATGCCCTTCGACGCCATCGACTTCGCGCCGCGCGACTACATGGCGCACAGCGGCTGGCCCATCGGGCTGGGCGACCTGCTGCCGTACTACCCGCAAGCCAACCGCCTGTGCGAAGCCGGGGCCTATGCCTACACCGCGGAACAAGCCTTCGAGCGGCCCATGCGGCCGATGCTCGACGGCTTCGACAGCACGAGTTTTTCCACCGACACGCTGGAGCGCTTCAGCTGCCCCACCCATTTCGGCCACCGTTATCACCGCCGCCTTGAAAACAGCGCCGTGCGCGTGCTGCAGGGCTACTCGGTCTGCAACCTGGCCTTGTCCGAGACGGGTTCGCATATCGTCAGCGCCCAGGCGCGCACGCTGGATGGCCGGCAGATCACGATTGCCGCGCGCTGCTACACCCTGGCCATGGGCGGGCTGGAAACCACGCGCCTGCTGTTCAACAGCGCGGGCGCCGGCGGCCAGAGCCTGGGTAATGCCCATGACGTGCTGGGCCGCTATTACATGTGCCATCTGGCAGGCACCATCGGGACGCTGAGCATCGATGCCGCCGAGCGGGTCTGGCACGGCTATGAACGCGCCGATGACGGCGTCTACTGCCGGCGCCGCCTGGCCTTGTCGGCGGCCGCCCAGCAGCGGCTTGAAGTTGGCAATTTCATTGCGCGGCTGCACCATCCGCGCATCACCGATCCGGCACACCGCACCGGACCGCTGTCGATGCTGTACCTGGCCAAATACTTCATCCCCTACGAATACGGCAAGCGCCTGCACGGCGAAGAGTCGCTCACCCCGGGCGCCACGCTGCAGCACGTGCGCAACGTGGTGGCCGACGCCGGTGGGATCGCGAAGTTCCTGGCGCATTGGGTGCGCCACCGCACGCTGGCGGCGCGCAAGTTCCCTTCCGTCATCGTGCATCCGCGCGGGCCGCGCTACAGCCTCGATTTCCACGCCGAACAGGAACCGAACGCCGAGAGCCGCGTGACGCTGGGCCACGGCCTGGATGCCCTGGGCATGCGCCGCCTGCACGTCGACTGGCGTTATACCGGGCGCGACGTCCACACGGTCAAGGCGGCGCTGGCCGAATTCGCGCAGGAACTGGAAAAGTGGGGGCACGCGCGATTCGACTACGACCCGGACAGTGTCGAGCACGAAATGACCCGTTATGGCGCCTATGGCGGCCATCACATCGGGACGGCGCGCATGGGCAACGATCCGCGTGATAGCGTGGTGGATTCGCACTGCCGCCTGCACGAGGCGGACAACCTCTATCTGGCGGGATCCGCGGTGTTCCCGACCTCCAGCCAGGCGAATCCGACACTGACCATCGTGGCGATGGCATTGCGCCTGGCGGACCACCTGAAGGGCCGGCTGGCCGCGCGGCCAGCCTAGGGCCGACAACGACACATGGGAGCCGACATGACGAGCAAGGTACTGGTGCTGGGCGCGCAAGGATACGTGGGCAGGCGCGTGGTCGCCGCCCTGGCCGCCAGCGATTGGGCCCAGCCCGTGGCTGCCGGCCGCAGGGCAGGCGCCGGCGTCGATATCGTGGTCGACGCGACGGACAGCGAAGCGCTGGCCCAGGCGTTCGCGCAGGCCGACGCGGTGGTCAACTGCATGGCGGGTTCGCCAGCCGCCATCGTCGAGAACGCGAAGGCCTTGCGCCTGGCCTTGCAACGCGTGCCGGCGCGCCTGGTGCATTTCAGCTCCATGGCCATCTATGGCGCCATCGAAGGTCTCATCGACGAGTCCTGCCCGCCCGCCGGCGGCGTGGGCGGTTATTCCGCCGCCAAGGCCCAGGCCGAGCAGGAACTGGCGCAGACGGCCGACAAGGTCGTGCTGCGGCCGGGCTGCATCTATGGCCCCGGCAGTCCCCAATGGACCGACCGCATCGCCGCGCTGGTGCGCGCGCGCCGCATCGGCGACCTGGGCGAGCGCGGCGATGGCTGCAGCAACCTGGTTCACGTCGATGACGTCGTGCAGGCCGTGCTGGCGGCCCTGCGCCTGCCCGGCAAGGTCAACGCGGTCTACAACCTGGCGATGCGCGACGCGCCCGACTGGAACGACTACTTCCTTGCCATGGCGCGCGAACTGGGCGCGGTGCCTGTCACCCGCATCGGCAATCGCCGCCTGAAGATCGAGACCCACCTGGCCGCGCCCGCGCTCAAGATCCTCGAGATCCTGGCCCGCCGCGCGAAGCTGCGCATGGCCTTGCCGCCCCCCATCCCGCCGTCGCTGGTCCGCCTGTGGGGGCAGGACATCCGCTTGGACAGCCGCGCCGCGGAACGCGACCTGGGATTGCTGCCGTGGCGGTCCCTGCAGGAAGGCGTGCGCGACAGCCTGCCCCGACCTGCCGGCGCCCGGTCATGAGGGAGCGCCTGCGTGCGTAGCACCGGCCATGCATACCTGCCCGCGCTGGATGGCCTGCGCGCGGCATCCATCCTGCTCGTCATGCTGTCGCACGCCTGGCTGGGCGAGATCATTCCCGGCGGGCTGGGCGTCACGGTCTTCTTCTTCATCAGCGGCTTCATCATCACCCGGCTGATGCTGTCGGAGCACGCGCGTGACGGCGGCATCGACATCCAGGCCTTCTATGTGCGCCGCCTGTTCCGGCTCATGCCCGCGCTCTATGTCTTCGTGGCGGTGAGCGCGATCAGCCTGTGGCTCTCCGGCGCGCCCGTGCCCTGGCAGGACGTGGCGGCCGCGCTTTTCTATTTCAGCAACTACTGGAACATCTGCGACTGCTTCGACAGTTCGGTCATGGCCTCGCCCTTGTCGATCACGTGGTCGCTGGCGGTGGAAGAGCATTACTACTTCGTGTTCCCGCTGCTGTTCGCCGTGCTGGCGCCGCGCGGCGCCTGGCTGACGCGCGTCATCGTGGGCGCACTGTTCGCCGTGCTGGCCTGGCGCATCTGGCTGGCCTCGGGGATGGACGCCCAGACGCTGTCGGGCAAGCGGATCTACATGGGCACCGACACGCGCGTCGACTCCATCTTCTATGGCGCGGCCTTTTCCCTGCTCACGACGGACCGGCCCGGCTTGCGCGCCTTCCTGGGACGGCCTGCCGTGTTCGTGGCGGGCATCGCGCTGATGCTGGCCACGCTGCTGTACCGCGACCCCTTCTTCCGGGAAACCCTGCGCTTCTCGCTGCAAGGCATCGCGCTGGCCCTGATGTTCCAGTACCTGGTCTTCGGGCAGAACCTGTTCAGCCGCATCCTGGCCTCGCGCCCGCTGGTCCATGTCGGCCTGATCAGCTATTCGCTGTACCTGTACCACTGGCTGGTGTTCGTGCTGCTGGACACGTGGATACCGGACTGGCCGCTGGCCCTGCGCATCGGGCTGCTGGTGGTGCTGTCGTTCGGGGCGGCGCACCTGTCCTGGCGCCATGTCGAGCGCATCGGCCTGGCGCTGCGTGAGCGGATGCGGGGCCGGGGGCATGCCCCGGCGCCTCGCTGATCCACCGCCCGGGACGGCTGGCCACATTCACTTGCGGTCGGTCCGCACCCAGCCCTTGTTGCCGCGGGTGCGCAGCTTGGCGTACATCTTCCACAGGATGAAGAAAGGCACATAGGCCAGGTCCGCCAGCGCGCGCCAGCCCACCGGCGCCAGTTGCCAGCCGCGCCAGACATGCGCGGCCAGGATCAGCAGCAGGATCAGCGGCAGCCAGAGCCAGGCCGCCAGGGCGGGGACGAGCAGCGCCGCGCCACCCGCCACCAGTGCCAGCAGCACGATCTGCAGCACGATGTTGCCCAACGGCAGGGTCAGCAGGTCCAGCGCCAGCTCGAAGCTGGTGGCGCTGCGGTGGCGCCAGGCGTGGCCCAGCAGCTTGCCGGCATAGGCGCGGGCCACCGCCAGGCGGCCGCCTTCCCAGCGGCTGCGCTGGGTGCGCGCGCCGCGTTCCGAATCGATGATCTCCGCGTCGGCGCAGGCCTCGTCGGCGTAATGCACGCGGATGCCGTTCAGGCCCAGCAGCACGCCATATTCCAGGTCTTCGGTCAGCGAATAGATGTTGAAGGGGTGCCGGCGCAGCAGTTCGTGGGTGTAGCACGCGCCATTGCCGCGCAGGCCGCAGGACACCCCCATGCGTTCGCGGGCGCGCGACCGGACGGCGTGGAAGGCGCCATAGGCGATGGTGATGAGCCGGGTGCGCCAGCTGTCGTTGGGATTCAGCACGCCGTAGTTGACCTGGACGGCGAGGGCGCCCTGTTCGATACGGGCGGCGCAGGCCTGCAGCAGGTTGGGCGTGACTTCGGTGTCGGCGTCCACCACCACCACGGCCGTGGCCGGGCCTTGCGCGCTATAGGCAAAGGCGTGCTCCAGCGCATAGCCCTTGCCGCGACGCGTGGCGTCCTGGCGCTCCAGCACATGGGCGCCCGCTTGCCGGGACAGTTCAGCGGTGTCGTCGGTGCAGTTGTCGGCAATGACCAGGATGCGGTAATTGCTGGCGGGCCAGTCCAGCTTGCGCAGATTGGACAGCGTACGCACGATGACCTGGGATTCGTTGTGCGCGGGAATCAGCACGTCGAACACCATGTCCTGGTTGCTGGGCCTGGGCGTGGGCAAGCGGGCCGACAGCAGGGTCAGCACGCCCAGGTAGACGCAGCTCAGCACCGGCGCAATGGCGACCAGCAGGATCAGGATATGCAGGGCAGTGGACATGTCGCGGCTCCCTTCTTGTGCGTGTGATCAGGGACGGCTGGCCGCCGCCGGGGCGGGACCGGGAACGATTTCGTACCAGGGACTGGTTTCCTGCGGGGTGGCCTGCACCGAGACCGTCAGGCGGCCCCCGCCGATCGACACGCGCGAGGCGGGCAGGGCGGCCATGCGCTTGCCCTGGCCGTCCAGCGGATAGACCTGCGCGGCCGTCCAGCGGGTGGGCCAGCTGACGTCGGCGCGGTTCAGCGTCAGCCAGGGCAGGCCGGAGCCGTTATGCGACCCCGAGGGGCGTTGCATGAACTGGGGGTCCGGCTCCAGGGTCCAGGAGTCCGAGCCCGACGGGTGCTTCACCATCTGCTTCGGGCGCGGCGGGTGCGAGCCCGGTTGCGTGCCCACCGTGCCGCTGCCCAGCGACAGCAGCAGCTGTTGCGAGTCGGCCAGCGGCTTGGCGTCGGCGGCCGTCAGCAGGATGCTGGCGTGAGGCGCGGGGTCACTGTCGGTGAAGCGCGCGCCCAGCCCGCCGGCGTCGGGCGAGGCCGGCGGGCGGCCAAACAGGCCCAGCACCTGGGGTGCCTGGATGCCAAGCACGCCTTGCTTCGGATCGTAGACCACCTCGCCGCCGGGCGAGCGCAGCGGCTGGGCCGGCGCGGCTGGCCGGGCGACAGGCGTGTCCTCGCTGGCGGCGGGGTCCAGGGCGATGCGGCGGCTCCAGCCCATCGCTTCGACCACGCCGTGGCGCGCGGCCAGGTGGGCTTCCAGCGCGTCGGGACGGCGCGACGCGGCCAGGGCGGCCTGCGTGCCGGCGGGCATGGGCAGGACCAGCGCTTCCTGGTTGGCGGGAATCCAGCCCGAGCGGAAGAGACGCGCGGCCTGGCCGATCAACGCCACCTTGCCCCAGTCGCCGCGCAGCGCGAAGCTGCCCGGAACGGCCGGCCCGCGGCTGCCATCCGCGTAATCGAAGAAGAACAGGCCGTCCCAGTCCTGCAGCGCGGCGAAGGCAGCGGTGATCGGCACCAGTTCGGCGGCGGGCAGGCTGGGCAGGGGCTGGTTGAATTCGCTGACCACCAGCGGCTTGCGAACGTCGCGCCGCAAGGCCATGCCGGTCAGCAGGTCCATGTGCTTGCCGGTCAGCGATACGTTCCAGATGCGCCAGTCGCGCACGTCGCTGCTGCCGTTGAGGAAGTGCGGATGGTCGACGTAGAAGTGCTCGTCTGTGTAGTCCATCTCTTCGTGCGAGGCCAGGTTCAGGATGCCGCCGTAGCCCATCTGCGTGCCGGTGACGGGCACGGGAAAGCCCGCCGCCTGGTGGATCACCTGGCGGATCCGCGTGTAATAGGCACGGTCGGTGTCGGCCAGGAACAGCAGGAAATCGCGTGTGCGCAACTCTTTGCCCGAGGCCGAGTCGGAGGCCGCGTCGCGTCCGCCCACCCGTTGGCCGGAGAGCCGCACCCATTGGGAGTCCAGCTTGTCGCGCAGCACCTGCAGGCCGCTTTCGGCGGCCTCGGCGTCTTCGGGCGTCAGCAGGATGACCTCGTCGGCCTTCTCGCAGGTGCGCCATGCGGCGCAGGCCTGCTCGACAGAGCCGTAGCGTTGCGCCAGCCAGGCCTGCCACAGGCGCAGCAGTTCCGGGCTGTATTGCTCGGGGATGGCGTCGCGCCATTCGCGGCGCTGCCAGGCGGCCAGCAGCCCCGACTCATTGTTGATTTCCACCATGGCCAGCGCGGGATTGTTCGCCAGGCCCAGGCGCGCGATCACCTCGCTGGCGAAACGCGCCTGCAGTTCCACCATGCGAGGGTGATACACCACGATGGGGCTGGCGATGGGCCGCGCCTGCTGGCTGGCGTCGAAGGGGGGCACCTCGTCCACGTCGGGACGGAACTGATAGCCCACGCGCAGGTTCAGGTTGACGTAGATGCCTTCCTGGGCCAGCGCCTCGATGAAGCCGCGCAGCCGCGCCACGGCGGCGTCGTTGAAACTGGGATAGGGGCCGGGCGTGAGGATGCTGACGGGGGGATCGGTGGCCTTGCTGGGCGAGGTGTCCATGTGGTGCAGGCGCACCGCGTTGAATCCCTGGCGCTTGAGCCTGCGTGCGATGCCGGCGGCGTCTTCCGGCGCGGGAAAGTTCGCCGCGAAGCTCAGGTTGATGCCGAAGAGGCGCAGCCGCTCGTCGTCGCTCGTGTCGATCCGGCCGTCCGGCCCTGCCTTGTGGAAGCGGGCATGCTTGATGAACATCCGCGAGCCCGCGTCCAGCGGCTGGTTCAGGCTGGACTGGTCGGGCGCACCGCCCAGTTGATCCTCATCGATGTCGTACCGGTAGTACGGCGTCTGCAGCGTGCCGGGCAGCGCCAGGGCGGCTTGCGCCATTGCGCCTGCGCTGGCGGCGAATCCGGCAGCCAGGGCGGCTGCCTGGATGAGTCGGCGGGCGTATCGGAGTGAAGCGAGCGTCATGTCTGGGGAACGGGCATGGGATACGGCCGGCTGGCCGGCTGGTGCCGGGCCACCAGGGCCGACAGCGCGATGGAGGAGAAGATGAGCAGGCAGTTCTGGAACAGCACGCCGTTGAAGAACTGGCTTTCCGAGAAGTTGCTGATCAGGATCAGGATGAAGAAGGCCCAGTGAATGGCGGCCTGCTCCTTGTCGATGCGTCCGACCTTGAACAGCGTGACGGTGTGCCAGAGCAGGAAGGCGACGAAGAGGCCGAAACCGACGCCGCCCAGTTCATTGAGCAGGTCGATATAGCCGTTGTGCGCCTGCAGCGGAATCCAGTTGACCGCGTCGATGATGTATTGCGATGGGCTGCCCACGTTCAGCCAGAACGCGCCGAAGCCGATGCCCTGCACCGGGTGGCGGGCCACGTCCAGCAGCACCATCTCCCACAGGTCGGTGCGGCCCGTCAGGTCGGGGCTCTTGTTCAGCAGCAGCAACAGGGGGCGGATGATCTCGCTCCAGGTTGGCAATCGGCCGGTCACCGTGAAGAAGATCTGCAAGAAGGCCAGTCCCACGATGGTCAGCGCGAGCGCCGCCATCAGCCGGGCATTGGGGCCGCCCAGGTAGCGCCGGCGCGCGAACAGATAGATGGCGATGCCCGTCATGGCCGAGATCAGCGCCGTGGAACTGCGCGACATCACCAGCATCAGCAGCGTGAAGAGCAGGGCCGGGATGCCGATGCGCCAATCGGTGTCCTTGTTGCACAGCCGGTTGACCCAGGTGAGCACGGCAAAGCAGGCGACGCCGCCCAGGGTGTTCTTGTGCCACAGGATGCCGCGCCAGCCGCCTTCGCGCAGCGGGTCGACGCCGATCTTCGGAATGACCAGCACCATGATGAACGACGCCACCAGCAGGGCCGTCAGCGTGCGGCACAGCACCCGGATGAAGTGCCTGTCCTGCACGAAGGGCAGCGTCAGCGTGATGCCCACCAGCATCAGGCCCACCAGTTGGATCGAGCGCTTGACCGTCACGGCCGGATAGGGTGACCAGAGGACGGTGATGGCGGCCCACAGCACGATCAGCAGCAGGAAAGGATTGACCCGTCGCACGATCTGCGCGGCCCAGGCGCTGTAGCGCCAGACCAGCCAGGCGGCCAGCAGGAAGGCGGGGCCGAACACCAGCTGCATCAGGATGGAGCCTTCGGCATAGCTGGCGTCGGCCTCGGTGTTGTCGCTGAAGAGGTCGATCGTGCGCAGGGCGGGAAAGCCCAGGCAGATCGCGATCAGCAGGGACACGCCGGCCAGCTCCAGCCTTTCCAGGCTGGTGAGGGGTCTACTGTTTAGCGTATTCACGATAGCGGTGTCCGATCAGGGCGCCCAGCTTGCCCAACTGGGCGCAAGCGGTGCGCAGCCAACGCGCGGCGCCGACGCGGGAGAACGGCAGGTTCAACAAGGAGAGCCCGCCCGCGACCACGAGCTGCACGCACGCCCGGGCGCCGAGCCAGGCCGCGCGCTGGTAACGCTGCATGCCGTGCAGCCGGGTGATCTCGGCCCGCACGAAGCTCTGCCCGCCCCGGTAGGCGCGGCGCAGGATCCATGTCAGGTTGGCGCGCTGGACAGGCACGTCCTCGGTGACGAGGCCTTCCTCGCACCACACGGTCCTGGCGCCTTGCCTTTCCAATTCCCAGAACAGCATGGTGTCCGAGCCGCCCGTCACGCCGAAAGCCGGGTCGAAGGGGCCAGGCAGGCCGGCGATGGCGGCGCGCCGCAGCAGGGTGTTGCCGGAATAGGCCTGGCTGTAGCCCAGGCGGGTGCCGGTGGGGCGGCTGGGCGCGGCGAAGAAGCCGCCTTGCTTGATCCATTCGGCCACGCCAGCCGGATAGCGCGGCCCGACCGGGCCGATCACGGCATCGGCATCGTTGGCGCGCTGCGTGGCCATCATGTGCTGGACCCAGTCGGGCTCGGGCGACTCATCGTCGTCGATGAACAGGATGAACTCGCCTTGCGACTTGCGCACCGCCGCGTTGCGGGCAAGCGCGATGTTGGGCGTGGGCTCCTGGTCGCTGTGCAGCGGAATCGGCATGCGCGTGCGCCAGTTGTCGACCACCGCCAGGCCGGAGCCCGCGGCATCGTTGTCCACCACCACGATCTCGGCGCGCAGCCCGTCGTAGTTCTGGCGCGCCAGCTCGGACAGCAGCTGGTCGAGCAGCGCGGGCCGGCGGAACGTGCAGAGGCAGATGCTGATGTCCATGGCGGTCTCAGTGTCGATGGCGTGTCTTCGGGATGAGGACGGCCCAGATCAGCAGGGCGGTAAGGACTTCCACAAGGATGAGCGTGCCGATTGCGCCCGCCTGGCCGAAGCGCGGAATGGCGAAGACGATGACGCACAGCGTGGCGACGAGGCCGGCGAAGGCAACGACTAGCAGCGGGCGGTAGCCGTCAGCGCCGAGCATGACCACCGTGCCCACGGTGCGGATGGCGAACACGGCGAAATAGGCCGCCCACCAGGGCACCAGCCAGCCCACCGCGCTGTATTCGTGGCCCAGCAGATGCGTCTGCAGCCAGGGCAGCGCCAGCCACAGCACGGCGACGTAGGCAGCCGCCAGCGCCAGCAGCCCGCCGATGGAGGCCAGGGCCAGGCGCGTGATGCCTTGATGATTGTACGCGGCCTGCATCCGGCTGACGGCGGGCAGCGCCACGCGCGACCAGGCCACCACGCTGAGCAGGATCGGCATGAGGAGCAGGCGCGACGCGTTCAGGTCGGCGGTGGCGGCGGCGCCCAGCCAGTAGGCGGTCAGGAACAGATAGCCGTAGTTCACGACCCAGGAGGACATGGCCCCCGGCCAGCCCAGCCTGCCGCGCTTCCAGATGACGGCAAGCAGCGAACGGTATTCGGCCTTGGGCGGCGGCGCGGGCAGCACGGGGCCGGCGGGATACAGCAGGCTGGCGGCGCTGGCCAGCGCGAGCGCCGCCAGGGCCATCGGCAGGGTCAGCGTCGTGAGCAGGGCGGGAGTGGCGACCCCGGCGATCAGCGCCACGCCATAGGTCACGTCCATGCGCAGCACCGCCGTCGGCTGGCCATCCAGGAAGTGCAGGCCGCGGCGGAATTCGCGCAGGGTGTTCAGGTGCAGGTAGATGCCGAAAGCGGCGGCCAGGAGCAAGGGCTGCGGCAGGTCCAGGACCAGGGCGACCCCCAGCGTGACGACCCCGAAGAACAGCGCCATCCCGGTTGTCACGCGGCGCTGGAAATGCGCCAGGCAGGCGATGATCCGCGCGCGTTCGTCCGCGGCTTTGCCCGGCACCACCGTGTTCAGCGGGTTGATGATGGAGGCTTCCACCATCGACACGACGAACAGCGCCACGACATACAACTGGGCGTAGGTGCCGTAGGCGTCCTTGGTCGTCAGGCGGATCAGCGCCAGGCCAAGCAGCAGGTTCAGCCCGCTCAGCCAGGCCTGGTCCAGCAGCGAGGTCAGGGAATGCAGCAGCAGACGCCGGCGGGCGGGCGGATGCTCGGAGCTCAGCGGCGCCATGGTCGCAGCAGGCTGCGGCGGCGTTCGCGGCTGCTGGCCGGGTCGAATGCGTTATAGACGCTGCCCACCATGCGAGTGCCCGCGGTCCGCATCATGGCAAGCGTCTGGTGGATGTCGTCGAGCCGGGTGGCATCCTGTCTGGCGACCAGCACGCAGCCGTCGGCCTGGCGCGCGATCACCTGCGCGTCCGACGACTGGTTGGCAGCCGGCGTGTCCAGGATGAACACGTCGAAGTCGGGTTCCAGGCGCTGGATGATGTTGCGCAGCACCGGCTCGGCCAGGATTTCCAGCGGATTGGGCGGCTGCGGCCCGCTTTGCAGCAGGCTGAGCAGCGGGAAGCCCGGCACGGGCTCGCCCGGCGTCAGCGGCGAGCGGCCCGCCAGGATGGACGACAGCCCCGCGCCCACGCCGGGCGCCAGGCCGAACATGTCGTGCTGGCCCGAGGCGCGCAGATTGGCGTTGATGAGCAGGGTGCGCTGGCCGGATTGTGAGAACGCGATGGCCAGGCTGGCGGCCAGGTAGCTTTTGCCTTCGCCCTCGTTGGGGCTGACGATCGCGATGGAGCGGCTGCTGCCCGCGCGGCCGGGGCCGGCCTGTTCGGCGGTCTGCATCTGCAGGTTCGAGCGGACCTGGCGGATGGCCTCGGCTTCGGGGCTGAAGGGCGCGCTGGCAATGGCCAGGCGCACCGTCATGCCGGGGTTGGGCGTGAGCGAGGTGGCGTAGTTGAACTGCTGGGCCAGCACGCGCTGGACGTCCTGCTCGGACAGGAAGCCCAATTGCACGGCGGCCTCGCCGAAGCGGATGCGCGCGCTCTGCTGGCGGGCGACGACCTGCTCGACCTGCTCGGCGGTGAGCAGGCCGGCGCTGATGAAGCGGTCGCCCATCTTGTCGGACGGCTTGCCGCCCGGATCGGGCTGGCCCTGGCCTTCCGCCTGGGACAGGTTCTGGTTGGCCAGCCTGGAAAGAAGGGAAGGCTGTGTCATGCTTTGGCGGCCTTGGGACGGAAGGGCGGGGCACCGATGCGTCCGAGCAGCGGCATGCCGATGCCGCGCACCAGGTCGTCGGTGCAGCGCACGCGGCGCTGGCGCAGCTCCAGCAGCAGGGCCAGGCACAGCGCCAGGATGGCGCCCACGGGCACGCTGGCGACCACGCTGCTGATCGTGCGCGGGCTGGCATGCGTGCTGGGGGCCTCCGCGGCACGCAGCACGGTGACGTTGCCCAGGTTGATGTTGCTGGCCATCAACAGGCCGTCGTACTTCTGCAGCGCGGCATGGTAGATCTGCTCGACGCTGGCCAGTTGGCGTTGGTAGACGGCGATCCGGTCGTAGTGCAGCTTCTGTTCCAGCACGCGGTTGCGCTGCGTTTCCAGGGCGCCCTGCAAGGCTTCCTGCTGGGCCTTCAGGCGTTCGACTTCGGCCTGCTGCGATTCCAGCGCGCCCTTGGCGGCCCGGTTGATGCGGCCAACCAGGTCATTGCGTTCCTGCTGCAGGCCGCGGATGCGCGGGTGGTTGGCACCCAGCGAGCCACGGACGTCGCCCATGACGCGATCCGTGTCGACCAGAGAGGATTTCAGTGCGGCGATGGCGGCCAGCTGGGCCACGCTGGGCAGTTCGTCCGCACGCACGCCGGAAGCCAGCAGGCGCTGGGTGGCGGCGTTGCGCGCCTCGGCTTCCTGTATCGCGTTCTGCAGCGTCAGCAGGGTGGCCGTCATCTGCTCCAGGCGCTTGACCTCCAGGTCGTCGCTTTCCTTGTCATTGAAAATGCCGTGTTCGCGCTGGTACTGCGTGAGCTTGTCCTGCAGCTGGTCGGCCTCGGTGCGCAACTGCTCCAGCTGCGCGTTGTACTGCTCGGTGCGCGAACGGGCGGCGGAAGACGAAATGGCCTGGCTCATTTCCAGGTAGGCGCGCACGATGGCGTTGGTGATGTCGCGGGCCTGCGTGGGGGAGGGGGCCGAGAACGACACGGCCAGCACCCGGTTGCCGCGGCCGCTGGTGACCTGCGTGTTGCGCGACAGCGTCTCCAGCAGTTTCTCGCGGGCACGCACCTCGCCCATGCTGCGCAGGTTCTTCTGGTATTGCTCCTGCTGCCGCAGGCCGAGCGCCTCGATGACGCGCTCGGCCACGGCCTGGCTGCGGATCATCTCGATCTGGGTCTGCATGTAGCTTTCGTCCAGCCCGGGCGAAAAACCGCGGCTGGCGAGGGGGTCGTTGTCGCGCGAGTCGATGTACAGGTCCGAGACGGCGACCCAGGTGCGCGGCAGCAGCATCACGATGGCCAGCGTCACCAGCATGACGGCCGCGATGGTGCGCAGAACCAGCGTCTTGCGGGCCATGATCATGGCCAGGATCTGGTTCAGCGAGAAAAGGCCGTTGTCGGCGGCGTATTGCGGGGTCACGTTCAAGTGCGGTCTCGAAAAAGGCCTCTGGGGCATTCTACTTGGAGTCCGTCACTGTTACCTCGCAAATTCGCGGTCGAAATGGCTGTTGTCCCTGTTCCGGACCCAGTTGGCGGGGAGGTGCGCCGGCCGCCGGGAGTCCTGGAAATGTTGCGTCGCCGCAAAGACACATTGTGTCATGTGGCCTTGGGTGAGACCCGGCGCGCTAGGCATAATCAAAACCATGACAGGAGCGCGCGCCATCGTGGCGTCCGTTCCCGGCGCCGGCCCCCTGGGCCGGGCGCCCATCGACGCGAGACCGACATGGCCCAAACCCTCTACGACAAGCTCTGGGACGCCCACGTGGTGAGCCAGGAATCCGATGGCACCTGTCTGGTGTACATCGACCGTCACCTCCTTCACGAGGTGACCAGCCCGCAGGCCTTCGAGGGCCTGACCCTGGCCGGCCGCAAGCCCTGGCGCATCAACGCCAACCTGGCTGTCGCCGACCACAACGTGCCCACGCGCGGCCGTGCCCAGGGCATCGACGATCCCATTTCCAAGCTCCAGGTCGACACCCTGGACGCCAACTGCGACAAGTTCGGCGTGACCGAATTCCGCATGAACGACCTGCGCCAGGGCATCGTGCACGTGATCGGGCCGGAGCAGGGCGCGACGCTGCCCGGCATGACGGTGGTCTGTGGCGATTCGCACACCAGCACCCACGGCGCCGTCGGCGCGCTGGCCTTCGGTATCGGCACCTCCGAGGTCGAGCACGTGCTGGCCACCCAGACGCTCATCATGAAAAAGAGCAAGAGCCTGCTCATCCGCGTCGAGGGTGAACTGCCTTTCGGCTGTTCGGCCAAGGATGTCGCCTTGCACGTCATCGGCGTGATCGGCACGGCGGGCGGCAACGGCACGGCCATCGAATTCGCCGGCAGCACCATCCGCGGGCTGTCCGTCGAGGGCCGCATGACCCTGTGCAACATGTCCATCGAGGCCGGCGCCCGGTCGGGCATGGTGGCGGTCGACGACAAGACCATCGAATACTTCCGCGGCCGCCCCTATTCGCCGACCGGCGTGCTGTGGGACCAGGCCGTGGCCTACTGGCGCACGCTGCACTCGGACGAGGGCGCGAAGTTCGACCGGGTGGTCGAGATCGACGCGCGCGATATCCAGCCGCAGGTGTCCTGGGGCACCTCGCCCGAAATGGTGCTGCCCGTGGACGGCCGCGTGCCGGATCCGGACAGGGAAAAGGATGACGTGCGCCGCAGCGGCATGGTGCGCGCCCTGGAATACATGGGCCTGACGCCCAACACCCCGCTGGTGGACATCAAGGTCGACCGCGTCTTCATCGGTTCCTGCACCAACTCGCGCATCGAGGACCTGCGCGCGGCTGCCGCGGTGGCGCGTGGCAAGCGCGTGGCTGCCAACGTGCGCCAGGCCATGGTCGTGCCGGGCTCGGGCCTGGTGAAGCAGCAGGCCGAGCGCGAAGGCCTGGACCGCATCTTCCTGGACGCCGGCTTCGAATGGCGCGAGCCGGGCTGCTCGATGTGCCTGGCCATGAACGCCGACCGCCTCGAGCCGGGCGAGCGTTGCGCCTCCACCTCCAATCGCAATTTCGAGGGCCGGCAAGGCCAGGGTGGCCGTACGCACCTGGTCAGCCCCGCCATGGCGGCCGCCGCTGCCGTGGCCGGCCATTTCGTCGACGTCCGAACCTTCCGGTGATCCACTATGCAAGCATTTACCCATCATGAAGGCCTGGTCGCGCCGCTCGATCGCGAGAATGTCGACACCGACCTCATCATTCCCAAGCAATTCCTGAAGTCCATCAAGCGCACGGGTTTCGGCCCGAACCTGTTCGATGAACTGCGCTACCTGGATCACGGCGAACCCGGCATGGACAACAGCCGCCGTCCGCTGAACCCGGATTTCGTGCTGAACCAGCCGCGCTATGCCGGCGCGTCGATCCTGCTGGCGCGCAAGAACTTCGGCTGCGGCTCCAGCCGCGAGCACGCGCCGTGGGCGCTGACGCAGTACGGCTTCCGGGCCATCCTGGCGCCGTCCTTCGCCGACATCTTCTTCAACAACAGCTTCAAGAACGGCCTGCTGCCCATCGTGCTTTCCGAGCTCGACATCGCGCGCCTGTTCGACGAGGTCAAGGCCTTCCCCGGCTACAAGCTGAATATCGACCTGGAGCGCCAGGTCGTGATCAAGGCAGATGGCGCCGAGCTGCCTTTCGATATCGAGCCTTTCCGCAAGTACTGTCTGCTCAACGGCTTCGACGACATCGGCCTGACCCTGCGCCAGTCCGACAAGATCCGCGCCTTCGAAGCCGAGCGCCTGGCCCGCCACCCCTGGCTGGACGCCCGTCCTATCGGTTGATCCCACCCCCGAGGCGCTGGCGCGCCTCCCCCTCGAGGGGGCGACGCTGGCGGACCGGCAGAGCCGGCTACGCTGCGTCCCGGATCAAGCTTGGCGGCGGTTTCCTTTCATCTCATTTATTCGGCAGGATGTTTCCCTGATGACCCACAAGATTGCAGTCCTTCCCGGCGACGGTATCGGCCCCGAGATCGTCGAGCAGGCCGTGCGCGTGCTGCGCGCGCTGGACCAGCCTTTCCAGATCGACGAAGCCAAGGTCGGCGGCGCGGCCTTCGATGCCTTCGAGCACCCGCTGCCCCCGGCCACCCTGGCGCTGGCCAAGGCCTCGTCGGCGGTGCTGTTCGGCGCCGTCGGCGACTGGAAGTACGACAGCCTGCCGCGCGAATTCCGCCCCGAGCAGGCCATCCTGGGACTGCGCCGCGAAATGGGGCTCTTCGCCAACTTCCGCCCGGCCATCCTGTATCCGGAACTGGCCAATGCCTCGTCGCTGAAGCCGGGGGTCGTGGCGGGCCTGGACATCCTGATCCTGCGCGAACTGACCGGCGACATCTATTTCGGCAAGCCGCGCGGCGTGCGCACGGCCGAGGACGGCCCCTTCAGGGGCGAGCGCGAAGGCTATGACACCATGCGCTACGCCGAGCCCGAAGTGCGCCGCATCGCCCACCTGGCCTTCCAGGCCGCGATGAAGCGCAGCAAGCGCCTGTGCAGCGTGGACAAGGCCAATGTGCTGGAAACCTCGCAGTTCTGGCGTGACATCGTCATCGAGGTCAGCCAGGAATATCCGGACGTCGCGCTGTCGCACATGTACGTCGACAACGCGGCCATGCAGCTGGTGCGCGCCCCGCGCGAGTTCGACGTGATCGTCACCGGCAACCTGTTCGGCGACATCCTGTCGGACGAGGCCTCGATGCTGACCGGCTCCATCGGCATGCTGCCCTCGGCGTCGCTGAACGCGGCCGGGCAGGGCCTGTACGAGCCCAGCCACGGCTCGGCTCCGGACATCGCCGGCAAGAACATCGCCAACCCGCTGGCGACCATCCTGTCGGCCGCCATGCTGCTGCGCTACTCGCTGGACCTGTCGCCGCTGGCCGACAGGATCGAGGGGGCGGTGCGCAAGGTGCTGGCCGACGGCCTGCGCACGGCGGACATTTTCGAAGACGGCACCACCAAGGTGTCCACCTCGGAGATGGGCGACGCGGTGCTGAAAGCGTTGCGCTGAAACCCCGCTTCAGGCCAGAAAAAGGGCGTCGGAAGGGGAAATTCCCCCCCTCCGGCGCCGTTTTTTTGGGGTTCTGATAAATTGTTGTTCTTTCTCCACGAATTTTTTTCACAATCCAGACGTAAGGCATAACGATGGCGCAAGCAGTAGGCTTGGTCGGCTGGCGTGGCATGGTGGGCTCGGTCCTCATGCAGCGCATGCGCGACGAAAATGATTTCTCCCTGATCGAACCGGTATTTTTCTCCACCAGCAACGCTGGCGGGAAAGCGCCGGCCTGGGCCGAGGGCGCGGGCCCGCTGCAGGACGCCCACGACATCGAGAGCCTCAAGAAGCTGCCCATCATTCTGACCGCCCAAGGCGGCGACTACACCACGGCCGTCTACGGCAAGCTGCGTGAAGCCGGCTGGAAGGGCATCTGGATCGACGCGGCCAGCACGCTGCGCATGGCCGACGACGCCATCATCGTGCTGGATCCGGTCAACCGTTCCGTCATCGACGCGGCGCTGTCGCGCGGCGTGAAGAACTTCGTCGGCGGCAACTGCACGGTCAGTTGCATGCTGATGGGCCTGGCCGGCCTGTTCCACCAGGACCTGGTGGAATGGATGACCAGCATGACCTACCAGGCGGCCTCGGGCGGCGGCGCGCAGCACATGCGCGAGCTGCTGACGCAGTTCGGCCACATCAACGCCGAAGTGCGTGGCCTGCTGGATGATCCGGCCTCGGCCATCCTGGAAATCGACCGTGGCGTGCTGGCCCTGCAGCAGGGCGGCAAACTGCCTGCCGAACACTTCGGCGTGCCGCTCGCCGGCAACCTGATTCCCTGGATCGACAAGGACCTGGGCAACGGCGTCTCGCGCGAAGAGTGGAAGGCAGGCGTCGAAACCAACAAGATCCTGGGCCGCGGCGACGCCTTCGGCACGCCCGCCACGCCCATCGACGGCCTCTGCGTGCGTATCGGCGCCATGCGCTGCCACAGCCAGGCGCTGACCATCAAGCTCAAGCGCGACGTGCCGCTCGACGAGGTCGAGGACATCCTGCGCCAGGGCACGCCCTGGGCCAAGGTCATCCCCAACACGCGCGAAGCGTCCATGCGCGACCTGACCCCGGTGGCCGTGACCGGCACGCTGGACATCCCGGTCGGCCGCCTGCGCAAGCTGGAAATGGGCCCGAGCTACCTCAGCGCCTTCACGGTGGGAGATCAACTGCTGTGGGGTGCGGCCGAGCCGCTGCGCCGCATGCTGCGCATCGCGCTGGGCGAGCAGGTCTGAGCGTCCGCGTACATGCCGCGCCCGGGTCATTCGCAAGAAAACCCGGGCGCGGTCTTATCCGAGTCCATGCCTTGCGGCGCGGGCTCATGTTTTTTCGGCTTTTCTGGCCCCCTTCCACCTTGCTGCCTCTGGAACCCCAGGATATGACCCGCTCCGATCGTCGTGCTTCCCCTCTTGCCCACTCGCGCCATCTGGCGCTGGGCGCCGCCCTGGCTTGCGCCGGGATTTTGGGCGGCGCGGCCCAGGCCGCGGACATCGGCCATTCGAGGCTGGTGTCGGCGCCGGGCGCGCCCCTGCAGGTGCTGGTCCCCGTGCGGGGCATGAGCGCGGAAGAGGCGGCCAGCCTCAAGGCCGCCATCGCGCCGCTTTCGGCCTGGAGCGAAGTCAACCTCGCGCCCCCGGTGGCGCTGAAGGGGCTGCGCGTGCTGGTCGAGCCGGGCCGCAAGGCCGATGAACGCCAATTGCGCATCGTGGGCGCCGCGGCGCCCAGCGGGCAGGTGGTGGACCTTCTGCTGGACGTGAGCACGGCTTCCGGCCAGCGCCGCGTCCAGGTCAGCCTGTTGGTGCCGTCGGGCGCGACGCCTGCGGTGTCGCCGGCGGTGGTGGCGCCCCGGCCCGTCGCGTCTGCGCCCGCCGCCCCAGCGCCGCGTCCTGCCGCAGGCACGCTCGCGGTTCAGCGCGGCGACACCTTGTTCGCCATCGCGCGTGCGAATCCGGTGGAAGGCGCAGGCGTCCTGCAGGTGCTCGTGGCACTGTGGCAGGCCAACCCTGAGGCCTTCATCGGCAACAACATGAACCTCCTGCGCGCCGGTGCGGCGCTGAATCTGCCGGATGCCGCCACGGTGCGCGCCGTCGATCCGCGCGAAGCCAGCCGCATCTATCAGCAGCAGGTCGAAGCTTTCAATCGGGGGCGCGGCGCGGGCCAGGCCGGGCAGGGCGGCGATGCCGCCTCCGGCAAGGTGGGCGCGGCGGACGCGCCTGCCAGCGTGCAGGCGGCCGACGGCCAGGATCGCGTGCGTCTGTCCGCGGCGGATGCCGCAGCCGACGAGAACGCATCTTCGGGCAAGGCGATCGACGAGGCCGGTGGCCGCGTGGATACGCTGCAGCGCAATGTCGACAGCCTGAAGCAGGCGTTGGGCGAGGGCGGCGGCGACACTGCTGGCGCACAGGCTGGTTCGGATGGCGACAAGGCCCGCAATGGCGCCACGGGCGAGGCGGGTGGTGCCGCGGCGGGCACGGGTGCGGGCGCGGCGTCAAATGGCAATGGTGCAGGGGCCTCGGCCTCTGCGCCTGCTTCTGGCTCGGCCCAGGCTGGTGGCGCGGAAGCGGCCGGCGCGGGAGCTGCGACGGCTGGTGCTGCTTCTGCTGGTGCAGCCAGCGGCAGCCCGGCGCCAGGTGCGACGGAAAGCGGCCAGGCGGGTTCCGCCGGCCAGGCTGGCAACGGCGCCGCCGGGGCAAGCGCAGGCGCAGGTACAAACGCAGGTTCGAGCGCGGGTTCGAGCCCCAGCGCGACAGGCGCAACGCCGCCCGCGGCGTCGGGCGGCAAGGGTGCCGCGAGCAGCAATGGCGCCGCTTCAGGGGGCGCCTCCAGCGGCCTTTCGGCCCCGTCCCTGCCGTCGCCCAGCGCAGGCAGCGCGAACAGCGCCACGCCGGCCACGCCCGACGCGGCCCAGACCGCGCCGCGCGGCAACTGGTGGTCCGAGAACCTGCTGGCCATCGTCACGGGCGTGCTGGCGCTCATCGCCTTCATCATCGCGTGGGCCATGCGCCGTGCCGGCGCCCGCCAGGATGACGACGGCTACGAGAACGAGGACGACGAGGCTTACGATCCGGATCGCCATGGCGTTGCGCGGGCGGCGTTCCAGGAGAAGCTGGAGCGTATCGACCTGGATCTGGATGACCGCCGTCCGCCTTCGGACGATCGCCGCTAGTCCAACAGCGCCGGCCTGAGACGCCTCGGGCCGGTTCTTCTTTCTTTCGACACGGGTTTTCCGCCATGCCCCGCATTGCCCTGGGCCTCTCGTACGACGGCTCGGCCTGGCAGGGCTGGCAAACCCAGCCCCACGGCCAGACCGTGCAGGACAGCCTGCACGCCGCGCTGGCCCAATTCACGGGGGCGCCCATGCAGGTCATGTGCGCCGGCCGCACCGACACCGGCGTGCACGCCGCCATGCAGGTGGTCCACCTGGACACCGAGCTGGACCGGCGCATGGAGTCCTGGGTGCGTGGGCTGAACCGCTATCTGCCGCACAGCATCGGCATCCAGTGGGCGCAGCCTGTCGACGACAGCTTCCACGCCCGGTTTTCCGCCACGGCGCGCGCCTACACCTATCTGCTGTGGAACGAGCGCGCGCCCGTGCCGCTGTGGCAGGGCCGGGCGGGCTGGTGCTTCCAGCCGCTGGAGGTCGATGCCATGCGCGAGGCGGCAACGGCCTTGCTGGGCGAACAGGACTTCAGCAGTTTCCGGTCCTCGCAATGCCAGGCCGCGCATCCGGTGCGTGTCATGCACCGGCTGGACATCACGCGGCACGGTTCGCTGATCGTGTTCCAGTTGCGCGCCAACGCCTTCCTGCACCACATGGTGCGCAACATCGTCGGCCAGTTGCTGCAGATCGGGCAGGGCAGGCAGCCCGTGTCCTTCATGGGTGAGTTGCTTGCCTTGCGCGACCGCCGCCGCGCCGCGCCGACCTTCGCGCCCGATGGGCTGTACCTGACTGCCGTCGAATATCCCGAGCACTTCGGCCTGCCCTCGACGGATGGCTCGCGCTTCCTGCCCTGGGCGGTCTAGGCGTTTCCTGTCGGCGCTTCGCTTGATCCAGGTTTGATCTGGGTTTGTCCTTCCTAACGGCTTTGCAAGCGAACGCATCAGTTGTCCGCAGGTGTTAGCCGCGTGTGCCATTGCAAGTGCGCGGGGGTACCATGAGTCTTCGCATCGAAGGAGGACTCACAATGAGCGTACAGGTGAATGTCACGATCGAACCCACGGCGGGCGGCACGTACAAGGCCCGTGTCGACGTGGGCGGCCTGGTCAACGCGGAAAGCGGCAAGCCCGAAGCGCAGGTGCTGCACACCAACGAATACGACACGCCCGACGAGGCGCGCCGAGCAGGTGAAAAGCTGGCGCAGGGCATCAATGCACGGCACGAACCGCCTGAAGGCGCCTAAGCGCCCCCCGGCCTTGCAAGCGGTATCGAAAGGCAGGGCCGGGAAAGAAAAAAGCCGTGAAGTCCAAAGGGCTTCGCGGCTTTTTTTGCACTGGCTTGATGAGTCTGCGTGAATCTTTTGCGTGAATCTTCAAGCCCCTGCAGACATTTTGGTAGGCGGTATTGGAATCGAACCAACGACCTCCACGATGTCAACGTGGCGCTCTAACCAGCTGAGCTAACCGCCTGCAGAGAAACGAGATTCTAATATGGAAAATCAGGGCTTGTCAAACGCGTGACGAAAAAATGTCAGGAAGGTTGAAGCGGTTCTACGCGCACCCGCCTGCATCACCCCGCCAGCGCCGTCAGCCGGGCGTCCGCAGCACGCACTGCGGCAACGAATTCCTGGATGCGCAGGGCCGACTTGATGCCCGGCGCGCTTTCCACGCCGCTGCTCACATCCACCGCCCAGGGGCGCACGTGCATGGCCGCAGCTTCCACGTTCCCGGCCTTCAGGCCGCCAGACAGCACGACGGCACGGCGCTTCGCGGCCGGCACGCCGTTGAGCAGCGTGTGGTCGAAGGCGAGGCCGCTGCCGCCATAGCCGGAGCTGTAGCTGTCGAAGAGCCAGCCTTGGGCCCCGGCATATTGCTCGCATGCCTGCGCGATGTCGTCCTGCGTCTGCAGCGTGGGGCCGCCCACGCGGAAGGCGCGCAGATAAGGATGCCCGTAGCGTTCGCACGCTTCGGGCGTTTCGTCGCCGTGGAACTGCAGCAGGTCCGGACCCACCTCGTCCAGCACGCGTTGCACGTCGTCGGGCGAAGGGTTCACGAAAAGGGCCACCACGCTGACGAAGGAGGGCGCCAGGCGGCGCAGGCGCGCGGCCTGGGCCACGTCCACGCAGCGCTTGCTGCCTGCATAGAAGACCATGCCCAGGGCATCGGCGCCGGCGTCGGCGGCCGCCAGCAGATCGTCTTCGCGGGTCAGGCCGCAAATCTTGATTCGGGTTCTCATTCGGGGATTGTAGCGACGGTGGATGGGCTCGCAAGGATGGCCGCCATCACGGCAGGGGCTTGCCGCTGGCGGCTGCGCGGCGCCAGGCGTAAGCTGGGCGCCTTCGCGGCCACCGGGCCGTCATTCCTGTCTTTTCGCGCGTGTCCCCATGCACAAGTTCCTGCCCATCGGCCTGCTCGTCCTGTCCAATGTCTTCATGACCTTCGCCTGGTATGGGCACCTGAAGTTTCCCAACAGTCCGCTGGCCAAGGTCATTTTCATCAGCTGGATGATCGCGCTGGTGGAGTACTGCCTGGCCGTGCCGGCCAACCGCCTGGGGCATGCGGTCTACAGCGCCGCCGAGTTGAAGACCATGCAGGAGGTCATCACGCTGGTGGTCTTCGCGGTGTTCTCTGTCTTCTACCTGAAGGAAAGCCTCACGCTGAACCATGCCGTGGGCTTTGCCTTCATCGCGCTGGGCGCATTCTTCGTCTTCAAGGGACCGCTCTGACGCTGCGCGGCCCCGCCGCGCATCAGGGCAGATGGGTGCGCGCGTGCTTGGCGTCGGGCTTGGGCTTGACGCTGTCGGCCCAGTTGTCGTTGTTCCTGCTGTCCACGCGGGGCTGACCATAGTTGCTGGCTTCGTCCGGCGTGTCCGCCGTGGGCTTGGGCGGCAGGCGCGGCACTTCCACCGGGCTGCTGGGCGGCAGGATCTTGCCTTGCAGCGCGGACGCGCCGGCGGCCTGGATGGCGTTGCCCGTGCCGGACGAGCCGCCCGTCGCGGGCTTCTTGATGGCCTCGGGGCGGGGCGGCGGCGCCTCCGGGCCCGTGGGGTCGCCCGGCGCGGGTGCGGGTTCCGGGCGCGGATCGCCGGGGCTCTTCAGCGGATCCTGGCTGTGCGTCGTCTTGGGCATGGGTCTCTCCTGGCAGGGCACGTCGGCGGCCAGGCGCCTGGCGGGGCAGGCGCCGGCGCGGCGCGCAAGGGGTGGAAACTATTTCATGGTAGTGGTGGCGCGCGGGAAAGTCCGCGAGCTACCTTGTCCGGATGCAAGGGGATATTGCGCGCCTACGTCCGTCACGCGCTGTCGGCGCCGCGCCACGCATGACCAAGCGCAGCGGGGAAGGGTGATACACTCCAAGGATTGATGGGGTCCATCAAGACGCATGGGCAGCGTGTTTTTCGCGCTGTCGCGTGGCCACCCCCCGACATTTGCGTCACCGCATTTTCACGAATACCCGACATGATGCTTGCTACTCGAACTACGACTGGAAGTCCTCGCCCCTAGCCGCGTTGGTTTCGTCGTGTTCGGCCGCACGCAAGTGCGCAGCAAACTTCAGTCAACCCGATCAACGCGGCCACCAGGGCCGCGTTTTTCTTTTGCATCGTTTACTTTCAGCACTTCAGGATGGCTTCAATGGTACAGATCACCCTGCCCGACGGTTCGCAGCGTGAGTTTCCCGGTCCGGTGACCGTGGCCGAAGTGGCGCAGTCCATCGGCACGGGCCTGGCGCGCGCCGCGCTGGGCGGACGCGTCACGCAGGCGGGCGGCGAGCCCCGGCTGGTCGACACGTCCTATCGGATCGAGCAGGACGTGCAACTGGGCATCGTGACGGCCAAGGATGCCGACGGCCTGGACCTGATCCGCCATTCGACGGCCCACTTGCTGGCCTACGCCGTGAAGGAGCTGTTCCCCGACGCCCAGGTCACCATCGGCCCGGTCATCGACAACGGCTTCTACTACGACTTTTCGTACAAGCGTCCCTTCACGCCCGAAGACCTCCAGGCCATCGAGAAGAAGATGGCCGAGCTCGCCAGGAAGGACGAGCAGGTCACGCGCGAGGAATGGCGCCGCGACGACGCGGTCGAGTTCTTCAAGGGCATCGGCGAGGACTACAAGGCAGAGATCATTTCCTCGATCCCGCAGGACCAGATCATCAGCCTGTACCGCGAAGGCAAGTTCATCGACCTGTGCCGCGGCCCGCACGTGCCGTCCACGGGCAAGCTGAAGGTCTTCAAGCTGATGAAGGTGGCCGGCGCCTACTGGCGCGGCGACAGCAACAACGAGATGCTCCAGCGCATCTACGGCACGGCCTGGGCAACAAAGGAAGACCAGGACGCGTACCTGCACATGCTGGAGGAGGCCGAGCGCCGCGACCACCGCAAGCTGGGCCGCGAACTGGATCTCTTCCACATGCAGGAAGAGGGCCCGGGCCTGATCTTCTGGCATCCCAAGGGCTGGACCCTGTGGCAGCAGGTCGAGCAGTACATGCGCGCGGTCTTCCGCGACAACGGCTACCAGGAGGTCAAGGCGCCGCAGATCCTGGACCTCTCGCTGTGGAAGAAGACCGGCCACTGGGACAATTACCGCGAGAACATGTTCACGACGGAGTCCGAGAACCGGGTCTATGGCCTGAAGCCCATGAACTGTCCGGGCCACGTGCAGATCTTCAATGCCGGCCTGCATTCCTATCGCGACCTGCCGCTGCGCTATGGCGAGTTCGGCCAGTGCCATCGCAACGAACCCTCGGGTTCGCTGCACGGCATGATGCGCGTGCGTGGCTTCACGCAGGACGACGGCCACGTCTTCTGTACCGAAGACCAGTTGCAGGACGAATGCGCGGCCTTCACGGCGCTGCTGCAGAAGGTCTATGCCGATTTCGGTTTCACCGACGTGCTGTACAAGGTCGCCACGCGTCCTGAAAAGCGCATCGGCGACGACGCCGTCTGGGACAAGGCCGAAGAGGCCCTGATGGAAAGCCTGCGCCGCACCGGCTGTGATTTCGAAATCTCGCCGGGCGAGGGCGCGTTCTATGGTCCCAAGATCGAATACACGCTGAAGGACGCCATCGGCCGTCATTGGCAGTGCGGCACGATCCAGGTCGATTTCTCCATGCCCGTGCGCCTGGGCGCCGAGTATGTGGACGCCAACGACCAGCGCCGCGCGCCGGTCATGCTGCACCGTGCGATCCTGGGTTCGCTCGAGCGTTTCATCGGCATGCTGATCGAAAATCACGCCGGCGCCATGCCTTCCTGGCTGGCTCCGGTGCAGGCAGTTGTGTGTTGTATTTCCGAACCTGCCGCTGATTATGCTGAAGAAATTGCGCAAAGCCTGAAAAAACAAGGCTTTAGGGTCGAGTCTGATTTGCGCGGTGAAAAAATCACTTATAAAATCCGAGAGCACAGTCTGCAGAAGGTGCCGTACATTCTGGTCGTGGGCGAAAAAGAACGCCAGGCCGGTGCGGTGGCCGTCCGCGGGCGCGGTGGTCTTGACCTGGGCGTCATGCCCCTGGCTGATTTCTCGGCCAGGCTGGCCCAGGAAGTCGCCGAACGCCGCGGACAACCTTCTCCGCAGCCGCCTTCCCAGCAGTAAGATCTGCTCAATATTTAGGAGTCGTCAACATCGCAACCGAAAAGCCCAATCGCATCAATGGTGAAATCCGTGTTCCCGAGGTGCGCCTCATAGGTCTGGACGGAGAACAGCTCGGTATCGTGAAGATCGCCGATGCGTTCCGCCTGTCTGAACAAGCCGACGTCGATCTGGTCGAGATCGCGCCCAATGCCGAGCCGCCGGTCTGCCGCTTGATGGACTACGGCAAGTTCAAGTACCAGGAACAGAAACGCCAGGCCGAAGCCCGCGGCAAGCAGAAGATCATCCAGGTCAAGGAAGTGAAATTCCGTCCGGCCACGGATGAGGGCGATTACCAGGTCAAGCTGCGCAACCTGCGCCGCTTCCTGGAAGAGGGCGACAAGGCGAAGGTGACGTTGCGGTTCCGCGGTCGCGAAATGGCTCACCAGGAGCTCGGCATGCGCGTGCTGGAGCGTGTGCGTGACGACCTGACCGAGCTGTGCCAGGTCGAAGCCATGCCCAAGCTCGAAGGCCGCCAGATGGTGATGGTGCTGGCGCCGCGCAAGAAGGCAGCGCCCGCCGGCGGCGGCAAGCCGTCCGACGCCGCCTGACCCGCTGGCTGGACACTCGCCGTACACGTGCCGCGCTCCGCTTAGGCTGGGCGCGGCTTTTCTTTTTTTCGGTCCCCGTGCGCGCTGCGGGGATGCCAGGTTGATTGCAGGTTTCACATGCACGTCCTCTTCATCATCGATCCGCTGCCGCGTCTGAAGGCCTACAAGGACAGTTCCGTGGCCATGATGCGTGGCCTGGTGGCGCGCGGCCACACGCTGTCCTATGCGCTGCAGGGCGACCTCTATGCCGAGGACGGCAAGGTGCTGGCCGCGGCCACGGGCTTCTCGCTGGTCGACGGCGCGGACCTGCATGGCCATGACTGGTGGCGCGAGTCGGGCGAGCGCAACGACGTGCCGCTCGAGGCTTTCGACGCCGTGGTCATGCGCAAGGACCCGCCGTTCGACATGGAATACGTCTACGCCACGCACCTGCTGGAATACGGCCAGGCGCAGGGCGCCAAGGTGTTCAATGCGGGCAGCGCCATCCGCAATCATCCCGAGAAGCTCGCCATCACGGAGTTCTCCGAGTTCGCCGCGCCCACGCTGGTCACGCGCGACATGGCGCGCCTGAAGGCCTTCCACGCCCGCCACGGCGACGTCATCGTCAAGCCGCTGGACGGCATGGGCGGCACCGGCATCTTCCGCCTGCAGACGCAGGAGCCGAACCTGAACGCCATTCTCGAAACGCTGACCGACGACGGCACGCGCAGCATCATGGCGCAGCGCTACATTCCCGAGATCACGCAGGGCGACAAGCGCATCCTGATCATCGGCGGCGTGCCGGTGCCGTATGCCCTGGCGCGCATTCCCATGGCGGGCGAAACGCGCGGCAACCTGGCCGCTGGCGGCCGGGGCGTGGCGCAGAAGCTGTCGCCGCGCGACGAGCAGATCGCGCGCGCCATCGGTCCCAAGCTGGCTGCGCGCGGCCTGCTGCTGGTGGGCCTGGACGTGATCGGCGACTACGTCACCGAGATCAACGTCACCAGCCCCACCTGCTTTGTGGAAATCACCGAGCAGACCGATTTCGACGTGGCGGCCATGTTCGCCGAGGCGCTCGAACGCGCGGTGGACCAGGGAGCCGTCGCGTGATCGGCCTCGTCCTCGTCATGCACGAGCCGTTGGGCGATGCGCTGGCCAATTGCGCCGGCCACGTCATGGGCCCGGCGCTGGAGCTTGCCGTGTGCGACATCCATGCCGACCAGGACGTCGAGGCGGATGCCGCACGCGTGGTTGCCGCCATCGAGGCCGCGAACAAGGGGCAGGGCGTGCTGGTGCTGACGGACATGGTGGGGGCGACGCCCTCGAACATCGCCACCCGCGCCGTCGAGAAGGCGCGCGCCGATGGCGTACCCTGTAGCCTCGCGGCAGGCGTGAACCTGCCGATGCTGCTGCGGGCGCTGAACTATCGTGACCGGCCGCTGGCCGAGGTGCTCGAACGGGCGCTTTCGGGCGCGTCGCAAGCGGTCCTGTGCGTCGATCGTTGACACGGCGCAAGCCTGCTCAACGCCGGAACTCCTTAATATCCCGAACATGCCTTCCATCGACATCGTCATCAGCAATAAACTGGGCCTGCACGCGCGCGCGGCGGCCAAACTGACCCAGCTGGCCAGCAAGTTCAGCAGCGAAATCCACATCGCCAAGGGCGCGCAGCGCGTGAACGCCAAGAGCATCATGGGCGTCATGATGCTGGCGGCGGGCATGGGGCTCACTGTCACGGTCGACGCGGCCGGCGCGGACGCCGACCAGGCGCTGATCGATATCCAGGCCTTGTTCAATGACCGATTTGGCGAAGGCGAATAAGCCCGGCGGCTTGCCCGCCTTGCGCGAGGACGTCCTGGCGGCCGGACTCACCGCCGCGCTGCCGTCGGATGGCCCGGTGCCTGGCGTCATGCCGGGCCCCACGCTGTGCCTCTATGGGCAGGGCGTGGCACGCGGCTACGTCATCGGCCGGGCGGTCGTCATGGGCGCCACGGCGCTCGAGGTGGCGCACTATCGCATTGCCGCGGAAGACGTGGCGGCCGAGTCCGAGCGCCTGACGAACGCGCTGCAGGAAGCCAGCGACGAACTGGGCGAACTCATCGACCACCTGCCCGAGGACGCGCCGCGCGAGATGGCCGCGATGCTCAACGTGCATCGCCTGCTGATGTCCGACCCGCTGCTCAGCAGCCAGACGCTGTCGCTGATCGAAGAGCGGCACTACAACGCCGAATGGGCGCTGACCACGCAAGGCCAGATCCTGGGCGAGCAGTTCTCGGCCATGGAGGACGAATACCTGCGCGAGCGCGGCGCCGACGTGCGCCAGGTGATCGAGCGGGTGCTGGACGTGCTGCATGGCTCGCCGGCCATGCTGCGCCTGGATGACCCGCCGCCAGGCGACGAACCCCTGGTGGTGGTGGCCCACGATATCTCCCCGGCCGACATGATCCGCCTGCGTGGCGGGCGCTTCAGCGCCTTCGTCACCGACCTGGGCGGGGCCACCTCGCACACCGCCATCGTGGCGCGCAGCATGGGCGTGCCCGCCATCGTGGCGATGGGCAAGGCGCGCGCGCTGCTGCGCGATGGCGACACCGTCATCGTCGACGGTTCGGCGGGCGCGCTGGTGGTGAATCCCTCCGATGCCGTGCTGGCCGAATACCGCGCAAGGCAGGACGCCTATGCGCGTGAGCGGGCCGAACTGGAACTGCTGCGCAACGAGCCGGCCGTGACGCTCGATGGCATCGACATCTCGCTCAACGCCAATATCGAATTGCCCGAAGAGGCCGCCGTGGCGCTGGCCGCCGGCGCCAAGGGCATCGGCCTGTTCCGCAGCGAATTCCTGTTCATGGGGCGCGACGAGCTGCCAGGCGAGGAGGAGCAGTACCGCGCCTATGCCTCGGTTGCCAAGACCATGGCCGGGTTGCCCGTCACCATCCGTACCCTGGACCTGGGCGCCGACAAGACCCTGGATGGCGACACCACTGTCGCCACCAATCCGGCGTTGGGGCAGCGTGCCATCCGGTATTGCCTGGCCCGTCCGGAAATGTTCGGCACGCAGTTGCGCGCGATCCTGCGCGCATCGGTGCACGGCAACATCCGCATCCTGCTGCCCATGGTCGCGCACCTGCACGAGGTGCGGGCCACGCGTGCGGCGCTGGATGCGGCGCGCCGCGAGCTGGATGCCCGCGGCGAGCCGTATGCCGCGCACATCGAGCTGGGCGCCATGGTCGAAGTGCCGGCGATCGCCATCGCCATCGAGCCCTTCGCGCAGGAGCTGGACTTCTTCTCCATCGGCACGAACGACCTGATCCAGTACACGCTGGCCATCGATCGTGGCGACCACGACGTGGCGGATCTCTATGATCCCCTGCATCCGGCCGTGCTGCGCCTGATCGCCAACACCATCAACTCGGCCCAGCGAGCCGGCAAGTCGGTGGCCGTATGCGGCGAAATGGCGGGGGATTCGCGCCTGACGCGCCTGCTGCTGGGCATGGGGCTCACCGAGTTCTCGATGCACCCCCAACAGCTGCTGGACGTGAAACGCGAGGTGCGCGGCGCGCACTCCAACGCCTTGCGGGTGAAGGTGGCGACGGCGCTGAACCGTGCCCAGCCGATCGACCCGGACGCCTTGCAGCTGCCCTAGGAAGGGTGGCGCGCCATGCCGGGCCGAGGCGGGCAGCACGCAGAAACTGGAATGAAAGTGATTCTCGTCTCTATAATGGCGGATCGCGCCCGCCCGTGCCTTCCTGCATCGGGAGGCAAGCGCGAGCCGCTAGGCCGGGCGCCGCGGTGTCGTTTCTGCCTCGAGGGCGAGCTTACCCGCCATGGCTTCAGAGTATTACCAGGATCTGCTTCGTTTTTGCCGGCGTCTGACGCGGGACATCGATGCCGCGCGCGATGCCGTCCAGGAAACCTATGCGCGTTTCCTCGCCTTGCAGCAGCAAGGCGGACAGGCCGTGCGCCAGCCTGGCGCGCTGTTGCGGCGCATCGCCCGCAACCTGCTGGTGGACGAGCATCGGCGCGCGAACCTGCGCCTGCATGCGGACCTGGATGGGTTGGCCGAGGAAGAGCAACCCATGGCGCCGGCAGCTTCCCAGCCCGAGCAGGCCGCTTGCAGCAGCCAGGCCGTGACGGCCTACCTCGATGCCATCGCGGCCTTGCCGCCCCGTTGCCGGGAGGCATTCCTGCTGCACGTGCTGGATGGATTGCCACAAGCCGAAATCGCCCGGCGCATGGGGGTGTCCGTCAGCATGGTCGAAAAACACCTGGTGCGGGGCATGGTGGCCTGCCGCGCCTGCGAGCGACGGATGGGGGGCGGGGGGTGAGCCGGCCCGGGCAAATGCGAGGCTCGGCAGCACGATGAGCAAGCATCATGGCGTCGCCCGCCCGGCAGAGCACACCGACGCCGACACGCCAGCCGGCACCGACGCCGAAGCCGCGCGCTGGGCGCTGCGCCTGCAGCGCGGCCTGGACGCGCGCGAGCGTGCCGCATTCGAGGCCTGGCTGGACGAGGACGCCGCGCACGCCGAGGCGCTATCGGCCATGCAGGACACCGCGCGCAGGCTGCGCGCCATGTCAGGGTCGCGGCCCGCGGCCGCGAGACCCGCGCGTCGTGCCTGGTTGCGGCGCGTGGGGCTGCCGGCCACCGGCGCCGCCGGCTTGGCGGTGGTCGCGGGCGGCGGCTGGCTGGCGTGGCAGGGACGCGACGATGGATTGGGCGCGCCGTGGCGGCTTGCCACCGCGCGCGGCGAGATCAGGCCGATCGCGCTGCCGGACGGCAGTCAACTGGTCCTGGACACGCAGACGCAGGTGGACGTGCGCTATGGCCAGCACGGCAGGGAGATCACGGTGCACGAAGGCCAGGGTTGGCTGTCCGTGCAGGCCGATCCCGCGCGTCCCCTGGTCGTGCTTGCGGGCGGCTTGCGCATTGCGGTCGTGGGCACGCAATTCACGGTGCGCCATACCCGCAGCGGGCTGGACGCCGGAGGCGTGCGCGTGGCCGTCGAGGCGGGTCGAGTACGCGTGCGGCGCGCGCAGCCCGCCTGGCGGGAACTGGTGGGAGAAAGCGGCCTGCGCGATGTCAGCCTGTCCGTGGGGCAGGCTTATGTGCTCGATGCCTCGGGCCGCAGCGGCGTCGTGCCGGCGCCCGCACCCGGCGCCATCGCGCTCTGGCGCGAGGGACGGCTGGATTTCGAAGACACGCCGCTTGCGCAGGCGCTGGAGGAGTTCGGCCGGTATGGCATCACGGGCGCGGTGATCAAGGATCCCGCCATCGAGGCGTGGCGGGTGGGCGGCAGCTATAGCCTGCGCAACCTTGCGGGATTCCTCGCAGCCCTGGCCCAGCAGCTCCCCTTGCGGGTGGAGCAGGACGCCACGGGCGTGTTCGAGATCCGGGCCCTGTAGCCGGCCCTGCGCCTCTCGGCGCAAGGCCACGCGCACGCGGGTCAGAAGTCCATCGTCGCCGACAGCAGGTATGTGCGGGGACTGCCAGACGAGACGGCGCCCCATGATGTGACGCCAGCCCAGTAATCACGTCCCATCGCGTTCTGGACCGTGGCCCGTAGCGCAAGATCCCGGCCCGCGACATGGGTGAGATAGCGCACCCCCAGGTCCAGCCGTGTCCATGAAGGGATGCGCAAGGTGTTGGCCTGGTTGACGTATTGGTGGCCGGTATGGATCAGGTCGGCACGCAGCGTCAGGCCAGGCGCGGCGGGCACGTCCCATTCCGCCCCCAGGTTGGCCTGCATTTTCGCCACTCCGATCGGACGATTGCCGCGCAGGGCCGGGGTGGGGGAGCGTGTGATCTCGGCATCCAGGAAAGTGACCCCTCCCAGCAGCCGCAGCCCCTTCATCGCCTCCCCGTAACCGTAGAGTTCCAGCCCCCGATTGCGCTGTTCGCCGTTCGCGGCATAGATGCCGTCATGGATGCCGCCGCTGGGCTTGTCGATCTGGAACACCGAGGCCGTCAGCATGTAGCGACCGGTGTCGTACTTGGTGCCCAATTCGTATTGCTTGCTCTTGTAGGGCGACAGGACTTCGCCGTAGTTCAGGGCGGCGGGCGGGGCGATGTCCCCCTTGCTCAGGCCTTCGATGTAGTTGGCATAGAAGATCCACCCCGATGCGGGCTCGACCACGATGCCCAGCGCAGGCGTGGTCACGCTCTCATCGTAGGTGTTGGCGGCCGCGGTGCCCAGCGGGTTGTAGTTGGTCGATTCGATGCGCTGGCGCCGCAGACCCGCGGAAATCTGCAGTCGCTCGTCCAGCAGCGAGAGTGTGTCCACCAGTGCGAAGCTGGTGTTGCGGTTGTCGTGGATGCGGGGCAGGAAGGAGGGCCTTGCCACGTGCTGCCGCGGCGAGAGTATGGGATCGTAGAGATTGGAGCGCACACTCTGCCCCGGGTTGAGGGCGCGGTGGAAGTCTTCCTCGTAGCGCGAGGCCTGCAGGGTGACGGCATGCTGCACGGCGCCGGTCTTGAAGCGCCCGCGCAGCCCGCCATCCAGGGTGTGGCGTTCCACGTCGAAGCGGGCGTAGGTGGGCGTAGCCAGGGTGTTGCCCGCCGCGTCGGTGATTCTTGGCGCCGAATCGTAGAGCCGCGAGACTTTCGCGCGCGACGTGCCTGCATTGGCAAAGACCGACAGGCGCGGGCTGACATCGAACTCGGTGCGCAGCAGCGTGGCCTGCTCGCGATTGCGCGACCATTCCCACGGCTGGGTGACATTGCGCCTGCCGTCAGGCGCCTCGGGCATGGGCAGGCCCGCGGTGGGCATGATCGGCCTGCCGGTGCCGTCTATCCGCTCGTTCTGCGACAGCACGTCCAGCGTGGCGCGAAAGCGCGTGCCTTCGTAGTCGAGCGCGAGCGCCCCGACATTGCCTTCCGTGGACTGGTGGTCCACCGCCGTATCGCCCTTGTAATAACTGGCATTCAGGCGCACGCCGAATTGCGCATCGTCTCCGAAGCGGCGTCCCACATCGGCGTGCGTGCCCCATTGGCCACCCGAGACGAAACTGCCGGTCAGGCTGCTGACGTCCGCGCTGGCGCGCTTGGGCGCCACGTTGATCACCCCGCCCACCGACCCGTTGGGCGACATGCCGAAGAGCAGCGCGCCAGGACCTTTGACGACTTCGATGCGTTCCACGTATTCGGTGCGCACCCGGTAGTTCGGCGCGATGCCGTAGATCCCGTCGAAGGCGATTTCGCCGGAGTTGCCCTCCCAGATGGGAAAACCGCGGATGCTGAGGTTGTCGACGTTGCCGCCGGGCAGGACGGTGTATCGCACGGAGGGGTCCCGGTTGACGGCGTCGGCGATGGTGCCGGCCTCCAGGTCGCGGATGGTGGCCGCGGTGTAGCTGGTGGTGCTGAACGGCGCCTTCATGTTGCTGGTGTTGCCCAGCACGCCCAGCCGCACGCCCGTCGCCACCTGGCCGCCCGCATAGGCGGGCGCGAGGGCGTTGACGGACTGGTCGCTGGCGGTGACCACCACTTCCTGCAGGGTGCTGACCTCGGGGGCGGCCGGCCGCACCGTCGCCACCCCGGACTCGACCACGGCGGTCAGGCCGCTGCCGGCCAGCAATTGATCCAGGGCCTCGCTTGCCGTCAAGGTGCCGTGCACGGCGGGTGCGTCCAGGCCAGCCACCAGGCGCGCAGGAAAGCTGAGTTCCAGGTTTGCCTGACGGGCCAGGGTATTCAGGGCCGATGCCAATGATTGCGCGGGGATCGCGAGGGGGACCGGCGTATCGGCCAGGCCAGGGCGGGGTGCCGCCAGGGCGATCAGGAGGGCCAGGGCCGCGGGGGCGTGGCGCAAGCGGAATGCGGATGTGGTGGTCTGCATGAAGCAGGAATCCTCTTGGTGGAAAGGGTGTCGGAAACAGGGCTCTCCATGGACCAGACGCACGAGACGGTGAAACCCTCATGTCGCGCCTCGTCGCTGTCGTCCCGGGGCGGCCTGCTATCCTTGGCCGTGCCGCGCGCATCGTCGCGCCCCCGCGCCTTCCCGCCGTCCCGCCATGCTTGAAACCGCACGCCTGCTGCTCAGCCCGCTCACCCTGGAAGAGGACGCGGCAGCGCTCTTCGCCATCCAGTCCGACCCCGTGGTCATGCGCTATTGGAACCATGCGCCGTGGACGGATACGGCGCAGGCGCGCGATGCCCTCGTGGCGGACCAGGCCGCCCAGGCCGAGGGAACCTTGTGGAAGCTGGGCATCCGCGAGCGCGAAACCGGGCGGCTGGTGGGCACCTGCATGCTCTTCGCCATCGAGGCGGGCAGCCGGCGCGGTGAGATCGGCTACAACCTGGCGGCGTGGGCCCAAGGCAAGGGCTACATGACCGAGGCCCTGGAGGGGTTCATCACCCATCTGTTCAAGGAACACGGCTTGCGCCGCCTGGAGGCCGAGATCGACCCTCGCAATGCCGCCAGCGCCAGGCTGTTGCAGCGCCTGGGCTTCCGGCAGGAAGGCCTGCTGCGCGAGCGCTGGATCGTGGAGGGCGAGGTCTCGGACTCCGCCCTCTACGGCCTCCTGGCAGAGGATTTCCGGCGCGCGCGGAGGGGCCCGTGACCGGCGATCCGGGCCTGATGGACGCCTGCCGGCATGTCGTCATCACGGGCTGTTCCGGAGGAGGGAAGTCCACGCTGCTGGCCGAACTGGCGCGACGAGGCCATGCCGTGGTCGAGGAACCGGGGCGGCGCGTGGTGGAGGCGCAGGCGCGGGCCGGTGGCAACGCCTTGCCCTGGGTGGACATGGCGGCTTTCCTGACGCGTGTGTTTGCCCTGGCTGCGCGGGATCGGGTGCGCATGCAGGACGCGCCGGGCTGGGTGTTCTTCGATCGAGGTCTGGTCGATGCCGCCGTGGCGCTGCACGAGATCGACGGCACGCCCTGGCAAGGCCGTCTCGGCGCGCAGCCGGTCTATCACCGGCGGGTTTTCATGGTGCCGCCCTGGCCCGGGATATACGTCCAGGATGGCGCGCGACGCCACGGCCTGGACGCGGCCGTGCAAGAGTACGAACGGCTGCGCCGGGCTTACCCGGCGCTGGGCTATGCGGTGTCGGACGTTCCTCGTGACGGCGTGCAGGCACGCGCCGATTTCATTTTGTCGGCGTTGCGGGCGTGACGGCGGCACGGGTTGCCTGGATGGCTTGCAGGATCGTCCACGCGGCCTCGATGCGCTGCGGGACAGGATAGTTCCGGTTGGCCAGCAGCACGACGCCGATTTTCTGCGTGGGCAGGAACGCCACATAGGCGCCGAACCCCCGGGTCGAGCCCGTCTTGTTGACGTAGCGATCCGGCGCCGGCGCTTGCGGCGGATCGATCCGGGCAACGGCCTGGGGTTCCAGGGCGATGGCCGCGGTATTGCCTGCCAGCACCTTGTCGCGCGTGACCGGCGCGTCATGGATTTCCCAGCCCAGGCCCTGCAGGACCGCGCCGTAGCGGTAATAGCCCGTCTGGGTCATGGCCAAGGCCTGGCGCAGCACGGGATCCAGCGCCGACGCATCCATGCTCAGTTGAACCAGGCGGATCAGGTCGCCCGCGGTGGTCTTGATGCCATAGGCCTCGGCATCCAGGGCACCCGGCGAGACGCGTACCCGCGGGTCATCCTTCGCCACGCCTAAGGCGTAGCGGCCCATCTCCTGTTCCGGCACGCGCAGGAACGTGTCTCGCAGGCCCAGCGCCGGGAGCAGCGAATGCGTCATGAGCGTGCCGAAGCGGGCGTTGCCGCCTTGCGCCGCAAGGCGGCCGAACAGCCCGATGCTGGGATTGGAATACAGGCGTTGCGTGCCGGCAGGGAAGTCGGGCTGCCAGTTCCTGAAATAGGCCAGCAGCTGCGCGTCGTCCCGTACCGCATCGGGGATCTGCAAGGGCAGGCCGCCCGCCGCGTAGGTGGCCAGGTCGAGCAGGGTTGCCTGGCCGATGGGGGCGCCGGCAAGCGCGGGCCAGTGCTGCTGGGCCGGGTCCGAGAGCGCAATCTCGCCGCGTGCCGCCATCCAGGCACCCAGGGTGCCGGTGAAGACCTTGCTGACGGATCCGATCTCGAACAGGGTGCGAGCTTCCACCGGCAGCCCGCCGGCCTTCGATGCGAAGCCGTAGGCATACACGTGGCGCCGTCCGTCGATGCTGACGGCCACCGCCATGCCGGGGATGTCGTTGGCCGCCATGAGCGGCCGGATCACGTTGCCGATGGCGGCGTGCAGGGAGGGTTGCGCGACGGGCGCCGCAGCCTCGGCCGGGGGGGCGGGCAAGAGCAGGGCGGCGGCAACGGCCAGCGCCGCAAGCGGAGTCTTGTTGCGTTTCATCGGCGTTTTATAACCCGCGCACCCCGCGCCCGGGACGCGGGCCATGTGCTCACGCCGGTCCGTCCACGCAGAACCGCAGGATGGCCTGGGCAACGGCCCGCGGCGCCTCCCGTTGAGGGAAATGCCCGACGCCGTCGAGTACCTGGCGCTCGTAGCCGCCCTGGAAGAACGCCTCCCGGCCTTTGGAGCTGTCGGGGTGGTTGCACGTGTCGGCGCCGCCATGCAGCACCAGCGTCGGCACGGACAGCACCGGCGCCGGGTGCAGGCGCGCTTCGTCCTCGGCATAGGCCGGATCGCCCTCGGCAAAGCCCCAGCGGTGGCGGTAGGAATGCAGCACGATCCCGGCCCAGTCCTCTCCCTGGAACGCGCGCGCCGCTTCGTCGAAATCGGCCGGGTCGTACCAGCCGGGCGGTGCCCAGGTGTCCCACATCATGCGGGCGAACGCCGTGCGCTCGTCCCGCAGCACGCGGGCGCCGCGCGGCGTGGCCATGTACCAGTGATACCAGTAGTTGCGCGCCTGCGGCAGCGCCAGCGGCTGGTCCGGATCGTTGGTGCCATAGCCGACCGACAGCATCACCAGGCGCGACGCAGCGCCGGGGCGCAGGCCGCAGGCATTGGCCGCGGCCCGCGCGCCCCAATCGTGGCCGACCAGCGTCGGGCGTTCCAGTCCCAGCGCGTCGATGAAATCGAGCACGTCACGGCCCAGCGCGGACAACTGGCCGCTGCGCGGCGTGCCGGCATCACGGAACCGGGTAGGGGCGAAGCCGCGTAGCGCGGGCGCCAGCACGCGGTAGCCGGCCTCGGCCAGGACTGGCGCCACGGCCTTCCAGCACTCGGGGCTGTCCGGCCAGCCGTGCAGCAGGAGGGCGGTCCGGCTGCCTCGCGGATTCCATTCCAGATAGGCGATGTCGAGCCTTTCGGTCGACGCGTAGCGGTAGTCGTGCACAGGCTTGCCTCCGGTCGTGAAGAGGTTCCAGCATAGCGGGATGACTCCGTTCGATTGGAAAATAATCATTCACAATTAATGATTTTTCGCGTTGAATGTCGGCATGGACACCTCCTCTCCCGCCGACGGCCCGCCGTTGGAAACAGCGCTGCTGCGCACCTTTCTGGAAATCGTGGACAGCGGTAGCTTCGCCACCGCCGCCGAGCGGCTGGCGCTGACGCCTTCCGCCGTCAGCGGGCATATGCGCCGCCTGGAACAGATCGCCGGCGCCAGCCTGCTGGCGCGCACCACGCGTCGGCTCGCATTGACGCAGGCCGGCGACACCTTGTATGCCTACGGCCGCAACATCCTCGATCTGGAACGCGAGGCCCGCGCCAAGCTGCGGGGCACGCCGTTGCGCGGGCGCCTGCGCATCGGCGCGTCGGAAGACTTCGCGGGCGCCTGGCTGCCCCAGGTGCTGCAACGCTTCCGGCAATGGCACCCCGACGCCACGGTCGAGCTGAAGGTCGGCATCACCGCCGATCTGCTGCGCCAGCAGGAACGCGGCAGGCTGGATCTCGTCTTCGGCAAGCAGTGCAGCCGCAGCGAGGGCAGCGGCACGCTGCTGTGGGAAGAGCCCCTGGTCTGGGCGTATGCGGCGGATCAGCCCCTGGCGGGCGGCGGGCCGCTGCCGCTGGCCGTCTTCCCCGAGCCCTGCGTGTACCGCGAGTCGGCCATCATGGCGCTGGGGCAGATAGATCGCAGCTGGCGCATCGTCTTCGAGAGCAGCAGCATGGCCGGATGCCTGTCGGCGGCGCGTGCGGGCTTTGCCGTCACGGTCATCGCCGACAGCCAGCGCGGCGAAGGCCTGCGCGTCCAGGGCAGCGAGGAGGGCCTGCCTGATCTGCCGGCGGCGCGCTTCTACGCGTTTGCCGGCAGGGGCGGCGCGGCCGGCGCGGCATTGATAGAAGCTGCCAGGCGCGCCGGCCAGCGCCGGTTCGCTGCGCGCGGGTAGCGGCCGGTGCTTTCCCAGGCGTCCTTTCCGATATAAAAAAAACGGCCCGCAAGGCTGCGGGCCGTTTCCCCCTGGGGGCCTCTGATCGGGCGGGATGTCCCGCCCGCCGGGCTTATCTGGATGGCACTGCTTGCGTTGCTTAGCTGTGGTAGGCCGACTCGCCGTGCGAGTTGATGTCCAGGCCTTCGCGTTCGACGTCTTCCGGCACACGCAGGCCGCAGACCATGTCGGCGATCTTGTAGGCGATGAAGGCGACGATGCCGGACCACACGATGGTGAGCAGGATGCCTTCGAGCTGGACCCACAGTTGTCCGGGGATGGCGCCGATGCTGTCCAGGCCGGGGCCGCCGAAGGCCTGGGCGTTGAACACGCCGGTCAGCAGGGCGCCGACGATGCCGCCCACGCCGTGCACACCGAACACGTCCAGCGAGTCATCTGCCTTCAGCAGGCGCTTCAGGCCGTTCACACCCCAGACGCAGATGGCGCCGGCAGCGATACCGATGATCAGTGCGCCGACCGGACCCACCAGGCCAGCGCCCGGGGTGATGCCGACCAGGCCGGCCACGGCGCCCGAGGCGGCGCCCAGGATCGAAGGCTTGCCCTTGACGGCCCACTCGGTGAAGACCCAGGCCAGCACGGCGCCGGCGGTGGCGATCAGCGTGTTGAAGAAGGCGAGGGTGGCGACGCCGTTGGCCGACAGGGCCGAACCCGCGTTGAAGCCGAACCAGCCCACCCACAGCAGCGTGGCGCCGATGAAGGTCATGGGCAGGTTGTGCGGCTGCATGGCTTCACGGCCATAACCCAGGCGCTTGCCGATCACGTAGGCGCCCACCAGGCCAGCGATACCGGCGTTGATGTGCACGACCGTGCCGCCTGCGAAGTCCAGGGCGCCCGCGGCGAACAGCAGGCCGGGGTTGTCGCCGCCGTACCAGACCATGTGGGCGATGGGCACGTAGGCGAACGTGAACCAGATGAAGGTGAAGACCAGCACGGCCGAGAAACGGGCGCGTTCGGCGAAGCTGCCCACGATCAGGGCGCAGGTGATGCCGGCGAACGTGGCCTGGAAGGCGGCGAACAGGATTTCCGGCACGGTGCCCGAGAGCGGGAACACGTCAGGCGGCGTGAAGACGCCCGAGAGGAAGAGGCGCGAGAAGCCGCCGAAGAAGGCGTTGCCGTCGGTGAAGGCCAGCGAGTAGCCGTAGACGAACCACAGGACCACGGCCAGGCTGAAAGTGGCGATGACCTGCATCAGCACCGACAGCATGTTCTTGGACCGCACGAGGCCGCCGTAGAAAAGCGCGAGGCCGGGAACGACCATCAACAGCACGAGCACGGTCGACGTGCTCAACCATGCGACATCTGCGTTATTCATGTTCTTGCTCCGAGGATTGTGTCGAATGGATCACAGTGCCGCTTCGCCGGCTTCGCCGGTGCGGATGCGGATGACTTGCTCGAGGGGCGCCACGAAAATCTTGCCATCGCCGATCTTGCCGGTTCGCGCGGCAGCTTCGATGGTCTCGACAGCCTGCTCCACCAGCGCGTCGGGCACCGCAGCCTCGACCCGCAGCTTGGGCAGGAAGTCCACGGCGTATTCGGCGCCGCGGTAGAGCTCGGTGTGGCCTTTCTGGCGGCCGAAGCCCTTGACCTCGGTCACGGTCAGTCCTTGGACCCCGATCCCGGACAGGGCCACCCGCACTTCGTCCAGCTTGAAGGGCTTGATGATGGCGATGATGAGTTTCATGGCTTTTCCTCTGTGGTTGCGCGTTGGCCTACACACCTAAGCAAATGGCGTGCCAGGTCTGGGTTCGTCACAGCAAGACACAGAAAGGCCGGGGATGGCGCAGGAAGCGCACCGAATTGGTGCTTTATCGTGGTGCGTAGCACCTGTCTGGTGCGCAAGCCGGTGCGCGTGATGGTGCGTGCGGGAAAGCGGCGCGCGAATCCTCGGGGGCCGATGGGGCGCAGCCAGGGACAAGCCTGGCGCGAGGCTCTACACTGTCGTCAACGATCCACACTAGAGAGGGCATGTCATGAACCGCACGCAATGGCTGGACGATCTCCAGAAGAACATTTCCGATCTCATCGCCCGTAGCCCCGCGGCCGACATCGAACGCAACGTGCGCTCGCTCGTGTCGCAGACTTTCGCCAAGCTCGATCTGGTCACGCGCGACGAGTTCGAGATCCAGGCCGACCTGCTGACCCGAACCCGGGCCCGCGCGGATGCGCTGGAAGCCCAGCTGCGCGCCCTGGAAGCACGGCTGGATGCGCTGGACAAGCCGGGCGCTGCCCAGACCCAGGCCGAGCGCCCCGGTCTCTGAGTCGCGCTACCGGCCAGCAAAGCAACAAGCCCCGCATGCGGGGCTTTTTCATGGGCACCTGGGCTGCCAGCGCGTCAGGGGCTGGCGGGCACGTTCGCCGCCGCCTTGCGTGTCTTGTAGCGATAGGTCAGCGCAAGCAGCAGGATCCAGGGCGGGATCAGCAGCACCGAAACGCGCACGCCTGGCGTGAGCAGCATGATGACCAGGATGCCCGCCAGGAACACCAGGCACAGGTAATTGGTGAACGGATAGCCCCAGCTGGGAAAGCGCGTGGCCGTGCCTTCCTTGCGCTTTGCGGCGCGGAAGCGCAAGTGCGTCAGGCTGATGATGAACCAGTTCAGCACGAGCGCCGACACCACCAGCGCCATCAGGAGGCCGAGCGCGCCGTCAGGCATCAGGTAATTCAGGAGCACGCAGGTGCCGGTCGCCAGCGAGGACAGGCCCAGCGCCCGCAAGGGCACGCCGCGCGTGTTCACCCAGAGCAGGGAGCGGGGCGCGTTGCCCTGTTTGGCAAGGCCATACAGCATGCGGCTGTTGCTGTAGACGCAGCTGTTGTAGACGGAGAGCGCCGCCGTCAGGATCACGACATTCAACGCCGTCGCCACGGCATTGCTGTTCAGTTCGTGAAAGATCAGCACGAAAGGGCTGCCGCCCGTCACCACCTTCTCCCAGGGATACAAGGCCAGCAGCACCAGCAGTGCGCCCACGTAGAACACCAGGATGCGCACGATGACCTGGTTGGTGGCGCGCGGAATGCTCTTCTCGGGCTGGTCCGCCTCGGCGGCGGTGATGCCGATCAGCTCCAGCCCTCCGAACGAGAACATGATGATGGCCATTGCCATCACCAGGCCCGAGACGCCGTTGGGAAAGAAGCCGCCGTGCTGCCACAGGTTCGCCATGGAGGCTTGCGGGCCGCCGGTGCCGCTGGCCAGCAGCCAGGCCCCGAAGCCGATCATGCCCAGGATGGCGCCCACCTTCACCAGCGAGAACCAGAATTCCAATTCGCCGTACAGGCGCACGTGGGCCAGGTTGATGGCGTTGACCAGCACGAAGAAGATGGCCGCCGAGGCCCAGGTGGGCAGCGCTGGCCACCAGTACTGCATGTAGACGCCGATGGCCGTGAGTTCCGCCATGCCTACCAGCACGTACAGCGCCCAGTAGTTCCAGCCCGACATGAAGCCGGCGAAGCCGCTCCAGTAGCGATAGGCGAAATGGCTGAACGTGCCGGCCACCGGCTCTTCCACGACCATCTCGCCCAGCTGCCGCATGATGAAGAAGGCGATCATGCCGCCCAGCGCATAGCCCAGCAGGATGCTGGGGCCGGCCAGCTGGATCGTGTGCGATACGCCCAGGAAGAGGCCGGTGCCGACGGCGCCGCCCAGCGCGATGAGCTGGATGTGACGGTTTTTCAGGCCGCGGTTGAGGGGGGGGGTGTGGGAGGAGGGGGATTCCATGGGGGTCCTCGCGCGGCGCATTGCCGAGAATGGGGCCGCGTGTTTCAGTGGCTCGAGAAGTCGCAGCAGCGTTCAGCCAGCTTGGCCAGATCATGATAGAACGCCGAGTCGGCATCCTGGCGATAGGTGGCATGGTAGACCGACTGTGGTGGCGTGATGCTGGTGCGCAGTACCCGCAGCTTGCGGTCGCGGATCCAGTCACTGAAGTAGTCGCGGGGCAGGCAGGAAATACCGAAACCGGCAGCCGTCAGTCCCGCCATGGCGATCAGGCTGTTGATGGTGAAGATGTTGTTGGTCGAGACGTGTGGCTTGAGCCACAGGTCATAGATGCGGTTCAGTCCGGATTCCCGGGACTGTCTCAGCAGCGGCATGCCCGCGATGTCTTCGGGGCTGTAGCTGCGGGCTTCATCGATCTGTTCGGCCGAACCGGTCCAGACGAAATCCAGTGCGCGCAACCTGACCGATTCCAGCTCGGGCGGAATGAGTTCTTCGTGGACAATGGCCATGTCGATGCTGCCGGCGGCCAGCCTATCCATCAGGTCGCTGCCCAGGTCGATGCTGGGCTCCAGCGTGAGCCGCGGATAGATGTTGCGCAATTCGCTGATGAACGCAGGCAGCCAGGTCATCGCCGTGATTTCCGTGATCCCCAGGCGGACCGTGCCGGTCTGGACGTGCAGGTCCTGCATCCGGGTCATCATCCGGTCGCGTTGCGCGAGCAACTCCTGCGCCATGGCATAGATCTCATGGCCGCGCGCGGTCAGGACGGCCTTGTGGCCGGAACGGTCGAACAGCGCAAGGTCGAATTCCTTCTCCATGTCCTGGATCCGCTTGGTGATGGCGGACTGCGAGGTGTGCAGTTTGCGCGCCGCGGCATGGAAGGTTCCGAGCCGGACCGTCCAGTACAGCGCCTCGATCTGCTTGAAGGTGAACATATTCGGGTTATCCCTTTGATTCCGGCAGGGAATTAAGTGCTTTGAGTTTAAATCACTTTTTTTGAAAGCATGAAAGTCCGATGATGGCTCCCTCATCGATTTTCCGGACCCGATTCCGACACCATGCGTACACCTCTTCCCGGCACGCGCGTCCTGCCTGCCGCAGCCGCCGGCGATGCGTCCATCCGTGACGCGCTTCAAGGCATCGTCACGCCGCACCTCAGCGACAACCTGGGCCGCCAGGCCGGCATTCTTGGCCTGCATGCCTATCACGGCCGCGGCAAGCTCGTGGGGACGGCACTGACCGTGCGTACCCGGCCAGGGGACAACCTCTTCATCTACCAGGCCATGATGCAGATCCAGCCTGGCCATGTGCTGGTCATCGACGCGGGCGGCGCACTGGAGAATGCCGTGCTGGGAGAAATCATGAAGCGTTATCTCCAGCAGCATGGCTGCGTGGGCGTGGTGGTCGATGGCGCCATCCGGGATGTCGGCGCTTTCGCACAAGACGACTTCCCTTGCTATGCACGCGGCGTCACCCATCGGGGACCTTACAAGGACGGCCCGGGGGAAGTGAATGTGCCGGTCACGGTGGGTGGGCAGGTCGTGAGTCCTGGCGACTGGCTGGTCGGCGACGAAGATGGACTGGTCTCGTTCGCGCCGGCGCATGCCCCGGCCCTGATCGAGGCGGCGCGGGCCCATGCGGCCAAGGAAGAACGCATCATGGCGGAGATCGCCACAGGCGCCCGTGAACAGAGCTGGATGAACGCCGCGTTTGCCGCGAAGGGCATGGCATGAGTCTCGATACTTCCTTTCTTGCGGCCCGCGCGCTGGCGATCAAGCCGTCGCCGAGCATGGCCGCCAAGGCACGCGTGGACCAGTTGCGCAGCGAGGGACGCGACATCGTCGATTTCACGGTGGGTGAACCCGACGCGGACACCCCTGCCCACATCGTCCAGGGCGCCATCGACGCCCTCCGCGCTGGACAGACGCGATATACGCCTACGGCAGGCACAGTGGCATTGCTGAAAGCGGTGCAGGGCAAGTTCGAGCGCGAAAATGGATTGCGCTTCGGGCTGGACCAGATCATCGTCGGCGTGGGCGCCAAGCAACTCATCTTCACCGCGCTGGCCGCGTCGGTCCAGGAAGGCGACGAGGTCATCGTGCCCGCGCCGTTCTGGGTGTCCTACCCGGACATGGTGCTGGCCAACGAAGGCAAGCCCGTGATCGTGGTGTGCGATGAGGCGAATGGTTTCAAGCTGACGCCACAGGTGCTGGAGGCCGCGATTACGCCTCGCACCAAGTGGCTGGTCCTGAACTCGCCCTCCAATCCCACCGGCGCGGTCTATACCGAAGAAGAGCTGGCCGCCCTGGCCGAGGTTCTGCTGCGCCATCCGCAAGTGGCGGTGCTGACCGACGAGATCTATGAGCACCTGTGCTATGGCGATGGCCCGATGGCCAGTCTTGCCAAGGTTGCGCCGAGGCTGGCCGATCGTGTGCTGACGGTCAATGGCGTCTCGAAGGCCTATGCGATGACGGGATGGCGGCTGGGATATGCCGCCGGCCCCAAAGTGCTGATTCGGGCGATGGCCACGCAGATCTCCCAGAACACCAGTTGCGTGAGCGCGGTGAGCCAGGCTGCGGCGGTGGTTGCGCTGACCGGCGACCAGGCCAGCGTGGCGGAGGCGCGCGAGACCTACCGCGCCCGACGTGACCGCGTGGTCGCGCTGCTGAACGCCATTCCCGGCATCCGTTGCGCCGTGCCCGACGGTGCGTTCTACGTCTATCCGTCCGTGCAGGCGCTGCTGGGCCGTCGGACGCCGCAGGGAAAGATCCTGGCCAACGACCTGGATGTCGTCATGTATCTGCTGGATACGGCGGGCGTGGCCGTGCTGGATGGCGCGGCCTACGGGCTGTCGCCGTACATCCGCTTGAGTTTCGCGACCTCGATGAGTCAGATCGAAGAGGGATGCGATCGTATTGCCAAGGCGTGCGCGCAATTGCGTTGACGCCGCGGCATGTTCTTTTCATTCAACAAGGGGAAAACCATGAAAAAAATCCTGTCTGTTTCGGGTGCAGTGCTTGCCCTGGCCGCCGTCTTGCCCGGCGCGGCCCAGGCTGACCAGTTGCAGGACATCAAGTCCCGCGGCAAATTCATCTGCGGCACCCTGGGAACGGCCGAGCCGTTCAGCTTCCAGGACAGCAAGACCCGCGCCGTGGTGGGCTATGAAGTGGATCTGTGCAAGAAGATCGCGGACAGCCTGGGCGTGCCCATGGAGCTCAAGCTGATCGCCGTCGAGGCGCGCATTCCCGAGCTGGTGGCCGGCCGCGTGGACGTGGTCGCCGCCAATCTGGGCTGGTCGCCGGCGCGCGCCGAGCAGATCGATTTTTCGCATCAGCATTTCGTCAGCCCGCAGAAGGTCCTGGCACGCGAGGCCGACGCTGGCCTGACATCGCCCGCCGACCTGCGTGGCAAGCGGGTGAGCGCGACGGCGGGCTCGTCGTCGGAGCAGGGCGCCCGCACGCACATTCCAGACGTCAACGCCATTTCGTTCAAGGATCCCCCCAGCGCCTTCATGGCTCTGCAGCAACGCAAGGTGGACGGCTTCGTCGCCTCGGAGCTCATGCTGGCCAAGTTCCGCACGCAGGCTGCCGGCAGTCCCGTGCCGGTCAAGATCCTCGAGCCGGCGCTCTTCATCGAACCGTGGGGCGTGGGCGTGCGCAAGGGCGAGAAGGCGCTGCTGGACCACGTCAACAAGGTGCTCGACGGTTTGCAGGCCAGTGGCGAGATCGACCCGATCTTCGACAAGTGGCTGGGATCGGGCTCGCCCTACAAGATGAAGCGCGACTTCAAGATCGAAGCCATCAAGGGCTGACGCCTGCCACAAGGTCCGACGCCGATGCAATATGCCTTTGACTTCGGCGCCATCCTCCAGGGCCAGTATGCCGATTGGCTGATCCAGGGTCTCTTGACGACCCTGGCGCTGACCGGCCTGGCCTGGGTGCTGGCGTTCTCCGTGGGGACGCTGCTGGCCATCATCCGGTTGGCAGGCGTCCGTTCCCTCAACTTTCTCATCTCGGCCTACGTGGCGTTCCACCGCAACGTGCCGATGCTCGTCCATATCCTGTTCTGGTATTTCGGTGTGCCGGCGCTGTTGCCGATGGCGCTGGTGGACCGGATCAACGCGATGGGGGGCGAGTTCCTGATGGCCATGACGGCCATTGCCCTGGTCATGTCCGCCTATGTGGCCGAGGATCTGCGCAGCGCCTTGCGTGCGATTCCGGCCGGGCAGTTCGAGGCCGCGCGCGCCCTGGGCCTGTCGTATATGCAGACGATGCGCAAGGTGATGATGCCGCAGGCTTTCCGCATCGGCATTCCTCCGTTGGTGAACCAGACGCTGCTGCTTTTCAAGAACACCAGCCTGGCCATGGCGATCGGCGTGGCCGAACTCACCAAGGCTGCGCGGGAGATCGAAAACGTGACCTTCAAGGTGTTCGAGGCGTATGCCGTCGTCACCGTGATGTATCTCGTGCTGTCCCTGCTCATCATGTGGGGCGGCGATGCGCTTGCCCGTCGCAATCGACTGGGAGCACGCTGACATGTGGGAAATCCTTTCTGACAACTGGCTGCTGCTGCTCGTCGGCCAATATCCCAACGGTCCGATGGGTGGGCTGGTTGCCACGCTGGGGCTGGCGGCGCTGAGCCTGAGCCTGGCATTGCCTTTCGGGCTGCTGCTTGCCCTGGGGCGATTGAGCTCGCGCAGGCTGTTCCGCTGGCCGGCCACGGCACTGGTCTACATGGTGCGTGGGTTGCCGTTGCTGATGTTCATCTTCTGGGCCTACTTCTTCGTGCCCGTGCTGATCGGCCGTCCCGTGGCGGGCTTCACGACCCTGGTCGTGGCCCTGGTCTGCTACGAGAGCGCCTATCTGGCGGAGATCATCCGGGCCGGCATCCAGGCGCTGCCCCCGGGCCAGACCGAAGCCGGCCGGGCGCTGGGATTGTCCTATGGGCAGACCATGCGCCGCATCATCCTGCCGCAGGCGCTCTACAACATGCTGCCCAGCATGATGAGCCAATTCGTTTCCACCGTGAAGGAAACCTCGCTGGCCTATGTGATCAGCGTGCAGGAGCTGACCTATGCGGCCAATCAGCTCAACAGCATCCTGCTGGTGCGGCCCTTCGAAGTGTTCGGACTGCTCGCGCTGACCTATTTCACGTTGAACTTCATTCTGACCGGCCTGGCGCGCCTGGTCGATATCCGCGTGGCGCGCCGCCGCCTCGCCAAACCCTTGCAGGCAGCCAACGCATGATCAATTTTGTCGATGTCAACAAATGGTATGGCGACTACCAGGCGCTTGCCGATATCAACGCCACCGTCAAGCGCGGTGAGGTGCTGGTCGTCTGCGGCCCGTCGGGGTCGGGCAAGTCCACCCTGATCCGCACGATCAACCGCCTGGAGCCCATTCAGAAAGGGCGGATCGAGGTCGACGGGGAAGACATCACGCGCAAGGGCGCGAATGTCGATGAGCAGCGCAGCCATATCGGCTTCGTGTTCCAGCAGTTCAACCTGTTTCCGCATTTGAGCGTGCTGGACAACGTGACGCTGGCGCCCGTCATGCTCAAACGTGCGAGCAAATCGCAAGCCCATGATCAGGCGCTGGCCCTGCTGGAAAAGGTGGGCTTGGCCCACAAGGCGCAGTCCTACCCTTCGCAATTGTCCGGCGGGCAGCAGCAACGGGTGGCGATTGCGCGGGCATTGGCCATGAACCCGCCCGTGATGCTGTTCGACGAACCGACCAGCGCCTTGGATCCGGAAATGGTGGGCGAGGTGCTGCAGGTGATGAAGGCGCTGGCGCGTGAAGGCATGACCATGGTGTGCGTCACGCACGAAATGGGCTTTGCGCGCGAGGTGGCCGACACCGTCTGGTTCATGGATGCGGGCCGGATCGTGGAAACGGGTACGCCCGAGGACTTCTTCAATCAGCCGAAAAGTCCTCGGGCGCAGAAGTTCCTGGCGGAAATCCGGCACTGACCGATGTGACGAAAGGGGCCCGCGAAACGCTAGCTCCCCGCCGTGGCGCAGGCCGCTTTCCCTGAGGATGGCCTGCGGTCGAACCAGCCAGAAAGCAGGGCCAGGCCCAGTCCACCCAGCGACAGTAAGCCGCCTGCCCAATTCGGGGCGGTAAACCCCAAACCGCTGTCGATGACATAACCCCCGAGCCAGGCGCCCAGCGCATTCCCCAGGTTGAACAGCCCGATGTTGACCGCCGCGGCCAGCGTGGGGGCGCCGGCGGCCTTGGCCTTGTCCATGACCAGCTTCTGGATGGGCGAGACGGTCGCGAAGCCGAAGGCCGCCATCAGGAAGATGCAGAGCACCGACGCAAGCTGGCTGCTGGCCACGAAATGGAAGATGAACAGCACGACGGCCTGGGCCAGCAGGGTACCGTACAGCAGGGGCATCAAGGCGCGGTCGGCGTAGCGGCCGCCCAGCCAGTTGCCGACGAAGAGCCCGAAACCGAAGACCATCAGCAGCCAGGTGACGGCGCCGTCCGAGAAGCCGGCGACTTCGGTCATCATCGGGGCGATATAGGTGATGGCGGTGAAGAACGCGGCCGGGCCCAGGATGGTGATGCCCATCGCAAGGAGAACCTTGGCGTTGCCGAATGCGGCGAACTCGTGCGCCACCGGCTTGGCTTGCGGCTTGGGCGTTCGGGGAATGAGCGTCAGCACGCCTGCCACCGTGGCCACGCCGATGGCGGCAATGGCATGGAACGTGGCTTGCCACGAGAACTGCTGGCTGATCCAGGTGCCCACCGGCACGCCCACCAGGTTGGCGACCGTCAGGCCGGAGAACATGAAGGCGATCGCGCTGACGCGCTTCTCCCTGGGCACCATTTCCGCAGCCAGCACCGAGCCGATGCCGAAGAATGCGCCGTGCGTGAGCGACGTGATGACGCGGCCGATGATGGCCACTTCCAGGTTCCACGCCATGGCGGTGACCAGGTTGCCGAGCACGAACAATCCGGCCAGCGAGGCCAGCATGGTCTTCCTGGCAGTCCGGCCGCCCAGGATGATGAGAACGGGCGCGCCCACGAAGACGCCCAGGGCGTAGCTGGTGGCCAGGTGCGCGGCCATGGGAATGGAGACGTCGAAGTCGGCGGCGATGGCCGGGATCAATCCGGCGATGACGAACTCGGTGGTGCCGATACCGAAGGCCCCGATCACCAGGGCCCACAATGCCAAAGGCATGATTTCCTCTCTCAAATGATGTTCAATGCAGGGATTGCAGGCTGAACAATATTCGGGAATAAACGGAAAATGCCTAACCCTATTGAAGAAACGAATGCCGTTAGGCAGGTGCGCCACCAACCGGCCAAACTGGACGAGGTCGACCGAAAGCTGTTAGCCCTGCTGGCCGAGGACAGCACGCAAAGCTATGCCGACCTGGGCGAGGCCATCCACCTGTCGGCGCCGGCCGTGCACGACAGGGTCAAGCGGCTGAAGCGGGACGGCGTCATCAAGGCGACGGTCGCGAAGATCGACGGCTGCAAGGTTGGCCGCACGCTCCTTGCCTTCGTGCTGGTTAACACGAAGAACCTCGTCAGCACCAAGCGTCTGCTGACGCTGGCCAACGTGCCGGAAATCGAGGAGATGCATACCGTCGCCGGCGACGCCTGCGTGTTGTTGAAGGTGCGCGTGCGCGAAACCGAAGGCCTGGAGGAACTGCTGGGCAAGATCCAGGACATCGAAGGCGTGGATGGGACGCGCAGCTATATCGTGATGTCGACGTTCATGGAGCGAGGCCCGGATCCGTATCTGTGAGGGAGGGCATGGACGTTTCCGGCCACCGAGGTCTGGCCCCGCCTTGGGACGCCTGCCCATACTCCTGGCTTGTCTTATGAACCCAGGAGCCCGCCATGACCCTCGCCGTTCTTGCCAGCCGTGCGCTATCGGGCCTGCATGCGCCTGCCGTACGGGTGGAGGTCCATCTTGCGCCCGGCTTGCCGGCCTTCCATGTCGTGGGCCTGCCCGATGCCGAGGTGCGCGAAAGCCGTGAACGCGTGCGGGCGGCGCTGCTCAACAGCGGCTTCGATTTTCCCGCCGGTCGCCTGACCGTCAACCTGGCACCCGCGGACCTGCCCAAGGAGTCGGGGCGTTTCGATCTGCCGATTGCGCTGGGCGTGTTGCTGGCATCGGGCCAGTTGACGCTGCCGGAGCATCGGCAGGGCGGGGCCGCCTCAGGCGAGTCCGTGATGACCCGCCTGGTCCTGGCAGGCGAACTGTCGCTGACCGGCGCGCTGGTGCCGGTGGCGGCCGCCCTGGCCATTGCCTTGTCCGTGGCCCGCAGCCAGCCGGGCGCCACGCTGATCCTGCCGCGCGCCAGCGCCGGACAGGCGGCCCGCGTGCCCGGCGTGACGGTGCTGGGCGCGGACACCTTGCAGGACGTGGTGGCGCACCTGGCGGGCGAGACGCCGTTGTCGCCGCCCGCGGTGCCAGCCTTGCCAGGCGCAGGGCAGGCACCGTGCCTGCGCGACGTGCGAGGCCAGTCCGCCGCCCGGCGCGCCCTGGAGGTGGCGGCGGCCGGCGGGCATGGCCTGCTGATGATCGGTTCGCCCGGCACGGGCAAGAGCATGCTGGCGCAACGCCTGCCGGGCCTGTTGCCGCCCTTGTCGGAAGCGGACGCCCTGGAGGCGGCGGCCGTGGCCAGCCTGGGCGCCGTGGAAACGCCGTTCTCGCGCGTTCCGCCTTTCCGGGCGCCGCATCACGGGGCTTCCGCGGCGTCGCTGGTGGGCGGAGGGGCGCGGCCCCGCGCGGGCGAGATCACCTTGGCGCACCTGGGTGTCCTGTTCCTGGATGAGTTGCCGGAGTTCGACCGCCGCGCCCTCGAAGCGCTGCGCGAACCGCTGGAGACGGGCAGGGTGGGCGTCGCCCGGGCGATGTGGCGGGTCGAATACCCGGCGCGCTTCCAGCTGGTGGCCGCGATGAATCCCTGTCCCTGCGGTTGGCACGGGCACCCGGTGCGCCTGTGCCACTGCACGCCCGAGGCGGTGCAGCGCTATCGGGGGCGGATATCCGGGCCGTTGCTTGACCGTATCGACCTGCAGGTGAGCCTGCCCGCGCCCGAGGCGGGGTGGCTGGACCTGCCGCCCGGAGAGCCGTCGGCGCCGGTGCGGGCGCGGGTAGAGGCCTGCCGCGCCCGGCAATGGCTGCGGCAGGGTATGCTCAACGCCGCGTTGCCGCCGTCGGCGGTCGACGCGCACTGCCGGTTGCCCGACGAGGCCCGCGTCCTGTTGAACCGGGCCATGGAGCGGCTGGGCTGGTCGGCCCGCTCGGCGCACCGGGTGCTGCGGGTGGCGCGCACCGTGTCGGACCTGGCGGGCAGCGACACGCTCAGGCTGGCGGACGTGGCGGAGGCCATCCAGTATCGTCGGCAGTTGGGCGTGTGACGCGCGCCCGCCTTGTTTCCCCCCCTTCACGCAGCATCAGGCATGTCGAAAAGAATCCGCCCCTCCACCGTGAAGATCGTCCTCTATTTCTGCGCCTTCCTCTTCTGCGCGTACGCGATCCTTCACGTGCTGGGCGCCGCGGGCATCATTGCCGGCAGCTCGTGAGCCTGTTCCAATAGTCGTGCCCGCGGCCCCGCCAAAACTGGGGCGAAAAAGGGACACTTCAGGGAAAAGCGTGGCCCGGTTCGACACAAACGGAAAAATCACCGTATAATCAAGGGCTTTTCTGCCCACGCCAACATCAAATCCGATAGCGGTGCGTGTCCATGCAAATGGGTGCTGCCTGCATACCGGTGCGCGGGACGGAAAAAGAGCGTGGCCTTGGGTTCATCAAGATCTGTCCGCAATCAGGCGGCAGGCACCCGAAGCCATCATTATGGAAGTCGTCATGCCCAAGATGAAGACCAAGAAAAGCGCCGCAAAGCGCTTTAAGGTCCGCGGCAGCGGATCGATCAAGCGGGGTCAAGCGTTCAAGCGCCACATCCTGACCAAGAAGACCACGAAGAGCAAGCGCCAGCTGCGCGGTTCGGCTGCGGTCCACGAAACCAACGTGGCGTCCGTTCGCGCCATGATGCCTTTCGCTTAACAGGAGCTAGAACATGCCTCGCGTCAAACGTGGTGTAACGGCTCGCGCCCGTCACAAGAAAGTCATTGCCGCCGCCAAGGGTTACCGTGGCCGCCGTGGCAATGTGTTCCGCATCGCCAAGCAAGCGGTCATGCGCGCCGGGCAATATGCCTATCGCGATCGCCGCAACAAGAAGCGCACCTTCCGTGCCCTGTGGATCACCCGTATCAACGCCGCCGTGCGTGAACATGGCGTGACCTACAGCGTGTTCATCGCCGGTCTGAAGAAGGCTGCGATCGAACTCGACCGCAAGGTGCTGGCCGACATGGCCGTTCACGACAAGCCCGGCTTCGCCGCGGTGGTTCAGCAAGCCAAGTCCGCCTTGGGCGCCTGATCCCGTCGTAGAACGTCCGCGCGCAAAGTAGTACTGTGCGTCATGCAAACGGGGCCGTCATGGTCCCGTTTGCATTTCTGGCCTGCCATCCGGTCTGACCAGTCATCTCCCCCAGGTTTACCGCTACGACATCATGGCCGACGATCTGAACTTGCAGGACCTCATCTCCCAGGCACAGGCGCAGTTCGCCGAGGCGCAGGACGCGCCCGCACTGGAAAACGCCAAGGCCCGTTTCCTGGGCAAGCAAGGCGCGCTGACCGCAATGCTGAAAGGAATGGCCGCGTTCACGCCCGAGCGCAAGCGCGAGGAAGGTGCCCGCATCAACGAAGCCAAGCAGCGTATCGAGACCCTGCTGACCGAGCGCCGCCAGGCCCTGGCGCAAGCCGAGCTGGACCAGCGCCTGGCCGCCGAGACCATCGACGTCACCTTGCCCGGCCGTGGCCGTGGCGTGGGCGGCATCCATCCGGTCATCCGCACCTGGCAACGCGTTGAAGAGATCTTCCGCTCCATCGGTTTCTCGGTGGCCGATGGCCCCGAGATCGAAGACGACTGGACCAATTTCACCGCCCTGAACAATCCCGAGAACCATCCCGCGCGCTCGATGCAGGACACGTTCTACGTGGACATGCAGGACGACAAGGGGCTGCCGCTGCTGCTGCGCACGCACACCAGCCCCATGCAGGTGCGCTATGCCCGCATGCACGAGCCGCCCATCAAGGTGATCGCGCCGGGCCGCACCTTCCGCGTCGACAGCGACGCCACCCATTCCCCGATGTTCCACCAGGTCGAAGGCCTGTGGATCGCCGAGGACATCTCGTTCGCGGACCTGAAGGGTGTCTACACCGATTTCCTGCGCTGCTTCTTCGAGACCGACGACCTGGAACTGCGCTTCCGTCCGTCGTTCTTCCCCTTCACCGAACCCTCGGCCGAGATCGACATGCGCTTCATGTCCGGTCCCAACAAGGGCCGCTGGCTGGAGATCTCGGGCTGCGGCCAGGTGCATCCCCAGGTGGTGATGAATTTCGGGCTCGATCCCGAGCGCTACATCGGCTTCGCGTTCGGCTCCGGCCTCGAGCGCCTGACGATGCTGCGTTATGGCGTGAACGACCTGCGCCAGTTCTTCGAAGGCGATCTTCGCTTCCTGCGTCAGTTCAACGATTAATCTCCACGGCAGATCATGCAATTTCCTGAATCCTGGCTGCGCACGCTGGTCGACCCCGCGATTTCCTCGGACGAGTTGGGCCATCGCCTGACCATGGCGGGCCTCGAGGTCGAAGACGCGGTGCCTGCCGCGCCGCCTTTCTCGGGCATCGTCGTTGCCCGCATCCTGGAAACCACTCCGCATCCCGACGCCGACAAGCTGCGTGTCTGCCGCGTCGACGACGGCTCGGGCGAGCCGCTGCAGATCGTCTGCGGCGCGCCCAACGCGGCACCCGGCCTGGTCGTGCCGCTGGCGCGCGTGGGCGCCGAGCTGCCTGGCGGCATGAAGATCGGCGTGGCCAAGATGCGTGGCGTGCAGTCCTCGGGCATGCTGTGCTCGGCCCGCGAACTGGGCCTGTCGCAGGACCACGGCGGCCTCATGGTCCTGGCCGATGACCTTGCGCCCGGCCGCGACCTGCGCGATGCGCTGGCGCTGGACGACACCGTCTTCACCCTGAAGCTCACGCCCAACCGTGCCGACTGCCTGTCGATCCTGGGCGTGGCGCGCGAAGTGGCCGCCCTGACGGGCGCGCCGCTGAAGACGCCGCAAGCCGCGCCGGCCAAGGTCGAGCTGGACGAGGTCATCCCCGTCGACATCCAGGCGCCCGACCTGTGCGGCCGTTTCGGCGGCCGTGTCATCCGCGGCGTGAACGCGCGCGCGGCCACGCCCGAGTGGATGCGCACCCGCCTGGAGCGGGCAGGGCAGCGCTCGGTGTCGGTGCTGGTCGACATCTCCAACTACGTCATGCTGGAGTTGGGCCGTCCTTCGCACGTCTTCGACCTGGACAAGCTGCCGGCCAGGCAGCTCACCGTGCGCTGGGCGCGCGAAGGCGAAAAGCTGGCGCTGCTGAACGGCCAGACCATCGAGCTGGACGGCGACATGGGGGTCGTCGCGGCTGGCGAACAGGTGGAGAGCCTGGCCGGCATCATGGGCGGCGAAGCCACGTCGGTCACGCTGGACACCACCAACATCTATGTCGAGGCCGCCTTCTGGTGGCCCGAGGCCATTGCCGGCCGCGCGCGCCGCCTGCGTTTCGGCTCCGAGGCCAGCCACCGCTTCGAGCGTGGCGTGGACTACGACAGCATCCCCGAGCACATTGAATTCATCACCGCGCTGATCCAGCAGATCTGCGGCGGCCAGGCCGGCCCGCTGGACGACCAGACCGTGGGCAAGCTGAAGGAAGCCGGCGCGCGCGCACCGGTGCGCATGCGCACCGCCCGCTGCGCCCGCATCCTGGGCATCACGCTGTCGACGGACGACATCTCCTCGGTCTTCACGCGCCTGGGCCTGCCGTTCACGCAGGAAGGCGAGGACTTCATCGTCACGCCGCCCTCGTACCGCTTCGACATCGAGATCGAGGAAGACCTGATCGAAGAGGTCGCCCGCATCCACGGCTTCGAGAACATTCCCGACCGACCGCCGCTGGCGCGCGCCACCATGCTGTCGCAGCCCGAGGCCGAGCACGGTCCGCACGCGCTGCGCCGCGCCGTTGCCGCCCTGGACTACCAGGAAGTGGTCAACTTCGCCTTCGTCGAAGCCGAGTGGGAGCGTGACTACGCCGGCAATGACGACCCCATCAAGCTGCTGAACCCCATCGCCAGCCAGCTGGCCGTGATGCGCAGCAGCCTCATGAGCGGCCTCATCGCCAACATCGTGCACAACGCCAAGCGCAAGCAGAGCCGCGTGCGCGTGTTCGAGCTGGGCCGCGTGTTCAGCCGCGATCCGCGCGTGGAAGCCGGCGGCCTGTCCGTGCGTGGCGTGCACCAGCCGCAACGCCTGGGCGGCGCAGCCTGGGGCACGGCGGCGGAAGAGCAGTGGGGCTTGCCCAGCCGGCAGGTCGACTTCTATGACGTGAAGCGCGACGTGGAACTGCTCTTCGGCGCACGCCTCTCCTCGGTGCGATTCGTCGCCGCCGAACATCCCGCCTTGCATCCCGGCCGCAGTGCCCGCATCGATGTCGAGGGCGCGCCCGCCGGCTGGATCGGCGAACTGCATCCCCGCTGGGTGCAGCAGGCCGAGCTGGCGCACACGCCCGTGCTGTTCGAGATCGCGCTGGATGCGCTGACGCCCGCGCGCGTGCCTCAGGCCGAAGACCTGTCGCGCCAGCCCATCGTGGTGCGCGACCTGGCGCTGTGGGTGCCGGCCGGCGTGGACGTGCAGTCGCTGCTCGACACGATTGCCGCCACGGCGGACAATGATCCGGCGTTGTCGGTGCTGCGTGACGTGCGTCTCTTCGACGTGTGGCGCGACCCCAAGGCCGGCGCCGACGCCGACAAGAGCCTGGCGTTCCGCTTCTGGCTGCAAGACCCTGCCGTCACGCTGGAAGACGCGCGCGTCGACGCCTGCATGGCGACCCTGCGCGATGCCCTGGCCAACGCACATGGCGTGCGCCTGCGCACCTGATCATCCGGAGCCGACATGAGCACTGCCGACCCCCGTACCCTGACCAAGGCTGAACTGGCCGAGTTGCTGTTCGAGCGCGTGGGCTTGAACAAGCGCGAAGCCAAGGACATCGTGGATACCTTCTTCGAAGAGATCCGAGATGCCCTGGTCCGGGGCGACACCGTCAAGCTCTCGGGCTTTGGCAATTTCCAGGTGCGCAACAAGCCGCCGCGTCCCGGCCGCAATCCCAAGACGGGCGAGACGATTCCCATCGCCGCGCGCCGCGTGGTAACGTTCCACGCCAGCCAGAAGCTCAAGAGCTCCGTCGAACAGACGGGCTTGCCGGCATCCACCGAGGACGATTCCGATACCGATGACTGATCCCTTGCGGATCACCGGTGGACGATACGTTTTGTTGGCTTTTGTCATCCCTGCATAGACGGGCATCGCGGCCTAAAATCGAACAATGACTCGACCCGACCCTACTGTTGCCCTGCCTCCCATCCCGGCCAAGCGCTACTTCACCATTGGCGAAGTCAGCGACCTCTGCGGCGTGAAGCCGCACGTGCTGCGCTATTGGGAGCAGGAATTCACGCAGTTGAAGCCCGTCAAGCGCCGCGGCAACCGGCGCTACTACCAGCATCACGAAGTGCTGCTCATCCGCCGCATCCGTTCGCTGCTGTACGAGCAGGGCTTCACCATCAGCGGCGCGCGCAATCGCCTGAGCGATGGCGGCCGCGATGCATCCTTCGACCAGGAAGCCGCCGTGCGCCTGAGCGCGCAGGAACTGCAATCGCTGCGCGCGGAGCTGGCCGCCATCTCGGAAAGCCTGCGCGGCGCGCTGGGCACCGCCGCACCCCAGCAGCAGGTGCATTGATTTTTCGTGTGATGCGTCGTGTTTTTTACACGACGCTAAAAATGGTGCTATAATCTTTTTCTTCACGGAGCGTAGCGCAGCCTGGTAGCGCACTTGCATGGGGTGCAAGGGGTCGCGAGTTCGAATCCCGCCGCTCCGACCAGTACCACAAAGGCCTTAGCAAAAATTTGCTAAGGCCTTTGTCTTTTCCGGCGCTTTCGGGGCAACGCGCGGTGCAACGAATTTTTGGCCAGCGCCCCGCTGCGAGGCGGGGGGCATGAGGCGAAAATGGGTTCTCAACGTGCTTGTGAATCCCTTATGCTGAAATTCCGTCGCCCAGGCTGAAGGAATTTCCCATGCTACAAACCGCGATCGTCGCCGTGCGTGACCGGCAGCGCCTGCAGGAGATCGTCAGCGTGTTGCTGCGTCACGGTTTTGGCGAAATCGCCGAACGCCTGACATTGCGCACGTGGCTGCCCGGACGCGATGCCCCGCTGCCTCCTGCTGTCGAGGCCGCCACCCCTGCCCAGCGGCTTCGGATGGCGCTCGAACAGCTTGGTCCCACCTTCGTGAAGCTTGGCCAGATGCTGGCCACGCGCGCGGATCTGTTGCCGCCGGAATGGACGCGCGAACTGGAACGATTGCACGCGGGCGTCACGCCCGTGCCGTGGGACGAGATCGCATCACAGATCGAAGAAGACCTGGGCGCACCGATAGGCGCCGTTTTCCCCGGGTTTGTCACCGAACCCGTCGCGGCGGCGTCGATGGCTCAGGTGTACCGCGCGGCCTTGCCCGATGGCGGCGCCGTCGTGCTCAAGGTGCGCCGGCCTGGCCTGCGGCGCGCGATCGAGGCCGACCTGCGTTTGCTCGATCACCTCGTGGCGCTGGCCAGCCAGCATTGGCCTGCGCTTGAACGCTACCGTCCGCGGGAGGTGATGGCCAACCTGGCCGCCGCCTTGCGCGAGGAACTCGATTTCCGCCAGGAAGGGCGCAACACCGACGCCATTGCCGCCGTGCTGGCGCAGCGCGAGGATGTGCTGATTCCGCGTATTCACTGGGCATGGACGAGCGAACGGCTGCTGGTGATGGACTTCGTCCAGGGGGCTTCGCCGGGTGATTCGGCGGCGATGGCGGCGCTGGGTGTCGATGGCCCCGTGCTCGCCAGGCGTGGCGCCGAAGCCTTTCTCCAGATGGCCTTCGAGGGCGGCGTCTTCCACGCAGACCCGCATCCGGGAAACCTGTTCGCGTTGCCGGGCAATCGCGTGGCGTTCATCGACTTTGGCATGGTCGGCCGCTTGTCCCCACGTCGACGCCAGCAACTGCTATCGCTGGTTGCCGCGATCGTGCAGGCAGATGCCGATGGCCTGGCCGCCGTGATGCTCGATGTGTCGGAAGGGGGAGTGCCGGACCTGCCGGAGTTGAGTCGCGCGAGCGAGCGCTTCGTGGCGCGCCATGCAGGCGGCGTACACAACCTGGTGCAGGCGCTCGAAGACTTGATGGCCGTGGTGCGCGATGCGCGCTTATTCCTGCCTGCGGATCTGGCGCTGCTGTTCAAGGCGTTGGCGACGGCGGATGGCATGCTCAGACGGCTCGACTCGGCCATCGATCTGATCGCGGTGGCCGCACCGATCGTGCGCCGCGAGATGTTGGCGCGCCACGCTCCGGATGAGATCGCAAAACGTGGCAAGGCGGCCGCAGCGCAACTCTACGGCGTCGTGCAGGATGTGCCGCAGGTTCTTCGGCTGGTGCTCTATCACCTGAAGCAGGGAAAAGTGAACGCGCAGATCGAGGTGCAGCATCTTGACCGCGTCAGCGGTGCGCTGGAGCGCGCCGCGACGCGGTTGGCCATCGCCATCGTCACCGCGGCGCTCATTCTCGGCCTGGCGCCGCGGTTGCTCACAGTCGGGCCGGCGTGGCATGGCATGCCGGTCTTCGCGCTGGTCGGCCTGGTTCTGGCGATGATCGGACTGGTCGTGCTGCTTTGGACGTTCCGGCGGCGGCGATGAGCAGGCGCGTGGCCCTCTGCGCAGGGCGTGCGCACTGCGCGTGTGCGCCTAGCGGACAAGTCCAGGATCGACCGCAATCGCGATCTTTCCTTTGAGCCCGTTGTCGGGGTTCTCCAGCCGCGCGTGGGCGCGCGGAATCTCGGCCAGCGAATAGACGGCGCCCACGTGCGGGTGCAACTGGCCGCGGTCGATCAAGGTGCGCAGTTCATCCAGCTTGCCGCGGTTCTGCCGCGTGAAGACGAAGTGATAACTCGCGTTCTTGCCCCAGGCCTGGATCAGGTTCTGCGGCAGTGCAATGTCCACGATGGAAACCACGCGGCCGAGTTGGGCGAGCGCATCGGGGCTGCGCGCCAGGGTGCTGCCGCCGATGGTGTCGAACACGACATCGACGCCGCGGCCGCCGGTTTCCCGCATGATCACGTCGACATAATCTTCCTTCTCATAGTCGATGGTCACATCGGCGCCCAGGCCTCGCACGAACTCGACGTTCGCTTCGCGCACGGTGGTGAACACCTTTGCACCGATGGCTTTGGCAACCTGGATCGCCACATGGCCGACGCCGCCCGCGCCGCCGTGCACCAGGATGCTTTCTCCCACGCGCAGCGCCGCACGCACGGTCAGCGCCTCCCACACCGTTCCGCCAACCAGCGTCAGGCTGGCGGCCTCGAGATGGCTCAGCGAGGCAGGCTTCCTGCCGATGATGTTCTCGGCGGCAACGTGGTATTCGGCATAGCTGCCTTGGCCGTCGAAGATCTGCGGCGTGTACCAGACCTCGTCGCCGGGAGCGAAGGCCGTCACGCCCAGGCCGACGGCCTCGACCACGCCGGAGACGTCATGCCCGGTGATGGCGGGCAGCGGCACCAGGTCGGGGTAGTCGCCCCGGCGAACCTGGTAGTCCAGGGGATTGATGGAGGTCGCATGGACCCGGACCAGGACCTGGCCCGCCTGCGGCACGGGCTTGGGGACGTCGCGGAGTTCGAACGATTCGGGGCCGCCGAATGCTGTCAGTACCATTGCTTTCATGATGATCCTCGTTTCTGGAAAAAGGGATATCGGGAAATATCGATATATTGGGATAAAAAAAGGGTGAAAGAATTACAGTTCCTGCCCGATGACCTTCGCCAGGGCAGCGATGGTCGCTTCGTTGCGCTTGTAGTAGGTCCACTGGCCAATGCGCCTGGCTTCGACCAGGCCGGCGCGTTGCAGCGTGGCCAGGTAATCGGACACCGTCGACTGAGAGAGCCCGACGCCTTCCTGGATGCTGCTGACGCAGACGCCGACCGTGTGAACATCCCCTTCGTCTTGCGGAGGGAAGCTGTTCGCCGGATCCTTCAATCCTTTCAGGATTTCCAGACGCGTACGGTTCGACAGGGCTTTGAAGATTTCCAGCAGGTCCATGGGTTCCCATGATATCGAAAATTCCCGATATGTCAATGTGAGATCTGGCGTTGTTGCTTTGCGCCATCGTGGTGGGGAGGGGAGAACAGTCTCCCGACGACTAGCCGCCGATATACTTGGCCCCTTTTTGGTGACAAATGGCCTCCGACGACGGCCGGGAGTGAGCATGCATACGCTGGACAGCACGGACCTGAAGCCGCGGGCCTGGACATTGGCCGAATTGTTCAGCACTGGCCGGTATTGGGGCTTCGTGGCGGCGGTGGTGCTGGCGGCCATGGCGATGCGCAATCTGTACACCATGCTGCCTATCCTGGTGTCGGAGGCCGGGGCCGGTTATTCGATCATGCAGTTCCTGTCCGCGGGCAGCATCCTGGGTTGGACCGTCGGCGCCATGGCGGCGATGTTGCTGGCGCCGCGCTGGCCCAGGTTGACGCTGGCCTTGCCCTTGGTGGCCTTCACGGCGGGCGTGGCGGCAGGCCTGTTGCTGCCGCTGGCGGGAGGCCTGGGCGTCTATCTGTTCTTCATGGGCCTGTGCGGCAGCATCTTCACGGCGGCGGCAGCGGTGACCGTGGCGGGCGTGCTGGCAGGGCGGCACCTGTCGACGTCGGACTTCGTGCTGGCCTTCATGCTGCCCGTCCTGTACATGGGCACGTTCCCCGAGTTCGTGATGGCGGCCGCCGTGTACATGGAGATATACATGGACGAGCCGCAAGGCGTGATGACCGGCATGCTGGTGTTTGCCGTCCTCGCGGTGCTGGTCCTGCTGCTGACGCCGGCGTTTGCATTCGACGGCACTGCGCGCACGCGGCACGTGCCGCTGGCCTATCGGCGCCGGTCGCCGGCGCTGGTGGCGATCATCGGATTGCTGCCTGCGGTTTTCTTCGGGGTGTACCTGGCGGCGTTGCTGGCGCAATGGCAAGGCGCCGGCATGGGGGCCAGGATGCTGCCGGCCTTGCGCGGCCTGGCGATCGGGGTGGGCATCGGCGCGGCGGTCTATCTTGTCCATTGGGCGTATCGCATCCATGGCGAGATCGCGGGGCAGGGCGCCTCCCGGCAATTGTTGACGCCCCTTGCCGCCGCGCTGATCACGCTGCTGGTGCCCTTGGGATATTTTGTGCTGCTGACGGTGCTGGGCGCTGTCCTGCGCGAGCGGGCCGGGGCGCAGCCCGCCACGCGCGCCCTGTCGCGGCGTTGGCTGGCCTTCTGGACGATCATGGCGCCGCCCGTCGCCATGGCGATGATCCAGAGCGCCGTCAACAGGCTCGCGGCCACGCGGCAGGAGGCGGCGGCGGTGCGCTAGCAGGATCCCCTGCGCAGACATCGGCTGTGCGTGGCCGGCAGCGGCTAACGCTTTGTCTTCTCCGGCTACGTATTCTTTCCTTCCGGTCCCTTCCGCTTCCTTACCCTTCGTGTTTCCTATTTCAATGATCGCGGTCCGTCCTGGCCGCGGCAGGAAGCGAAGGCATCGCAATGCGGCCCGACAGGCGCCTGGACCGACGAACACTGCTGGCATGGGGGGCGGTCGGCATCATGGGGCCGGCGATGGGAGCCAGTTCGCCGCGCGTCCTGTACCAGGGCGAGCTGCTGGCCGACTACTTCCAGATCTACCTGCGCGACGAGGGTCATCCCGATCTGCCGGACGACTATACCGACGAGGCGCTGTCGCGCCGGATGACGGCCAGCCGCCATGCGGTGCTCATCCATACGGCGCGCAACATGACCGTGCCGGTGCGTGTCATCGGCCATGACCAGCGTCCGGCGCACGAGCTGGCGTCTTGGCAGCAGGTGGTGGAAGCGGGCATCACGTGTCCGTCAGGACAGTTGGTGCTCGCGGGACTGACGGACTACGCGCCGTCGGCGGCTCGTCTTGCCGTGCCCGCAGGTGCCATGGGCATCAGGGTCGGCATGTCCGGCCTGGACACCCTCAGCGAGGATGGCCTGGAGGGCGAGGATCGCTATGTCATCCAGGTGTGGCCGGGCGCCGAACCTCAAGGGGTGCGAGTCCTGAAAGCGTGGTCCCCATGAGGACAGGGCACGCCTTCGGCCGCCGGAGAACCATTTTTCAACGACAGGCCGCGCGTTCGACGACGGCGCGGAACAGGCATGACTACGCTGAATAGCAGGGCGACGGAAGGGGCAGGCTGGACGGCCGCCGACATATTGAGCACCTCCCGCTACTGGGGCCTGATACTGGGCGTTCTCCTGGGCGCGATGGCCATGCGGGGGCTGTATGCCTCGGTGCCGATGGTCCTCACCAAGACCGGCGCCGGTTATGAGGCGATGGGTTTCGTGTCCTCGGGTTCCATGCTGGGATGGGTGGTGGGCGGCATGGTGGCGATGCTGCTCATGCCGGGGCGGGCCAAGTTGGCGCTGATCCTGCCAGTCGCGGTGTTTGCCGCGGTCATGGCGGGCATTGCCGCCTTGCCTGTCCTGTGGGCATGGATTCCGCTGCTGTTCCTGCTCGGCGTGTGTTCCAGTGCATTCGCGCTGCTGTCGATCGCGGCGGTGGCCAGCACCTTGCTCGGCGCGCGGCTGTCGAAGACCGATTTCCTGCTGGTGCTCAGCCTGCCGCTGCTGCTGTTGGGGATCGTCCCGGAAATCGCCGTGATGGCATCGGTCTGGACGGCAGCGGCGGGATACCTGTCCCCGCTGGCCTATGGCCTGCTCGCTTGCGCCGCACTTGCGCTGCTGGTCCTGGGCGTGGGCAAGCCTCATACGCTTGCGGGGGACGCGCCTGTCCGGCACAAGCCGCTCACGTACCATCATCGCTCCCCGCTTCTGATCGCCTTGATCGGACTGGCGCCGCTGTGTTTCGCCGGGCTGTATCAAGGCACCTACATGGCGGTCATGCGGGGCGAACACGTCGAGGCCCTGACCTTGCTGGTGCTGCAGATCCTTGCGATCCTCGTCAGCCTGCTGGCTGCCGTCTATCTGCTGTACTGGCTGTATCGCATCCACGGCGAAGCCGCCGGGCAGGCGCCTTCGCGGCAACTGGTGTCTCCCCGGGCGGCCTTGTTCATCGCATGGCTCGTGCCGCTGGGTTATTTCCTTGTCATCATCGCGCTGGGAGGGGTGCTGCGCGAACGCACGCTGGCCCAGCCCGCCACGGCGCCGCTGTCGGGCCGCTGGCTGGCGTTCTGGGCCATCGTCGTGCCGCCCGTGGCCATGGCGATGCTGCAGGGCGCGGTCAACCGGCTCGAGCACGCCACGCCCGAACCGCGCGCCGCCGTTTAAACCGCGCCTGCCCCTTGCCCGGCAAGATGTCCGCCGTCCAGTGCCATGGACGGCGGGCGGCGCAGATGCCATGACGTGGCGTTCTGCACGGCCCAGCCGATGCGCAGCGCGGTGGCTTCGTCGCCGGCGCGCGTGACGATCTGCAGCGAGGTGGGCAGGCCGCCCGCGTCGGCGCCGTTGGGCACCGCCAGCGCCGCCAGGTTCAGGTAGTTGGCGAACCGCGTGTAATGGGCGGGGGCCTTGGTCTGGTCCACCTCGTGCAGCGGCACGGCGGTCGTCATCGTGGTGGGCGTGAGCAGCGCGTCGATGCCCGCCATGGCGGCCTCGAACTGCGCCATCATCTTGCCGCGCATGGACAGCGCATCGATGTACTGCCTGGCGGTCACGCCGCGTCCGGCGGCCAGGCGCGGGCGCACGTGCGGATCCACCGCGGCTGTCTCGTCGTCGATGATGGCGTGGTACATGGCGTAGCTCTCGGCCGCCATGATGCGCAGGTTGTCGGTGGCCACGTCCACGAAGCGGAAAGGCAGCTCCAGCGGGACGATCTCGGCGCCCAGTTTTTCCAGTTCCTGCAGTGACGCGTCGTACGCGGCCAGCACTTCCGCGCTGGCGTATTCGCGCTCGGCGCGGGGCATGCGGGCCAGCCGCAGGCCCTTGATGCCGCGCCGCAGGCCGGGCAGGGGATCGGCATAGGCCAGTCCGCGGGTCAGCGGATCCAGCGGGTCGGCGCCCTGCATGAGGGTATAGAGCAGCGCGACGTCCTCGACGCTGCGGGCCATGGGGCCCGGCGTGTCCAGCGTCGGGCTGAGCGGCAGGATGCCATGCGTGCTGACGCGGCCCGTGGTGGTCTTCAAGCCCGTGATCCCGCACCACGACGCAGGCAGCCGTACTGAGCCGCCCGTGTCGGTGCCCATGGCCCAGGGGGCCAGCCCGGCCGCGACCGCGACGCCCGAGCCGCTGCTGGAGCCGCCCGGTGTGCGGGGCTGCCGGGTGTCCCAGGGGTTCCAGGGCGTGCCGGTGTTGCTGTTGGTGCCCCAGCCGCCCATGGCGAATTCCACGGTGTGGGTCTTGCCCAGCACGATCATGCCTTGCGCCAGCAGCCGGTCGGCCAGCGTGGCGTTGCGCGTGGCCTGGCGCACGCGCGTCAGCGAGCCGCCGCCGGTCGGGCGTCCGGCGATGTCGATGAGGTCTTTCAGCGCAATGGGCACGCCGTGCAGCGGCCCGACGGCATGGCCGGCGCGGATGGCGCTGTCGGCGGCCTGCGCGGCCAGCCTGGCGTCATCGGCGTACACCTCGGCGTAGGCGTGCAGGGCGGGGTCGTCGCGTTCGATGCGCGCCAGGTAGGCGTCCACCAGTGCGACCGGGGACAGCGCGCGGGCCTGCAGGCGCTGGCTCAGGATGTGAACGGGAAGGTCGGCCAGGTCGTCGTGTCGGGTCATGGCGGCGGCGTCCTCCTCAGCGCGGGGCTTGCTGTTTCTGGATGGCATCCAGGATGACCTGCGTCGAGCCCAGGATGTCGGGATACTTCTCGCCGGCGTCGATGCGGGCCAGCGTCTTCTTCTCGTCTCGCATCATCTGCAGCGCGCGTTCGGCGGATTCCCTGATGTCCGAAGGCGGCAGCACCAGGATGCCGTTCTCGTCGGCCAGGATGGCGTCGCCAGGCGCGACGGCCACGCCGCCGCAGGTGACCGGGACGCAGAATTCCCCGCCCAGGCCCAGCGTCTTCACGGTGACGGCGGAGGTGCCGCGCGACCAGACGGGCACGCCGTACTGGCGCAGTTCGCTCAGGTCGGTGATCAGGCCATCGACCACGATGCCCGCCACGCCGGCGGCGCGCGCGGCATAAGCCACGGCGCCGCCCAGCGAGGCGATGGCTTCGTCGCCGCAGCGGTCGATGACCAGCACGTCGCCGGGACGGGCCTGGCCGATGGCGTAGTGCACCATCGCGCCGTCCATGCCGGGGGCGCGCAGCGTGACGGCGGTGCCGGCGATGCGGCGGTCGGGAATCACCGCCTTGATGGCGGGCGTCATGAAGCCGGTGTAGCGGAAGTGGCCGATCACGGCGGGTTCGGCCTGCACCAGCAGGTCCAGCAGGGCACGGTCGATGGCGGGCGGGAGGTCGTTCAGCACGTACAAGGCGTTCTCCTGTTCTGCGAGAGTGAGGCGGTGCGCCTGGACAAGGCGCACCGCGGGTCTGGGTGGCAAGAGGGGGCTAGCGATACCAGAGCACGACGCCGGGCCAGGCGATGATGATGCCGACCAGGACGAGCAGCGAGATGAGGTAGGGCGAGACCCCGATGAAGACATCGACCAGGGAGCCCCGGCCGCGGGCGGCCTGCACGACGTAGCAGTTCATGCCGACGGGCGGCGTGATGAGGCCGGCCTCGGTCACCAGGATGACCATGATCCCGAACCACACCGGGTCGAAGCCGGCCTTGGCCATGATGGGCGCGAGCACCGGCACGGTCAGAACGGTCAAGGACAGGCCTTCCAGGAAGCAGCCCAGCACCAGGTAGATCAGCACCACCAGCAGGATGAGCTCGTACTTGCCCAGGTCCAGGTTCACGATGAAGCCGTCCAGCGCCCGCGAGAAGCCGATGAGGCCCAGGGCGAAGTTCAGCAGCGCCGCGAAGACGATGATGATGATCAGGATGGCGTTGGTCTTGGCCGTGGCGAAGAGGGCGCTGTTCAGCACCGCGATGGACATGCGCCGCTTGACCAGCGCCAGCAGCAGCGTGGCCAGCACGCCCAGCGCGGCGGCCTCGGTGGGCGTGGCGATGCCGGCATAGATCGAGCCCACCACGACGGTGAACAGCCCCAGCGGCGGCAGCAGCCTGGGCAGGGTGCGCAGGCGCATCTGCCAGTCGGTCTCGATGACCTTGCCATCCCAGTCGGGGCGCAGCATGCACAGGACGCAGGTCGTGAGCATGAAGAGCGCCATCAGGATCAGGCCCGGCACGATGCCCGCCAGGTAGAGCTCGGGGATGGACGTGTTGGTGATGCTGCCGTAGACGATCATGTTGATCGACGGCGGGATCAGGATGCCCAGCGTGCCCCCCGCCGCGATGGAGCCGAGGAAGATGCGCTCGTTGTAGCCGTGCCGCTTGATCTGCGGGATGGCGATGGAGCCGATGGTGGCCGCGGTGGCCAGGCTGGAGCCCGAGGTGGCGGCGAAGATGGTGCTGGTGGCCACGTTGGTCTGCATGAGGCGGCCGGGAATGCGGTTGAGCCACGGCGCCACGGCGTCGTACATCTCGCCGGCAATGCCGCTGCGCACGAAGATCTCGCCCAGCAGGATGAAGAGCGGGATCGAGATCAGCACGTAGTTCTGCGAGTGGCCCCAGGCCGTCATGCCCAGGGCGTCGATGATGGGCACGGGAGAGATCAGACCGACGGCCAGCGCGCCGATGCCGATCACGCTGAAGATGGGCAGGCCTGCGAAAAAGAGGATGAATGCCCCGATGGCGAATGCCAGGCCGGTCATCATGATGTGTACTCCTCGACCTGGCCTTGTTCCTCGGACAGCGAGGAGGCCTGTTCATAACGTCCGTGGATGGCATGTTCCAGGCTTTCCAGCAGCACGACCACGGCCGACAGCAGGAACAGCACGATGCCGCCCAGGAACATGAATTGCGGAATCCAGAGCGGCAGCCGCAAGGGGGTGTTCGAGACGGCGTCGAACTCCCAGGACTCGAAGGCGAGGATCCAGACCTGCCAGGCCAGCAGGCCGACGATGACGGCGGTGACGGCGGCCGCCAGGATGTCCAGCCAGGCCTTGGCGGCCGGGCGCAGCGTCATGTGGATGACGTTGACGCGGATGTGGGCGCCTTCCAGGAAGGCATACGACAGCGCCCAGCTGGTGGCGATGGCCATGACGTAGCCGCCCAGCTCGTCGGTGCCGACGAACGCGATGCCGAAGAGCTTGCGCACCAGCACGTCGGCGCTGACGCCCAGCGCCGTGAGGAAGAGCAGGTACAGGCCCGACAGCGCGCTGGCGCGCGATATCCGCGCGAGCGCGGCGCGTGTGTTCGATAGGAATGACATGGCGACTCCTGTCCAGCCGCGGGTCCGGCCAGGGGGCGGTCCCGCGGCTGTCCGTGAGGGTTACTGGGTGGAGATCTGCATATCGATGGCCTTGCCGGCGGTCTCGTTCCACGAGCGCGTGCAGTCGGCGCCGCAGGTGCGGCCGTAGGCGGGCAACACGAACTTCTCGACCACTTCGCGCACCTTGGCCAGGTCTTCCTGGCTGGGCTCGACCAGCTTCATCTTGCCCTGGGTGACGCCGCTCTGGCCGACCATGGTGCAGCGCGTATCGGCGGTGTTGCACCACACGCCCTGGTTGACGTTGCTGGTCTGCACGGTGTCGCTGACCTCGCGGTAGTAGTAGGTCATGGCCTTGTCCAGCCAGGCGCGCTGCTTCTCGTCCAGGCGGGACAGGCTGCGGGCGTTGGCGACCTGGACGGTGGGCGCCCAGCCGGCGATCAGGAAGTACAGCGTGTCGGCCACCTCATAGAGCTTGGCCGTGTTGCCCGACATGCTGCCGGTGATCACGCAGTCGATCACGCCGCGCTGCAGGGCAGGGACGAGTTCGCCGAAGGCCATGGTGACGGGCGCGGCGCCCAGGCCCTTCACCAGTTCGGCCAGGGTGCTGGAGCTGACGCGGATCTTCTTGCCGCGGAAGTCGTCGATGGTGTTGATGTTGCCCTTGCAGAAGAAGGTCTGGGCCCCGGACATGCCGGCGCCCAGCAGTGCCAGGCGATAGCGCTTCTTCAGCGCGGCGTCGGCGGCGGGTTCATAGGCCGCAAGCACCTTCTTGATCTGCTCGGTCGAGGTGGCGGCGCCAGCCAGGTCGAAGCCGTCCAGCGTCGGGACTTCGCCCGAGCCGTAGTTGGCGACCATGTTGGTCATGTCGAAGGTGCCCTGCGACACGAGCTGCAGGGCGTCCTGCGGCTGCGCGCTGATGTCGGTGACGCTGTTGAGCGTGGCCGTCACCTTGCCGTCGCTGATCTCCTTGACGGCCTGGGTCCAGAAGGGTTGCACGACGAAGACCCATTCGGCGGTGCCGACGGGCGGTCCGAGCACGCGCATCGAAAAAGGCTTCATCTCCTTGGCCATGGCGATCAGTTCCGCCTTGGTGTCGCCCTGGGCGTGTGCGGGCGCGAGGCCGAGCAGGGCCGCCATCATGAGCGCGGCGGGCAGCAGGTTCTTGTACATCTTCTTCATGGTTGAGCTCCAGGAAAAAACCGGACGTTCCGGGCGGGCGCGGTGGCCTGCTCAGATCAGGGAAAGGTCTTCGACCCGCACATCGCCGATGAGCATGTGGCCGGGGGCGTGCGTGATGCAGAGGGGTGGCTTGGCAAGAATGGCGGCGGCCTGCGGCGTGACGCCGCAGCCCCAGAAGATGGGCACCTCGCCAGGCAGGATCTCGGTGGGCTCGCCCTCGTCGGGCCGGCTCACGTCGGCGATCCCGATGGCGGCGGGATCGCCCATGTGCACGGGCGCGCCATGTGCGCCGGGCAGGCGGGCGCAGACCTCATAGGCGATGCGGGCCTCGTCCGGGGTGTAGGGGCGCATCGAGACGACCATGGGGCCGTGGAACGCGCCCACGGGGCGGGTCTGGATCGAGCTGCGGAACATCGGCACGATCTTGCCTTCGTCGACGTGCCGCACGCGCAGGCCGGCCTGCTCCAGGGCGTATTCGAAGGACAGCGAGCAGCCCAGCACGAAGCCCACGAATTCGTCCCGCCAGTGCGCCGAGATGTCGGTGCATTCCTCGACGAGCGCGCCATCGCGCCAGATGCGATAACGCGGCAGGTCGGTGCGCAGGTCGACGTCATCGCCCAGCATCGGCACCAGCGGGCTGCCCGGCTCGGTCATGCCGATCAGGGGGCAGGGCGTGGGATTGGCCTGGCAATAGCCGTAGAAATCTTCCGCCCACGCCTTGGGGAGGATCACCAGGTTGCCCTGGCCGTAGCCGGGCGCCATGCCGCTGGTGTTGCCGGTGAGCAGGCCCTGGCGCGCCTGGGCGCGCACGCCTGCCGGGGTGGCGGCCCAGTCGGGCAAGGTAAGGGTGGGGGCGATGTTGGCCATGAATCGTCTTGCGCTCTCGTAACGGGGGTTGGGCGTAGCCTGCCGCGCGCCGTGAAGGGTGCGCCGCGGGGGGCTTTCGGATCTTGCGGAAAGGAACGGCGCGGGCAGGGCGCCGCCGGTGTCAACAGACCGCGCTGCGGGTGAACAGGCGCCCCAGGGGCTGTGCCGCGTGCAGCATGTCCAGTTGCCGCAGCGCCGCCCAGATCGTGGCCTGGTTGGAGGTGATCACCGGCACGCCCAGGGCGGCCTCGAGCGCGGTCACGCACTCGGCGGCGCGCCAGGCCGTGCAGGAGCAGAAGAGCGCCTGGGCATCCGGGTCGAAATGGTCCAGCGCGAACTGGATGATGTCGTCGGGATCCTGGTCATTGATGGCGCGATGGCCCTGTGCCGCCGCGCGGACGTCGCCGTGCACGCCCAGCACATCCATGCCTTGCTGGCCGTAGTACGCGGCGAGCTTGTCGTTGGTCCACTGGGGATAAGGCGTGATGACGCTGATGCGCTGGACGTCCAGCGCCTGGAAGGCGTCCATGACGGCGGTGCTGGTGGTGACGCAGGGCACGTGGGCGGTGCGCTGCACCAGGTCGTGGACCTGTTCGTCCCAGGCCGGGCCGCGATAGAAGCTGCCCGAGGTGCAGGCGTACGCGATGAGATCCACGCTGGCCGAGGCCACCGACGTCACCTTGGCGGCCAGGTCCTGGTTCATCTGGTCCAGGAATGCCGGCGTCATGGTGCCGTCGGGGATGGCGAGCCGTTCGCTGTGCGCGGTGACCGCTTTCGAGGTCACCCACTTGAAATCCGCTTCGACCGATGTATTGGTCGAGGGGATGAGTATGCCGATCCGCTTTGGAATCATTTTTTTCCCTCTTGTGTGTGCCAGCCGCCTGATCCAGGTTCGCGGGAACCCTCGCCAGCGTGCTCGAGGCACCTTCATCGCTTTATGCGATTTGTGTGGGGAATGCTATATCCATGCTTCAATGAACTGGTAATCGAAATTTCGGAGCCGCGCAGCGCCAATTTCTATCATGAAGCTTTCCCTCAGTCAGATAGAGACGTTCTACTGGGTCGCACGGCTGAAAAGCCTGCACGCTGCGTCCCGCCAGCAGCACCTGGCGCAGCCGACCGTATCGGCCCGGATCCACGAGTTGGAATGCACGGTCGGCTACAAGCTGTTCGAGCGTCATGCGCAGGGCACCGAGCTGACCCCCAGGGGCCTGGCCTTCCTGAAGAAGGCCGAGACGCTGCTGGACCTTGCCGACAATATCCTGGCCGACGAGGCCATGCCCTTGCGTGGCCTGCTCCGTATCGGCTCCAACGAATCGGCCGCGCTGGCGGGCCTGGGGGCCTTCCTGGCGACGCTGGGCGAGCGGTATCCCGAACTGAATGTCGAACTCACCGTCGACGTGGGGTCGATGCTGCGCAGCCGGATCAACGCCGGCGGGCTGGACTTCGCCATTTTGACCAATCCCAGTGAACACCCGCAGGTGCGTGACGTGCTGCTGGGGGATTCCGACATGTGCTGGGTCAGCGCCAAGGGCAAGCTCAAGCAGAAAGCACCCTTCAGCCCCGCGGACCTGGCGCGCCTGCCCATCCTGAGCGTGCCCGCGCCGTCATCGTTGCATGCGCTGACCATGGGCTGGTTCGCCAGTTCGCGCGTCTCGCCGCCGAACATCAACACCTGCAATTCCCTGGCGGTGACCTTGCAGATGGTGGTCTCGGGTATCGCGATCGCGATCCTGCCGCGCGCCATCGTGCAGCGTGAACTGGACGATGGCACCATCGATCTGCTGCAGGTGACCCGCCCGGTTCCATCGCTGCCCATCTATGCGTCGTTCCCGGTCATGGGAGACACCAGGGTGTTCGAGGACATTGCCGAGTTGGCGGGAACGGTCTTGCTGGCGTCGGGACTGACGCGCTGATGGCCGGCATGCGCGCACGCGCCGGCGCTCCGTCCCCGGCCGCCATCATCATCGCGATCGCAGGCGTCTATATCGGGCAAAGTATCATCGCCGGGCTGACCATCATCGGTCTGCCGGCGGTGCTGCGCGATGCCGGGGCATCGCTCGAGCGCATCGGCCTGCTGTACATCACGGTGCTGCCCTGGTCGCTCAAGTTCCTGTGGGCGCCGGCGGTGGACCGGTTCCGGCTGCCGGCCCTGGGCGCCGACCGCTCCAACCTCGTCGTGCTCGCCGGCAATGCGCTGTGCGCGCTGGGCATCGCCATCGCCGGCCTGCTGGGGGAAAGCCTGCTTGCCCAGGTGGCATGCCTGTCATGGGTGGCATTCGTGGCTGCAACCACCGATATCGCCTGCGACGGATATGCCGTCGAGCATCTGCCGCGCCGCCATCATGGCTGGGGCAATGCGGCGCAGGTCGGCAGTTCCTACCTGGGCTCCGCCATCGGGGCCGGCCTCTTCCTGGTGCTGGTGGCACAGTTCGGCTGGCGCTCGGCCTGCTTCGCCATGGCGGCGCTGGTGCTCGTGCTGGGCTTGCCGTTCTCCCTGGGGCTGGGGCGGGGGAGCAAGGCGATGGCCCGCAGCCACCGCCCGGTGCTCGCGGCCGCGTTTGCCCGCCCCGAGATCCGTGATGCGATCGTGGCGACGGCCTTGTTTGTCGCCGGACAGAAGTGGGGACTGGCCATGCTGGGCCCCTTCCTGGTCGACCAGGGGTTCAGCCTGTCCATGATCGGCGTATTGAACGGGACAGGCAGCGTGGTGCTGGGATTGGGCGGGGCGGTGTCGGGCGGGGCGTGCGTGCGGTACATGGGGCCCGGGAAGGTGCTCGCGATCTCCTTGCTGGCGCAAGCGGTCCTGCTGGCATGCCTCACGGCCATCGCCTTGGGCATGGACGTCCCCGTGCAGGTGCTCGTGTCGGTGGCGCTGATGGCCTCCTCCGGTGTCATGTCGTTTGGCTTTGTCGCCCTGTATTCACAGTTCATGCGCCTGGCGGACCCCCGGCAGGCCGGCGTGGACTTCACCATCCTGCAATGCACGGACGGCATCGTGACCATGGTGGGCGGGGTGGCGGTGGGATGGTTGGCCGAGCGCCTGGGGTACGGGGCGATCTTCGGCGCGGCCAGCGGCGTTGCCCTGGCATCGATCTGGGCCATCTTCAAGCTGTTCGGCAGGATCGGGATGCGCGAACCATTGACACAAAAATGAATTGATAATAATTTGCATTATCAATTTTTTGAGGGCTGGCGCGTCCATGTACAAGCTGCAGGCAGAAATGGTTCCCCAGGAACGCATGCACAAGCTGTATTGCGATCATCATGGCTGGCTGGAGGGTGTATTGCGCCGCAAGCTGGGGAATCGCGACGATGCCGCCGACCTGGCCCAGGATACGTTCGAGCGGGTGCTGCGAACGCCCGCGCAGGTGGCGCTGCGCGAGCCACGCGGCTATCTGCGCGCCGTGGCCATCAACCTGATGCGCAACCGCTACCGGCGTGCCGCGCTGGAGCGTGCCTACCTCGAGGCGCTGGCCGCGCGCCCCGAACTGACCGCCCCGTCGCCAGAAACCCAGCAATTGCTGATGGAAGCCCTGCAAGCCGTCTATGCCGTGCTGGATGGCATGTCCGAACGCACCCGCCGCATCTTCCTGATGGCCCAGATGGACGGCATGCCGTACAAGGCCATTGCCGCTGAACTCGACATTACGGTCAATGTGGTGCAAAAGGCCGTGGTGCGTGGCTTGCAGCATTGCTACCAGGCTGTCTATGCCTGACATCCCGCCCGCGCTGCCGACTTTCGCGCCGTTGGCCGACGGCGCCTGTCGGCTGTCTCCGCAGGTCGTCCAACAGGCGGCGGAGTGGATGGCCCGCTTGCTGGACGAACCCGGCGATGAGGTTCGGCTGGCCTGTGAGCGCTGGCGCGCGGCGCATCCCGACCATGAATGCGCCTGGCGGCGATTGGCCGACCTGGCCCGGAACCTGTCGAGCACGCGCCAGTATGCCGATGCGGGCCTGGTCGACGGCACGCTGGCCAGGACGGGCATGCGAGAGCAACGCCGGGGCATCATCAAACTGGCCTTGCTGGTCGCCGGGGCAGGGGGGCTGGGCTGGCAAGCCGCCACGTCCACGCGTCCTGGCTGGCAGGCGGCGCACCAGACCGGCGTGGGGGAGCGGCAGACGCTGACGTTCGCCGATGGCACGCGGGTGGATTTGAACACCGACACCGCCATCGACGCGAAATTCGAGGGCCAGGCGCGCGACATCTGGTTGCGACGCGGGGAAATCCTGGTGGCGACCGGCCATGACGCGCAAGCCGGGCCGCTGCGGGTCCATACGGAGAGCGGCGACATCCTGCCGATAGGGACACGCTTCACGGTGCGTCAGTTCCACGGCGGCGACCAGCAGGGCGTGCGCGTCGCGGTGCTGGAAGGGGCGGTGCGGCTGGTCCCGCGTGAAGCGCCTGCCTGGCCGGCCGTGGTGCATGCCGGGCAGGCGGCGTGTTTCGATACTCGGCGCGTGCAGGCCGTCGAGGGCGTCGACGGCGCTTCCGCCGAGGCCTCGTGGCTGCACGGCATGATCGTGGCCGTGCGGATGCCGCTGGCCCGGTTCGCCGCTGAGTTGGGCCGCTATCGCAGCGGGCTGGTACGGTGCGAGGACGGCGTCGGGCAGTTGTCCGTCACCGGCGCGTTTCCGGTGCAGGACACGGATGCGGCGCTGCGGATGCTGGAAGAGGTGCTGCCCGTGCGGATCCGCTACCGCACCCGGTATTGGGTGCAGATCCGCGCGGCGTGACGGTGCCCGGCCTGCCAGCGGAAAAAAAGATGTAACGGCCCGGCAGATTCCTTTTTCTCGCGTGTCTTGTTCATGAGCCCGCCGCGATGACGCGGCAACCGGCCAGCCAACCATCGCGAGACAGGAATTCCTTTCATGGCGAATCGCCAGTTGTTGTCCCCCGCCCGCGCAGGCGGCGTTTCCATTGTGTTTTCCCGCCCGGGACTGAGGCTGTTGTGCCTCGTGGCGGCCCTGCAGTGGGCGGCGCCCGCTGCGCAGGCGCAATCCGCTGCCACGGAAATCCCGCGGCAATACAGCATTCCCGCCGGTCCGCTCGACAATGCCCTGAGCGCGCTGGGCGCCCAGGCCGGGGTCATGGTGGCGGCCGATCCCGCGCTGACCCAGGGCCTGCAGACCCAGGGGCTGCAGGGTAGCTATTCGGTGGCCGAAGGCCTGGAGCGGCTGCTTGCCGGCACGTCGGTGCAGGCGGTGCCCGGACGCAACGGGGGATATGTGCTGCGCGCCCGTCCTGGGCGCGATCCCGGCGTGGGTACGCTGGCACCGGTGACCGTCATGGGCGCAGCGCAGACCGCCTACAGCGCAGGCGACAGCATGGTGGCTCGGCGCAGTGCCGCCGGCACCAAGACGGACACGCCGCTGCTCGAGACACCCCAGTCGGTGTCGGTCATCACCCGCAAGCAGCTCGAGGACCAGAAGCCGCGCAGCGTCTCCGAGGCGCTGAACTACACGCCGGGCATCTTCACGGCGCTGGTGGGCGCCACCAACCGCTATGACTACGTGTCCCTGCGCGGCTTCACCGACAACAGCGTGGACAATGTCCTGCTCGACGGCCTGCGGACGCTGAGCGACCAGGGCAGCTATACCGCGCTGCAGATCGATCCCTATTTCCTCGAGCGTGCCGACGTGCTGCGGGGGCCGGCGTCCGTCCTCTATGGCCGCTCCTCGCCCGGCGGCGTGGTGGCGCTCACCAGCAAGCGCCCCAGCTTCGAACCTTATCGGCAGGCGGAATTGACGGTCGGCAATCGCGATCGCTACGAGGCCGGGCTGGACGTGACCGGCCCGCTCGGCGATAGCGGCAAGGTGGCCTATCGTGTCACCGGCATGGGCCGTACGCTCGACAGCCAGTTCGACCACGTCAGCGAGCAACGCTACGCCATTGCGCCTTCGCTGGACATCCACTTCTCGGACCGCACGAGGCTGTTGCTCCAGGCCTACCTGCAGCGTGATCCGGAAGGCAGCTACCACGGCGCGGTCCCGGCCGATGCCAGCATCACCAACAGCCACGCTGGACGGCGTGCGTCGCGGCGATTCTTCGACGGCGACCCCACCGCCAATGCCTACGACCGCAGGCAGCAGCTGCTGGGCTACCAGTTCGAGCACGTCTTCAACGATCGTGTGGCGGTACGCCAGAATTTCCGCCATGTCCGCACCCGGGCTTCGCTGGAGCAGGTCTATGGGTTCGGCTGGGCCGATGAAACCTCCCTGACGCGCTACTACGCCGGCGCCTCGGAGAAGATGCATGCGGTGGCGGTGGACAACCAGATCGAAGTCAAGTTCGGCACCGGCGCCGTCCAGCATACGCTGCTTGGCGGCCTCGACTATCAGCGCCGAAAACTGGATGGCACCTGGCGGTCGGGCAGCGCGGACCCCCTGGATGTCTTCGATCCTGTATACGGCACGCCCAACATTGCCGACATCTATTCGGCACCGGTGGATCGCCAGCTCGAGCAGACGGGTTTCTATCTGCAGGACCAGTTGTCATGGGACAAGTGGCGGCTGACCTTGGGGCTGCGCCAGGACGAGGCACGCGTCACCAACGCCTATGACAACGCCGATTCGAGCTGGAAGGGATCCAGGCTGACCAAGCGCGCCGGCCTGGTCTATCTCTTCGACAATGGCCTTGCGCCTTATTTGAGCTACGGCGAAGGCTTCAATCCCAGCATTCGCGCCGACCAGCAGAACCAACTGCTCAGGCCCGCCACCAGCAAGCAGTACGAAGTCGGCCTGCGCTACCAGCCGCCGGGAAGCGAAAGCTACCTGTCGGGGGCCGTGTATCAGTTGACGCAGGACAACGTGGCGTCGCGCGCGCCCACGCAACCTTTCTACGAGCCTTCCGGCAAGGTGCGGGCGCGCGGGCTGGAACTGGAGGCGCGCAGCCAACTGAGCAAGACCTTTGCCGTGCTGGCCAGCTACACGCTGAACGACCTGACCTTCGTCGAATCCGCGGACGGGTTCAAGGGCAACACCCCCTACCAGGCGCCCAAGCACCTGGCGTCGCTCTGGGTGGACTGGAAAGCGGCTGCCGGCGTGGACGTGGGCGCGGGCGTGCGCTACGTGGGCACGAACTGGATTGACAACGCCAATAGCGGCAAGGTGCCGGCCGTGACGTTGACGGACCTGATGGTGCGCCTGGACCTGGGGCAACTGCACCAGGGGCTGGCGGGCAGCAGCGTGCGCCTGTCGGCCAACAATCTCTTCGACAAGACCTATGTCGCTTCCTGCATCAGCATCGAGAACTGCTATTGGGGTGAAGGCCGGAACCTGATGGCGACGCTGTCGTACGCATGGTGACGGGGAGAGGGCGGCCTGGCGGGCAGCGGAGCAACGGGAGAAGCGCCGTGAGGGGCAAGGAGGCGCACGACTTCATCGCCATCGGCCTGGGTCCCTTCAATCTCAGCCTGGCGTGCCTGGCCGAGCCCATCGCGTCGCTGCGCGGGCTTTTCCTCGAGCGCAACGCCACCTTCGATTGGCACCCGGGCATGCTGATCGAGCACAGCACGCTCCAGAATCCTTTCCTGGCGGACCTGGTCAGCCTTGCCGATCCGCAAAGCCGGTACAGCTTCCTCAACTACTGCAAACAGGAAGGCAAGCTGTATTCCTACTACATCCGCGAGAACTTCACCCTGAGCCGCGCCGAGTACAACCGCTATTGCCAGTGGGTGGTGGCGCGGCTGGGCAACATCCGGTTCGGCCATGAGGTCCGGTCGCTTGGACACGACGCGGACAGTGGCCACTACGTGGTGTCCGGCGTGGCGGGGCCGGCACGCACGCCTTTCACCTATCATTGCCGCAAGCTGGTGCTGGGCGTGGGCTCGGTGCCAGACTTTCCTGCCTGCTGCCGTGAGAGTGGCCACCGCTATCTTCATTCCTCCGACTACCTTGCACATAAGGCGGCATTGCAGGCGCGCAAGTCCATCACCCTCGTCGGCAGCGGGCAGAGTGCCGCCGAGGTCTACCACGACCTGTTGCGCGACAGCGGCAATCACGACTACCAGCTCACCTGGATCACGCGCTCGCCGCGCTTCTTCCAGATGGAGAACACCAAACTCACGCTGGAAATGATCTCGCCGGACTACATCGACTATTTCTTCGATCTCCCCGACGCGACGAAAGCCGGCATCATCGACAGGCAGGACAGCCTTTACAAAGGCGTGAACGCCAGCCTGATCAACCGGATCTATGACTTGCTGGACGATCTCCGCAGCCAGGGCCGGCTGCGTACGCACCTGATCACCAACTGCGAGGTGCAGGCCTGCCGCCAGGTCGAGGACGGCACCGGCTACGTGCTGGACTTCGTGCAGCGGGACACTCGCGCCCGCTACACGCATCGCACCGAGGCGGTGATATTCGCCACCGGCTACCGCCAGAACATCCCGCCCATCGTCGAGGGCATCCGCCATCGCCTGCGCTGGGACGGGCAGGGCCGCTATCGGCTATCGCGCCACTACGCCGCCGACCTCGACGGCACCGACGTCTTCGTACAGAACGCGGGGATGCACACCCACGGGCTGACCAACCCCGACCTGGGCATGAGCTGCTACCGGAATTCCTGCATCATCCGCGCGCTGACGGGCGTGGAGCACTACAAGATCGAACGGAATATCGCGCTGCAGGACTTCGCCGTGCCGGTAGGGGAACACTTCCAGCGCATCGCGGAGCATGCATGACGCTGCGCACGCACATCATCGTGATGACGGCCTTCGCGGTGGTCAGCGACGCGATCCTGATCCCCTTTTATCCGCAGTTCTTTTCCTTGCGCTACGGCATGGACAGTTCGGTGCACGTGGGCGCGTATGTGGCGGCGATATCCATCGCGGTCATGTGCACGCTGCCCCTGTGGGCGCGTCTGGCCCGGCGAGTCGAGCCGCTGCACCTGCTGGTCTGGACGCAACTGGCGGCGGGCACCTTCAGCGTGGCCAGCAATTGGGCGCCGGACGTGGCCTGGTACTGGGTGCTCTCCATGCTGATGTTCATGTGCAAGAGCAGCTATCTGCTCATGTATCCCTATCTGATGCGCCTGACGCCCAAGGCCGAGCATGCCGGCGTGGTGGGCACGCTGTCGGTGGTGGTGAACTTCGGCGCGATCCTTGGCGCGGTAGTGGGCGGCTTCGTGCTGAGCGAATGGGGCGCCACGGGCAGCATCATGGCGATGGCGGCGGGCGATTTCTTCCAGATGGGGGTCTGCGCCTATCTCATCCGCAGCGGCAGGATCGTGCGGACCACGCGTGCGCACGATCCCGGCTATGTCGCCCCCGCGTCCCCGCTGCCGGCATTGGCGGCCTGGCGGGCCCGCCTGCCCATCCTGCGGCTGGCGTTGATCATGTTGCTGTTCGATTTCGGCTGCTATGTGATACGGCCGTTCTTCTCGACGCATTGGCAGGCGATCAGCGGCGATGGCTCGGAACTCGCGTCGGGCGCGGTGTTCGCCATCCCGGGCGTGCTGGCGCTGATCGCCTTGCGGGTGCATGCCAGGCTGCGTGCCCGCAAGGCGCGCTTGCCCGATCACACGCTCGGCAACCTGCTGCTGGGCATGGCGGGCCTGCTCATGCAGGGGGCGCCCGATCCCGCGCTGGTCATCGTGGGGCGCTGCCTGTATGGCTGGGCCATCTTCCAGATCATCGTCAAGCTGGACGTGGCGCTGTTCCGCCTGAGCCGTCCCGAGCGTTATGCGCAGGATTTCGCCGTGACCAATTTCTTCCAGAACCTGGGCGTCCTGCTGTCCTCTTTCGCGGCCGGCGCCATCGTCAGCCGCTATGGCTTGTACATGCCGTTCGTGGTCGGGGCGGCGGTCTTCCTGCTGACGGGGATGCTCGACCGGCTCATCCTGCGCGTGCCCAGTGCCAGCGAGGCGCGGGTTGCCGAAGCCGGCTGTACGCGCGACCTGTTCAAGGCCGCCTCACCAACCGTCACGAAGGATATCCAAGCATGAATCCCGCCACGCTTACCCTGATGTCTCAGCAACCCGCCCAGGCTGCCACGCACCTGACGCCCGAGCACTGGGCGGCCAGCAACCGCCATTTGCTGCGCAAGGCGCTGTCCGAATACTCGCACGAGTTGATCCTGGCGCCCGAGATGATCGAGGACATGGCCGACGGCCTGGCCCGCTATACGCTCACCAGCGACGACGGCAAGACCTTGTATACCTTCGCGGCGCGGGTGCTGGCGCTGCGCCATTGGTCGATCGATGCCGAGTCGATCACGCGCGTCCGGGAGGGGAAAGCGCTGCCCCTGGATGCCCTGCAGTTCATCATCGATGTCCGGGCGCGCATCGGCATCAAGGAAGAGTTGCTGCCGATCTATCTGGACGAGATCAGCAGCACGCTGTACGGGGCTGCCTTCAAGCTGGCCAAGGCCGATGCGCCCAGTTCGGCCGAACTGGCGCAGACCCAGGATTTCCAGAGCATCGAGGTCGCCATGCGTGAGGGGCACCCGGGGTTCGTGGCCAACAACGGGCGCCTGGGTTTCAACGCCGCCGATTACCGCGCCTATGCCCCGGAGGCCGGCTCGCCGGTGCGGATCATGTGGCTGGCCGTGCACAAGGACAATGCCCATTTCGCCAGCATCCCCGGGCTGGACTATGCGCAGCTCATGCGCGAGGAGCTCGGAGAGACCACGGTGGCGCGATACACCGACATCGTGCGCGGGCAAGGCGCAGAGCCGGACGACTACTACTTCATGCCGGCGCACCCCTGGCAATGGTTCGACAAACTGTCCATCGCGTTCGCGGCCTACGTGGCGGATCGCAAGATCATCTGCCTGGGCTACGGCGACGACGAATACCTGGCCCAGCAATCGATCCGCACCTTCTTCAACATCACCGACCGCAGCAAGCGCTACGTGAAGACCTCGCTGTCCATCCTGAACATGGGGTTCATGCGGGGCCTGTCGCCGTACTACATGTCCGGCACCCCGGCCATCAATGACTACATCAGCGGCCTGATCGAGCGCGACGAGTACCTGCGCGAGAACGGCTTCAGCACCCTGAAGGAGGTGGCAACGCTGGGTTTCCGGAACTACTACTACGAAGCCGCCATCCCGGCCGATACGCCTTACAAGAAGATGTTCTCGGCCCTGTGGCGGGAAAATCCGCTGCCGCGTCTGCGGCCCGGCGAGTCGCTGATGACCATGGCCGCATTGCTGCACACCGATACGCAAGGCAAGGCGCTGCTGCCCGAACTCATCCGCCGTTCAGGCCTGGACGTGCAGGCGTGGCTGGCAAGCTATCTGCGCGCCTACCTGGCGCCGCTGGTGCATTGCTTCTACCAGTACGAACTGGTCTACATGCCCCACGGCGAGAACCTGATCCTGGTCATGGACAACTGCGTGCCGGTGCGCGCCATCATGAAGGACATTGCCGAGGAGTCGGCGATTCTCAATGTCGAGGCGCGGGCGCACATGCCCGAGAACGTGCATCGCCTGGCGGTGGACGTGCCTGAGAACGTCAAGCTTCTGGCCATTTTCATCGACGTGTTCGACGGCGTGCTGCGTTACGTGAACGAGGTGCTGGTCGCCAACCAATGCTGCGACGAAGGGACTTTCTGGCAGGCGGTGGCCGATTGCATCCTGGAATACCAGGACGCGCATCCAGAACATGCGGCCCGCTATGCCCGGTACGACCTGTTCGCGCCCGAGTTCCTGCATTCTTGCCTGAACCGCCTGCAGTTGGGCAACAACCTGCAGATGGTCAACCTGGCCGACCCCGCCGGCAACCTGAAGATGGCCGGCAATCTCCAGAACCCGCTTGCGCGGGTGCCGGCGCGTGGCATGGCGTTGTCTGCGTAGCGCTGCACGGGGTGTGCCGTACCGTAGCGGTCTTGCCTGGCCGGCGCTACCGGCCAGGCCATATCGGGCCGCCACGTCCCCGCGCGGGTCGCCGCGGGGCGGCCTGCTTATTTCTTATGTCTTGTAAGCCTAACTTTATTCTGCGATATTTGTTTATAAGTAAAGCGAGTGTTATTACAATTTCAACCCTTTCCCTTGTGCTTGCCTCGCTGTTACTCATGAACAAACGCAATTTCCTGTCGACCGTCGTGCTTGCCGCCGCGACGCTGGTGTTTTCCTCCTCCGCCGTGTTCGCGCAGGACAAGCCGATCCGCCTGGGCGTGACGGCGGGCCCGCATGCCCAGATCGCCGAAGCTGCGAAGGCCGCGGCCGCCAAGGATGGCGTGACGATCCAGGTGATCGAGTTCAGCGATTTCATCCAGCCCAACTCGGCGCTGGTGGCCGGCGACCTGGATGCCAACGCCTACCAGCACCATCCCTACCTGGACCAGCAGGTGGCCGACCGCCGCTACAAGCTGGTGGCTGCCGCGAACACCGTGATCCTGCCAATGGGCATGTATTCCAAGCGCGTGAAGTCGCTCGGCGAGCTGAAGGACGGCGCCACCGTCGGCGTGCCCAATGACCCGACCAACGGCGGCCGCGCCTTGCTGCTGCTGCAACAGCAGGGCCTCATCAAGCTGCGGGCCGACGCAGGCATCAAGGCCACGCCCATCGACGTGGTGGAGAATCCCCGCAAGCTCCGCCTGCGCGAGCTGGACGCCGCCCAGCTGGTGCACGCGCTGGACGATCTGGACGCTGCCGTCATCAACACCAGCTACGCCATCGCCGCCAAGCTGAACCCCAGCAAGGACGCCATCGCGCGCGAAGAGGCCAACTCGCCCTATACCAACCTGATCGCGGTGCGTCAGGAAGACAAGGACAAGCCCTGGGTGGCCAGCCTGGTGAAGGCATATCACTCGGACGACGTGCGCAAGTTCATCGAGACGCAATTCCAGGGCTCGATCGTGCCCGCGTTTTGAACGCGTGCCGCGTCTCCTCGCCGCCCCCGCCTTGTTCCCTTGATGCGGTAAGCCGGCGCATGCTGGGTTCGCCCCGCATGCGCCTTTTCGCGTGCCCAACGGCCCGCCTGACGGGCAGCGCCCACGGAGTGCATTCATGAGCGGAACCATTACTCTCCAGCGTGACGCGCACGTCGCCACGCTCATCATCGACAACGAAGCCAAGCGCAACGCCATCAGCCAGCGCATGTGGGTCGAACTGGCCGGGCACCTGCAGGCGCTCACGGTCGACGCGACGCTGCGCTGCATCGTGTTGCGTGGCGCGGGCACCCAGGCCTTCGGCAGCGGCGCCGACATCGACGAGTTCGAGGCGCTGCGTTCCACCAAGGAAAAGGGCATCGCCTTCGGCAAGCAGGCGCACCTGGCCATGCAGACCCTGTGCGAGAGCCCGGTGCCGACGCTGGCCGCCATCCGTGGCGCCTGCGTGGGCGGCGGGCTGGAGATCGCGGCGTGCTGCGACCTGCGCATCGCCAGCGAGGATGCGCGTTTCGGCATTCCCATCGCCAAGCTGGGCGGCGTGCTGGCCTATCCGGAAATGCAGGCGCTGCTCGGCGCCGTAGGCCCGCAGGTGGCGCTGGAACTGTTGCTGGAGGGCCGCCTGCTGAATGCGACGGAAGCGTGCGCCAAGGGCCTGGTCACGCGTGTCGTGCCGGTGGATGCGTGGGAAGCGGAAATTTCCACCAGTGCCGCGCGCATCGCCGCGCTGGCGCCGTTGTCGGCGCGCTGGCACAAGCGCTTCATCCGCCGCCTGCAGGCGCGGCCCGAGCCGCTGACGCAGGCCGAGCAGGAGGAAGGCTATGCGTGCTTCGACACGCAGGATTTCGTGGAGGGGTATCGCGCGTTCCTGGACAAGCGCACGCCCGTCTTCCAAGGCAAGTAAGAGTAGGAACAGATGAATCAAGCCGCACGCAAGGGTCCGCTGGCCGGCCTCAAGGTAGTTGAACTGACGAACGTGATGGCCGGTCCGGTGGCCGGCCTGATGCTGGCCGACATGGGCGCGGACGTCATCAAGGTCGAGCGCCTGCCAGGCGGCGACGACACGCGGCGCGCCACGCCGCCCGAGATCAGCGGCGAGTCCTGCGCCTTCATGATCATCAACCGCAACAAGCGCGGCATCGCGGTGAACCTGAAGAAGCCCGAGGGCGTGGACGTCGTGCGGCGCCTGATCGCCAAGGCCGACGTGGTGCTGGAGAACTTCCGTCCCGGCACCATGGAAAAGCTGGGCCTGGACTATCCGTCGCTGAAGGCCGTGAACCCGGCCATCATCTATTGCAAGATCACGGGCTTCGGCCTGACCGGCCCCTATGCCAAGCGCGCGGGCTACGACCTGATCGCGCAGGGCATGTCGGGCATCATGAGCCTGACCGGCGAAGGCCCGGGCCGCCCGCCAGTGAAGGTGGGCGTGCCGGTCGGCGACGTCTCGGCGGGCATCCTGGCGTCCAACGGCGTGCTGGCGGCCTACATCGAGCGGCTGCGCACCGGCGAAGGCCAGTACCTGGACACCTCGCTGTACGAGGCCTCCATGGTCTACACCTATTGGCAGGCCGCGATGGCCTTCGCCACGGGCGAGTCCGTGACGCCGATGGGGTCGGCGCACCCGGTGGCCGCGCCTTACCAGGCCATTCCCACGCAGGACGGCTGGGTGAACATCGGCGCGGTCAGCCAGTCCACCTGGGAGAAGCTGGCGCAAGCCATCGGCATGCCCGAGCTGGTGACGGATGCGCGCTTCTCGACCAACGGCGCGCGCATGAAGCATCGCGAGACGCTCATCGACATCATTTCGCAGGCCATGAGCGGCCACGGCACCGATTACTGGGTGGAACGCTTCGAGACGGCAGGCGTGCCCGCCGGTCCCGTGCGCAAGATGCGCGAGATGCTGGACGATCGGCAGACCCTGGCGCGCGACATGGTCATCACGGTCGACCACCCGGTGGCGGGCGAGGTGCAGGCGCTGGGCCTGCCCGTGAAGTTCTCGAACGGCAACGGCGTCACGCGCCGGGGCGCGCCGCTGTATGGCGAGCACACCCAGGAGATCCTGCGCGAGGTGGGGTACTCCGACGAGGAGATCGCGCGGTTGGCCGGGATCGAGGCGGTGGCGGTGCGTTGATGGCACCTGCCAGCGGTGATCAGCGGGTCGGGCAACAGGAGCAAGCGGCATGAGGATTCGACGTTCAGTGTCTGAAAGCGTACGCACCGGCCTTGTGCTGCAAGAGCGGTGGCATGCCGAGGACCGTGGGCTGATTGCCTGCTGGGAGCGGGGCAGGGAACTGGCCTTGCAAAAGGCCGAGCTGGCGGAGCAGGCGAAGCGTGGCGAGTTGCTGCTGCTGCCCTGGCGCGGTGGTGTCGAGCGCGCATTGAAGTCGGGCAGGAAATACGGATCCTTGCGCTATCTGGCGATGTGGCAAGGCCTGCGGGGCGAAGACCTGGACATCCACCTGGATATCGAGCGTGAGATCGTCTGCACGCGGCATGCGACCACGGTGTTCTTCACTGCAGATCAATCGAAGTACGCCGCCGTGGCGGAAGACGCGTAGGCGTTGGGCCGACCGGGAGATCACACAGATGGAATCCGCAAGACTGATCGGGCTGGTGTTGGCAGTGGCCCTGGGTGGCCCCGCCAGCGCTGCAGGCAATTCCCGCTACGCCGATCCGAACCCCGCCCTTGCCGCCTGCCAGGTGCTGCAGGAAACGGCGGCATGGGTACCGTCGGCCAGGGACAAGGGCATCGTTCGCGAGGCCGCCACCCAAGAGGTCCTGAAGGCCTTGCATGCCTTTGGGGCCTCTGAAGATGCCGACTTGGCGTGGTCAGCCTTCGTGGAAGAGGTGTACGCGTCGGCATGGACACGCACGCACATTGCGGATCGCTACAAGCAACTGTGCGCGCCCTACGAATCGTTGCGGATCCCTTTGCCTTTCCCATGATGGCAAGCCGAACTCAGTTCTGTTGTTGCCGTGTATCAGGTCGGCCGTTCTCCAACTGCCCCGGCAAATGCTCACGCAGGAAATCCACCAGGCTGCGCACCGCCTGCGGCACCGACGCCGACCACGGCCGCATCGCATAGATCGTCTCGCCGAAGAACCCTTGCACCGACCAGTCCGGCAGCACGGGCCGCAGCGTCCGCGCGTCGCGCCCCGTCGGCAGGCTGAAGTCCGGCAGCAGCCCGATTCCCAAGCCCCCCAGCAAGGCGCCGCGCAGCACCTCGCTGTTGTTCGCCTTGAAGCGGCCGCGTACCGGCACGTTCACGCGCTCTCCCTTGCGCGGTCCGCGCTCGCACTGGAAGGTCCAGGTGGCCGCGCCGCCGTTGCGCAGGTAGGGCAGGCAGGCATGGGTGAGCAGGTCTTCCGGCTGGGCAGGCGTGCCGTGCCTGCCCAGGTAACGGCTGCTGGCCAGCAGATGCGTGGCCGTCTGGGCCAGCGGCCATGCCACATAGGCCGGCGGGGCTTCGCCGGCGTGCCGGATGGCCAGGTCGAAGCCCTCGCTTTCCAGGTTCACGAAACGGTCGCTCAGGTCCAGTTCGACGTTGATGTCGGGGTGTTCCATCAGGAATGGGGTGAGCAGCGGCGCGAGATGCTGGCGGCCGAAGGCGACGGGCGCCGTGAGCTTCACCAGTCCGCGTGGCTGGTCCGCCAGGTCACGGACGCGCGACAGGCTGTCCTGCACGGCGGCGAAGCCGCTGGCCGCGCCATCGGCCAGCACCTGGCCTGCCTGGGTCAGCGACACCGCGCGCGTGGAGCGGCGCACCAGCGGGGTGCCGACGCGGCGCTCCAGCGCGCCGATGCGACCGCTGACCGAGGCCTTTGACAGCCCCAGGCGCTTGGCGGCCTGGGTGAAGCTGCGCGTTTGCGCCAGCACGGTCAGCAGGAAGATGTCGGCGACTTCGTCGGCCAGTTCGTCCATGGACATGGGGCGGACTCCAGGATGAGGGTGTAAGCCATATGTTCAGATTTATGAACACTAATATCACACAAAACTGGCTTATCAAGCGAGGCGGGAGTTCCTAGACTGCATGGACATACCGCCATTCACCGACTCCAGGGCCAGACCCATGCCGGACAAGGCGCCGGCCGTTCGCCCATCACCAACCCGGCCACGGGCAAGGTGCGCGCGCAAGCGGCGCTGGCCAATGCTGCCGACGTGGACGCCGCCGTGGCATCGGCGCAAGAGGCTTTTCCGAAGTGGGCCGAGACGCCGCCGGCGCGACGCGCGCGCGTGCTGTTCAAGTTCCTGGAGCTGCTGAACACGCATCGCGAGGAACTGGCCCATCTCATCACGGCCGAGCACGGCAAGGTGTTCGATGACGCGATGGGTGAGGTGGCGCGCGGTATCGACATCGTCGAGTTCGCCTGCGGCGCCCCGCAGTTGCTGAAGGGCGGCTACACCGACCAGGTGTCGGGCGGCATGGACAACTGGACGCTGCGCCAGCCCCTGGGCGTGGTGGCAGGCGTCACGCCCTTCAATTTCCCGGTGATGGTGCCGATGTGGATGTTCCCGATGGCGCTGGCCGCCGGCAACACTTTCGTGCTCAAGCCCAGCCCGCTGGATCCGTCGCCGTCGCTGCGCATCGCAGCGCTGTTGAAGGAAGCCGGCCTGCCGGACGGCGTCTTCAACGTGGTGCAGGGTGACAAGGACGCAGTGGAGGCGCTGCTGGAACACCCGGATGTGAAGGCGGTGTCTTTCGTGGGCTCCACGCCGATTGCGCAACGGATCTATGAAACCGGCGCGCGCCACGGCAAGCGCGTGCAGGCGCTGGGCGGCGCGAAGAACCACATGGTGGTGATGCCCGATGCAGACCTGGAACAGGCGGCCGATGCGCTGATCGGCGCCGCTTTCGGTTCGGCGGGCGAGCGCTGCATGGCGATCTCGGTGGCCGTGCTGGTGGGCGACGTGGGCAGGACGCTGATTCCCGTGCTGGCCGAGCGTGCCCGCACGCTGAAGATCCGCAATGGCGAGACGGCGGGCGCGGAAATGGGCCCCATCGTGACGGCGGCGGCGCTGGCGCGCATCCGTGGCGCCATCGATGAAGGCGTGCGCGAAGGCGCCGAGCTGGTGGTGGACGGCCGCGGTTTCGACGCCAGCCAGGCCGGCGAGGGCTGCGAGGCGGGCTTCTGGCTGGGCGCCACGCTGTTCGACAAGGTGACGCCGGGCATGCGCCTGTACCGTGAGGAAATCTTCGGGCCGGTGCTGGCTTGCGTGCATGTGAAGGACCTGGCCGAGGCGGTGGCGCTGATCAATGCGCACGAATTCGGCAACGGCGTCAGCTGCTTCACCCGCGACGGGCAGGCGGCGCGCGAGTTCAGCCGCCGCATCGAGGTGGGCATGGTGGGCATCAACGTGCCCATTCCGGTGCCCATGGCCTGGCATGGCTTCGGCGGCTGGAAGCGCTCCCTCTTCGGCGACATGCATGCCTATGGCGAGGAAGGCATCCGCTTCTATACGCGCCAGAAGAGCGTGATGCAGCGCTGGCCCGACAGCATCGGCAAGGGCGCGGAGTTCTCGATGCCGACGCCCTGAGGGCGGCGCGGGGGGCCGCTCAGAAGAACAGCGGCCGCAGCGCGACGATCCAGAGCGCCAGCAGCAGCACCGGCGCGATCACCGCCAACGCCAATGCGCGCGTGCCCCGTGTCAGCGGCGCGCGCGGCGCGCCTCGCTGCCAGGACTTGAAGGCGAAGAGGACCAGCACGAGCAAGGCGGTGGGCGCGCCGACGAAAGGCAGGCCGTCGGTGATGCGTGTGGGGAGCCCCCACGCGATGATCACCCCCAGCAGCGTCAGCACCAGCGCCAGCAAGCCGAAGAAGCCCAGGCGTTCGCTCAGCTTCCTGAGGAACAGCGTGATGCCGCCGGCGATGAAGGCATGGGCCGCGAGCGCGGCGGCGCCCGCCTCATCGCTGCCGTTGTTGATCAGGGCCAGCGGCGCGCGCGAGCCCGTGCCACGCAGCACGTAGAAAAACAGCAGCGCGATCGCCACGCCGAACAGCAGGCTCAGCACCCCGTCCCGACGTGATGGGGCTATCGGGGGTATTGCACCGTCCGCATGCGTGTTCATGATCCCTCCAAGACACAAGAGGGACGGATTATCGCGCAGCCAGGGCGCCAGGGCGAGCCGCCCTTGCAGCCCCTCTGGCCGTCACACCTGCCGCAACCCCGGCAAGTCGGCCTGCACCAGGGCGGCAATGCCTGCCGCCGTCGCGGCCGACAGCGTCCAGCCCAGGTGGCCGTGCCCGGTGTTGTAGTAGACGCCGGGCCGCTTGCCGCGCTGCACGCGCGGCATCATGTCGGGCATCATCGGCCGCAGGCCCGCCCAGGGCACCACGCGCGAGGTGTCCATCGCGAAATGGGCGCGCGTCCAGCGCAGCAGCGGCTCGACGCGGTCAGCGCGGATGTCGCGGTTCTCGCCGTTGAATTCCGCCGTGCCGGCCACGCGGAAGCGGTCACGGCCCAGGCGCGAGGTGACGATCTTGGCGCGCTCGTCGAGCAGGCTCGTCCAGGGCGCGCCGCGCACGCTGGCCTCGTCATCCAGGTGGACGGTAATGGAATAGCCCTTGACCGGATAGACGTTCATGCGGTCGCCCGCCAGTGCGGCCAGGCGGCGGCTGCCCACGCCCGCGCAGATCACGACGGCATCGACCTGCAAGGATTCGATGTCCGCCAGGCGCGCGCCTGTGCCCGCATCCAGCGGCGCCATGTCGACCCGCAGGCCGGGCTGCGTGTTGTCCATGCCGATGATGTCCCGGCCATGCAGGAAGCGCACGCCGCGTCGCTCGCAGGCGCGGGCCAGGCCGCGCGTGAACTTGTGGATGTCGCCGGTGGCGTCCGAGGGCGTGTAGTAGCCCGCGTGGTAATGCCCTTGCAGCGCGGGTTCGATGCGGCGGATTTCCTCGGGCGTGACGGCGTGGCGTTCCAGTCCGCCAGCCTGCAGCAGCGCGTTGCCGCGCGCGGCGGCATCGAAGCCCGCGCGGTCGTGATAGACGTGCAGGATGCCGCGGCGTTCCAGATCGAAGTCGATGCCTTCCTGCTCCGCCATGGCGTACAGGTGCTGGCGGGCCTCGATGGCCAGGCGCGTGGTGGCGATGGTGTTCTGGCGGTACTTGCGCACGGCCCACAGGAACTCGGCCAGCCACACGGCCTTGTGCCACGAGGGGCGCGGGTTCATGAGCAGCGGGGCGTCGGGCTGGAACATCCAGCGCAGGCCCTTCGCAAGGGTGGACACCTGGTTCCAGACTTCGGCGTTGCTGGCAGACAGCTGGCCGCCGTTGGCGTAGGACGTTTCCATGGCCGGGTACAGCTTGCGGTCGATGACCGTGACGTCCAGGCCGGCCTGGTTGAGAAGATAGGCGGTCGTGACGCCGGTAATGCCGGCGCCGAGTACGGCGATGCGGGGCATGGTCGCTCCAGATAGGGGATGGGCGATGACCAGGTAGTCATCGCGCCCCATCTGTCCCGTTACCTGAGAGCTTCACCGCGCGGCGGCGCGGCTTCCCCTTCGGTGGGCGCGCAAGGCGCCTCTCTCCAGATCGTCTGGACCGCGCAGTCCTTGGGCCTGAGAGTTTCCGGGGCGGTTGCTCCGTCGGCGCCAGCCCGGGCGGGCTGGACTCTTCTGTGCGGTCAGTGAGTCGACCGGCAGAGCATAGCCGCAAGCCTCGCGGCCAGGCAAGCGCAAGCCTCGCGTCAGGGCGTTGCCGCCGGAAAAAGTATTCGATTGCGTGGCTGAACCGTCTTACCAAGGAGACACTGTTCGTCCATCGCGTGACGATCGCCAAGACGAGGAGCCAGCCATGCAGACCGCCACCGAGACCGTCACGCCCGCCGGGCAGCCCGATGCCGCCCGCAAGCCCGGGCGCGCATTGCACCTGCGAGAGGCCACCAGCGCGCTGCACGCCCAGGTGGATGCGGCCATGATGGCGGGCGAGCCCATGAAGGACCGCGAGCACTATGCGCAGTTCCTGATCGTGCAGTACCGCTTCCACCAGCTGACGCGCCATTATTTCCGCGATCCTATCCTGAATGGCTGGCTGCCCGGTCTGGCCGAGCGCGAGCGCCTCGCCGCGCTCGAACAGGACTGCCGTGACCTGGGCCTGACGCCCGAGCATTACCTGAACCTGCCGCTGGCCACGCCGCGCCACGCCGCCGGTCGCGCAACCGCACTGGGTTGGCTGTACGTCACCGAGGGCTCGAACCTGGGGGCGGCGTTCCTGTACAAGGCGGCGCAAGCGCTGGGGCTGGATGCCGGCTTCGGCGCCCGTCATCTTGCGCCGCACGCGGATGGCCGCGCCTTGCACTGGAAGACTTTCGTCGCCCAGCTCGATGCGGCGCCGGTGGGCGACCAGTACGAGTCGCTGGTGGTGGAAGGCGCGCAGGCCGCGTTCCTGCGGGTGATCGCCCTGGCGCAAGGCATGGCGCAGGGGTAAAGCGGTGTTACATGCTGGGTCGCTCTGCTTTGACGATAATGATTATCATGAGCATTATCTTGGCAATCTTGACCCGACAGTCAAAAGGAACGTGGCGGCCTTACCCGATATCGAGCAACTCTATGCAGCGCACGCGGAGCGGGTGCGGCGCTTCCTGGTCTTGAAGACGGGCGACGCCGAACTCGCCGCGGATCTGCTGCATGACTGCTATGCGCGGCTGATCGTGCGCTTGCAGGAAGGCATGCCGGACAACGTGCTGTCGTATCTGTACACGGTGGCCACGCACCTGTTGATCGATCATCGCCGCAACCACCATCAGGCTCGCACCCAGGCGGTGGCGCTGGAGACGCTGGAGGAGGTGCACGATCCGGCGGCCGGGCTGGACGTGCAAGCCGACGCGCGCCAACGCCTGCGCCGCCTGCACGATGCGTTGCAGGAGCTGCCTCTGCGCACGCAGCAGATCTTCCAGCTGTGCCGGATCGAAGGCATGCGCTACCAGGATGCCGCGCGTCACTTGAACGTTTCCACCAGCGCCGTGCAGAAGCACCTGGCGCTGGCGCTGGATTTCCTGCGCGAGCGGGCAGGGACCGAGGACTGAGACCATGGCTGGCGCCATCTTTACTGTTTCAAGGCTCTCAGACGTCTTAGTCTTCATGAAGGCCTTTCCATGTCCGAAATGAACGCGCCCGTGCCGCGTCGAGTGCGCGAAGCCGCCGCGGCCTGGGCCGTGCGCCTGGGAGAGGGCGAACTGGATGCCGGGAGCGCGCGGCGGCTGGCCCGCTGGCTGGCGCGCGATCCGCGCCACGGCCAGGCGCTGGCCGACGCGGAGATGACCTGGGCGCTGGCGGGCGACCTGCGGGGCAGCGATCTTTTCACCGTGCCGGTGCCCAGGGCGCCGCGCAACCCGTTGCTGTCGCTGCTGCATGCATTCGCCGCGCCACGCCGCGTGGCGGCGGGCGCGGGCCTGGCGCTGGCCGGGTGGCTGGGCGTGGCAAGCATGGGCGGCTGGGCTGTCCTGACGGCGGACCATCGTACGCGTCCAGGGGAGATGCGCACGCTGCACCTGTCCGACGGCAGCGAGGTCCTCCTGGGCAGCGACAGCGCCCTGGACGTGTCGTATGACGGCAAGCAGCGGCGCACGACGCTGCTGCGCGGGGAGGCGGTCTTCTCGCCGGCGCCGCGTTCGGCCGACGAGCCGCGGGCCTTCGTCGTCGTTGCGGGCCCTGGCGCCAGCACGGCGCTGGGCACGCGCTATCTGGTGCGGCGTGAAGACGCCACCCATACCTGGGTGGGCGTGCTCGCCCACAGCGTCGAAGTGGGCCTGGCACAGCCGCCGCGCGCGGGCCGTGCGCAGGCGCGGGTGGAGGAAGGGCAGAGCGTGCGGTACAGCGCCGACGAGGGCGTGGTGTCCACGCCGATGTCGCCGGACAGCCAGGCAGACTGGACGCAAGGCCTGTTGCGCTTCGAGGCGCAACCCCTGGGCCAGGCATTGGCGCGCATCGACGGCTTCCTGCCCGGACGGCTGGTGATGCTCAATCGTGACGCCGCGCGCACGCCGGTCACGGCGCTGGTGCACCTGGACAGCCTGGACGATGCCATCGACCGCCTCTGTGCGCAGGTCGGGTTGAAGGCCGTGCGCCTGCCCGGCCTCACGATGGTGTATTGACGGGCGGCTTCCTCTGCCTGGTGGCAGGCCAGGCGTCACGCTTCCAGCCCCTTCGATAATAATTCTCATCTTTTTTTACTCGATTCTTTTTGTGGTCCGTCAATGTTAATGATGCGCGTTTGCATCTTGGCACGGACAGAACATGAAAAGAACACGAGGACGAATGGGTTTGGCGGGCAGGGCACTGGCGGCAGGGGCGCTGGTGGTCTTGCCGCCAGCGGCTGCCTGGGCCCAGTCGCCTGCCGCGGGGCAGGGGCAGACGGTCGAGGCGGGACAGGCTGTGCGGCAGTTCAACATCGCCGCCCAGCCTCTGGGCGAAGCCGTGATGGTCTTCGCCCAGCAGGCAGGCATCGATCTGTTCGTCGGGAAGGCCGATCTGCGCGATCTCCAGGCCAGCCCGCTGGTGGGGCAGTTCACGGTGACGCAGGCGCTGGATGTGCTGCTGTCTGGCTCGGGCGTGGGCTATCGCTACGCGGCGCCGCGCGACGGCGGACGCCTGGCTGTGCAGCTGTATGCGCTGCCCGCGGCATCGCGGGTCAGCGTGCATGCGCTGCCGGAAGTGGTGGTGGTGGGCAGGATTCCCGAGGAACAGTGGGTCTACCAGACGCCGCGCGCGGTCAGCGTGATCACGCGCGAACAGATGGACCGCACGCCGGCGCGGCATGCCGCCGACCTGATCCAGGACACCCCGGGCGTGGCCAGCGCCGTGAACCGCCTGAATCCCGGCCTGTCGGTGAACATCCGCGGCATGCAGGACTTCGGCCGTGTGAACATGATGATCGACGGCATGCGCCAGAACTTCGTGCAGACCGGGCACATGCAGCGCAATGGCGAAATGTTCGTCGACAGCGAGCTGCTGTCCAGCGTGGTGGTGGAGCGCGGCCCCCGCTCGGACGTGCACGGCCTGGGCGCCATCGGCGGCAGCGTCAACTTCCGCACGCTGGATTTCGACGACGTGCTGCGCGAAGGCCAGCACCTGGGCTTTCGGCTGCGCGCCAACACCGGCCTGGGCAATGCCGGCAATGGCGTGAACTTCATCGGCAGCGCCGCGGGCGCGGCGCGGGTGGGCGAGCGGGTGGAGCTGCTGGCCGCCTATGCCCGCCGCTCCTTCGGCGATTACGAGATCGGCTCGCGCGGCGCGAACCACAACACCGCCTGGCAGGAAGGCGAGTTGGCTGCGTTCAACGACGTGAAGTACGCCAGCCAGCGCCAGAACTCGAGCCTGTTCAAGGCCCGCTGGAACCTGGACGGGGGCCAGTCGCTGCAGTTCAGCTACGTGGGCACGCAGGTGGGCTACCAGAACACGACGGATGCCGACCTGTCGATGCAGCAGGGGGGCACGGTGTGGCGCAGCCTGGGCAGTTCGCGCGTGCAATCCCAGGGGTATTCGCTGGACTACCGCCTGCAGCCGCCGGGCAACAACCTGGTTGACCTGAACCTGAAGCTGTATTCCGTCGACACCCGCAACCGGAACTACACGGACCCGACGTATCCGCGCTCGCTGCTCATCGGCAGCGGAACCGTGCCGCTGACGGACCCGGAACTGATCAGGCTGTCCGTGGACGGCGCCTGGGAACGGGGCAATTGCGAGGGCGAGACGGTGGCGGATTCCGTGCGCACCGCTTGCGGTTACGGGCTGGGTTCCGATCACCGCATCCGCACCAAGACCCATGGCATGCAGCTGGACAACACGTCGCGCCTGCCGATCGGCGAGGCCAGCGTGCTGCGCGTGAACTACGGCGGCGAGTACTACACGGACCGTGCCAGCTCCTCGATCGGCCTCGATCACAAGGGCCGCGCGGTGCCGTCGTACAACCCTTATGGCCAGGGCGTCGGGCTCAATCCCAAGGGCAAGCGTGACATGGGCGGCCTCTTTGCCAACGTCACGTTCGAGAACGAGGTCTATACGCTCTCGGCCGGCTTGCGCTATGACCGGTACTGGCTCAAGGGCGACACCCAGGTGCCCGGCACGCAGCATGAATATGTCGACCGCTTCCAGCGCTACATGGCGCGCTTCTGCCCGGGCACCTCGGCGACGCAGCGCAGGGCGTGCGAGGCCGGACGGACGGGCGGCGAGGCCGGCGCGGCTGCCTTCATGGAGGCGAACGACCGCAGGGGCTACTGGAACAACCCGAACCTGGCACCCCAGTGGACGCAGCGCCAGGGCATGTATGAGTCGTCGGTGGACCGCAGCGAGGGCAAGCTGCTGCCCTCGCTGGCCGCGGCGGTCCGGCCGACGTCCTGGCTGGAGCTCTATGGCACGTGGGGGCGCTCGTGGCGTCCGCCCGCGATCAACGAATCGTTGATGGTGGGGGCGCATCCAGGCGACAACGCGTCGGTCATGTATCCCAATCCCAATGCCGATCCGGAGACGACGCGCAGTTGGGAACTGGGCGTGAACACCCAGTTCCAGGACGTATTCACGCGCGGCGACCGCCTGTCGGCCAAGCTCGGCTACTTCGATACCCGCGCCTACAACTACCTGTATTCCTCGCTGGAGAACAACCTGCCGGGCACGGGCACGACAGTGCCTTTCGGCTTCGGCAAGGTCGCTTTCGTCAACAACCGGAACGTCACGAATTTCCGTGGCCTGGAGTTCGAAGGGCACTACGACGCGGGCTGGATCTATGCCGGCCTGTCCTACACGCACTACCTGGGCGGCGCCAACAAGTTCTGCCAGGACCTGTATTTCGCCGGCGCCGGCAGCAGCGTGCACGACCAGCCGAACGAGGACGGCAGCTACCCGCAAGGCCACCAGGATGCCCTGGCGGCGGGGTATCCCTCGTGGGAGGCCTGGGTGAACGACATGATCGTGTGCCGCAACAACGTCTTCAACAGCGCCATCGCCAAGCCGGTGGACAAGGGCGCCGCGGTGCTGGGCGTGCGCATGTTCGAACGCAAGCTCGACACCGGCGTGCGCTTCACCTATAGCGGCAATGGTTACTACAACCGCGAGACCGGCGGCGCGCAGACTTGGTTCCGCTACACGACCTGGGACTGGTTCGCCAGCTACCAGGCCACCAAGCAGATCAAGCTCATGGCGGCGGTGGAGAACGTGACCGACCGCATGTACCGCGACGGCTACTCCGACGCGCTGGCACGCACCTATGCGCCAGGCCGGACGGTGCAGGTCGGGATGGAGATCCATTTCTAAGGGATTGCCGCGCGAGTGCGCGCGGCGCAGGGACATGCGGCGTGTTGCCGCATGGGGGTGGCGAGCCTCGCCATCCTGGGCGCCGGAAGCGATTCCGGCATCGAAACTTCAGACAGGAGTGTTGTTATGAGCGCCTACATCAGTGATTACGACGAAGACTTCTTCCCGGACTTCACCTCCGCCGACGATGACCTGCGCACCGTCCTGACCGAATTCCAGAACAACGGTGTGCAAGGTGAGCACACCAGCGCGCCCAACTATGGCGGCTTCTTCGGCGGCGATACCTTCAACGGCACCAGCTACGGCTACACCAGCACGCTGGTGGACGGCTTCGCCTTCCTGGCCACCGGCAACCTGAGCTACTACTTCCCGCCGCTCAACGGTTCGGTCGGGGACGGCCCCGTGTCGCACACCCTGCACGGCTCGATCACCAGCATCACGCTGGGCGCGGGCGTGTCGGACACGGGCGTCGTCGACAAGCCCTTCCTCACGTTCAACTTCGACACGCCGCTGGTGGGGGACATCGCCGATGGCCGCACCAACGTCGTCCATGACGTGATCTGGGGCCTGATGAACGGCTCGGTGTCGGGCGCTTCGGACAGCCTGGGCACGGTGAGCAACGGCGGCCTGCTGGCCGCCCTGCAAGCCAACGGCCTGACGCTGGACGGCGTGTCCATCGCCGACCTGGTCGGTGCCTCGGCGCTGTCCGAGACGGAAGTGGCGCTGGCGGCCTAAACGGGCTGCCACGTCGTCATCCCGGCGGCCGCCAGGGCTGCCGGGATACCGGTCCCGGGCGTCGCGTCCGGGACCTTTCCTGTTTTTTGGCGATGCCAGCCCTCTGGGCATCGCCGGTTTCATGCCGAGGCCTTCACCATGCTCGACTCCGTGCGCGCACCCGCCGCGCCACCCGATCCGGGCGCTCCTGCTTCCGTGGACATCCGCGACGTGTTGCGGCGCTATCGAGGCGCGTGGCGCAGCGCGGCGGCCTTCAGCGCAGTGATCAACCTGCTGATGCTGGCGCCGGCGCTGTACATGCTGCAGGTCTACGACCGGGTGCTGGCGTCGGGCAATCCGACCACGCTGGTCATGCTGAGCCTGTTGATGCTCGGCCTGCTGGCCATGATGGGCGCGCTGGAATATGCGCGCGGCATGGTGGTGGTGCAACTGGGGGCGCGCTTCGATGCGGTGCTGGGCAGGCAGGTGCATGGCGCGGCCTTCCGGCGCGGGCTGGCGGGGCAGCCCGCCAATGCGGCGCAGGCCGTGGGTGACCTGAACACCCTGCGCCAGTTCATGACGGGCAGCGCCGTGTTCGCCTTCTTCGACGCGCCCTGGTTTCCGCTGTTCCTGCTGGTGATGTTCCTGCTGCATCCGTGGCTGGGCGTGTTGGCGCTGGCGGGCGCCTTGCTGCTGGTGGGGCTGGCCTGGCTGAATGAGCGCCAATCACGGGTGCCGCTGGCCGAGGCGGGCACCTGGTCGTTGCGCGCCAACCTGCTGGCGGAAGGGCAGTTGCGCAACGCCGAGAGCATCCAGGCGATGGGCATGCTGGGCGCGCTGCAGCGGCGCTGGCAGCGCCTGCACCGGGCCTATGTGGGAAGGCAGGCGCAGGCCAGCCGGACGTCGGTCGGCATCGGCGCGATTTCCAAGAGCCTGCGCATTGCGCTGCAATCGGCGGTGCTGGGACTGGGCGCCTGGCTGGCCATGGACAACCGGATCAGCCCGGGCATGATGATCGCGGGCTCCATCCTGATGGGGCGTGTGCTGAGTCCCATCGACCAGGTGATCGCGGCGTGGCGGCAATGGAGCGGCACGCGCTTGGCGCATGCGCGCCTGCAGGCCTTGCTGTCCGACCATGGCGAACCCGCGGCGGGCTTGCCGCTGCCGCGTCCCGACGGCGCCTTGCGGGTGGAAGGCGTGACCGTGCTGCCGCCAGGCGCGCGTACGCCGTCGCTGGTGAACCTGCACCTGGTGCTGCCTGCCGGCGAGGTGCTGGGGGTGATCGGCCCGTCGGGGTCCGGCAAGTCCACGTTCGCGCGCGTGCTGGCCGGCATCTGGACGCCACGTGTCGGTGTCTTGCGGCTGGACGGCGCAGACCTGGCGCAATGGGATCGTGAGCGGCTGGGCCCGTGGATCGGGTATCTGCCGCAGGACGTCGAGTTGTTCGCGGGGACGGTAGCCGAGAACATCGCACGTTTCCAGGAATCGGCAGGCGATGAGGCCGGCGAGGCGCAGACCGGACTTGCGGCACGCGTCGTGGCCGCGGCCCAGGCGGCGGGGGCGCACGAGTTGATCCTGGGGCTGCCGCAAGGCTATGACACCGTGCTGGGCATGGGAGGACAAGGTTTGTCCGGGGGGCAGCGTCAACGCGTGGCCCTGGCCCGGGCCTTGTACGGTGAGCCGAGCGTGGTGGTGCTGGACGAACCGAATGCCAGCCTGGACGACGCGGGCGAGCAGGCCTTGATGGCCGCGCTGCAAGGCTTGCGGGCCCGCAAGGCGACCGTCGTGCTGATCACGCACAAACCCAAGGTGTTGGCGGCCACGACCCAGTTGCTGGTGTTGCGGGCAGGACAGCTGCAAGGCGTGGGGCCGACCGCGCAGGTGCTGGCGAAGTTGCAGGACGCGGGGCAGGCCAGGCAGGCCGCGGCGGCGTCCGCCGCGGCCTCGGACGCCGCCGCCAACAGCGCCACTGCCGGGCTGGCGGCCGCCGGTCCGGTGTCCGGTCCGGTGCCCGGGTTGCGCCGCATGGCGACCGGCACGGATGGCGCCTATGCCATGCCCGCCGGCATGACCATCAAGCAGCAAGGAGACAAGGCATGAGCCAGGCCGTGATCGCGCGCCGCCCCTCGCGCGGGCAAGTCGCGTCCACCGATATCGAGGATGCGGTCCTGTGGCCGACGGCCGAAGACGCCCGCCTGCGCAATGCGCGTCCGGGGCGCCTGGGCTGGTGGGTCGTGCTGCTGGGTTTTGGCGGCTTCCTGGCCTGGGCGGCGCTCGCGCCGCTGGACAATGGCGTGCCCATGCCCGGCGTGGTGGTGGTCAGCGGCGAGCGCCAGGCGGTGGACAGCCTGGGCGGCGGCGTGGTGGGCGAACTGCTGGTGCGCGAAGGCGAGAGCGTCAGCGCGGGGCAGCCCTTGCTGCGGCTGGATGCCACGCGCGCGCAAGGTGAGACGCAGGGCCTGCGCGAGCAGCTGGACGCATTGACCGCACGCGTGGCGCGGCTGACGGCGGAGCGCGACGGCAGCGCGGACGTCGCGCGGCCCGCCATCGGGGCGGAGGACACGCGCGCGCTGGCGGCCTTCGAGCTCGAACGCCAGCTTTTCGCCAGCCGGCGCGCGTCGCTGGCGGGGGAACTGTCGGGCATCGAGGCGTCCGCCCAGGGCAGCCGCAATCTGCTGTCTGGCCTGGAGGCATCGCTGGCCCACAAACGCGCGCAACAGGCCTTGCTGCGCGAACAGGTGGAAAACCTGAAAGGGCTGGCCGAAGAGGGCTATGTCCCGCGCAACCGCCTGCTGGAGCTGTCGCGCATGCAGTCGCAGCTGTCGGGCGAGATCGCGTCGGACCTGGGCACCATCGGCCAGACACGCCAGCAATTGGCGGAACTGAACCTTCGGGCCCAGCAGCGCCGCGATGCCTTCCAGCAGGAAGTCCGCGCCGATCTGGCCGAGGCCCGCGTGCAGGCCGAGCAGGCCGCGCAGCGGCTGGAGACGGCGCGCTTCGAACTGGCCCATACGGAAATCCGCGCACCGGCCAGCGGCATCGTGGTGGGCCTTGCCGCCCACACCGTGGGCGGCGTGGTGCAGGCCGGCACCCGGCTCATGGAGATCGTGCCCCAGGACCAGCCCCTGACGGTGGAGGGCCGGCTGCCCGTGGCCAGCGTGGACAAGGTGTACGCCGGGCTGCCCGTCGAGCTGATGTTCTCCGCCTTCGACAGCGCCCGTACGCCCCGTCTGGCCGGCGAGGTCGCGCTGGTGTCGGCAGACCGTTTCGAGGACGAGCGCAGCGGCCATCCCTATTACACCTTGCGGGTGCAGGTGGGCGCCGGCGAACTGGCCCGCCTGGGCGACGCGCCCTTGCGCGCGGGCATGCCGGTGGAGGTCTTCGTGCGCACCGGTGAGCGCTCCTTGTTGAACTACCTGTTCAAGCCCTTGCAGGACCGGGTCCGGACGGCATGGGGAGAGTCATGATGCGCGGGTTTCGCTGGACGGCCGCGGCTTGCCTGTCCGCGGCGTCTTTCCTTGCTTGCGGCCAGTCCGTGGATTTCCGCCAGGCCTATGCGATGGCGCTGTCCGCAGACCCCACGTGGGCGCAGGCGCGCGCGCAGGCCCGGGCCGACCAGGAAGAGCGGGCCCTGGGCCGCAGCGGCCTTCTGCCCACGGTGCAGTACCGCTACAACCGCGGACGCAACTGGACCGAGTCGCGCAGCAGCAACCTGTTTGGCGAGGTGACCCAGGACTATCGCTACAACAGCTATTCCTCTGGTTTCACGCTGACCCAGCCGCTCTTCGACGCGGCGGCGTTCGCGCAGTATCGCGAGGGGGCGGCCCGAGCCGAGGCGGCGGGCTTCACGCTGGCGCGGGCCCGGCAGGCGCTGGCCGTGCGGGTGCTGCAGGTCTACACCGATGTGCTGTATGCCGAGGAGGCGCTGGGACTGGCCGAGGCGCAGGCGCGCACCCTGCACGAAGATGCGCGGCGCAGCGAACGCTACGTGGCGGGCGGGGAGGGCACGGTCACCGACAGCCTGGAAATCGAGGCCCGCCTGGGCCTGGTGCAGGCGCAGGAGATCGAGGCGCGAGACCAGTTGCGCGACGCGCGCAACGCCTTGCGCGCCGTGGTCGGGCCGAACCTGGGCGAGGCGGCGCTGGCGCCGCTGGATGCGCGGGCCATGGCGGCGCTGGCGGGTTCGCCCCAGCCTTTGGCGCAGTGGCGCGATACCGCCCTGGGCAGCAATCCGGAACTTGCCGCCCAGCGCCGCCTGCTGGAGGCCGCCCGCCAGCGGCGCGAGGCGGCGCGCGCGGGCCACCTGCCCAGCGTGCGCCTGTACGCGCGCAAGCAGCTGACCGACTCGAATGCCGAGAACCAGATCGGCCAGCGCTACGACACCAATACCGTCGGCGTGGAGATCTCGGTGCCGCTCTACAGCGGCGGGCGCACCAGCGCGGCCAGCGCCCAGGCCCTGGCGCAGCAGGATGTGGCCCAGCACAAGCTGGAGGCCGACACACGGGCGATGCTCGATGACCTGGAACGGCAGTACAACCTGCTTGCCAGCAGCGAGCGGCGCATCGCGGCGTACCAGCGCGCCGCCGATGCGGCGACGGGCCGTTTGAAAGCCACGCGCCGCAGCGTGCTGGGCGGCGAGCGCACCAACCTGGATGTCCTGGACGCTGAACGCCAACGCGTGGAGGCCTTGCGCGACCTGGCACGGGCGCGCTACGACAACCTGCTGGCGTGGCTCACGCTGCGTTGGCAGGCCGGCGTGCTGGAAGAAAGCGATGTGTCCGCAGTCGGCATGCTGTTCCTCGCGCCACCCTCATCCGTGCGCGCCGCAAGTGGCGTCTCGCCGAGGTCGGGCGGTTGATGGCGGCGGTCATGCCGGACACCGGCTGGCAGGCGCGCTGGCGCCGCCGCCTGTATTTCGCCTGCGGGCTGGCGTGCCTGGGGTTTGCCGTGCTGGGCGCGGTGTTGCCGGTCATGCCCAGCACGGTGTTCGTCATCCTGGCGGCCAGTTGTTTCGGCCGGGCGTCGCCGCGCTGGGAGGCCTGGCTGCTGCGCCATCCGCGCTATGGCCCAGCGCTCGTGGCCTGGCGGGAAGAGGGCGCCATCTCGCGCCGCGGCAAATGCTTCGCGGTCGGCGGCATTACGCTGGGGGCCGTGCTGTTCTGGTGGGGAGCCGCTCCGGGTTGGTGGCTGGGGGGCGCGGTGACCGTCGGCATGTCGGCCTGTGCGGCGTGGCTGGCCACGCGGCCCGCGCCACGCGCCAGCGGTCTCCGCGGCTTGGATTCCGATGGGGACTCGCCTCAGCGCACGCCGGCGCGTACCGGTCGATAGCCTGCCGCGTGGCTGACCGGCGCGCTGGCGGGCACGTCGGTGTCGTCTTCCGCCAGCACGCAGCGATTGCGGCCCGCCGCCTTCGCCGCGTACAGCGCCTGGTCGGCGCTTTTCAGCAGGCGCTGGTAATCGGGGTGGCCGCTGTGTCCGGACACGCCCACGCTCAACGTCACCTGCACGCGGCTGCCATCGGGCAACGCCACGGGTCGTTCCTGCACGCGGCGGCGCAATGCGTCCGCCACGCTCAGGGCCTGGGGCCCGTCCACATCCACCAGCACGATGAGGAATTCCTCGCCGCCCAGGCGGAAGGTGTAGTCGCCGCCGCGGCTGTAGGTCGAGATCAGGCTGGCCACCTGCTGCAGCACGACGTCGCCGCCGTCGTGGCCGTGCGTGTCGTTGATAAGCTTGAAGTGATCGATGTCGGCCAGCAGCACCGACATCGGCGCGCCGATCTTGCGGGCGTAGGCGATCTCCTTGTTCATGACCACCTGCAGGTACTTGCGGTTCAGCAGCCGCGTCAGCGTGTCGCGGCCGGACTCCAGGTTGCCTGCCTGCTCGAACAGGCACTCGACCAGATAGGCAAGCGCCTGGGTCGCGTCGCGGATGCCTTGCAGCGCTTGCGCGCGTTGCGCGCTGCCGGGCGGGTAGTGCGAGGCGGTCTGGATCAGCGAATCGACCTGTGCCAGCTGCAGCAGGATGCTGCGCGTTTCGCTGGCGCCCTCGAAGGCGTGCGAGGCCTTGTGGGTGAACCACAGGCCGAATTCGGATTTGCGGATGCGGGGCAATTGCTGCCACGGCAGGTTGGCCGACAGGCCGAACATGAGCTGGTTTTCCCAATCCAGCAGCGCCGCGCGCTGGCGTTCCTTTTCGGCGCCGATGTTCTGCGACAGGGCCAGCAGCCGATAGCCTTCCTCGGCGCGCGACTTGCGGTCGTGCGAGGTTTCATAGGCATGGCACATGATCTCGACCGAGATCAGCGTGACTTCCGAGACATACCGGCAGGCGCCCAGCACGGCGTCGGGCAGGGCAGCCGGTTCAGCGTGGAGGAGTTCGTGCATGCGCCGGGCCAGCAGCCGCATGCCGCGAATGATGAAGTGCACCGGAATCTCGATGCGCGCATGCACTTCGCCGATGCGGTATTGATAGGCCACCGCTGCCTGGAACTGCGCCAGGTCACGCGCATCGAACACCGTCAGCAGCCACTCCTGCATCGAATGCCGCAGGCGCGTCTGTACCAGTTCATGCGACAGGAAGAAGGCCGCGCCCTGGTCCGCCAGCATGCAGTCGTAGAAGTACTCGGCAAGCGCCGCCGTGTGGCGGGCGGAGACATCCTGGGCGAGCTGGCATTGCTCGGCGCTGTAGCGGGAATGGGTATGTTCCCAATCCAGCGCCATGACTTCGGTGGAATGTTTCAAGAGGGGTCCGGTGTCGGGTCGGCGTGCGAATCCATTCTAGGTTCGCGCGTTGGAGCCCGACGCCGCCACCTCGCGCGCATCTGCGCTGGCGCAAGGCATCGCGGAGGACGCCGCGCGGCGGGCTTGCTTTTCTGGGTGAGGGCTTGGCTGGGGCGGAAGATGCATTGTCCGCCGGATGCAAACGTGTTCCCCCGCCGCCCGCGCCGGATCTCGATGCGCAGGGCTCGGCCGGCACAGGATGGATATACAGTATATTGGTCGATGCGCCGGCTCCCGGCGCCAGCTTTTCGCCGCCCTGATGCCATGCCCACCGACCTGCTCTCCGTCCCGTCCCCAGCCAGCCCCGCCGTTGCCCTGCCTGCCTGGGCCGTGGGCGCCCAGCATGCCGACATCCTGGCCGAGCTCAATGCCGAGCAGCGGGCCGCGGCGGCGCATGGCCTGGCCGATGCCGATGCCCGTGCCCTGCTGGTCATCGCGGGGGCGGGCACGGGCAAGACCAGCGCGCTCGCGCATCGGGTGGTGAACCTGATCCTGCATGGGGCGGACCCGCAGCGCATCCTGCTGCTGACGTTTTCGCGCCGGGCCGCCCAGGAAATGGCGCGGCGCGCGGGACAGGTGCTGTCGCGCGCGCTGGGCCTGCAGGGCGGCGAGCCGCCAGCCTTGCCATGGGCCGGCACCTTCCACGGGATCGGGGCACGGTTATTGCGCGACTACGCGCCGCGTATCGGGCTGGCCGAAAATTTCAGCATCCATGACCGCGGCGATGCCGAAGACCTCATGGGCATGGTGCGCCACGCGCGCGGCCTGTCGGCCACGGCCGCGCGCTTTCCGCTGAAGGGCACCTGCCTGGGCATCTATTCGCGCGTGGTCAACAGCGGCGCGCCGCTGGCCGAGGTGCTGGCCCAGGCCTATCCCTGGTGCGCGCAGTGGGAAAAGGAACTGAACGGTCTTTTCACCGCCTACGTGCAGGCCAAGCAGGACCAGCAGGCGCTGGATTACGACGACCTGCTGCTGTATTGGGCCGAGATGCTGGGCGACCCTGGCCTGGCGGCCGAGCTGGGCGGGCGCTTCGACCACGTGCTGGTGGACGAGTACCAGGACACGAACGCCTTGCAGGCCGGCATCCTGCTGGCCATGAAGCCCGACGGCAAGGGACTCACGGTGGTGGGCGACGATGCCCAGGCCATCTATTCCTTCCGCGCGGCCACGGTGCGCAACATCCTGGATTTCCCCCAGCGCTTCGCGACGCCCGCGCGGGTGGTCACGCTCTCGCGCAACTATCGCTCGTCACAGCCCATCCTGGATGCGTCCAATGCCGTCATTGCGCAGGCGGCCGAGCGCTTCAAGAAGGATCTCTGGACGGACCGTCCCTCCAGCCTGAAGCCCCAGCTGGTGGCCGTCAGCGACGAGGCCGGGCAGGCGCGCTGGGTGGCCGACCGGGTGCTGGAGCGGCGCGAAGAAGGCCTGCGGCTCATGGCCCAGGCCGTGCTGTTCCGCACGTCCAGCCACAGCGCCGCGCTGGAACTGGAGCTGGCGCGGCGCAACATTCCCTTCGTGAAGTTCGGCGGCCTGAAATTCCTGGAGGCCGGCCACATCAAGGACGCGCTGGCAGTGCTGCGCTGGGCGCAGAATCCGCGCAGCCGCGTGGCCGGTTTTCGCGTGGCGCAGCTGCTGCCCGGCATCGGGCCGGCCACGGCGGCGCGTCTCATGGACACCCTGGCCGACGCCGCGGATCCGGTGTCGGCCATTGCCGGTTTCGTGCCGGCGCAAGGCGATATTGAGGCATGGCGCGGCTTTGCGCAGCTGTATGCCACGCTGGCCAGCGGCAAGGCCGGCTGGCCGGCGGAGCTGGAACTCGTGACCCGCTGGATCGCGCCGCACCTGGAGCGCCTGTACGAAGATGCGCGCGTGCGGCAAGGCGACCTGCAGCAGCTGTCGCGCCTGGCGGGCGCCTACGGCAGCCGCGAGCGTTTCCTGACCGAACTGACGCTGGACCCGCCCGATGCCACCAGCGCGCACGCCGGGCCGCCCATGCGCGACGAGGACTACCTCATCCTGTCCACCATCCATTCCGCCAAGGGCCAGGAGTGGAAGGCGGTCTATGTGCTGAACGCCGTGGATGGCTGCATTCCCTGCGACATCAGCACCGGCGCCTCGGAAGAGATCGAAGAGGAGCGGCGCCTGCTGTACGTGGCCATGACGCGCGCGCGTGACTTCCTGCACGTGATGGTGCCGCAGCGCTTCTATGTGACCCAGCAGACCGGCATGGGCGACCGCCATGTGTACGGCGGGCGCACGCGCTTCATCCCCGACAGCCTGCTGGACAAGTTCGACTTGCTGCCCAGGCCGGAGCCGCTGGAGCCGATACGGCCGAAAGGCGAAAAGCCCGCGCCGGCGATGGACGTGGCGGCGCGGATACGGGCGCGCTGGCGCTAGGGACCCGAGCATTTTTCGTGTTGTTGCGTCACAGATGAAGCGCGTTGGGTCCGAGGGGATTTCGTCGTAATACCTCACGACATTGGCGAATCATCAAATAGTGTCATAGTTTTTCCAAAGATTTCCTGTTACTTTTCCGGGTTCCATGTAACGGGAATTTTTGTTCATCATGACCTTCCTGCGCCGTGCGATTGCCAGCCTTGTCCTGCTGACCCAGGTCGTGCCTTCCCTCGCCTGGGCGCAGACATTGCCCATCACCGTCGACCGCAACGTGGCGGGGCAGCGGCCCGTGGTCGGGGTGGGCCCCAACGGCGTGCCGGTCGTGAACATCGCGCCGCCCAGCGCGGGCGGGGTGTCGAACAACCGCTACACGCAGTTCAACGTGGGCCCGTCGGGCGTGGTGCTGAACAACAGCGGCG